>JAABUK010001498.1_pt1 | contig 44086 bp, 39 predicted proteins | sample 5559141 | NCBI WGS metagenome assembly JAABUK01 (sample SAMN10711869, study PRJNA513367) | rock metagenome | isolation source: Antarctica rocks | place: Antarctica: Victoria Land, Pudding Butte nord | collected 2016-01-03 | reverse complement strand
ATTGAACATACCGCCAGCAACCTTTGCAATAGCCCTCAAACCCATGTACATACCATTGAACATGATGGGGCTAACTTCCGCTGCAACACCAACGTATCCCGTCTCCTCTCTCAATTCTCGCACAGCACTTTCCTCCGCGCTCTCGCCCTCATCCACCAAACCTGCTGGCACTTCGATAACGACCTTGTTGATCGGTGGGCGGAATTGTTTCTGCAGTAGCAGCTCCGGTCCAGAAGCCTTCTGCAAGATAGCAACGATGCCTACACCATCGACTGGGGAGTCTTTCGGACGAGTGGACCGTTCGGCGTGCTCCCATGTTCGCTCTTTGCCCAGGGGGTCTTTGTAGTTTGTCAGGACAAGTGTGGTCCATCGGGCATCTTCGATCATCTAATTTTAGGGTTAGAGGTTGTATGCGGGTCTTGGGGTGGGCATTACTAATGGTGAGGTGGAGATGACTCTGGCGTCTGACGTCTTGGGACCAGAAGACATGGTGAGCTTACTATTGGGATGGTGAGGAGAGAAATATTCATGTTGGGCGGCGACTGAGCGCCGGGTGACCAGTGTGAAGGCTGGCAAAGAAATTGATTCTAAACGCTTATGTTGTACGTACGAATAATGCATGACTCCAGTAAGTATGTTTTTACAAGTGATTCCGTTCAGTCCTTAGAGCTTTACTGGACGCTCGATGCAAGAGTGCGGCCTCTTCCTGGCAGCTAGCCCATCACATGACTGTTTCCAGTTCGTTGAATCTTAAAATGGGACTGAAAAACTATCAGGTCGTGGCCGCGTCCAACTGTGTATGCCTCTGAACGTCTTAGCAAGGACTATGACAATTTCCCTTCTTTCCTCAGGCCCTCGTAGAGCGCCCACGCACTCAGAACCTTGGCGTCTCGACCACCTACCTTCCACACCTGGTCCAATGGGGCGAGCATCAACGTAATCTTCTCCCCATGGTCCCTCAAGCCTGTCAACTTCCCTTGCCACTCCTTCATTTGCCCCCGAGGTATTCTCTTCTGCCACAGAAAAAGCGGCACAAACTCGTCACAGCCGCCAGGCGAGGGATAGACACCTTGCTGTAGATACTCGTCTTCTTCATTTAAAGCTTTTGGTAGTGCAAGCTCAGTCATGTTGATCAGATCTTCTGCTGGTACTTTGAGCCCTGTTTCCTCTTCAATCTCCTTTGCGGCGGCCCCCCTGAATGTCCCCGAATCATCGAGCATGCCAGCCGGCAATTCAGGCAAAGTAAGAGAGCCAGCAGGTATGCGGGGCTGTAAAGTCAAGATAACTTGCTTTTCGTCTTCTGTATCCTTGGGAACGTCGGCTGGTTGGAGCACCAGCATCATGCCAACACTGCCTCCTCTTAATAACACAGACCCCGGCAGCTTTTCGCCGTCGTCATTCGACACCTCTGCCCTTAGCTTAATGAAACCCACGCGACCACCCCCAAAGAAGTCGACAGATTGAATGTTAATTTTGCGGAGCTTGTACGGTGCAGCATGGAATGTGTGCGATTTGCTTTTCTGGGTAGAGAGGGAGTGCTCGAGAGTATTGATCCATGTTTTGAAGGGGAGGAAGGAGAGCAGCTGGTCTTCCTCGAGGTCTGGAGTCAAATGAATGATTACCTTGGATTCACTGTTGGGCAAGGTAAAGGTGGACATAACTGGTAGATGAGCCTTTACATAGCTTGATTTCGTGTGAATGGAGCGGTGCCAAGCTATCAACCGTAATCTAGTAAGCATGAGTGTATGTAGAGCGCCCAGCACTTGCCTTGTACGGGTCACCGAAGGAGATCTTCATGGTTGTGATGTTGGTGTAAGGCAATCTCAGGGATGACCCCCTTATTTACTTTACGCCAAGACTCTTGATGAGAAACCAGTCTAAGTTTCTGTGTAGATACAGAAAGAGCCCACGCTGCAACATTTTGCTTCCCTAGTATCAGGCGCCATGAATCATAAGATCATCAATGGGATCTTCACGGTGTACCGAAGTAGACTAGGGAGGTAGTCTACCCGATTGCATCCAATACCTACGTAGATATATGGATATGCCAGACATCAAAAAGACGCTCACGACGATTGTCCACCCAATTCCATTGATTCCATTCCCTTTACATATGGACCATAGAAAGGCGCCAGACTCCCTTTATTCCTGGGTAGCCAATATTGTGACAAGAGGGCCACTCGTAGATCGTCAATAGGCCTACTTAACCTGACGAATCAATGCTCGCGAAGCGCTAGAATCGAACGCTGACTGGTATAAAGCGGATTAAATGCATTACTGTGGAGGCTTGCTCCAAAAGTCTAAGCTCGCGACCACATCCTCGCCTCCTTCATCTTCGTAAGCGTACAGAATCTAAATCCTGCGTTAGCAATGTCTCACCGGAGCGCCCTCAGAATCAGATTCACCTCTCTCGTCGAAGAATGCAACATGCGGATATTCTTCGCCGTTATAATATGCACAAGTTGACTGGTTTCTAAGTGACGTATCTCTATGAAATTTTGCTCAAATGCAAGCAGGTAGGGGTGCGAGAGAGCGAAGGTTGTCGGTTTTCCTTCCCAATTGATCAACCAATCCGGTCGAGCTCGCCACCCGTTCCGATTGACGAAGAATGAGAAATCTGTGTAGTGAAGGAGGAACTCGCCGTTCAGTCTCTCGATGGAGATGGGAACGATATCTTTACGGGTAACGAAATCGAGGGATGTGTCTGCGTGATCGAGCAGAGGTTGAGTTTCCAGCGTTTCGAGGCTTACCACCTCGAATCCCCGAGAGCAGGCGACACAGAGCTTAGATCTCAGGAAGTCAATGGAGGAGGACTCGGCGGGTACGTAAAACTCCTGTGCGGCATGGTCAGTACCGTGACTCTCAAGATGAGGAGAGGGCATACCTTGAACGGCTTGAGCGCTTCCTGACCACCTTGGAACATTCTACCTATTGCCGGTTTCTTCTTGCCCTTGGAAACGGTATCCAGTGGTTCATATACTTTGATGGTAGTGGAAATCCCAGACATCTTGGCTGAGCATACAAGGTGCCTGCCCATGCATACGCCAGCTTTGAAGAAATTGGCATGATTTTGAATTTTCTTCGGTCTCTTCAAAATGGGCGATTGCGTGTCCGTCGGATCCAGAACCTCTATTGGGTATGACATGAGACTTTTGGTGGCGAGAACCAAAAGAAGTTGATATTCTTCCAGAACATCAACTTGGGTGACATTAGTGATGTCAAGGGCACGCTTGGGCCTTGCAGCTGGTGATTTTGGTTTGCGATCAGATACATAAATGCCAGTGTCTGTCCCAAAAACAAGTTTCCGCCCACCGTCTGTGTTTATTAGCCTTTCCATAATATACCATAGGTTTTATTTGCACTTACCAATAGGTACTAAGCAGTTGACTTTATGGGCAGATGTAAAAAAATTGTCGCAAAGAACCGTCTTGGTATAGAAGTTGCCTCGACTTCGGAGTTTTTCCTGTTGCTCCTCGATGTTCTCCATCCATTTCCGTCGCTGAATGTGCGTGGAAGCATAAAGGGTCAGGTCATAGCCACCCTTGCCAATATGTCGAAACGTAATTGGAAACCCCTCTTTACCGCTTGCAGCAGCCTTGGGACCGTTGATTGCTGCCTTTGCCCCAGGTATTAGACTTGATGACGGTCTCTTGGAAATTCCCAATCTTGGGATGACCTCATCCATTTGTGTGATGATAAGGAGCTCTAGCGGGATTGGCTTCTTGTAGACTCGAAGCTCTTCCTGCCTATTGTTCGTCTTCTGTCTCACGAACAGAATAGCGTGGTTGAATAGGTACACGTGCACTTCACTCGTGTCCGTCGCGCTCTTCTTTAGTGCACCCTTGTAGACCAATTGCCGGCCCTCTTCCAAAAGCTTGAGGTGGTCGCCCTTTTCGGGGACTCCAGTTCCTGTCCATTTCAGTGCCTGTTGGAGCTGCCGCAGGTTGAACTGATTCTCAGCTTTGCCAGACTCATCGTTGACCCTCTGTAGAAACTCTTTGATCATGGCAATGGCCCGTGGAATGTCCTTTGTATCTGGATTATCTTCCGCGGTGTATTTGAGAACATTTTCGAGAAGCAGGGGATATCTTGCTAGGCGTGTGGTAGGCTTTGTCAAATACCCATTCAACTCAAGCTTTCGAGACTCTTTAAGGCGCTCGGTCTCGTCAACGAACTTTGAGAACATGGGATTCCTCGTCCGCTCTGCTTCGAACTCATGCTTGCCCCATAATTGATTGGCTCCATATTTGACGAAGGGTCCAAAGCGTGGCACGCATTCCAAAAAGATATCACCTACATTGCGCACCACCGGATTCTCTTGTTGCCTTCTTGTTAGCTGGTCGGCCATCTTTTGATTTACAGAATGGACTTCCATGCAGTTCGAAAAGACTGTCCGTACAAATCTTTCTCGATGTCGTTCTGGAATGGGGGATGGACTTGCTGGGTTCATGGATCGCAATGGTTTCATCCAGAAGTCTCGCAGGTATTCCAAGTCCTTCACGAAGTCGCGCTCTGTGTACATGATTTCAGATATCACCTCTTGGCGCTTCTTTTCTCTCTCGCCAACGCTATTAGCAACTTCTTCCGTAACAGTATTAATCCAGAGCTTCTGTTCGTCAGGTTCATCAACGTGCAGACTTGCCGATGATTGCTGGCGCCTCAAACCAGGTTGGGGTTTCAAATTTAATCGTGCTTGTTGCTCAAGACGCCTGGGACATGCAATAGAATAGCAAAGCCTATCCCGCGTACAAGTTGGCGAATAACATTCAGTGAGAAGTGTGAAGACGCCATTGACGTTGGTTGTTGACATATCCTCCATGACTGTTTCCTGAAACTGGAATATTTCTGTCGACGAATCTCGGAGGCGATGGTCGTACGTAACATCATGGAAGAATTTCTGCGCGTCAAGAGCACGGCCAAGAAGCAGGGCTAGGTTTCGATCGGTCGTCTTGATTATATACGTGATCAGGTCCACAGCTTCTGATCCAGTGAAGGCAAATCTATAGGACAGCTCGTTCTTACTACGATCCCCAGCATGGATTCTTTCACGAAAAACATCGGCAACTCTTGATAGAAGTGCTGGGTATACCAATGGTGCCTTACTCTGGGCTGATGCAACAGTACTATTCGCCGAAGTAGCACTTTTCTGGACCGAAGGTCGATGCATTAGCGAGTCACTTCTCTCTGATGGGGTAACTATCGTTGATGCCATCGACATTGTCCGCGACGGCGTACTGTCGGGGCTAGTTGCCCTGTCACGAGTATTCGGATTAATGAGCGTAGGCGTACGAGAGGGAGTATCCGAGAAGGACGTATCGTCACCAGTAGATTCAGCACCCGACTCTCTCCTCCGATTTGGTATCACACGCCCGCTCATAGTCTGATTATGATCTCTCTCCATCGAAAAGGAGCTCAATGACATTGCTCTCTCGTCATGCCGCTCAGGCACAATCCGACCTTGCGCCGTCGTCCTAGAACCTAGTGACTGATAGGACTGTTGACGAAACGAATTTGCAGACGCCTGGTTATAATTACTCGGTGGAGGGTTGTATGGCGCTGGAGCTCGCATTGAAGCCATGGACTGAGTTCGATAAGGATCGGCGTTGGAAGCAGGGTTTTGTGGGTGTCCTCGATTCGGAACCGGTTTGTACGAGTCTACGAGGCTTGAAGGATAACCTCGACTTTGTGGCTGTCTGCTGTATTGTGACGGCACAGGTTGCCGAGAATCGACTCGCTGCGGTTGAGGAAAAGGCCGTTTATCGCTCACAGGCTGCGGGAGGTATTGAGGTTGTGGTTGCGGCTGGACAAGGCCGCTGCTTTGTCTTTGGGCCTGGTAATAACCGTTTGAAGCTGGGGGAGGATAGCCGTTTGTCTGCTGCCGGTCGTGCGGAGAAGGTCTTCGTGCCGCCACAGGCGGTGTTTGAGAGGCCATGGAGGACTGTGAGGTCATCGAGGTCATTGTCTGAGATCTTTCGGTAGGCATCTGAGGCGACTGGTTCGACATGGTCTGAGACCTTCCAGGCGGAGGCGCCGCTCCAAATATATTTGAAAAAGCAGCATCTCTCTGGTAGGACGATGCATGGCCATAATCGGTGGGCCGGAAATTCCTCTCCTGCTGGACCCCATAATCGGCCATATCCAACACCAGATTTAGCTCTCCTATCTTCCTATCGGTCCAGTCCTATACTCTTGCAGCTCGCCTTTTGACCAATATTCTCGTCGTAGACTGGTGAAGGAGGGGGCAACTTGGGTGTTGGTGGACCAGCGGCGGCGGGTCCTGGCGCATTGATAGAGGTCAAATGCTATCTACATAGCATTACACCACTTCCTCACTCAACGTCAGTCTCTGGTTGCTGCTGTGCCGATGTGTCGATGGCAGTGGAGGTTTCGTTCTCGCATGAATGGGGGTATAAAGACCCGACGCACTCGGCTTCGGAGGCTGATAGGACCGAATGCGTATGCGACCCTTCGAAACCAAGGTTAGAGAAGGGAGAAGAGACACTGAGAGTGCTGTGGCGGTGTTTAAGGGGCCGTTGGTGGTGGATTTGGTAGGTCAAGGATGGGCCGATGGTTCTCGCAAACGGCAGCAACAAATTCCGGGGACAAGCGCATGCGCGCATTGCACGCAACTAGACATCCAGCATTTTGTCTCCCATCTACGTACGAAATCTAGGTGTCCAAATTCGACATATATCATCTGACTATCTGTCGTGAACACTGTTTCTCCCTATCGGGGCAAGTCGAATCCTCTTCTCGAAGGCCCCATAGCCCGTTTGGGACATCAGTATTGCACAAGTCCTTCTCATCCCTCGAACATTGTGCTTCAGTCCAATTCAATATGTCCGAAGCAAATTTGGGCGAATTGGCGCCCAAGTTTGCACCATTCTTCGGGATGGTACGTGCTCAACTTGGCGAAACTATGAAGCTGTACTGATTGATGTGCGCAGGGTGGCATCGCTTTTGCTGTAAGTCGCAAGTAACTAGTGGAATGCTCAGAGCTGACTCTATGCAGATGATTTTCGGATGTATGTTGCAAGCATGAGAAGGCATGTCGATGTATAGCTCACAAAACACAAACAGGCATGGGGGCAGCATATGGTACGGCGAAATCAGGCATTGGTATTGCAGGAGTAGGAACATTTAGACCAGATCTGATAATGAAGGTTGGAAGAACATGACTTGGTCTACGGCGTATGGGCTGATCTTGGGACCGACAGTCACTAATCCCTGTGGTTATGGCTGGAATCATCGCAGTCTACTCGCTCGTGATATCGGTTTTGATTGCCGGCGATCTGGAGCCGCCACCTGGACAAAGCTACAGCCTCTTTAAGTACGTTATCCATGTTGAGCTCCTGTTCTATTGATAGCGTACCAGCTGACCACCTTTCCAGTGGCTTCATGCATTTGGCTGCCGGTCTCTCAGTAGGCCTCACAGGACTTGCGGCAGGTTATGCGATTGGCGTCGTGGGTGATGTTGTATGTTGATGCTGCTACATTGGATCACACAAAGTTATTCTGATGAGGTATAGGGTGTACGATCATATATGTTACAGTCAAGAATATTTGTTGGGATGGTCCTGATATTGATATTCAGCGAGGTGCTGGGACTGTATGGGTAGGTCGAGCCTGAGCGGCAGATGGACCAAGCTAACGCAACCCAGGCTCATCGTTGCTCTCATTTTGAACACAAGTACAGACTGAGAAGGACTATCAAGGCAGGCATTGCATAAGGTGTTTAGGTACCGTCTACTAGGCATGGGGATTTAGTGGGAAGTTGTTGAACTTGGGCTGGTTACATAAGCCTAGGATCTGTAGAATATTGGTATCCTGTTATCCTAGAATACCTCGTACCCGGCCCTTACTAAACCACCGATCTCACGCCCGTAAGATGCGGGCGTGTGCTTGTGTGCATGAGCAGTGGCTGTGGCTGGATCAACGATCATGAATATAATAACCGGTTGCCGAGCTTCCGCCTTGCCTTGTTTCGCGGAGCAATTGTGTAGGGTAATAATCGACGCGCCAAGTGCACAATGAATTGTGCAGCAATGAAGGCAATTTCGCTCCACATGTCAGACCCTGCGAAAATCGGAAAATCATCTGTCAGGTACTACATTGACTATCAAGTACTGCACACTTTCCGATAGACAATCGCCAATTGCATGAGCACCTATAAGCTTGCATCGGACCCTGAAGCACGCAAAACTTGCCATCCCATTGCATATGCCGGTGGTGCCGTCATTAGTCTAGATGCTTAGCCACGGCTCGTCCACAAGCTCAGGCTCGACACAACTCCAACCCGAGAATACTTGGGTCGAAAGATGTCGCTCGACCGCCGTCTTGCCCCCAGAGGCTATTGTAAACCTCGAAAACTCGCCGAGTATACTACCCAGACGTCTTAGTCTTCTACGCGTCAAAATGGCGACTGCGAAGTTCAAATCCCACTTTCACGCTCCACACGGTCACAAGCTGTTCCGAAGTAACAGCAGCAACAACTTTCCCGAAAAGCCAATTGACGAGGAGCAAAAGAAGAAGGAGAAGGACTTCATAGCGTGCTTCGAATGCAATGGCCCGCCTCTTACACCAAGTCAAATTGCAAAGAACCCGCGCAGCAAAGAAGTGGGGGTTGCTTCAAAGCAGCTGAGAGTTGCCGATTTTGACTTGATCAAGACAATCGGAACCGGTGAGCATACCTTTAGCATGTTGCACAAATTTTGAGGATATTTTGACTAACCTTGGGCTTTTACAGGCACTTTCGCGCGGGTTTGGTTATCGTGTCTGGCTGGCTCCCAAAAAGAGGGGCAGAAGGTGTTTGCATTGAAGATACTTCGGAAGGTCGACAGTAAGCTTCACTCGTCACACACCCGGCGATCGTTGAAACTGATCAGCGAGCAACAGTCATTCGTCTCAAACAAGTCGAACACATCAAGAATGAGAGAAACACGCTCTCTGCCGTCGCAGGCCATCCCTTTATTACGACCATGATCACTAGTTTCTCCGACAAAGACTGTCTATACATGCTGGTCCGCCATCCAATGTCCGAGCTGACTCTAATGCACTAACGTTTGGAAGCTTGACTACTGCCCTGGAGGCGAAGTCTTCACCTATCTACGAAGAGCTCACAGATTTGACGAAGATACTGCTCGCTTCTACGCAGCAGAGATCGTTCTAATATTAGAATTTTTACATGACATGAAAGGTATCGCATATCGCGATCTGAAGCCGGAAAACATACTCATCGACGCCGACGGTCACTTGAAGCTTGTGGATTTTGGATTTGCCAAGGAGATCTCAAATCGTATGCGTATGGAGTTTAGGAACTAGAGACAATACTAACTACTTCTAGGGGAAACATACACTCTATGTGGAACTCCAGAGTATCTTGCACCCGAGGTCATACGGAATTCAGGTAAAGTTGCATTCAATAAATCCATCCCAACAGGTCTTTAAATATTCATTCATGCTCAGAGGGCGTTTCTGAATCTGACTTCATTAGGGCACGGTACTGCTGTGGACTGGTGGGCCTTTGGTATTCTGGTCTACGAATTCCTGGTCGGTCAGCCACCATTCTGGAATCAGAACCCCATGAAGATTTACGAACTGTAAGATTTACGTTCCCAACTATCATGCGCTTAGTCTAAATCCAACAACTAGGATTGTGGAGGGAAAAGTCAAGTATCCGAAAGATATGTCAGCAGATGCCCGTGATATGATCAGTGGCCTCTGTACCATTAACCCTTCTCAACGACTCGGCAACATATCTAATAGCGGCCAGAGCGGTACCGCTCTTGTCAAATCCCACGCTTTCTTCAAAACAATTGACTGGGAGGCCCTATATCACCGCAAAATCAAAGGACCAATCATTCCTAAAGTCAAACACGCAGCTGACTGCAGCAACTTTGACAATTACGACCCGCCATCGGAAAATAAGAGCGAATACACGAAAGATATGGCGGCAAGATACGACCACGAATTCAAAGATTTCTGAGGCACAGATCGATGGCGCAATTGGGTTGTACTTGCACATACAGGTGTTGCGGATAATGAGGCGTTCGAAGGGGATACTCCGTAGTATTCAAGACTTGGGTGTAAACTTACATTGCGTACGAGACAGAGTCAGATGCCCTTACTCCTTCTGCGAAAGATACAGCTTGCGGTTCCTTACTTCAAGAGAGATAAAAGAGTAGGCATGTAATTAGCTTGCGGTGCCGCTTGACGAGTGCGAAGTGATAATCTTATCATGGGAACGACGCGATATGGTGGATACAGACCGATGTTTAGGTTTTTGAGCAGCATGGTCGCGTAGCTTCATATCGAACAGACTCTGATGTGCACACAAAGAATGATCTCGACCCACAGGTAGCAAAGCTCCTGGCGGACAAACTCGTTGTTCTTTGGCAGGGCTACCCTGATCCAGTAGGAGAATGTCGACGTCCTTTCTACTTCCAAGTCACAATGGCTGTCATTTCTTGGCTCTAGCAAGGCCCATGAATTCACGTCGTCCGTCAGTAGTGTACACTCCCGTCTTCAAGGGGCACTTCAATTACTGCCTGTTATACCAATGATACATGCCGTTTGGTGCCGTCGTTGTTAGTCATGGCAAGTAGCCTACAGGTCAGCAGGAGATGGAAGAGGATTGGAGTGATTCTTGGAGTACGAATGGACGTCTGCGAAGATGTAGTACTAGCCTGCGCGGCGATTTACTTCCTGGATGATAGATCAATTCATCCTTCCGGGTATCTGTATGAGATTGGAAACCGCGCTAGAATAGAACTTGTACCCAGTTCTTCGCGCCTTGGCGGTCGTAATCCGCAAGCATCAGTTCAATACACATGTTTTGAGAACAACGCGACGTGAGCCTAATTTTGATTCAACTCCATGTCACCAATGACCGACTGAAAATTATCTCCTGGCTCCCTCTTAAAGATGTCGGACTACGAAAAGCTCACTGTCGTCAAGCTTCGCGACGAGCTCGTTAAGCGTGGTCTACCTAAGACCGGTCTGAAGGCGGTCTTAGTTCAACGATTGGAAGAAGCCGATGCGCAGACTGAGAGCGCAAAACCAGCACCTATCGAGCCAGCAAAAGCGATCAATCCCGTATCTACTCAAGAGGAGGTGGTCGTAACACAAGCTTCACCACCAGCGCCTTGCTCCCCTCAGGAAGATGCACAGTCAGGAGGAGGTGCGCCTGCAAATAACGAGGCGCTACCAGCTCCGGAACCCAAGTCGGAGTCGGGGAATCCTCCTAGCCAAGTCGAAAAGGATAAGGGTACTGGAGTTGTAGAAGTAGCGGCTGAGCGTGAAATAGAGGCTACTGACACAGGAAAACCCGAACCCCTGGCTTCAGGTACAGAGGAGCTCTCAGAGAAGGCAAACGTATCGGAAGCGCCTATAGCAGACCCGAACTTGCTGCAGGATCCACAGAGCGACGTTCTGCCTGGGGTCTTGACGCAGCCGGCGCAAGACTCCCAAACAGATATTCCACTCCCTACTTCAATTCAGACACAATCTGAAGGAAACACTGTACCTTTGATAGCGGGCATCGAGGAAGTACAGGAAGACTCCCGGAAAAGAAAGAGGAGGAGCCAGAGCCCGCCTCCATCCCCAATAGATACACAGAAAAGGTTAAAGGCCGATAGAGGGAGACCGCGTGTAGAATTGCCAGAAGATTCTACAATGCAGGGTGGTATTTCAGATAACCAAGTCGACCGTATTCCAGCTTCCAGGGCCGCTCCTGGCCAGGATAGCATTGAGCAAATGGAGGGGCCTACGGAAGAAAGCGTCACACCCAAACCGAACGGCGTAGGGGAGACTGGTGCAGCTCTGTCTTCGGAACACGAAGCAGGTAACACCCAGAGTCAACCAGAGGAATCTCTCACGAAACCATCGCCATCCGACACCCGATTCAAGAACCTATTCACAGCTCCTTCCAGGGCCGATCCTGCGGTCCAGCAGCCACCGTACTCGGACACTGAGGATAGGGTGATCGGTCCTGCACTTCACCCAGCTACATCAGCATTATATGTTCGAGAACTTATGCGTCCTCTAAAACCAGAGAATGTGAAAGACCATCTTGCTGCCCTTGCAACACCTCCAGATTCTCCCGCCGATTCAGGCATCGTCACAGATTTCTTTTTGGACTCCATACGGACACATTGCCTTGTGGGTTTTGCCAATATCTCCGCAGCTTCGAGAGTGCGTTCAGGGCTACATGACCGCATCTGGCCAAACGAGCGGGACCGGAGACCGTTGTTTGTAGACTTTGTGCCAGAGGAGAAATTGAGAAAGTGGATCGAAGTTGAGCAAAATGCGCCCAGCGGTCGAGGACAGCCTCAAAAACGATGGGAAGTCGTGTATGAAGACGAGGCAGGCGAAGTCAAGGCCTACCTCCAAGAAGTCGGCTCCAGTAGCGGTGGTCTTCGAGTGGCACAACCTGCAAATGCTCACGCCGGTCAGGGTGTGCAGGGGGCGCCATCCGGACCTAGGGTCAAAGACCCGGGGCTTCGACCGTCACAGCGGCGCCCAGACAATGCGAAGGGTTTCCAAGCACTGGATGATTTGTTCAAATCTACCGATGCCAAGCCAAAGTTGTATTACCAACCTGTTTCAAAAGCTACGGCAGACCATAGAGTCGAGAGGCTGGCAGCTGGTCGTGGTGGAGGGCGAAACGACGAAATGAGGAGATACACCTTCGAAGACGATGTGCTTGTAGATAGAGCTCCGGAGTTTGGCAATCGAGGGAGAGGCTACGGTGGCAGAGGGGGTTTCTCGGGGAACTACAGGGGCAGGGTAGGAAGCTACAGGGGGGACGGCTATCGCGGTGGAGGTGATAGCTGGAGAGACAGGCGCTCAGGGTATTAGAAGCTTGAGCCTTCATATGCATTTAGGTGGAAATTTGGGAAAAGCTAACTTGATTGGATCATACTTTGATACCTCAACAGCATGGCGCTAGACGGACAGCTGGGAAAAGAGGATATATCAGCCTTATGACGGTGGTCTCGATACACAACCCACGGTGCCAGGCAATCCTGCGAGTGGCATCTATTTTAGGTCTGCAATACTATTTGAATTTCAAGGGAAACTGCTGCTGCCTTGTCCTACCCTAAAGCCAATGGCGAAGATTTGCCGCTAGCCAATCATGCAAGCTCGCAGCCACATTCGTAGCGGGTAGTTTGCTGGAATTCGACTTTGTTTCGGATATTGGGGAGGTTGGACAAGACTCCTCTCTGTGTCTGGCTACCGATCACGCTGCCAATCGCTATGTGATCACTGTCACTTGCAGATTCCCAGAATCACAAATCAACAGTCCTCCGCCTTGCTCCTGAATCAACGTTAAACTCCAGCGACAAAGGAATGACCCCTGCCAAGCCAAACCTCAGCCCTCCAGCGACCAAGTCCTTCGAAGGAAGGGCCTCTTTATAGACTCGACCAAGGATCGAGCAAGCCCCAGGAGCTTGCGTGCGTTGTTATCTTTCCTCAATACCTGGGCGCAACGCGCTTTTCTATTTGCGCCACCAGCGTTCGTGCTCTGACAAGCGCCCAAAATTACAACGTTAAGGAAAGAGCACACTGTTGTGGATAAGGTAATAAAGCGAGGTCGCCGGCATCGAGTCAGAGGCGTGGAAGACTAGCTTCAAGATGTTTGCGACAAAGTGCAACTCCACATTGGAGTATGAGAAGGGTACGTTTGCGACTGAGAACCTTATATGGCAGCTCGAGGTCCTGATAACAGACCACAGTTGATGAAGACAAAATATGGCACAACATGGAGTTTCATCATTTCGGTCTCATACTGTCTGCCCTATTCGGCCTCATAGCAGTCCTCACGTCATGGTATCTGATATGGAGGCATTGTACACATTATCTTAAGCCATGGGAACAACGGCAGTATGCTCACGTTCTTCTTTCTCTCAGATCCCAAGCTGACCCTTCCTAGTATAATACGAGTACTCTTCATGGTCCCCATATACTCAATCGTTGCCTTTTTCTCCTACTACTTCTACACTCACGCCGTTTACTTCGTGGTGATATACCAGTGCTACGAAGCGTTCGCCATTGCTAGTTTCTTTGCCTTGCTATGCTCATACGTTGCACCCGACTTGCACAACCAAAAAGACTACTTTAGAGGGATTCAACCCAAAGGTTGGGTCTTGCCGTTAAGTTGGATGAAAAAATGCTGTGGGGGCGAGAGGGGAACTTTGAGGACCCCCAGAAGTGGATTGACATGGTTCAATGTGAGTCGCGAGGGCATGTTGGATGATTGGAGGGAGCTCATAAGGGTTTAGATCATCTGGTTTGGAGTCTTTCAATACTGCTTCGTGCGAGTGTTCATGACTATGGTAGCGCTCGTTACCCAGTTCTTTGGCCGGTATTGTCAGGATTCCATTAGTCCAGCGTTCGCACACATTTGGGTATGCCAATTCTGAGTCTCTGGCGCTATCCATGCTAATGCTCCTAGGTCCTGGTGATCGAGGGCCTTTGCGTGACAGTAGCCATGTACTGTCTAATCCAATTCTACATCCAGATCAGAGTCGACCTAGCAGAGCATAGACCACTTCTGAAAGTTGCGGCCATCAAACTTGTCATTTTTTTATCATTCTGGCAGACCGTAGGATTACCCATCCTCCATCGTCGAGAGTAAATCCAGCTAATGCATCCCTGTTTCAGCTCTTCATCTCCGTTCTCACTTCGACTGGTGCTATCAAAGCCTCTAAGACCATACAAACTCCCGACATCAAAATAGGCATCCCTGCCATGCTCCTCTGCATCGAGATGGCCGTCTTCAGTATCTTTCACCTTTGGGCCTTCCCCTGGCAGGTATACGATATTCGCCGCTCTCAAATTGTCGCCGCTGAGTCTGCACCGGGCTTCCTTCCCGACCCCAAAACCGCATACAAAGGTGGTCCTTTGGGATCCCGAGCTTTAGTGGACGCTTTCAACCCCTGGGACCTCATCAAGAACATAGGCAGAGGCTTCAAGTGGTTTGTCGTAGGCCGAAGGAAAAGGATGGACGATATTAGCTACAAGAACTCTGCACGTGGAACCGGACTTGAACCAACAAGATATCAAAACACAGCGGCCGACAACGGAGGCAATGGTTCTATTGATGGTGGACCACAGCCCTACATGGGTGGCGGCAAGCAAAGCCGCTACCAACCTATTGGCGATGATGAAGATGTTGACCACCTCCTCACCCACGCCCAATCGAATCCACGCGACCCCTCTCCAAACCCGCCTTATCCACGGCCGATGGAGCGCCTTCCCAATCGCAACCCCGCCGCCGGTGGTGGTGACATAAGTCAGATGGGCACCTACGATCCGCCTCCACTCAAAGCTGCAGGAGCACTACAGCACAGGAACCTGCCTTACCCTAGCGGAGGTCATGAGTCGGGCACCCTTGACCCCAGCAGCCAGAGCTTAAGTACACAAGACACTTCCTACCACGGCGCAGGTGCAGGCCATCGTAGAACGCTTACCCCTATCACGATACCTCCAGATACGCATCCCTTGGGCCCGCCCGGGAGGAAGTCACACGAGGCCGAAGAATGGGACATGTTCGGCGGCGTTACCGGTGCGGAGCGAGGGAGTGAGCGCGACTTGGGCGGCGGGCATGGAGTCGGCGATAACAGGTTCTGATCATGTGTGATGTGCGTGACATGAAATGGGTGGACCATTTGGGATTTTCTTGAGCGGGAGTTTACGAGATACCATCACGAGTTTTTGGGATGTATGCCCCCCCCCCTCCCTTCACTGCTAGCCTCTTCTTATGAAGGCTTTCATCAGGGTGTGATATGTGCGTGGGAACGAAGCCATGGAGAGACTATCCCAAAGAGATTTTCTAAGCCACGTTGGCGGTTCGGTACAAGCAACCCCCTCAAGCATACCAGGTATTGTTTGAGAATATCAGCAGGGTGTCAGATTCTCCTTCCGTTGTAGGAAAATATTCACTCTGGGAAAGTCAAAGCATGTGCAGCACAATCCATTGCCTGGCCCTGATAGCTCTCGCATGAAACCATGTCCTTGCCACGGCTGAACGGAAAAGGTGTCCTAGACCTGTGATTTCTGGAGCCACGAATCGCATGTCCAGTAGAAGGTGACTTACGTGTAGCAACAGCGCAGGCTCCTGAACATGGACAAGCTTCGTTAATTGAGTGCTGGGAAAATGTGCTATCCAGGTGCTAGAAGACGCTCGCAAATGGACTGTGTTTTATGTAGTGGTGGTCGAGATCACGAGGCCGAAAAGCTGCCCAAGGCAGTACACATATATGGCGTCAATGGCTGACCAGGTGCACGACCGAGACTTGACAGTACGTTCTCTTTGCATTTACTAACTACTTCTCTCCTCCAAATCCAGCGTCAAAACCAACAAGCACACATCAAAACGCCAAAGCTCCGCGCTCAATGCAGGAGCTATGCTATGCATGCATCAATACCATATGCTGAAGGTTACATTACAACCAATAAAGGAACTGCCACACAAGATTCAGCCCTTGAAACTGTGTGTCCGAAGTAAAAGCCTGCCTGCAACTATTCTATTTTCATTATGATCAAGTCCCGAGAGAAATGGTGGGCGCCGATATGTCTATGGGTCGTTAAAAACAAGGGGAAAGAGATCTGTTGTCGTCAAGGTTGCGGCTAAAAGCTTTGGTGGGTGGGACTTTTGGAGAGATGGTACGATGCCTATCTCTAATCGATTCTGTCTCTTCCGCTCGATGGTCTAATAGGTAGAACACGACTCATGTGTGCTCTTGAAGGAAGTTGAAGACCCGAGGGTCTTGGGTAGTCGGCTGAGCGATTCACTCATTCTTGTTGCTGCTGCTCGCGTTCGGGGTGGATTCTCTCGGATTCGGGTTTCCATGTGCCTGGAGGTATTGTCAATCACTAGGATGCGGTGTCTCGAGAAACAGGTATATCTTACCTTCAAATTCATGTTTGACAAATGCCATTGGGTCATCAGGCTCCTTGGCACCCATCTGCTGCACACCAGGGCTAAAACTCGTGATAGGGAGGACTACCACATCTCCGACTTTTTTGGCAGTCTCCATCCCTGTGAATGTCTCCCAAGTCACGTTCTTGCCATCCACTTTGTAGTAGACAGGGTCATTGAGGTAGCTGAATACAGCATCTGTCCAGACCGCAGGCCCCGTGAACTCAACAATGCTCTTATCCATCTTCTTTTCTTTCAGAATTCCCTTCTTCTTCATCCGAAGTGCATCCTCCGTGATAGTTGCGACTGTGTCGCGTAGCACGGGATGACCTGGTTTCGCCTGGATGGTCCACTGACAGAACTGTATCCGGCGTGAGTACCAATCCTTCCAGTCAGCTCGATCCGGGTCAGCTTCAATGCCGATGATAAGGCCGATAGTAGATCGAGGGACTTCCTCTGGAATCCAGTCGGTGGTGGATCGGATAGCGGTAGTGTCAATGTCGGTGTAGATACCACCTCGGGCAAGGAGAATGAGGTAGCGGAAAAAGTCGGCTTTCATGACTGGCAGAGGTAAGGCAGTGTATGCCTCGATAACTTCTGGCACTGATGCGTAGAGATGTTTCAGGAGATAGACAGCTGCATCATCGGTGACAACTTCGTGGATGAAGCCTGGATGTAGTTCTGACCAACTGGCCTCTGCTGGCCTGAAAGATTCTCCGAAGTCACCAGACGCTGGAGTGTATTTCCAGGTCTGCCAGATGTACGCTGGAAATTTGCCCGCCCTGTCGTAAGGAAATTGATACTGTAGTTGTTCGCGCAGGCTTTTGGTGACAACTTCAGTCAACGGCTGTTGTGCGACATCTTTCTTGTTTGAGCTTGACCGAGGCGGAGGATACAGCCTTGAAGCCTTGTCCATGTCCGTACTCGCAGGTACCCCTGTAGTTTTGGGGACTGTCGTGCCATCGAAACCTGCTTTGAGGGTTTCCGCTACGGCTGCCCGCGAAGTAGATGATGAGGAGTGCGACGTGTGTAACAGATACACAGCAGTGAGAACGAAGACTGCCAGAACGGCAGCTTTTCGAAAGGTGAGCATTGTTGTTGGTGGTCCTGGGTGGGCTGGTCCCTTCGGCGGGTTTGGAGGTGTAGGTAAAGAGGGCGGAGGGCGGCGGAGGAGGGAAAGCAAGGGCGACAACGAGGGGAGGAGTAGAAGTGTCAATGGATCCAAAAACGGCTCCTTACGCGTTCTTCATGGATATCTGAGGCAGTCGCAGATGCACTGATTCCGAACGTGACTCAGCCCTGAGAGCTTTAGATTCCAGTGGGACCAGGTCACCGACAGCTGAGTAAGATTTGGCAGTTTCGCCGGTCCTATTAGAGTTGGATTGTTGGACGTCGAAGGTTTGAGTAGTATTGAGGGAGAGAGGAAGGAAGCGTGGGGGATGAAGAGGGAAGGAGAGAGGTGCCAGACCTGTGGGACTGGAAGTAACTATTGATGCAGATACCGGGAAAAGGTTGACAGATAGCCAAGATTCCCAAATGGGAGGTAGCCGGCGATGGCGTTTTAGCGCATCTTTGGACAATTCTTGATTCGGAGCCGATCACCATTCTTCATCGTAGTAAGTCAGTATGGAACAGACAGCGATCCGTAAAGTACGGGAGTATGGATGTGGAATTGATGCAGCGAGGCTGGGAATAGAATAGTTCTAGCCTTAGACTACAAGGGAGGCTAAGTGTGTTGCTCTGGAAAGGGCAAGAGAGGGTGCTTGGGTGCCTCGTGAAGAAGGAGTGGGTCTGATTAGTGATTACTTTAGACGAAGGGCCAAGAGCGTCGTAATGTGACAGACGGCTGATCTCCACGCGGCTTACTATACGTAGTACACAGTAGGTACTTTAGTATTATCATTTCAACCGGTGCAGGTGGCCTAGTCGTAGCGTAAAGACGCAAATAGTACAGAGGAAAGCAAACGAGCTCCCTGTTCCTGCTTTTGGCCTTTGATGACGAGACAAATTACAAGTCTGGAACTACCTGAGTCATGCTACAGCGCTGGTTGACGCAAATCTTTCAACGAGACCTCACCCATTTGCTGGGCTGGTCGGCCAAGAAGTGAAATCCCGAAACCAATCAATCAACCAAACAAGCTTTCGGTTCGATGCAGTCTTTGGCACGGGAGTTGCTGCACCTCCCCACCACTTCCTTTATCTTTCCACACTTGCACTATTCTACCTGAGACCACCTCGGTCGACGAGGATGCAGAATGATGACATGACGCTGTCCTTCGCTCCGACTACAAACCCATTGCATCTCCATAGCTGGCAGTCTTGTGACCAATCATCCTCCAACTCTTCACATGCGCTTCTATCTCATGGTCATCAGTCTCTACAATACGTACTTCTAAGCTCTCCCTGTTTCAACCGCTGTATCTAGCAAACCGCATGTTTCACCCTCGGACTTAGGGGCGTTGCGCGAAGAACGCGAGACACCTTGGATGCGTTTGTTCCCCTATTCCCGACGCTTGATCTTTTATCGGGACCCTCATTCGATGCTGCTTCAACGATAGCTCAACACTCACCATTCTTGCGCATGCTGCCCACGCCCGCTCAAACATTGCAACTGATGTCAAACATGAGTCTCACGCCAAGAAGGTCCTGATATTCCCGCCAATATGCTCCAAATCCAACAGGAATGTATCATGTCCGAAAAGTGATGTGTCTTCTCCCAGCTCGACATGCGTGACAGAACGATTACCTGCAGCTCGGAGCGTTTCGGCGATCTCCCGTTGTTGCCAGGCGGGGAATAGGATATCGCTCGCTACGCCCATGACCAGTATTGGATGATTTCTGAGTGGTGCAAGACCAGCAATCAGGTCATCGGGTGGGTGGTTAGATGTCGATACAGCAGGTCCCGAAAAAACTTTTGTTGGTACTCTAGATGGCTGTTCTGCGTAGGGCTTGACTGGCAATGCAAGGCTGCAAGAGCTGTCCTCTTGCTCTTGCCTTGTGCCCGCAGAGACTCGGCATTCATTCTTCTTCCGCAATCGGGCCATCTCAAGCTGGTTCTCATGCCCTAGATCGAATAGATCCATGGCTTTCGAAACGTACAGAAGGCTGTTCGCATCGTACTCTAGACAAAACTTTTCTCCAGCATGATCAAGGTAGGTTTCGATGAGAAAATCTGGACAGAGGGCAGGCGGCCGGCTCGGGTCTGCTCTTCTCCGGCCAAAACGCTGTTCCCATTCTGGTCCGCTTCGGTATGTCACCGTCGCGATTTCTCGTGCTAGCTTCATGCCTGCGTGTGGTGGGATACCATTGTAGTAGAATCCACGAGACCAGTTGGGATCCATCATCAAGACTTGGCGTTGGGTATGCCGCATTGCAATGCTGTATGGATGACTTCGAGCGCAGCCGCTTACACTGACCACTTTTCCCACCCTCTTGGGGAAGAGAACACCAGCAGCTAAACTTTGCATGCCGCCCATGCTCGACCCGACACTTGCGTAAAGCTTTTCGATTCCCAATGCATCAAGCAGCCTGAACTGTGCTCGTACCATATCCTCCATAGTCAGTATTGGGAATCTCGTAGCGTAATTATGGCCATCTGCAGGGTCAAGGGAGCTTGGTCCTGTAGAGCCGTAGCATCCTCCGATGACGTTCGTGCAGACAATGAAGTACTTGTCCGTATCTAGAGGTGCACCAGGCCCTATGAATTTCTCCCACCACCCCGGCTTTGGATTGGTCTCCGTGCTGTGTGCATGACTGGATGCTGAGAGACCTGTGTGCAAAAGTATCGCATTGCTCTTTTGGTCGTTCAATTGTCCCCAGCTCTCGTGGGCTATATTATATTGGGGTAGGACGCCTCCCCAGTCAAGCAGTAGTGGAGCGTGCGAGTGCCAATTTCGATGTCTTCCAGTGGTATAAGAGGGCTCGGGCCCTGAGGTAGCAGAGCGATTCGATAGCGAAGCCGTCCGAGCCTCTTGCGCGTCAAGACATGGGAACAAGAGGGCAGGATTCGAAGAATCTGGTGGTTGCAATGGGGACTCCTCTTCAATTTCTGCTACAGCAGGCTGAGCCTCGCGAGAGGACGTATCATGAAATCTGCGAGACTTCGAGATAGCATGCGCTCGAGCCAACGGCGAAAGATGTAGCTGCCGAACTTGTGGAAGTGTCCAAGAACGTTGTGATAGATTCAAATGGCTCTTCGGTAGTTCTACTATGCGGACAGCAAGGGCGGTGCTGTGGCGGGCGAACATCACTCTGGGTCAGTGCTTTGCCGTGGTGATCGAATGGGCCTACAGAAGGCATGCTGCAGTTGAAGATTTCCATGATTGAAGGTGGTTTGAAATGCGTTTAGATATCTCCGAGACGTCAGATATGGCGTGCTCGGGGCTAAGATCCTCGGATTACTAGCGTAGTTGATATACGGAAACGACGGGTCCTACAGGAAATGCTCGAACCATAGTCGTTACACTTCGTAACAACACACCAAACATTTTTCGGGAGTAGCGTGGTGTCACGAAGACTGCTGGCGGTAAGATTGTACAGGGCACTGAGCATTACATTATACTTGCCAGACATTCCGCCAGAAAAGGCTTCGTTTGGTGAGCTAAAGAGGTAGTCATTCCGCCCCTCTGCCGGGATCTAAATGCTACACCGATAGTACGCATCAAGCGGGGTGGGGGGCACTTGGCAGCATGATGGCTCCAAGTATAGCAACAAATGGACTAGAGTTTTGACTTGATGCATCAACAGAGCTCTTGTTTCCTAATACGTAGCATTTATCATCATGCCGGCGGGCGATTTCTTTGAAGGCAAGAACATAGTCGACGAGAACAGGATGGGAAGGTAGAAGTCCTTGCATGCAAACACAATCAAGGACTGACGAAATTATCTAGTCTCGTGAAATTAGCTCACAACCTGCTGGCCAACGGGCCTCATAGGCTTGAAAAGACGAGCCGTCGAGTCCGCGGTCTTTATGATAGTGTTTACGTCTTCGATACGACAGAGGCTCGCCATATCTGGGAACACCCATATTTCCCGCAATTCTACATCCCTAGTAGCGCCATCAAAGACGGCATGTTGAGAAAGGACCAGGCTGTTGACAAGGAAGAGTCAGCATTCCTAGCCATATTGAAGGGGAGGAGCAAATCGACCGATCGGATTCTCACCTTCGAAAAAGGGACCCTGGCTGGACTTACCAGGATCGAGTTCACTGCTCTAGGTTTGCGTAGATGATTTATTGTGGGGGAGACCGATAAGCTAAGTTCTCCAGATCAATGGTTCGAGGAGAATACCCCAATCTATGGCCATCCGAAGGATCCGTATAAGAGGATTGAGATTCTTCCGTCAACGAGGACAGTCACAGCTAAAGTTGATAATGTGACTATTGCGGAGAGCAGCAGCAACCAGTTTTTGCATGAAACCATGTTAAGGACTAGATACTATATGCCGAAGACTGCTGTCAGTGTGCTGCCTCTGTACATGTGCCGCTACTAACGACTTTCCTCGATTTGTAGGCACGCTGGGAGTATCTTACCGAAAGTGAGACAACCTCCTTGTGCCCTTATAAAGGAGTAGCCAATTGTGAGCGGTGAAACCTTGATTTGACCAAGGCAGATACTAAAATTACTGCAAGATTACAATGTTATTATCAATGGGAAGGCTCACAAAGACCTGATCTGGTGGTACAAGTATCCTACAGCCGAGTCCGCCCTCATCGCTGGACACATATGCTTCTACAATGAGAAGGTGGACATCTATATCGATGGCGAGAAAGAAGATAGATAGCTGTATCAAGCCAGTCGACTTGCACGATGGAGTAAATGATGTTCCCGTGGGGTTGTTCGAGTTTGGAATGCGATGAAGGAAACGTGGGTAACGGTATTGTGAGATAATGTAACGGGACTTTCACGAAATCACCCAAGCGTAGGACAAAGCCAGAATTTGGCTCTTTAATCCGTTCTTGTTCGCAGGAATCTTTGTGAGCGAGGGCAAAATCGGGGACAACTGCACCTTCCGTGGTAAATTTGCCAAAGTTTCTGAACGACTTCCAATTGCCAAGCTTTGAGTACGGTCTCTTGGAGCGTAAGGCAGGACTATCAAGAACAGTGAACAAATTTTGATGGATACTTACCTTCAAATCGCTACAACATTCTCTGACAGGAAATCTAAATTGGAGATCAGGTTCGCCCTATAATTCTCACCTCAGATCGAAATGCGATCTTTTAACTATAGAACATCACTTGCGTTTCATGAATTTCATAGGCTTGACGAACTTTGCACTTCAAAGTCGTAAAGCATCAAGAGTGCCGGGTCGCTCTTTCTCTCTGGCCGTCGAATGACGTTTCCTCCTATCCAACTCACATTGTCCCCCCTCCTGGCTGTTGATGCTTCTTTCTTTCGCCCTTTCAAACGAGCAGCATCCCAACAGTCACTCGTTACATACAACATAGGCAATCCCTTCTATACATGGTCTCGTCATTGATACTCATCACCAGAGAGCCTTTCATACCCTCCCACTTCACACTCTACCCACTATCGGCGTGATCGAGGTTCAACATGGATAGCAATCCGTGCTGGGTCCTCATACCCCTTCGCATTGGCCAACTCGCATCAGCAGGTGAGGCAATACCAACTCGAAACCTTCAATCTTGCTCAACAAGCTGACATATTTTCAGCTATTGTCGCTGGTCTCGTCGCCCAGTGCTGGCATGGTGCCTACGCTTGGGATGCAACGCCTTTCACGCCTATATACCTTTTGACCATCGCCGGCTTGTCCCTGCTCCTGGCTCTCCTATGCCTAACACCATTCACGAGAGCTTTTAGAGCTTATACAGATTACATTCTCTCGGTCTTGTGGATTGTGGCCTTTGGACAGCTCCTCGGATTCCCTGGCTACTGTTCAAACACGTGGGAGCCGGCGTCTTGCCGCAAGAGATGGAAGGCGGCCACTGCTTTCGGCTGTATCAGTTCCCTGTTATGGTTCGCCACCGTCATATTTGTGAGTCACGCATGACACTAATGGGGCCTTGCTGTGAATTACCCTTTGTTGACCCTGTTGATAGGAGATATGGTACATGCGAAGATTCCTTGCGACTGAACCTCCTGCCGTTGATGCACAGCCTGAGTAAGCCCCATATCTAGTATATTCGTGAAGCTTCTCTAACGGTAATGGGGCAGCGTCCGCCAAAAGTGGTACAAGAGGTCGAAAGTCTAAGCCAGCTGTGTGATACTCGTACGGCATCTCTCAACAATTGAAGATGCTGCTATTACTAGTCTTGTACGACTGGAGGATTGGGCGAAGCGGTAGGCGAGGCCTGGGTTGATTGCAAGATGATGGGTGCTGGTCACTTCTCGCCGAAGTCTTCTGGATTAGTCGAACATAAAGTTCTTTCTAATTGTTCATGAGAGCGATTACAAAGCGTAAAAAGAGCCATGCCATAGGTGACCCTCTACGTCGGCATGACACTACTTATATATGCAGGTACTGCTGTCAGCGACCTGCAGCCAAGCCGTCGGGTATCATTCTAGACCAACCATCGTAGTAAAACCTCCGGGCCTTCATGTCACATGTAGAGCAAGCTAATGGAGGATACTGCTCCTTATGGAAAGTGACGGGTGTCTTTCGGATATCTTGCAGGCCGCGAACGCCGTACGGTTACTTCGGCAATGTCCCGTCTGGGTGGCGTCATACCAAGCCTCGGTAATTCATATGAGAACGTACTTTACATAGAGTAGCTCCTTGCCAACGATTACTGAGCTGCAACTTACATACATGACTAAGGTGCCAAGTTGACAGTGGCATTTTTACATGTGCGAAGCTCGCCCATCTCCTCTTGTCATCAGCAATCAAACCCGGCATTACGTTATCAATTTGCGAAGCTGCTAGAACTATCCGGTAGAGAAGCCATACTCAAAGCCAGCTCTTTACTCCCATAACCATAGCAGCAGTCGCCAACATGACGTCAAAACTCATCCCATCGGATCCGTCCAAAGTGATGGTAATCCGGCAAGTCTCTCCCAATATCACCACATGCTCTGCACCTTTCCTCCGGTTCGGGCGCCTCAAGGTCGGCGGACGAGGCACCATTGGTATTCACCCATATCTCAAACAATCTCTTGGTACCTGCTAAAAGCGTATTCTAGTCCGCCTGCAATCCGGCGTCCTAGCCGTCTTCTCTCCAACAGCCCTCACACCCGAAGTCCGTGGAAAAGTCGAGTCGATGGGCAACCGTGTCGGTTACATTGCTGCTCTCGACTTTGAGCACCACATCTTCATCTCCGACTGGGCTAAAGCCTTCCCCTCTGCCAAAATTCTCGGCGTCGAAGATCTTCCGGAAAAGCGTGAGAAAGATAAAGCTACCGCAGGCAGCAAGTTTGAGCACGTATGGACATCGAGGAACAAGAACGATATGAAAGTCGATCCCGAATTCGACAGCGAGTTCGACTACGAGTATGTGGGAAGTCATGCGAATAAGGAGTTGGTTTTCTGTCATAAGCCCGACAAGACCCTTATCGAGGCGGATATGATGTTCAATTTGCCGGCTAGAGAGCAATTCTCTAGGACGGGGGAGGATCCCACAAGTGGTTTCTTGACGAAGCTGTTTGTTGGGCTACAGAGTACTGTGGGTTCGGCTACATGGCAGAAACGATTCTTATGGTATGTTGCCAGCTCGAGCGACCGCAATAGTTTCAACCAGAGCGCGCGAAAGATCGCTAGCTGGGATTTTGACAGAATCATTCCCTGCCACGGAGAGGTGATCGAGACTGGAGGCAAGGGGATTTTCAAGAAGGTGTTCGACTGGCATTTGCAGGCTCCTAAGAAATGAGCGTGTGCGCGCTCATGAATAGAGAGATACTAAAGGGGAATGAACATTCATGGCCATGAGTTGTGACAAACTGTTTCTAGACGTCTATGTAATACCCCAAGATGAGGCTGGTGGTCTCGGGAGTTATGGTAAATACGGAAGGAGTAACTAAGATTATCGGGATTCGCCAGGCTCTCACTAAACAAATCTACCATCAGTATTGACTCCAGATATTGAGACTGAAATACGAGACATGTTTATGGATCAAAGACTTACGATTAGCTCTCAAGTTCTCATCGACAACCATGCCTTCCCCCACTCCGCTCTTTCGAGCATCGTAGAATTCGGCGGCTGTCATGCATATTTGGCTTTTGACACGTATCTCATCACGGAGCCTGAAACTTCATCCACCGCCCACCATATCTCGCCTCTCGCTTGCGGAAGCAAAATCAGGACAAGACAGCGGTTTCGCTCCTTCACAAGCTTTGGTGAAATGACCTGTACCAACATTAGTACCTCAATTTTCGCGACGAAAGGGTGGGACGTACGGAGCAGTATGCCTCTCGATTGAAAACTATAAAATTCGCCGTCACCAGCAACGTCTCCGCCACCACTCTGCCAGCCCCGCCCAAAAGACTCGTAGAGAGGTAGCACGAAGCTTCTGGGAAGATTTTCTCGTCATCGGCTGCATCACGTCATCATCCCTCATTCTAGAATCGCAGAACCAGATCTCCGTCCCTCGCTGAAAAGGATAAATGCTAGCAAGATGTACGCGAAAGGCTGACAGGAAAATGAGAAAAATATCCAAGCGGTCCAGCTGCGAGTCGGGAGACTGCCACTCTAAGATCTCTGTTCACGTCTCTCACTCATGAATCCGTTTGGTGAACCTGGTGTTACGCAGGGCACGTCGGGACATCGTGGAGCTCGGGTGATGGGTGTCTGCATCGAGTGTGGACTAAAAAACATATGTAAGTTCAGGTCTTGCACACGAATTAATCGTTGAGGCAATATCACTTACCGCTGGCATCTTGACAATTCAAGGAGCTATCGCGAGCTTTATGCATCCATTGGCCGATTCGGAAGCGGAAGCAATTCCGGCGCGCTGAAAGCGGCAATCATTCTTGAGACGCTGAGAGCCCGAAACTACGGAGGATGACACCAAAAGTCTTGAGTTATCGTCTTAATGCCACGGCCTTGGTTAACTAAGTAACCATATTAGTCTTAGCGTATATAAAGTATATAAATATCAATATTTAGTATCTTACTATAGGCCGGGGTATAGTTAGGGGTAGATAAAAATCTCGTAGCTATGGCATATATAGACATACTATAACTACAACCCTAGATAACGTCGCTATCGCTACTAGGAAGGATACTTATAATATAAACTATACTATTACCTAAAGAATTTAGGTACTTACCCTTACTAAGCATAAAATTAATAAGAAAGTCGCTATTATAATAGTAGGCCTATTATTAAATAGGAATAAATAGTCTATTTAACGTCTTATAAATAAGGCTAAAGACCGTAGCTATAATCTAATAGTATTATTAATCCTAAAGGAGGAGTATATTAATAATAGTCTACGCCCTAGAAGGCTACTAAAAGTAACTACTAAGAAAGAGATAGCTATTCTAAAAACTAGTAAGCTATCTCTATAAAAATCTAATTTTTACTAATAAATTAGTATATAAAGATAGGAATAGATAGGAGAAGCCTTCTATATATATTAAATATAAATATTATATCTCCTCCTTTATAGTCCTTTATATCCTATATTAAAATAGCCTAAAAAGCGTTAAACCTATTAAAAAACTAGGCCTTATCCTAGTAATAATAGATATATATCTTTAATTTATCCTCCGCTTTTAATATTAAATAATAGAAGACTAAAAGAAGGTTATCTAGACTAATAAGATATTTATATACTTAGGTAGTAGGCGTAGTAAAGTATAGGTCTAGCAGACTTTAAAAGAGATATATAATAAGATAATAACTTAAAATTATTAGGATAGCTTTATAGAGTTTATATTCTAGGATTATTTTTTATATAATAGAAAAGGGCCTTACTATATTTAGAAAGAGGAAATTATAATAGAAAAGACCGCTTTAAAAGTATATATTAACGCCCTAAATAAGGTATTAGAGCTATAAACAAAGGCTAAATTAGAGCTTAATATAATAATAAGATAAATAGCCTTAAGAAATAAATCTAGAAAGAAGCTAATATAGAAATAGGATAAGGAATATAATAAAATTATACGTAATAGTAAAAAGGGAGGTATTAACTAATATTAATATTAGATAGTTATCCTTATTAAGAAGCTTATTCTATTTACTATTTCTTATAAGCTTAATATACTTATTTAGGAGGATAAGGCCCCTAGCTATATATTAAAATACTAGGATAAGATCTTTATAAATACGGGCGTACTTTATATATTATAATATAGGAACTTACCTAATCTTAATACTATTAAATCCTACTAGTAATAGATAAAGAGGTAGACTACTTATAAAGGCTATTTATAAACTAAGGCTATTCTAACTTAGGTATAAATATATTATTAGGAGTCTAAGTTAATATAATTAAGGATCTAGTTATAAACAAAGCGTCTACTATATTATATTACTAAGGTTATTAAGCTAAAAGGAGGTAATAAGTACTAGGAGGATAAGGATAAGGGCGAATATAATATAATTAGACTATACATTACGATAGATAGGAAGGAGAGGTATCGCCGACGTACTATAAGTATTAGGCCTAGTAGCAGTAGCTCATCAGGTACCTAAATAGTAGTTAGTAGTAGATCTTCATAATATAGGGTAATTCAGACGAAAGGACTAAGCATAGTACTCAGTACTAGTAAAACACCACGTTTAGTATACCCCTACTCAAGACTTTTGGTGTCATCCTCCGTACTTACATGCTTTCCGATTGATGTTTCCGCAAAGCCAGCTTTATCATATCAACATGAGATCCCACTTTCATAATGCAGCGTCGCAGCGCCTTTAGAACGCCGCAGCAGCAGCAGCAAAAGAACGTCCGCTTCCACGACCCTCCATCGCCAAAGCCTCCAGAAACCATGGCCTCTTGGTTTGAGAGACAAACTTCATCCCATAATGTTCAACTCGCAGCCGTAGCTCTTTTTTCTGGCGCTGCCGTCGCAGGGGCTATATATGGAACGCAGGCTATCCGCAGGGAGAAGCGCGTGGAGGAGTTGAAGGCGAGCATACCGGAGCTCTCTGAGAGTCATCATGCAAATATGGTACGTTAGCTGCTTTTGCGTCTCTGGAGCCGCGGATGGGGATACTGATTGAATTAGTGAAGCTCACAGACTTCGGTGCCGCTTCAAGAATTCCCACTGTTAGTAGAGAGGATGAACGAGCTGCTGCTCTCGCGAGAAGGGCTCAACATGGGGATTACGATGATGATCTGGTTACCGAGCAGTTAACACGCACTTCCTCCTTCCTAGGGTCTGACCGTTTCTCTCTCTTGCGGGACTCCTTTGTAATCGTCGTCGGGCTCGGCGGCGTCGGTTCCCACTGTACCTCTGCTCTAGCCCGCTCTGGTGTTTCAAAGATCCGATTGATTGACTTCGATCAAGTCACGCTGTCATCACTCAACAGGCATGCCGTGGCCACACTCGCGGACGTTGGAACACCAAAGGTGGATTGTGTACGGAAAAGACTACAAGCCGTGGTGCCCTGGGCGAAGTGGGAATGTTTCAATGAAGTCTGGAAGCAAGAAGAGGCGGATAGACTACTCGGAGCTTGGGAAAACGGCAAGGGAAACAAACCGGACTACGTGGTTGACGCGATCGACAATATTGACAGCAAAGTTGCGCTGCTGTATTATTGTTACGAGCATAGAATCAAGGTGGTGAGCTCAATGGGTGCGGCCTGCAAGAGTGATCCGACACGAGTCTTCGTGGATGATATCAGTGCGAGTGTAGAAGACCCCTTGTCCAGGGTCACGAGACGAAAGCTACGAGTCGCGGGTATCAGCGAAGGAGTGCCAGTGGTTTTTTCGACTGAAAAGCCGGGACCTGGAAAAGCTCAATTACTGCCGCTACCAGAAGAAGAGTTCTTGAAAGGTAGGGTGGACGAGCTGAGTGTTCTGCCCGACTTTAGGGCTCGAATCCTTCCAGTGTTGGGTACTATGCCTGCAGTATTCGGCTACACTGTTGCGAACTTTGTTGTCTGTGAAATTGCAGGTTACCCACACGAAAGTGGGGCGGGCAAAGCGCGAGAGAAGATGTATGACAATATCCTTTCCGCTCTCCAGAGTTTAGAGGAGCGGTTATGCAAAGGACAGAGCGAGGATGTGCAAGGACTTAGAATTCCTGTTACCAAAGACGACGTGGGCTATCTGGTCGAGGAGGTGTATCGAGGAAAGAGCGTAATTAGCAAGCTTCCAACACGACTAGCATTGATCAGATGGAAAGCACCAGAGCAAGGTTTCCAAGTTGAGGAGATGGAGGGCCAGAAGACGGTGCGATTGAGTTTGAGCGAGCTGGTATTGATGACGAAGGAAGAAGCTGCAAGGCATGAAAAGGAGGTCTTGAAGGGAGGAAAACCACCCGAATCATTGTACAGCGATGATGTGCTTCGACTCGTGGAAAGGCGGAGAGAAGAGGAGAGACAATATCATTCATATAGGTGACAATGCTCTTATCCAACGACGGAAGTTGTCTTAGTCCGAGTGAGACATAAACATACCCATGCGCATACCAAATTCCGGGTAATCTTGTACGCTAAAAGCTCGGCTTTCTTCTGAGGAGCACACTGAGCACTCTCCATACTCCATACTATAGGAGCCCACCGCGATAAAGAGCGGATCAAATCAAATGGCTACTGTACTTTACAGTTAACGTAAATTTTAGCGCTGCCAAGCACACATCCCCAGCTCCGCCACAATCGGCGACGAATTGGCGAGCTTCCAGCTTGGCAAACTTGGCAATCCTGGGGGTATTCGCCCTCTCGGCCCTCAGTATGGCGGGGCCTACGACGCCTTGGTCTCTTGGTCTCCTGGTCAGGAGATCATTGGACTTTTCCATGTTTTTCCCACGAATGGCCAAGAGACTACTGCCCGCATAACATCAACCTATAGTAATATGGAGGCCCCGGATCCTGAGAAGATGCACCGCAACAGCAATCCTGATCCTCCACCGCAATATCGACAGGATTACGCGGTGGACGAATATCCATCTGAGGATGAATTGGAAGATCATGATCTGGATATCTTGAACACCGACTATTCTGCTCAACGAGAGCTTTCCTTCTATCCCATACATCAACAACACCAATTGAACACTCATTACAACCCGTCAGTACCACCGAGTCTGAGAGAATCGAGGGATCACGCCAACGATACATACAATTACCCTGAGAAGAGCCGGCGAAATTTGAATGAATGGGACGAGGGTGCGTTGATGCCTCGCCTCAAGAACAGCATGATCGATGGAGGCAATGACTATCGGTTACCCCAGCATAATGCACGTGCATATCAAGCATACCACAAACGAAAACCTCTGATAGACCTTATCCGCAATGAATGGCAGAACAGCCCTTACACATCCTCCTCGTCTTCTCCAACATCAACCGGATACCATACGCCCAGTTGGATACAAGTTCTTTCTGCACCACGATACCGACGTTATTTACTTGTTCTGCTCGGCATACTTAGCTTGCTATGGGGTAGCTGGCATTATTGGGCTGGTCCCCAATGGGGCGAGCACAGGCTGTTGAGCGAGTCATTGAATGAGAGGGTGAGAACGGGAGACGGATGGTTTGGTGAAAACTTGAGGCCCGAATTTTTGGATATGGTGCATGTGAAAACCCTGGATCAGGACTTAGTCCCGCAACGTGGAGATGAGAAACGATTGATCATTGTGGGGGACGTTCATGGATGCCATGATGAGCGTGAGTATACCAATCTCTTCTCCCGGGTATCTTGAAAATACGGCCATCATGCTAAGCTGTTGCATTTATAGTGGTCAATCTCCTAGCAGAAGTCCAATACGAAGCCCGCACTGACCATCTCATATTCGCCGGCGATTTCATCTCCAAGGGCCCCTCCTCCCCCGCTGTCGTCGATCTCGCCATGTCAGCTCACGCCTCATGCGTTCGTGGCAACCATGAAGATCGAGTCCTCCTTGTCTACCGCGATATGTACTCCCACCGCATGACCCACGAGCAAAAATCGCAGAAGGTAACGCCGCCACCAATGCCAGGTATGCCTGAGAACATGCTGCAGAACGAACCCACCACGAACGACCCTGAGGTAGGGGATCAGACTTTCAAGCATGGGGATGCTGTGGATAGGCAGCTGGCGAGCAGTTTTTCTAAGAGACAGATTGACTACATGTCCAGTTGTCCCGTCATTCTGGATGTCGGACAGGTCAATGGGATGGGTGATGTCCAGATCGTACATGCTGGCCTCATACCTGGTGTGAGGCTCGAAAGGCAGGATCCGATGGGCGTGATGCATATGCGGACGATTGATCTCGACACACATGTCCCAAGCAGTAGCGCCAAAGGGACTGCATGGTATAAGGTGCGTCTCCCATCGTATCCATGTTGTTCCGAATACAAGATCTAACCGTGTCTCAACAGCTTTGGAACAGGTTTCAAACCATGATTCCCGCCCACGAGCGCTCAACCGTTATCTACGGACATGACCCCCGTCGCGGCCTCCAGCTTCACAATTACAGCAAAGGTCTCGATTCGGGGTGCGTCAATGGCGGAAAATTGACTGCGATGATCATTGACAACGCAGTACAAAGTGGAGAGGCAAGGACGGTCAGTGTACAGTGTAAAGACTACAGTGACCCGAAGGAGGATAAAGGGGAGGTGGAGTAAATTAGGCGCGGGATGCTCATGAAGTGTGACAGTACATACGGCGCTCGGTGAGTTTGCGTTTGGACATGCTGGACTCCTCGGAAATGGCATCACATCGGTGTTTAGGGGGCCTTTTGTTGCTGTACAGGCATTGATTCCTTCGGTGCATTTGGGCTTTGTGGACAAGATACCCAAGGCATGTCCAAGAGATCTTGAGCTTTTGAGACCGTTGGTGGAGCTCTGATTAGAAACTGCAAGAGATGAGCATTGGAGACTTGGTTTCATAAGTTGCTGGTGCTCGTAGAAGATACCTATCCCTGAAAATCGTTCAGTGCGTGCTATTCTCTGGAGAACATTTCTCATCAAATCCTTCCTGGGAATTCTGCCTACTGCCCACTGACTCGAGCCAACTCAAGCCCGCAGTCCCTGCATCATGTTATGGATAGTGTCAATGACCACTGGAAAGATACTCCCAACACTATCGACGATCAAACCTTCAAAATGCCTCATTGCTTCCTCTTCACTCATCTCCAAGTGGAACCTCTCCCTCACTTTCTCCACCACTCGTCCTGGCTCAACCTTGATATCTGGTATATTTGCATCGACCATCAAGCTGAATAGATTCAGTATCAGGTTCGAGCTCTTGCGAAGAGTGGTGTAAGCCGTGAAGCAGTAGGATTTGAAAGCTGCGTAGTGGGGAGAGGTCGATGATCCCATGCCTTCGACCATTTCTTTGCACAATTTCATCTGGGGGGCAAAAGGCTTCGGGTCCCGACCTAGAATGTAGCCAAAATCAGCGTGGAAGAAGTGGCCATCTGGCGCCAGTAGGAGGTTGTCCAAGTGGCGATCTCCCACGCCTAGGAGGTAGGTGATGACACAATATCCGGCGCAGGACTTTACGTAGGTATCCATTGTAGAAGCCCTGATGCCCAAGTCGGCTGTCGTATCGGGATTGTTGGCGCGAAGGTAGGCGAGTATACTGCCTTTGTATTTCGCGGATGCGGCTGCAAGAGACATCGATGGGACGAATTGGACGGCGCCGGCGTTAGAGCTTGTGGCGAGGATGCGATATGGGGAAAGTTTGAGGTCCAGATTCTCTTTACGAAGCAGACGGTCCATGAGCGCGATGACTTGGATGACGAGCTGGTCTTGACGGAGATCGTCGCCAGTTTTGAAGATGATGGGGTACTTCTTGCCATCAGACGTCTTGAAGTGAACGAGCAGAGGGTATAGGGAGGACTTAAAGACCACCGATTCTTCGGGATAGCAGCCGATGATAGATACGTTGGGGTCTAGGGGTAAGGGGAGGGGTGGGTCGAAATTCGTTAATTCGTTCTTGGGGTCGGCGAGGTATTTCTTCAATCGTTGGACCTTGCGAGGGCGGTCTTCGCGGGAGAAGCGAATTTCTTTCGAGATTTTTGAGAGGACTGTGATAAGCTCGCCTTGTCTTAGAAGTGTTTTCCGACGCTCTGGTCCTTCAGAGACTTTCATAAGCTCTGTCATGAAATCAAATTCGACTTTGGCGAAGAGTTTGCGGTGTTCCTTGACTTGGTCTGGGCTCCGATCATCGCATTCAACCATGAGATACCAATGAAGAAAATTGCCGAGCATCAAATTGTTTATTGCACGCGAAATGAGAAAATTTGCAAGGTCTGAGTCTCGCGTGCCCCCATCTTGCGGCTCTGGTGATATCTTCTCGAATTTGAGAGCTTGCACTAGCTGGAGTAGGTACAGTAGTAGCTCATCATCATCGGACTCTCGCAACCGGTCAACTGCGTAAGCTCGGACTGCTGCATTATCAAAAGTAGGACCCAAAAGTTCCAAAGCGTCATCTACATCAATATCGGTCCACTTCGGCAAAAGCTGAACAGCTTGACGAGCCTCGCTTTGGTCCTGCCAGGCAACAGACTTGACGAATTTGGTCAGGGCTCGCTTGTCGCGGGTCAAATGATGTCTGAACTTCCAGACAAGATCCTTCTCTTCAGCATTGAGCTCCTGCGTTGGACCATACGACACAATCGTGTTGAGTTCGTCCCGAATTTTTGCGTTAGGCTTGAGGTCTCGATCCAACACACCTGTCCTATGGCTTCGGACCAGTCTCCTGTGCTTGCTTTCCGCTGGGTTGTCCCTAGCACCAACCTCAGGATCGTATATACGGATCAAAGGAGAAGCATTTTCATCATCTTCCCCAATGCCGTTCCCGGTGCCGTTGATTCCTGGACCTAGTTGCACTTCTGGAGGTGGTTTCAGATTGACATTTCCCGGTGGTTGGGCATGCTGTGCATGAGAAGATATTGGAGTAGGGGTGTATTCATAGTCTGTGAACACAACAGGAAAGTCAAAACGTGGGAAGTCGATTACCAGTGTATATTTATCCTGCGCATCTTCCTCTTCGTCTGGAACGCCTTCATCCTCTGCGGCATCAGCCTTGGAAGCTGATGCGGGATTCCTACTTCTCCGTTCTCTTTGAGAAGATGGCTTCATCCTTCGCGTAATGGATGATACTCTTGCGGAGGCCTCAACCTTTTGTCTCTGTTTGTCAACCGCTTTGAAAACAAGGTTGTCTAACCAATCGACCCGCGGTATCTCCCCCATCTCATGCTTCTTGAACAGCTTCTCCAGTCTATCAAGCTCCTCCTCATCGGGTGTAGCCATTTGCCTATTGCTGACACCATTTACCACTTTGCTCCTCCGTGGTGACGGCACCGCAGGCGTCGCCGTTGAGGAGAATCCGTCTGCGGCCTTGTGACGGTAGAGTCGACATTTCTGCCGACCTTTTTGTAGCGTGTTGTCCTTATCAAAAAGAGACACCGTAGTGCCTCCAAACGAGATCGCGTGACCGCGAGCTCCCTGGCCGCCTGTGGGTGATAAATCCCATACTGTAATCGCTAGTTGAGCGCTGAATGGAAGGGTTGCAATCGTGATGGGAAGCTCCAGCCATTCGTTCCAGATACGCTCAACCTTGAACGGCTTGTACGCTGTCTGCACCGGCACGGTCAATGGTTTCGAGTCCGCCCATAGTTGTGCTGTGACATAGAGATCAGATTTCGCCCTATCTCAAAGTCAGCATGCGAGTGATGTTCTGTTCTATGGCCCAGGTACCTAGTATTTGACCCAACGTGCTTGAGATCAGGCCTTTGCAGTAACGTTGAGAATGGAGGGGGATTAAACTGCCCCTCTAAGGTGCCTCTAGTGCTACGTATCAGCACGGAAGGCTAACAGGAACTCGATCCAGGACCAACATTCTCACATTGACTGGATACTCAAGGTCACTTGATTTGGCAAATGAGTATGATTCCATGGTCTTGATCCCCCAAGACAACGTGGATGGCGGTGGTGGTCGTGCTTATTCGAAGAGAAAAGCAGTATGATGAAATGTCACGTGACCTCAAAGCTTGGCGTTTGTGACATTCGCCCAGACATGCCGCGTAAATTGATTCTCTTCGACCTCCGAAATTGAACGTTCCTTGTTCCACGGTCGTCACCTTACCTCTTGAGACTGGAAGAATTGAAGTTCCGACTAGTCCAGATACCGCCATTTGCGCTACAGACGGACAATAACCTAGTGTCGGCTGCGCAGTCCAAACCAAGGCGCGTTTCTTGATCTCACAGGGCTGCAACACAATGGCAAGGCGCGCAAGGCTTTCAGACGATGAGCATGAGGACGAAGACGCTCGCAATAAAACGACTTCGTCGCGAAGAACCCGAGGACGCGTTAGTTTAGAGGCACTCTCACCTTCGCCAACAGCGTCATTCTCCTCCGATAAGGAGAATCGGCAGGCATCAGCGCGGGCTTCACGATTGAGCAAAGAGAAAGGTGGAGCAATGGATTCACCGCAACTACCCACGCCTACACCGGGAGCCGAAGTACAGCCTCGCTCATCTAAGAGGCGGAAACTCAGTGAGCGAGATGCTCCTAACGCAAGCCAAGCAACGCATGCAAGACGTCTAGCGGAGGCAGGAGATACTGAATACTACGATCCGGAACAGAGCATAGTGGAAAGGCGTGCCGTGAGAAAAGACTTCAGAGATCTATCAAGAGAGCTGATTGGTATGTCGCTGCCTATAGTCTGAAGTGGGCAGTGAACCCGCAGTGAACTAATCGCTCGCAACTTTAGATTCGCGAGCGGAATACCTTGCCCCAGGTTCGAAAGGCCTGATACACACACTCCACAAAGCAAATGAGCTATTTACCTCGGTCAAGCAGACTTCAGACGCGACCTTAGACTCTCGGCTTCTTGTATCCACAGCAGATCTATCAGCTAAGCGTACGACACAGCTCAACCTTGGCGACTCGACCACAGGAATCGATGTGGATGACTTTGTCGGAAAATGCATCAATTTCATGCGGCGTGCTCCTGCTGATGGTTCTTCAGTAAGAAGACGAGACGATAGTGATGAGGAAGCCGCAGAAGGCTTCGATGAAGGAGACGCATTTAATTGGGAATGGCTGGGCCGCCAAGCTTGCTTCCCCAACAATGTTCGTCCCCCGGTGCCAGGTTTCTTGCTCGGCCCTCTGTCAGTCCAAAAGAAGGTTCGAAAAGCGACGCAGCGCCGCGAACGATTGCAGAGGCGAGATCCCAATGATGCAGTCCGCCCAGAAGAAATGAAGGCCCAGGACTTCGAAAAATCCGACAGTTCGAATCTTACCACGCTATGCAAGAACATACGAGATCTCCTAGTCAACAGTATACTTGATGGCCAGCAGAAGGTCTACGAGGATTTGACAGATGAGATGTCGGATGCAGAATCTCGGGCCTTGATGACGAGGCACGGCATCACCGACGACTCGGGTGTTCCATTTTTCCATTTCGTCGTAAATCCCAAATCTTTCGGTCAAACTGTCGAGAACCTTTTCTATGTGAGCTTCCTCATCAGGGATGGCACTGTTGGGCTCGGTAACGATAGTAACATGTTGCCCACACTCCGTAAGTCCAATTTGATGAATGGTTGCTAGCCCCTCACTGACGAATGGAACAAAGACGCAACTACAGCAAGGAGTGCGAGAGAGGTCCAGGAACAGAACATTTCCAAGCATCAAGCCATTTTTCACCTTGACTTCGAGACCTGGGAGGACATTATCGATACCTTCGATATCAAAAAGAGCGTCATACCTCACCGCCAAACCGAGGAAGAAGCGCAAATCGGTGCTTCCGGATGGTATGGATAGAGTTGAATAATACGATTTTGGGGTGTGGGGGGGAATCAAAACGTAGGAGAAGAGATTCTCTTCTGAGTTTACCACTTAGGAAGTGGAGTATCTTGTAACATATGGGAAGAGATGTTGCAATTGCCTTGGCAACTGACTGCCTGCCGCTACTCGGTGAGCTAGTCCGTGCTCGTCTCGAAAGTATCGGCTTGACTAGCTAGTAATACAGCTGGGACAAGCCCGTAAGACCCATGTCGTTATTGATGCAATACTTTGAGCAAAGCCATCGTTATGTGACCGACCTCTTGACGGATATATTGACCAACGCATCAGAAACCGCCTCAAAACACGCTTGGGGAGGCTCAAGATAAAACATGATAGGACGATTACCCCGACTCCTTTACATCGTTCACGAAAATGTCTTGTCCGCAACACCAAGCCTTTCGAACCAGGATTCATTTTGGGCTATCGAGTCATAGAGCTGGCAGACCTTTCAACAAGCTTGCTTTCCGGGGGGAAAAACAAGGGCTTTTTTGTGCCGAATCCCTCGCAGGGGTTAAAACCCCAAGCACCAGCATGCTTCTGCCCGTACCAATACTTCATGAGGTACGGGACCATGCATGGCGTTTGAGGAAAATTACCTTTGCGTATGCCACCTTTGTCGCTGTTGTCGATAGTGTCCATGCCCAGGGGGGAAAAGGCCGGACTTTATTAGGGTCAATACTTTTGCTTCTGGCGGCAAGCAAGGGGGACTCACCTTGTCACCTTTTCGAGCATTCGTTTCGATGATAGTCCAATCCTTCTTCGGCTCTTCATCGTAGTGAGTCACGCTCGAGCAAAACATCAATTCCCTCTCTTAAATGCTGTTGCAGTGTGTTCACGAAATTATCCATGATCTCGACCAGAACCCCTCCATCATAGTTATCCGTAGAAGTCGTCGTCACCTTATCCATAAAAGCATAACACTCCGGATGAAGAGCGATTGAGTTCCATCAATACGCTCTATAGTAGGAAATGAAATGGTCTCTTCGAAGATAATGGTGTTCCACCGACTAGTACCATGAGGAGTAGTAGAATGAGAGGATGGATACGTCACTTACATTCTTGACGTGAGGCCTTGATGATAGATGTAACTCAGCGAGCGAATAAAAGTATTGTGGACGTGAGCCATTCCTATCGCAAACACTACACCATAGTGGGATGTTCTGAGGGAGGAGGATTTGGAGAGTGTCTCAATCAGTGGGTAGGAACCGTCTGCCCATGGCGACTGACGTTATCATAGTGGAGGTCTGAATGGTACCAATCTGAATGTGTACGATGTAGGAATACGCAGATAAGGTATAGATTAGAATTCGTTATTGGAGAAGGATATTTGAGAGTAAGAAGAAGACAAAGCAGTTTCCTTGATAGACTCGCTTCAATCCCAACCGTGACATTCAAGATGACAGGTACTAGTGCTGGGCAATCTGGCTGAGCCATCTTGAAAGGAGAGGCCAGGGATCTGCTCCGAATATCTATTGGTTCTTTAGGCATATGAAAATCAGCCTCAAGCATAATTAAAATATAGAGTCTGAAGGTGCTGCGCGTGAGACTCGAACAGTATCCCTAATGAGCGACTCCGAACCACTGAATAGTACCAAACATAAACTTGATGCTGACAAGAATTGCTCCTAAAATCAAAACCATGTACATAAGAATGATTATGGTGAGTACCCGTACTCCGTCTTTGGCAATGTCTGTAGGTGGTTTCCGTGTAACCATATGGTTGACGGAAGCCTGTCACCGATCAAGCTGAATGTGACTTGATGAGGAGGTAAAATTAATACAGTGGTTTTCTGTCGCTGTGACGCACCCAGGCATAGTAGTAATCATACTATTACCCGTAGGAGACATAGCCTGAGCGATCAGTTCGGCAAATCCAGAAGTGACCTTGATCTGAGCTGCTCCAACAGGAGGGATTGAAGAAGCCTATTGAGGAAATATCTGACGGCCTTTTTACCTCGGTGACTTTCATGGGGCGGCTTTGATGGGAGCCCAGTGACGCTTAGTCATCGTGCCCCGAGATCTCCATACTAGTTGCCTCAGTACCTCAGACGTGTGTGCTAAGCCCCTATCGGGTTAGCGCCTGCTGACTGCGCAGTCGGGCGGTAATACGTCTGAGCGCAAACTTTTATTCCTTTACTTATAAATACCTTATTATTAATAATATTAGTATTATTTACTACAGGATATATATAGAGTAAGGTATATATATCTAGAATCTTAACTTAATATGAAATAAGCTAATAGTACATTTATAAGCTAATCTAGTCCTATTATATTCTTTTACTTTATAATTACTTCTACTAAAATAGTTATAGTACTAAGTTTACCTATATTATATATCCTACCTATTTAATAATATTACTCTAGTAGCTTATATAAACTATCTAATATATTAATAGTAAAAAACTAGAGTAAGGATACTACTGTTATTACTAGCTAGCTACTAGGATTTTTAGAAATTTAGGAGTTAATAGATAATAATAGCGTTATAATTAGGTTATTATAGTTATATTAGGCTAAAAGTAAGCTTATTAGAATTAGAAGAAGTAAGAGTATAATTAGGTATTAATATAGCTAGTTATTTAATAGTATAATTCTACGTAGAATAGTTATAAAGTTAAATATTAATAGATTTTATTAATAAGCTAAAAAAAATTACAGGTATATTAGCTAAAAATATAATATCCAATAAAATTATAGATATTTACACTTAGATATATTACCCTTATACTACGTAGTTAGCCTTACTAACTTAAAGAGGCTTAGCGGCTAGCTTACTAGCTAATAGTATATCTAAGATACTAAGGTAATATACTAGTACTTATACTAACTACAAGTAAGTCTAATTAGTAAGTAGTAGTAGGAAAAGTTACTAATCTATCTATTAGGATCTAGCCTCTTAGTATAAATAGATTAATAGCTTTTCCTACTACTACTTATTAATCGGACTTACTTATAATTAGTATAAGTATTATAATAATATTTACTAAATTACTATAGTAGGTAGTAGATTAAATGTTAGTATCTTAGTAGATACTAATTAAATTTTATATATCTTCTAGAAGAATCTATATATATTTACCTAATTAACGGTATAGTTTACCTACTATATATAGAGCGCTAGATACTTTATATAAGTATATAATTTTATTAGTATTACTTTATCTATAAATCAGGGATAGCCTACTAAATTCAAGGGTTATATCCGCGCCTAGCGCTAGTCCTAGGTAGCCTCCCTTAGCTTAATTAGCTCCTAGCTACTTATAAGCTAACTAAAAGTAGATTATTATAAAGGTAAACTTATAAATTAATTATCTAGCTAATTTATATATATTAGATAAAAGATTTAGCTAGGCCCTATATAAGAGCTTAAGTAAGAGCTTAAGTAGAAACTTAAGTAGAAACTTAGATTAAAAGTAGGTAAATTAATAGGTAAATAATAATAAAGTAATAAATAAGAAGCTAGGTAAAGAGCTAGATAAGGAGTTAAGTAAGTAATAAGTAAGCTATAGATTAGAACTTAGATAAGAAGCTAGGTAAGTAATAGGTAAATTATAAGTTAAAACTTGAATAAAGAGTTAGTTAAGTAATAGATAAAAAGCTAAATAAGGAGTTAATTAAATAATAAATAAAAAGCTAGGTAAGAAGCTAGGTAAAGAGCTAGGTAAGGAGCTAGGTAAGTAACAGGCGAGCTATAGGCTAGAACTTAAGTAAGGAGCTAATTAAGTAATAGGTAAGAAGCTAGGTAAAGAGCTAAATAAGGAGCTAAGTAAGGAGCTAAGTAAGTAATAAGCGAGTTATAAGCTAGAACTTAAGTAAAGAGTTAATTAAATAATAAGTAAGGAGCTAGGTAAGAAGCTAGGTAAATAATAAATAAAAAGTTAAATAAGAAGAATATTCCTATATAAATTAATTAGCGTAAGAATAAATTATATAATCTTACTAAGATCTTATCTAGATTAACTTAAAGTAAATATTTATTATTAAATACTATTAAGTAATAGGTACTTCCTATATTTTATATTATAAGAGTTCTTTCTATTATCTTTTATATTACTTATTATTACTAGCTTCTTTACTTTTTATATTCTTATTTTTTTATATTCTTATTATTTAATATTACTTCTTACTTAATATTAATAAGATAGCTTCTAAACTAGCTATACCTAACTTTAAATATAAGAAGGAGCCTAAGAATTATACCTAGAAATATATAAAAGAGGTATATAAGCTAATAGGTAATATATTTATTAAATCCTTATTTTAAGCTGTAATAGATATTATTAAAGAGAAATATCTTATTAAATTAATATAAGAGAAAGTACTTTAACTAAAGAAAATACTTAAATAAAATAGGACTAATATTAAATATCTACTATTAATTAAATTTATTAATAAGTTAGTAATTAATAGCTACTTTAACTTCCTATTATATATATATATTAGCGTTATTAAGTATTAAGCTATTATAAGATTAAAGATAATTAAGAGAGAGCCTAATATTAAGGATAAATTAGAACCTCGCGGTAATTAGCCCTTATAAATAAGCCTACCTAAGCCCTAAGCCCTATATAGATATAATAGCCCTTATATTATACTATAATTATTAACTATCTTATTATTAGAAGATTTTAAAATTAATTACTACCTTATATACCTTAATATTAATAGTCTCCTAATAAAGTAGAGGATTAAGTAGATAGCTAAGTAATAACTTAATAAAGCTTTATAGATAATAGACTTATAATTTAATATACTTTAGGAGATCCTCTTATAGCGTAGGCTTATTTATAATATATTATAGATTAGCCTTATATACTATTCCCTTATTAATTAGTATATAATTAGCGTATCTAATAATAAAGACCTATAAAATAGTATTATATACTATTAAAATTAGGATAAAAATTTAATAATATTAAGAATTATATCTTAGGACAACTTTATTATTTATATTAATTAGCTAAATACTCTACTATTAAAGTAATAAATTAATTTAAGGATAAAAGTTAAAGGCTCTAACCCCTTCTTTATTAAATATAGTCCTATTATACCTTAAGCTCCTCGCCCTAACTCTTACTACTTATTATTAAGCTATATAGGCGCTAGTAATCTATTATTATAATAGAAATAATATAATTAATAAATAGAATATTAAAGTAATAGTTTATTCCTTCCTATCTTACCTTATTTATTAATACTTAGGACTAATTCTTTTAAATAGCTAGCTTAAAGTATACTCTTAATTTTAATAAAGATAGTATAGAAGCTATTAGAATATTATTAAAGAAAGAGTAGAGAATTAAGAAATAAGATTATATAATAGTTATACTACCTATTAAAGAAGGATAAAGGATTAATAGTAAGAATAATAAAGGGTTATATAATAATATAAATATTATACTTAATAAGGCTATTAATACCCCTAAGAATAAGATAAAAGATAAAGTAAGGAGTTAAGTTAATTATAACTTAAGTAATAAATTAATATTTAATATAGCTATTAAACCTATAAAGCCCCTACTTAATATAAATATAATCAAAGTTAATAATAAGGAAGAAGAGGAAGAAGAGCTAGAGCTAGATACTAGCGCCTAATTAATTAATAATCTTATTAATATAATAGTTAAAGCTTATTATTTATCTAGGTTCTATAATATAAATAATAATTAAAAGTATAAATATATATATAATAATATATAAATTTAATCTTATAAATTTAGGAAAATTAAGAACCTTAATAAGATATCTAATAAAGGGAAGATTTAGATTAAGGGGATATATTAAGTAATATATAAATAGTAATAGCTTGTACTCTTTATTATTATAATATTTTATTAAGGAGACTTTAAATAGATAAGGATTTTAATTATTAATTAAATAGGATTTAATAAGATATTATTAATCTATTTAATATAAAGCTTTTAAATTAACTAACTTTACCTCTAGACTTTTATAAGTATAATAATTACTGTACTTTATATATATCTATAAAAGAAATAGAATAAGATTAAGGTTAAGTAGAGGGAGAACCTAGATATATATTAATATTATAAAGAAAGCGCTACTCCTAGTACTATATATCTTATTAATAATTAGTAGCTTAATTACTTATATTAGCTAAATTTAGAGGCTTATAATATATACTTAATTAATAGTCCTAATATATTCTTCGCGCCCTTTAGAAATATCTTAATATAATTTATTAAGTTATAAGAGATTATTAACCTTAAAGGCCTAAAAGTAGAATTAATAAAGGCTTATACCTCCTTAAATAAGGGCCTTAGGGGTATTTATAACCTTTAATATAATAATAGGATTAA
>JAABUK010001497.1_pt1 | contig 44097 bp, 47 predicted proteins | sample 5559141 | NCBI WGS metagenome assembly JAABUK01 (sample SAMN10711869, study PRJNA513367) | rock metagenome | isolation source: Antarctica rocks | place: Antarctica: Victoria Land, Pudding Butte nord | collected 2016-01-03 | reverse complement strand
TAAACGAATTTCTTTAAACTCATTCTGTCTGTACGAGTATGTTGAATGAGTAATGAGATCAGTATCATGTGATTAACGAATTCTTAATATAATGTCAGAATCGTGTCTAGATGAGTCAATCAGCGAAAGTTAGAATTGAATAGTGCTTGATCTTTAAAGATAGCTATAACTGAATATTAAGAATACAGAAGAAGATGAGTACAAGAGCTTCTATTTAAGTAATATTCAGAGACTGCGCTAAGCTTGAAGAGAATGTGTTTGTGACATGAGTAGAATGTGATGTAGAAAGAAAGATGATGTTGAACAAAGAGATGTTGGTGAAAGAAAATAGAGACTGAGTCAGATCTGAACTAAAGACGCTGACTAGCTCTATTCAGTCTTGATACACTCATAACATTATTCTCTTTTTTAATAATAATGTTCTCGTTGTTGAATTGCTTCATTTCTTCATGCAATGCATGATATCAAAACTCACTATGTGTAATTGTGTTCTTAAAAATCTCTTTTGATAATGCATGTGCATTATCTTATTCTTCAGATTGCAAGCATCAAGTCTCTAGAGAATTGACAGTAACATTCATGTTTATTCTCTTGATTCTTGTAGATTTAAATTCTGATGATAGCATATTTTTTTAACTTCTGATTCTCATAAATGTAGACTGAGCATTCTTTGCAACTTATGTAGAATCTCTAAATGATCAGCAGTAACATTCATGTCTATTCTCTGATTCTCATAGATCTGAATTCTGACAATTATTTTATTGTTTCATTACACTTCAACTGTCGCTTTGCAGACATTTTATGTAGTTATGCAGTGTGTTATCATGATCTCGACACTTTCTTTCATTAGCACATGCATGTCGACTAAACTTGAATTCTCATGATGACAATTGTAGTGAGAATCAAGATTTGCTTGATTTGAAGTTTTTCTTCTATAATTGATACTTAATAGTAGAAGCAAACAAGAAGCAGAAGATAGTATCAAATAGTAGAAGTAACAGTGAACAGAAGAGTGATGCTTCTGTTGTTTGTTGTGACTAGCGCAAGAATGATGATCATTAATGTTTATGTTTATTTATTGTGAAGTAGTGAATTTTTGTTAACTCATCTCTTTTATCTTCTGCATGATTTTCAGCTTTCTTTCTTCTTCAACTTTCATTCTTGCATTCAGTCTTCATCTCATTATTTTACTCAATCTTTTATTCATTCTGTAGAGTAGTTCTGTACAATTTCTTCAAGTATCATGATCATAGTGAGTATGAATTAACTTCTTGATTTGATGATGATGAGCTGATGATATCTTGAATGAAGAATGAAGATGAAGAAGTTTAAAAGAAGTGAGCGACGCAGTTTTTCGTCGTATTTCTTTCTTAAAACATGAAACATGCTTGCATCACATTTGCTTACTTTCTTCGCTATTAATTCTTCGTCTTGCGTCAGCGCGCTTGCTGTGTTTGCTGCTTGCATTTAATTTTCTCATTCTCACGTCATTTTTGATCAAAGATTTGTCTTTCTTTCTCTTTACATGAGAAATCTTACGTCATCAACTCAGCATCACAAAACAGCTCTGAATGTGTACAGCAAAGAAATTGCAATACAACTCTTGAATAGATGTAAAAAGTGCGTGAAAAGAAATGTAGACTGCATAAAAATAAAGTTTTCTATTGAAAAGAATTTCAAGAAATGCGCACTATACATTGTTATCAAGACAAATTGCAAGTATGAATTGTAAGTATAATTTTCAGTAGCTTCAAGATGTGAAAATTCAATAATTAATTAATGCTTTTTAGAACATTTGAGAGTGATTCAACGCTCATTTCTGTCAGCTTTGCTCTCTCTTCATCTGATTCAAGCACTTTTCTGTCTTGCTTAAACTTTTTTCATGTCAAGATTACGTCTGATTTTGAGTTCAATTTCATCAGTTCTGTTTCTTCATTACTTTGCTCAAGCTCTCTTTCTTCTCAATCTTGCGTAAGTTCTTCTTCATTCTTTGTTGCATCTGATTCTGAGTCTATGATTGAGAAGATGATGATCACTTCTTGCAATCTTTCTCTTGACTCAACTCAGAATCAAATGTTTCTTGAATTTGAAAAGTATATTGAGAAGAAGCTGCATTCTCTCGTTCTTGATATTAAAATAAACAGAAATGACATCAGCAAAATGAAGAAGAATGTTGAAGACGCGACTATCAATTGCAAAGAGATGCAAGAGCAAATGATAACACAAGAGACTTAAATCAATGATTTGCTGTGTCAAATTGCAAGACAGAACAAGATTATTAAAGATTTGTGAAAGCAGATTGAGAATTATGACAATCTTTGACTCATCTTGATTGCTCAGATTCAAAGTGCTTTAACTCTTCTTGCAATGCATTCAAAAGATCAGAATGTCTTTGTCATAATTGAAACATGCTTTTCTGTGATATCATCTTCATTCTTGTTCTTTTCATTCTTTCATGTTTCTCTGCTTTCGCTCTCATCTGATTCATTTTTGTTAATGACTTCTTCTCTTTTCTCATCTTTGACATTGATCATGCAGTCTATCATTAAAGAGATGAAGAATGTCTCGCTCTTGTTTGATTCATTCTCATTGATGACTTTTTCTCTTTTCTCATCTTTGACGTCGATCACGCAATTTATCATCAAAAAGATGAAGAACGCAGTGAGCTTTGATATGAACTTCTTATTTCATTTATTCTGTCAATATGATAGCTTGTGCATGTTTTGTGCTATCTGATTAATAGTTACAAGAGTTTACTTTCATCAATTCTTGAATTTTCGAGAAAGTGAGAACTGAATGATACACATATCATATGAAACTTGTGAGTTATTCATGTATTAATTTCTGCATCTGCTAACGACTTTTTTAGACTGTTGATTCAAGTACTGACGAGAATGATTGAGCGAGAAAGTCTTGTTTTTCTTTTCTTTTTTTCTTTTTAGTGATAGCTAAATAGTTATCAATCTTTTTACTTTGTTTTATGCATACTTGTGATTTTTTGTGATGATGTTAATGACTTACTTTCAAGCTTGATGAGATGTCTGCAATGAAAGAATCTCAATAAAGTCTTGCAGTTATCAAGACAGTCTGATTGTTAGAAATCAATCTAGAGTGAGTCATAGAGATGTCACTTAACTAATAGATAAATGCTAAGAAAGAAAAGTATCTACAGAAAAGAACTCGATTCTTATATGTGTGTTTCTCAGCTCTGTGCTAGACTCGATTGAGTTGACATCTTACACATACAATGCAGAGTTTCAATGATATCATCTTTAAATTAGGTTCTTGCTAGGCTCAATTAGAATGAAATCAGGCGAAGACTAGACGAAGAATAGACGAAGAAGAATACAGATTGATCGATCAACGCTAAAGTTCAGCCGATCAACGCTAACACTTTGCGCTAGACTTCTCGTCATCTGCTCAAGTCATTTCATAAATTTCATGATCAATTGAACTCTTTTCTATTCAATCATCAACAACTAATACATAATCAATTCTAGATTGATCTTGAATTAATAACTCTGAAGTTCTATTTAACAAGTCAATCTCAAATGTAAATTATGTAATCAATCATTGATTGATCTAGTATTATTTATTGATTGATCATTATTTACATCATTGAATTTTCTTTTAATTAAGAATATATATAAAGCTTATTAATCATTTATCAATAACTCATTGATCAACAATTTATCAATCATTTTGTCTCAGCAAGTTTTCAAGTTCTGAATGTTTATTTATTAATCAATCATTGATTGATTAATTATTAATCTATGAATAATAATATACATCTTTGACATTTTTAGTATCATTAAATACTGAATTCTAATTATTCAGATTGAGAAACTTCTTAGTTTGTATTTTTATTCATACTCAAAAATCGATAAGTTGAATTGATAAATAATTATTTCTTGATTAATTATTAATTAATTATTGATCAATAAAATTGATGTGATATATTTTAGAAAATTAAAAGTCATTCTGTTTTCTGTGAATTTATATTACATTATCAGTAGCTCAGAAAAGCGAAATTATGCGCATGATTAAGCAATCATGCTTGAAAATTTTGCATTGTCGATCGAGCTTTAGCGTTGATCGATCGACATGTAGTCTCTAGATGAAGGCTAGAATCGTAACACTGATGATTCTCAGATATTTTCTGAAGCTTTAAAGTTCTTTCAGCTAAGCAGATATTGCAACTGATCATTCTGTATGCAACTATTCAGTATGTTATTGATCTTTCAACTATCATGTATCTCTTTCTTTAGCTCAAGATCTTTCATGAGCAACTTATTCAATTCTTTCTTTCTCAAGCAGAAAGATTTCAACAAGCTGACATTAAATATTGAGTGTATGTGCATCTTTGAAAACAGTTTCAGACGATAGACTTGTCTGCTCAGACGCTTCAGAATTTTATATGATTCATATTTTTTGACTTCAGGTTTTTTGAAAAACTTCTTGATTTGAATGTTCTTGACATTCAATCACATCAACTGATCAATGAAATACGTTGTCAAGAAATAAAGTATAGATGCAATATAGAAAGCTTCGAAATCAACAAAGCAAACATGAACACATGCAACTAAATAGATAGATCTAGAAGATAGACTAGATACAAATAAATAGATAAATAAATAGATAAATAGATATGTCTCTATGTCGATGTTTTCATCTATGAATGAGATTAAAAGATGAGTCAAAAGATGAAGAAGCAAACTTCGCTTGAGAAATCTTTATAAATGATAGTCAATATTCTCATGAACTCTGAAGATGCAACTGAGTCATGCTCGAGAAATCTCTATCAATAGTAGTCAATGTCTTCATGAATTCTGAAGGTGCAACTCAATAACTCTGCTCGAAAAATCTCTATGAATGATAGTCTATATTCTCATGAATTCTGAAGATGCAACTGAGTCATGCTCGAAAAACCTCTATCAATAGTAGCTAATGTCTTCATGAATTCTGAAGATGCAATCGAATCAATGCTGTTTCATGAGCTATTGAGAGATAAGACTTCGTCTCACGACATTCTTTTCTCACTTATTTAATGCTCATCTCTTGAGCATCAATGTGATTCTTCTATGATACTAGCGAGGCGAAAGCGAAGGCGAAATCGAAATCGAAAGCAAAAGCAAAAGACGAAGGTCGAAGGTATAGAATAAACTCAAGCGAAGTTACAAGAATCGAATATGTTGAATAGCTAGTAGAATGATAGCTAAATGACGAAGTATTTGAGAGCGAAGATGAAGCTTTGAACATGACTAGCTAGTAGATTAATAGCTAGAGAGCAATATTTTCTGATGCGAGAACGAAGCTTTGAACATGACTAGCTAGTAGATCAATAGCTAGAGAGCGATAATTTCTGATGCGAGAGCGAAGCTTTGAACATGACTAGCTAGTAGATTGATAACAAGAGAGCGATAATTTCTGGTGCAAGAGCGAAGCTTTGAACATGACGAAAATGAATAAAGTCATCAAGATTTAACTCTAATCATTACACAGTGAACGCTAGTGACTATCTTGCGTAATGATTAGAGCAAGCTTCGATCAGATGAGATAGTAATCATTAAATCGACGATAAATTGAGAGAGATGAGATATATGAGAGCAACAAGATGTAGAGATAATCACATGATCTTACAAGATAGTAGATGAGCTACTCTGTCACTGATTCTTGCTGAGATGAAGGTGACAAGATGTTTAGATGATTGCATGATCTTACGAAGTAGTAGAATCTACTTTGTCACTGAATATTCAACTGTACGATTGAATGATGAGCTATATGAGAGCGATGAGATGTTTTAGATAGTCGCATGATCTTACGAGATAGTAGATGAGCTACTCTGTCACTGAATATTCAACTGTACAGTTTCTCATTTTCTTATTTCTTTCTTATTTTCTTATTTTTCTTACGAAACTATTTTGTTTCTTACGAAATCATTTTCTTTCTTCTTTCTTATTTCTTATTTCTTATATATCAAAAATGAAAATAAAATTAAGCAATGCTAAAATTCAAACACACGATCTTTGCATTTGATAGATCTGAGTCTGTGAAATTCTGATTGATTAAATTTATCAAATTCAGAAAGATAGTTTCGTCTTTGATCTTTGAAGAAATCGCTTTAGAAAACGCGATGATGAGACAAAGATAAAGAGCGAAATTGAGTATGTGAGCTTGAGAAAAATGCGTTGTCTTTGACTCTGTGACACATGTTCTTTCTCGCTGAGTCTATGAAACATGATGTATAAATTCTTTACGAATAAACATGACTTAATAAATGAGCTTCAAAGCGAGTCACTAAAGAGAGTTCTTGCAGATGAGTCATGAGATGAGAGAATAGAGAATGAGAAAATGAATGAATCACAAGAAAAGATTCAAGCAAATGATCTAGATGAGAAAACAGAGGCATTTTGAATGAGTGTTCGACGAGAATCTCAAGCAGATGAGTAGCGAGATGAGCTACAAGATGAGTCATGAGAGAGATAGATACACAGCGAGAAACGAGATGAAGAAACAGAGAGTCTTTGCATGAGTTTTCGATGTAAATTTCTAGCATCTCGAGCAGACGATCGAGTAGATGAGATAGTCGAGAAAATCAAAGAGACTGAAGAAAGAGAAGCGATTTGAGTGAAGAATCGCTGCAAATTTCGAGCAGATGACGAGCGAGAGAATGAGCTTGTAGATGACAAAGTCGAGAATCTAGATGAAGATCGAGCGAGAGAAACAGTGAGCTTCTGAGCTGACAATTGAATGAAATCTCAAGTTTCTTAAACAGATGAAGCAGACGAAGAAGACGATTGAGCTGAGAAAATGATAGACTTTCAAACTGACAACGAAATGAATTCTTAAGAAACAGTCGAAGCAGATGAAGTTGAATTAAATCATTCAGATTAAACAAGCTTTATAATCTGTTGACGAGTCATTTCTTACTCACACATTCAATGTATCTTGTTTAAATCATCATCATCATTGAATAGCTTTGAATGTCTCGTTTCTTCTTGAGCTATCTCTTTAGCTCAAGTTTTCTTTTAAGTCTGAGCTTTCTCTTGAGTTCAAGCTTTCTCTTGAGCTCGAGCTTTCTTTAGATTCAGCTCTTCAAACATGATTTGTCAATGTTCATGCAATTCAGTCTTTTGCTTCTTTGATAACTTCTCAAGCTGATCAAGCTGAAACTTCAATGTCTGAGCAATTCATTGATCATTTGAATGCAAAGTCTGAAGAATCTGTTTGTGAGCTCTTGAAGACAAGATCATCATCTGATCAAAGATCATTGATGCGTTCATGTTCAACTCACTTAAGCTCATCGATGCATTCATATTCAGCTCGTTCAAGCTGTTCATCAATGCGTTCATTGTTGCAGAGATGAACGTATCACTTTCTGTTGTTTCGTCACTGCTTTACTCAATATCATGAAAATGATATTTTCGCGTTGAGCTTCAATGTTGAGAGATAGAGTATAGATGCAATATAGAAAGCTTCGAAATCAACAGAGTGAGCATGAACACATGCAACTAAATAGATAGATTTAGAAGATAGACTAGATACAGATGAATAGATAAATAAATAGATAAATAAATATGTCTCTATGTTGATGTCTTCATTTATGAATGAGATCAAAAGATGAATCAAAAGATGAAGAAGCAAACTTCGCTCAAAAAACCTTTATAAATGATAGTCAATATTTTCATGAACTCTGAAGATGCAACTGAGTCATGCTTGAAAAATCTCTATCAATAATAGTCAATGTTTTCATGAATTCTGAAGATGCAACTCAATAGCTCTGCTTGAGAAATCTTTATGAATGATAGTCTATATCTTCATGAATTCTGAAGATGCAACTGAGTCATGCTTGAGAAATCTCTATCAATAGTAGCTAATGTTCTTATGAATTCTGAAGATGCAATTGAATCAATGCTGTTTCATGAGCTATTGAAAGATGAGACTTCGTCTTACGACAACATCTTAACAGAGTGTTTTTTGTCATGCTGAGTCACGTAGTCGACGTTTGTCTCTGCAAGTCTGTAGCAAAGATTCTCGTGCAGTCTTTTCATTCTCATTATGTAGTTCATGACTGACTCTGATTTCTTTGAATGACTCTTGATGCTGAACTTCATTCTTGAATGTTTTTCTGTGACTGTAAAGAATGACATTATCAATGTTGTGATGTGAACGCTGTTATTGTAGAAGAACTCGATCATGACAAGAAGATGAACTCAATCATTTTGAACATCGTTGCAGTACGCTTGAAGATAAGTCTCAAGAGTTTGATTCTGTCTCTTGATTTGATTATCAATGCAAGAATGAAACGCAATGCTAAGTTTTCACTTGATCAGAAGATGATAGCACAGCAACGTTCAAAAGTGTGATGTAAATATGAAATCTCTGTCAAAGATTATATCATCAAAAGTTTCGTAATATTGAACTACTTCATCAAGAAAAAGATTGATCAGATTGAAAGCAATCATTGTCTTTCAAGTAGAAATGTAGTATGTCATCTTGAAAAAATGATCGACTACAATCATAATGCTGTCGTAAAAAACATCTGAGACGCTTGCGCTGTCAGAAAGATCAATGATGAAGTTCATGATGATGCTTTCTCATACTCTTCAAGAAATGAATAGATTATTCAGAAGTTTTCAGATTCTGTGATGTAATGTCTTATGTTGCTGACATGATTTACAGATTCTGCAGTATTTTTTAATGTTTTTATTTGCAAATAATCAGTTGAAGATTCATTGAACAAGCTTTAAACATCATTGAAAATCAAGATGTTTTGCAAGAAAGCTGTCATGATGTCATCTCATAATCTCTGCTTTAAATTTGTTTTGTGCAAAGACATAAATGAATTCTTGAAATATCATGATGTCATCTGTGATTTTCTTTAATCAGTTGATCATGAAGACGCTGAAGTCAATCTCAATATCACACATGCTTGAGTTTTTCTTTTTCATTAATTCTCATACTGTGATGATGAAATGATTCATTTTCTGCTCTTTGCAGATCAATCAAGTCAAACTTTCAAAAAAGTAACTTGCAAAGTTGACAAAGCTTGAAGTTAAAACATTGTTTCATATTGACAAATTAAAGCATTTATAAATTCTCATAAACTTCAAGACTGCATCATCTGTCTCATTTAAATCATTTTAAATTGCAACGAAATGACTCTCTGATGCATTCACTTTCTCTTTCATGAATAAAGCTTTCTTCATTTCTTCAGCAGAATGATGCATAGTTGAAATTCTGTTCTGACTCATGATCAAACATTTGTTTTTCTCAGCAGAACAATGCATGATCAAAACTCTGCTCTGACTCATGATTAAACATTCACTCTTCTCAACAGAATGATGCATAGTTGAATCTCTGTTCTGATTCATGATCAAACATTCATTCTTCTTAACAGAACAATGCATAGTCGAAATTCTGCTCTGACTCATGATCAAACATTCACTTTCATCAGTGAAATGACACATAGTTGAATTCTCGCTCTGACTCATGATCAAACATTCGCTCTCTCTAGCAGAATGACATGTGATTGAATCTCTGCTCTGACTCATGATTAAACATTCACTTTCTTCAACAGAAGAATTTATTCTTCTGCATTTTCACTTCATCTGAATGATGTTTTTCTCAATCTCAGCAACAGTAGTAAATCTTGACTCAATGTTCTTGCAAGAATCGATGTCTTTTTTAGTCTCAGCGATAATAATAGATCTTAACTTAATGTTTTTGCAAAGACAAATGTTCTTCTGACAAGAAATAATGACATTTTGAAATCATCATTGAGACTTTTTGTCAGCAGTTGAGAGTTTCTTCAAAGTTTAAGAAACTTTTCTAATTTTTCTTGCAAATGCTGATAAGTTGATGATCTTTTTGAATGATTTAATAACTATTTCTTCATGATTCTTGACACTCAGAATCTTGAACTGTCGAGTGAAGATGATGAGCGTTGACGCTGACTGACTCAAGAAATTCTTCAAGAGTTCTCTCATGTATGCTAGATTATAAGTGAATTCTCTCTTGTCTGCGTCAATATCTTTCTCATAGTCAAGTTTTCTTAATGAATCATCAACAGAATTACTCACTTTCTTTTGATAGAAGATCTTGAAGTTGTATGCAATAAATTTGTTGATTCATTTCATCTGTCTGCAAAAAAGCTTGATTGTTATCATGAAGTATTAAAGATTTGCATGATTGCTGATTATTTCTATTTCATGTCAAGCTTCTTCTAGATAATATCTTCAATAATTCATGCTTTCAATGATCATCAACATTTTCTAATCATGTGCATCATAGTTTTGTTCAATCGATTGTCACTTTCTTGATTAAATGACTATTGAGTATTAATGTAGATTCTCAAGTATGATATTTGTTTATTGAGACATCATTATCTTCTCTGTGAATTTAAAGACGTTTGTCTTCAATCTTATGACTTTCGCAAAATTGAAGTGCTGAAGAACAACATTTTGAGCAAAGATGACTTTCAGCTTCTGAAAAGTGTTTCAAGCACTGTCAATGAGTTCAATTTACTTTATTTGTTCTTTGAGAATTCATCTCTTCTTTGCATTAGAAAAGAGATTCATTTTGAGATGATCAATCAAGAATGATGCTATTCTTGAATAATTCTTTATGAATCAATGATAGAAGTTGACAAAGTCAAGAAATGTTTGAATCTCTTTCATCATTCTCAATTATGATTAATCTTGAACAATTTGCATTCAATTCTTCTTCATTGAAATTTCTCTTTTTTCTACTTTATATTCTAGAAAGAATAACTCTTTCTTGAAGAATTCACATTTGAAGAGCTTGATGTAAAACTTTAGAATTTGCAGTTTGTCAAGAATTTGTTATACATGATGAAGATGTTTCTTGCAGATTTTGCTGAATATCAGAATGTCATTCAGATAAATAAAACAGATGATGTTGAGAAATTTGAACAGAGTCTGATTCATATAGATCTGAAAGAAAGTCAATGCATTAATGAGATCAAAGAGCATCACAAGATACTTGTATAAGTCAAATCTCATATAAAATGTTATCTTTCATTCATTTTCTTCTTGTATGCAAAGTTTGTTGAACGCGTTCTTGATATCAAGCTTGATAAATCACTTGACATTTGCAAGATGATTGAGAGCTTCATTGATCAGCAAAAGAAGACATCTATTCTTGAGAATGATTGCGTTGAGTTTTCGATAATCAACATACGATCGCAGCGTTTCATCTTTTTTAGATGTAAAGAGCATGAGTGCTTCAGCTGAAGAGATGAAATATCATATCATGTTTACTCAAAGCTGTTTCTCAATATACATCTTTTGTGCAATGAGTTCAACTGCAAAAAGATTGTACAAAGAGTTTCAAAGAATGATACAACTCTTTTCGATGCAAATAGCGTGATCATGAAACTCATGAATCAAAAGAACTTTAACTTTTTGAGTGAAGAAATTCACGAAATTTGCAAATTCTTTTAAAACATTTAAGAATTAATCAACTATTGTATCTTCAATCTGTGTGAATCAAAAGTTTTCTTCTGTCACTGAGAAATTCAAAGAATTGTACAGAGCATTTAGAAGCAATCAAATGTGTATTGTGATGCTCTGTTGCTTGAGATTCTGAGTTGATCAAGCGCTTGTAAACTGATCATTAAGTCGAGTTTTGAGTTGACATTTTGAATTCAACTTGACTTGAAGTCGAGTTGCTCACATTTTCAACTTGACTCAAGTTGAGTTGAGCATATTTTCAACTCAACTTGACTCGACTCGACTAGAAATCGAGTCAACTCGATTCAACTCATCAAGAACTTGAGCTTGATGTCAAGAGAGTTAAATATAGAAATTTAGAACAATATGTTCGCTTGTTCTTTGCATTATCTTTTTGCATTACTCATTGCATCGTCTATATATTGCATTAGCTTTTCGCATTACTCATTACATCATCTATACACTATCTTCAAGCTATTAACAACTATTGTTGTTAATACAAACTATTCTATAAAATGTCTAGTTCGTTGACAACTTTCAATCTGTCTGACGAAAGTGTTTTGCATAGTTTATCTTCAGATAGTCTTCATTCTGAAGACTTCATAAGTCAAGTTCAATGATCTATGAGTTCTTTACATCATTCTGAAAAGATGAAGACTAGACAAGAAGTGATTGACAAAATTCAGCAGAATTTTTCACAGCTTAAGCTAAAAGAGAATAGTGAGTATGTTCAATGAACTTTGAGTACAGATAGCTTTTTTCTACAATGATGATCTCAAATCTCTGTTGTCGAAAGTATTCAAAACAAAACTTAAAAAAAGATAAACAATTCACTCTGATTTAAAAAGACTACAGACGATAAACAATCTGATATATGAAATCACTTTATACAGTTGACTTCAATTGTTGAAGAATTGTCTAAAATCTCATGCAAAATCTGCAATAAGATTATGAATCATTTTACAGCTTTTAATAACTTCAACACATCTGCTATGAAAAAGCATCTTGAATCAGACTTTTGCGCAGCGATAGAATGAAAATGTGAACATTCACAATCACAAGTTGAACTGACTTTCGAACGAGTAAGTCATATCTGATAATGCAAATTGATAATGCAAAATTGACAAATTATTAGAAGAAAAGTCATATCAAGTTAGTCTTTGTCTTCAATCAAGAGAATTGAGAAGATCAATTATGCAAGATCTTTGTTGACTTGAATCTATTCTTTCAAATTGTTGATAATGAGCAATTTCGAAAGCTGCTACAAATGCTTCGTTCAGATTTGCAGATTGTGCATTGCACAAAGATGACAATCATGATTCTCTCACACTATAAGAAGATTTGTGATAAGATCAGATTGAATCTTACAGAGTCACGACGTGTCTCTATTGCTTTGAATGCATGATCTAGTTCTCAAAGAGTAGCGTACTTGAAAGTGTTAATATACTGAATCGATGTTGAATTTCAGTTTCGTGAACATTTTATTGAATTTACGTCTTTCAATATTGAGCATATCAATCGTCAATTGATGATGAAGCTAATGAAAATTCTGAAGAACTACGCTATTAAGAACAAGCTTTTCAAGATTATTATTGATAATGCAAGCAATAATAGTATCTTGAAAGAGAAACTTGAAAAGATCATGAATCATTGCAAGTTTCAATGAGACAGAACACAGAATTTCATTAATTGCTTGACTCACATCATTAATCTTATGACTCAAGATTTTATTCAAGCTCTTGAATCAAAGACAATAATTAATAATGTTATTGCTCAATTAAAGAATAATCAAGTGCAAGATATTAAAACAAGCAGAGAATTATCTGTTGTGATCAAAAAGATATTGCTTCGAATAATAATGCAAAAAAGTAATGCATTTATTAATCATGAAATTAGATTCATGCATTGATGATAGCTGTCAATGATTCTTCTCAGCGATTGATTCGCTTCAGAGCTTTTCAAGAGCAGAATGACAAAAGATCTAGAAAACTGATACAAGATATTTGCATTCGTTGAAACTCTATGTACTTGATGCTTCGTTAAGCATATCAACTACGTGAATTTGTTGATCTTTGAACAGAGAAATACTGCGAAGATTTCAAGATTGCAAAGATCAAACTTGATGAAAGCAAGTGATTCATGATTTTGCTTGTTAACAATCTATTAAATTTCTTCTACGAATGCACTTTAGTAGTGTCATGAACAACTAATGCAAATATTCACTTGAAATTTCAAATATTTGATGCACTTTTCAATCATCTTGAGAAGATTGAAAAGAATATAAAAAGAAGTACTTGCTCATCAAGTGCTGTTATAGTAAAGACTTGCAAAAAAGTCTCAATCAAACTTGCAACGTATTATGTTAAGATTGAAGACAGCAATGAAACAATATATAATCTTGCAAATATTCTGAATTCTACAATGAAGCTAGATCTTTACAAGACTTGAAACGACAAAGACAATGAAGATACAAATCATGATGAAGAGTCTGTTCACTACGAGATCAAGTACAAGACAGAGTTCAAAGAGTATTTTCATCATTACTATGAAGATTCAGCTGTCGATTTGAGAGCAGAAGCATAAAGAGCAAGAAGTGATGCTGACAAAATAATGCATTATGATAATGCATTTGATCATTTACTAATGATCTTGTAGTCTGTTGCAACTGTTAGAAGATCATTGCTTCAACAATCTCAACGTGCTCATTCTTTTCAAGACGAAGATGATCAATATCTTCGCACTGATGTTATAAATGAGAAATGTTCAACATGATAATTTTGAAAAGACAATGCTTTGAATTTTTCTAGATTGATGCAAATGATTAAAGATGTTCTTTCATGCTCAATATTCTTGATAAATATTGAGCGAACTTTCAGTTTTGCTAGAAGAGTATGTCAATGAGATTGATCACAGATGAGTTCAAAAACGATGAAATAAATAATGCTAATAAAGTATTACAATTAAACTATGAATTTAAATTCAGACAAGACTATTACTGAGCTCTGAAATATTTATCACAAAGAGAAAAATGATGATCAAAAGATCAACGAGTTTGCTGATTCATTTCAAGTATCTTTGAAGACTGTTCTGACGCAGATTTATTCATAGATCTGCAATATCATCTCATCTATTAAAAGTCTTGCATTTAGAGCAAGTACTTATTAGAAGTACAATCAAGTCAATGCACAAGAGTAATGCACATAAGTAATGCGAATGTGATTTCAAGAATTACACTGTTTATCTAACTAATGAAGACAGACATTTTCTAATTTGTCTTGAAAAACATAACATCAAGATTCATCATGAGATTCTTCATAAATCTCATATCTTTATCTTGAATGATGATGCATTTGACATGAATTGTTATCAAGTTGATGTCTGCATAAAGCAAAATGTCAATGAAAATTCTACAAGAGTGATAATGTGAAAGAATAATGCACTTACTTTTCATGAATGAAATCATAAAGTCTTTAACAACTTCTTGCAGAGCACTCAAGACAGAGCGCTGAATGCAATAGTTATAGAATAACATATTTGCTTTAGCACAATCATGCATAATCTCTTTCACAAGTCTTTCAAAGATCATTTTTGAAATGAGATTTTCAAATGACTTCTGATATTTTCAAATCTTACGCAGTGCTATCATGCCTGATTTGTAGCGTCGTTTACTTTTCTATCACAAAGCATTAGCATGTCAGTAGATAATGCATTATCAATGTGCATTATTTTTTTAGTAGATTCAAATACTGAACTTGTTTCTTTGATAGCATAACTGTCAGTTGAGTTCATCGAGTTCTTGCGTGCTGATGAACGTTCTAAAAAATAACTTGTCAGCAACAATAAACAAGTCATATTGCATTATCAGTATGCATTATCTTTAATACACTTGATGTATGTCATAGTTTATGATGTCTATCAAGAATTTAAGATTCAAGAATAATTGTTTTGATTTTGATGTTTGAATGTGTTATTTCTTGAAGCGTTGATTACTAAATTCTAAAATCATAAAATGATTCAAGAAATAGTATGAAAAATGAAAATGAAAAAGTGAAAAAGAAATTGCAAGAAATATTGAATATGTGTTAAGAATAATAATTATTTTTTTCTCGTTGCACTCAAATTCATCTCACTTTGTGCATTTTTCCTTACTTTACAAAATTCTCTACAAGTTCATATTCTATTGAACTATTCAAATTTTATTGATACTATTGCATTATTCAAATGCATCATCAAGAGAACAATGCTGACTTCAACAGATAATTTTCACTCTGTTTGATGATTCAGAAATAATTCTTCTTCAAAATCAATTCATCTCACTTGATGAATTACTCTCTACTTTACAAAATTCTCTACAAGTTCATATTCTATTGAACTATTCAAATTTCAACAATACTGTTGCATTACTCAAATGCATAATCAAAAGAACAATGCTGACTTTAACAGATAATGTTCACTTTATTCATAAACTCAAAGTCTATCACAAGTCGAAATCGTGATGAAAATTGGTTCAATGAGATCAAAGAACATTACAAGCGACAGAATAATGATCATGTAGCTTTGTTTAAACGACTACACAAACTTAAACTCTTCAACGTTTGAAAAGAAGCGAATGAGATCAACAAAGCAGCAATGAAAGACAATGTCAGAGACAAGGTAGAACAAGAGTGAAAGAACAAAGATATTCATGATAATGCATCTCAGTAATGCAATACTAGATAAAGCGCTGATCTGTTTATAGTCGAATGCTTTAAGTTGAAAATCAGATGCAAAGCGAATGCTGAGATTGTCGCTGAGATGATAAAGCTTTTCAATATAATTGCTGCAACACAAGATGCAAATACTACTGCAGAGAAAATTGCTTTGAAAGCAACGAAGATATGCATTATCTGTATGCATTATCTTTCAGTTGTAGAAACTAATATCAATTTTAGAAGACAACAACAGATGAGCTGAACGTGAGTGAAGAAATATCAAAATTTATGATCTTTATAGTTCACTTAATTCAACAAAGAATTCTTCATCATGATGATCTGAAGAAGTTAAAGCAGACTGACGATACTAATTCTATGACAGCTTTTCAGAATTTTGCAACAGAATTCATCACTTTCTCAACTGTCAAAGAACGAGAAATTCAGAATTTAATACATGCAATAAAGTTTAATTCAAATGATCTCATCATAGTAGAAAACGATGACGCAGAGATGTGCTATGAAGCAAAGAAGAATGAGAAGAAACTACAACATGATGAATATGAAATTATTAATAGTGAGAAGAACAAGAATAATAAAAGTGAAAAGAAAATAATAAAGCTGTTCAACTAGCGAACAGCGCTTATCTTACTTTCTAAGTTCTAATCATAATTCATAATCTTATAAATTCATAGTGCATTATCTTTTTGCATTATTGTGAAGAATGTTTGATAGAATCATAGAAAGTCATGATAAAATCATAAAGTCTTCATGATGAAGACTGTTTGATTAAGCTATTTACATCTATTTAATATCTTGTCGAGTCAAGTCGAGTTGTTGAGTCGAATTGTCGAGTCAAGCTTCTCAATTCAACTTGAGTTCTCAAGTTCAACTTCTCAACTCAACTCAACACTTTTTCAAAAAAATTTCAATTTGACTTAATACTTTTCAAGTTGAGTACTTGATTCAAACTTGAGTACTTGATTCGACGTGATCAGTCTAAAAAGAAATGAGAAGTTTTAAGTGCTTAGACTGATTGCATTGAATTGAGTACTTGAGTTCAAGTCAAGTACTCAACTCAAAAAGTGTTGAGTTGAATTGAAATTTTTTTGAAAAAGTGTTGAATTGAATTGAGAAGTTGAATTCAAGCACTCAGATCGAATTGAGAAGCTTGACTCAACAATTCGACTCAAAAACTTGACTTGACTTGACAAGATATTAGATAGATGTAAATAGCTTGATTGAACAGTCTATATGATTTTTCTTCATGACTTTCTACCATGTTTTTCCGTCATGACTCTCTATCAAAGTCAAACGATCTTCATATTTTCTCATCATGTTTTTCGTCATGTTTTTTGTCATGTTTCTCGTTATGTTTTTCTTCATGTTTCTCTTCATGTTTCTCTTCATGTTTTTCTTCATGTTTCTCTTTATGTTTCTCGTTATGATTCTTTATCAAATGATCTTCATGTTTTCTCATCATGACTCTTTATCAAACGATCTTTATGTTTCTCTTCATGACTTTCTATCAAAAGATAATGCAAAAAGGTAATGCAAAAGTCAAAAACCGGAAAATTTTCTATATTTAGTTCTCTTGACATTAAGCTCAAGTTCTTGACGAGTTGAGTTGAGTTAACTCAATTCTCAGTTGAGTCGAGTTGAGTTGAGTTGAAAATATGAGCAATTCGACTCGAATTGAGTTGAAAATGTGAGCAATTTGACTCAATCTCGATTTAAGTTCAAAATGTCAACTTGAAACTTGACTTGATGATCAGTCTAGTTCTTTGCGTAATGATTAGAACTAATCAGCGAGCTAGTCAGGTTTGACTCAAATATGACTCAAATATGACTCAGATATGACTCAACACTCTTTTCTTTCATCAACATCTTGTTTATTTACATCACATTCTTTTCATGTCACAAACACATTTCTTTCAAGTCTAGCGCAGTCTCTGAACATTACATAAATAGAAGCTTTTGTATCAATCTTCTTCTGTATTCTTAATATTCAGTTATAGTTATTTCTAAAGATCAAGCACTATCAATTCTGATCTTCATTGATTGTATCATTTAAACATGATTTTGACATTATATTAAGAATTTCATTAAACACATGATACTGATCTCATTACTCATTCAACATACTAATTTAGACAGAACGAGTTTAAAGAAATTCATTTATCTGATGATCAACGATAATTGAAAGATAGAACAACACTAGAGAATTGAATAGAATCAATGACAAGATTGTTTGAATTGCTAGTCTACTTATCGCTCATTAAGTATGCAAAGTTCATTCAATTACGAGAATCATGATAAAGAATTTTCGTGAATTGCTTAAGAATCAAATTGATCGATAGATTCAACAATAAAGAATCTTTGTTGTTTGCTAGAAAATCAATTAAATCAACAAACAAACAAATCTCATTTTCTTTGTTGAAGATTAAACATCATTCTATACATCTTTCTTCTTCAATCATCAAGCATCGTCATTCATTTGATCTTCTTTCAAACAAATCTTATCATGTCTAGTCATTCATTTACTGAAGAGCATTTCGAAGAATTTCAAAATCGTTTCTCTCAGATCTCTGATGCTGATTCATTGAAATCACGAATGAAATCATCAAGTGCTGCATCATTCATTCATGAAGATGATGAATCATTCATTGAAACAATAATACTCTTCATGTTCTATGAAATCTGAAAGACTTGAAGTCTAGCTCTTGATGAAGAAACAAATTGACTCTACAAGTTAAATAAACAACATGAAGATGAAATCAAAGAGTTGAAGACTAAACTTCAAGCTAAAGAAAATACTTCTTCTGATTTCATCTACTCTGAGCGTTCTAGATTTCAAAAAATATTTAATTCTTCACTGTTTACTGATGAAAAGAACTTTACTTAAGAAAACTGATACGGAAAAATTCAGAATAAACTAGAGATCAACGTCGATCTCTTTTCTAATGAATGAGTTAAATTAAGCTATATACATTCTAGATTATTCGATGATGCAACTGAGATGATTCAAGCTAGATGTGAACGTGACTATGTCAATCTTTATAAAATTGTCAAAGATCTTTTGAAAAAGTTAGCTCAGTTGTTTGATGATTTGAATAAGAAAGTCAACTTTCATAAAGAATACTACAACTTGATTCAAGAATTCAAGAAATTCGATGAATTCTATACTCAGTTTCAACGTCTATCTTTCTATTTAGACTATCACAAGAAGTAACTGATCGCTGATCTGAAAGATAAAATACATCTTCATCTTTGATTTGTTTAAGTAAATCAACTAGTTCAATTTGATTCTCTGAAAGAAATTCATTTCTATCTGATTTGTTTGAATAATGATCAGCGAGTCATTCAAGAGATCAAGAACAAGATCAAACATGTCAATGATCTTTCTAAGACTATCTTTCATAAAGCGACTGTCATCACTCAGTCAGTCAATCACTTGAAGTCTGATCAGCTAAAGTTGCGCGACGCGATTTTAACTAGCGTCAAAGAAGCAGACATTCTAGTTGAAAGCTGTTTCATATGTCATAAATCAAATCATAACTTTAAAGAATGTCTTGATCAATTTACTAGAATTAATGCAGTGAATAAGAAATATGATCGCTTCGATTTCAATTCAAATTTCGATTCAAAAAACTAGTCATCTCTTTAAAAGTTATTGAAGAAGTAAAGATTATATCTTTGTGCAAACTAAATAAAATTCTATTGAAAGAAAATTACTTTGAAAAGTTATTTCTAATTGACGCTCATCTCATCTCTCAGAATTGAACTTTCAGTCTTTGTTCTTTAATAGACAGTGATTCAGTCATTTACATGATTATACATTCTAATTTAGTCAATAAAGTATGCGAGAAACTGAGAATTCAATCTATATCACTGACAAAAGAGAAGCTAATAAAAGATTATGACAAAAGATATTTAAAAAGATCATCATCAAAAGTCATAGAAAATTGACTGTATCAATGCTGATAGCTGATATCAATCATCATGAAGTCATATTGAATAAGCTCTGAATGAATAAAAACGAAATATTACTGAATATGCAAAACGACGTCATTGTTTTTTCAAATCAATTGAATACTTCTATTTCAATTTTTTCAATTCTTCTCAATTTAAAGCACTCAAGTTGATCATGATCATCTTCGCTCTCTTTAATCTTTCAGACTAAAGTCTTTATGATGCTCAAACGACTCATTCGAAAAGAGTCATTCTCAATTTAAAGCATAAACGCAGCTTTGTTCAAAACATTGTTGAATCATTTAAAGAAGAACAAGATTAAAGTCTTTGCTCTATTCATGATGAACATCAATAGAAAAATCGCGTATAATACTCAATGCAATTTGAACGTTCTAAACATCTCTTTAATCAATGAAATGATTCAGAATTTGAAAGATATTAAAGCGAAGCTGTCATCAAAATATCATGAGTTTCTAGATGTTTTTGATTGAGTTCAATTGAATAAACTATTCTCTCATTGCTTTTATGATCATAAAATCGAGCTCATCAGTGATTTTACGCTCTCTTGCTGTCAAATTTATCAAATGTTCTCTGTCAAACTTTTGAAAGTAAAGAAGTACTTAAATGAGAATCTGTCAAAGAAATTCATCACTTTTAGTCAAGTCTTCTATTTCTTTTCTGTTCTATTCGCTCTTAAAGCAAATGAAGATCTTTGATTCTGTGTAAACTATTGAAAGCTAAATGTCATTTTCAAAAGAAATAAATATTCTCTATTGTTAATAAACGAGATCATTGATAAAATAGTGAGTTGCAAGCATCTGACTAAATTAAACATCATATCAGCGTTCAACAAACTTTAAATGCATCTTGATAACGAGAATTACATCACTTTTATCATTGCTTTAGAAGCATATAAATACAAGATGCTATCATTCAAACTGACTAATGAATCAATCTTCTTTCAGCAATATATGAATGACGTTTTATGAAACTTTCTGAACGACTTTTGTCAAGTCTATTTAGATGACATTCTCATCTATAGCAAAATGAGAAAGAAACATAAAGATTACATCAAACTAGTATTGAATTGACTACGTGAAGCTGAACTGCAGATGAATATTCAAAAGTGCAAATTCAATGTAGAAGAAATGATCTTTCTAGAAGTCATTGTATCAGAACTAAATCTTCGTATGAATCTCAGCAAAGTGACAGTCATAGTCAGTTGAATCACTTTAATCAATCTAAAAGAAATTCAGAACTTCATGAAATTTGTTAACTTCTATCATTGTTTCATTAAGAACTTCTTGAAGCTAGTCAAATTATTCACTCAGCTGACTAGAAAGAACATGTCTTTTGTTTGAAACAAGATCTGTGTTTAAGTCTTTGACAATTTAAAGAAAAAAGTCAGCTCAATCTTAATACTTTGTCATTTTGATTTCAAATGACAAGCTATTCTGAAAATCAATGCTTCAAACTATGTAAAAGATGAAATACTATCTCAATACAATGACGAGAGAATTCTTCATTCGATGATCTTCTATAGTAAAAGCATGATTCTCGCTGAAATTAATTATCACATCTATGACAAGAAATTGCTAGTCATTATTCAATGCTTCGAACATTGATGATTCAAGCTGAAATGCACTGAACTACTCATTCAGATGTTCATTGATCATCAGACTTTGAAGATCTTCATGAAAAACAAACAGTTGAGTCAATGACAAGTCAACTATTTGAACATTCTATTGAAGTTCAACTTTCAGATCATTTTTAGATCGAATAAAATGAACACTAAAGTCAATGCTTTAATCAGAATGTTTCTAGCGAACATTTCTGAATTAGCTCAGTGTCTTGAAGATCATTTTCAGACTATTCTGATTCTTGATAAAGTTGACGTTTTATTTATTGAATCAAAAGCAAATCTCTATCAACGAGTACAAATGATCAATCAAACAGATGAGTTCTGCAGCAAATATAAACAAGCTATGAACGAAAACAAGCTCAAATTTCATATCATTAAACTGAAGAACTGCAAAATCATTGACAACGTTCTATTTAGAAAAGATTTAGCATCAACGTTTCAACGAAGAGCTTAAGTAGCTTGTAAGCTAGTGAGCAACGACATCTGAATCTTAATGCACTTAAGACGCATATGCTAGCTACTAAAACAGACACTTTTCATAATTCAGCAATTAACTGATTTAGCAACATAAATCAATCATTAGTCAGTCGTTAGCTGATTAGATCAGCTACAAGCTGATTTAACAAAGTAAAACTTGTATCAAGCTATCGTGCATTCATGATTCTGCGTGATGTTTATCTTAGTAAGCTTCAATTTTACTTCGCTTATTTTTCTCATCACAGTTATTCAATTATTGTACATCATGTCTGTTAATGATCGTGCAAAACTCATCTTTCTACAACGTTTACAATCTTATTTATCATCAGTTTTGATCACAACAGTTGATCATGCTCACAGCAATCTCATGTACAATTATCAATCTGCTCAGTTTCAAAATAGATTGAAACAGATTAATTATTCATCTCTTCTTCTGCAATTGAAGATTTCAACTTTGATTGATCAGAATGCAAAGATCTTTGAGCAGAAAATTGACAAAACTGCAAAATAATTGATGATGAATATATATGATAATTTGATTTGAACATTTGATACTGAAAAGAAATGACATTTCATTGAAATCATCATCTACATGAAACTCGTCATCAAATTTATTCTTCGCTTGAAAAATTGAATTGAAGCTTTCATTCACTTGAAACATTCTTCTTCAATGACAGAAAAGACATTGATAGAAGAAAAAAGTGCTAGTGTACATAGAAAGAAAACATTATCTCGAGAATTTACAGCTCTCTTCAACAAGTCGTGAACTTCTACTGACAGACGTCATGTGTAATGCATCAGATGCATTGAAGAATGCATAAAGTAAGTAGAAATTTCGTTCAATGAATGAGCAGACACTATGATTAATAAATTAATTAATTTTAGATTTTTTCATCATTTAAACTATGTAAGTTCTTGTATGTTGCTAACTGCTACACAATCAATCTCATTGTTTACAGATCTTTATAGTGAAATTTCAGTCACTTGTTCATTCTCAATACTCTGTCATCATAATCATGATTAAACATTATCAACTGAAATGTTTTAATCATTCATACATATATGATTCATTCAACGTGACTATATGATTTTCATTTATTTTCTTCAATTTATCTCAATCTACTTTAATTTATCTCAATTTATTCTAATTTATCTCAACTTACACAATGTTGAACTTTCTTTATTATCAAGTGAATTTCGTCTTTTCTCATTTGTCTAAGCTCGCAAGCTCATTCATCTTTCAAACTTTCTTTTTCAGAAAACTCTCTTCGTATAAAATGTTGAATGTATCTCAGTCAATGTAATTATTCACGTAAAAGAACTTCTTGCTTTCAATTGATATTAGATGTGCACTTCGTAGTATAGTACTCATATTGTAAAATTGTTGACACTCAAGATATCAAGACTTCTTGACAGTATTCTTTAATCATTGCTTAACTTCTATCATATTATGTAGAGCATTAAGTACTTCGTTGTTTTTGAGCTTTAACAATTCTATTAAAGTTCTTGAGTATTGCACAAATTTTTCATTATCATCTTGATGAAGTGAATCATGAACAGTGATTATAATTTGCAACTGTCTCATCAGTCTATCATTCAAAGCTTTGACTATGTCAGAATTCTTTTAATCATTCTCAGCATACTCTTGAACATAGATATAATCATGTCTTCAATTCAACATTTGTTTCTGTCATGCAGAAGCACATTAAATTCACTTCAATGTAAGCTTTTCAGAGTTTGTTGAGTCTTTATCTTTGCATCTTCAGCATTCAATCGATGCATGAACAGAAACGAAGTAATCATTTATTCAGAAGAAGTCAATTTCTTTTCAATTCATTTGATACTTATTTGACTTTATTTCTGATTTCTTGCGTCGAGATTCTTTTATAAAAATCGACAATTCATTCAAGAAACTCTTAATATATGTCATCTTTGTTATTTCAAAAGCAATGTGTCAGAATTGAAAATTATTAAATCAGTTTCATTGTTGATTCAAATTCATTTCTGATAAATTTTATTCAAACTGTGTTAAATCAAGACTTCTAGAAGACTTTATAATCATAACTTTCATTCTTTCATCAATTTCTGATCTGAACATAATTAAATCATGAAGAATGATATCTTTCATTGTCAACATATTAACTCATCAAGTATTGTGATGCAGTATCTGCATTTGAAAGTTCTCTTGCTTGTTTGTAAGATCATAATAATCTTTGGTCAGAAATTTATGTGCAATATTCATGTAAAATGTGTCAAAATCATCTGCATCTTCGTATCTTTGAATAAAATTCATATAATGAGAGATCACATGAAACTTGAAATAATTAAAGTTCTCATCATGTTGAAACTGCTTGAATACTTCTTTTAAGACATTAATTCTGTATATTACGTTGTTCATGTAACACAAAGACTCATCATCGTGCAATCAATATTAAATCATCATCACGAAGTTCATAAAAGCTTAAGCACAGTACAGCGCATTCAATGCTTTTCTAATCAATAGTGAAGTGACAATTGCAATAAGCTGATGCACTATTGTCTTTTGTTCGACGTTGATTCATTACTTCATGAATAGAAAGTCGTGAAAACATCTTAGCTCTGAATATGAAAGAACTACTCGAAATCTTTGATTCAATTGCATGTCATGTGTTGTGTTTACAATTATTTGTGAATCACACTTTCTTTTAAGACTGATCATCAATGTTATATTCTTAATGATTATTTCAAGTCATTGAATTAAATACATCACTGTGCTCTTCAATAACTGATGCAAATGTTAATCATCATGATGATATAAATATTGACAAGTTCATGTTTTTAAACAAAGTTTTGCACTGAGTGTACTCACTTAACATCACGCTTGATATCTGCTTTAAAGCGTGAATTCTTTTCTTGATGTTTAATTTAAGTCAATGTATTCTCATGTGTTTGAGCTTTTCAGATTGTCTGCAAATTATTGCGTTGATTTGATGAAACATGATATATAGTGCATTACTCTTCATTTTTGATTTTCGTAATAATAATAATAATAATAATAATAAATTCATACACTCTTGTGACATTAATTAGATTGATTCATGAGAGACTTTATGCTATGTGTATTAAGTGAACAAAACTCTCTGAGGTAGAAAATCGCTCGCTGTCTATACGACTGCTACACGCAGTCAAGATGATAAAACTGAGACTATGTATCAAATTTGTTTGCAATGATTGCATGTTAAAGAATGAGTGTTCTTGTCATTTTAAACTGCTTCAGCAGCTTTGTTTTCATCATCATTCTCGCTGTTGCCTTGAGATTCTTCGTGATTGAGATGATGATTTAATAGTTTGTGAAGTCAACATTTCATAGCATATTTGATTGAAGATGCGTTCAATTCAAGCAATGCATCAGAATATGCTTAACTGTCTGATGATTTCATTCGCAGTTGCATTGAAAACTATTCACGCTCGACATGTTTCTTGAGTGCAGATAAATCTTCAGCTTTATGCGTTCAATTCTGATGTGAATTGCAAGAATGCTTTCAATCTTCTGAAGATCATCACGCATCTTTACTGACTTCTTGAATAGATGAAATTTTTGAGCGAAAGATGCATTAATGTCTGCAATGCGTTTTTTGTAGTTTTTTCATTGAAGATCTCATTGACTTTTGTGAAACTGTGCAATTGCATGTTCATTCATTTGAGTCATCATTAAGAGATTGAGTCGTTCACGTTCAGACTGTATCTTTGCTTCTTCATGAATTAAAACATTCAAAAACGTCGTTTTTTTGAAGATTGAGAAGTGAGAGATGAGTCTATTAGTTTTTATCAAACGAGCACATATGATCTTGCATGCTCATCAAGTCTTCTGTGTTCTGTTGTTGATTCAACTGCGTAGTGTAACTTAATTCTGTAGCTTGTTCAAATGAACATGTAGCAAGAATGTATATGTTTCGACTTTCAGCATTTCAATGTTCACTTTTCTGAAGACGTTGATCACATGACACAATGCTTGATTCTGAAGAGTTTTCAGCCTTCATTTCATACTTGACAATTTCTCTTCTTTATTGCGTTGATGTCATATTGATGCTTCGAATGTCATTCTCAATCTTATCATTGCTGAGTATATCTGTCTTGCTTTTGCAAATGTAGTCTTTCAGATGAAGATTTTAAGTCGACTAAGCATCAGCATCTTGATGACATGTTCTGCTTCTATTTGATGAAGATGCGAATCTCATTGTAGTTTCATGTTCAGTTGCACTTCAAGAACTTGTACGTTCAATTTCAACTTTATTATCAAGTTTTCTATGTGTAGACTGATTGTCATGTCGAATCTTTTTGACTTACGAGTGAAGTGTGTGAGTTCGTATTTCTCTGAAGCGAACGTAGCATCATGAGTCTGAACTCACTTTGCACAAACATCATGTGCTTGACTCAGTGATTTGCGAATTGATTTTGTGATTTTGTCATAGATCAGAATATTGATGTCATTTACGAAGTCAAGCACTTCGATTTTGATTTCTAGAGCTTTGCATTTTTCAATTAAGCTTGCGTTAAAGAATAAAAAGAGAATCGATGATATGAGAAATCTTTGCGATATGTCAGCGTTTACTCGTTGCATCGCGCTAGTTTGTTCATTGAACGTCAGCAATGACTCTCTGTCTTTCAGAAAGCTGCAAGTTCATTCAACTATGTAGTTTAATGTTCTTTTCATTCTCAGAGTATGCAGAAGTCTAGTGTGCAAGACATGATTAAACGTCTCAGCAACGTTCAGACTAAGCATGAAGACTACGTACTTGATTTTGCAACTTCATACTGCGTGTACTTGATCTACTAGTAGATTCAGCGTCAAGATCATGAATCACTTGCATCTCATCTTCATTTGAGCGTTCGAAAGCATGTGATGAGTCTCAGCAATGTCACTTAATCTTTTGATCATGATTGATTTCAGTGTCTTATTCATGATGTTTAGCAGAGCAATGAGTTGATATGTCTTCAAGTCAATGTAATCACTCTTCTTTGATTTATATAGTACTATTGTCTGAGCTTTTTTGAACTGCTTCAAATGATATTTGTAAGTTACACATGCATTGAACAGACTGATTAATATCAAAGTCAGTTCTGTTAAACTCGCTTGAAGCACTTTATTTGAAATTTCAAATGCGTCTGATGCTTTGTTAACTTTTACTTGTTGAATCATTTGTCTCATCTCATCTTGTGATAAGACTAAATTGAACGACATTGTCAGCAATATAAATGATTTCAAAATGTCATTGATGTCTGCTTGAAATGATGATGAAAAGAACTTCTTTCGTAGCATCTCTGTTTTTTCTTCAAATAAATCTGCTATGTGATCGAAATCATCATTCTTTAATGACAAAAACTGCAAAAGTTTCTTGAGTAGCTGACTTTCAATTCTGACTCATTTTGCAAAGCGTTAAATCGATTTCAATTCATTACTCAGTTCATGCATCTGTGATCTAAAATGTGAATGTTTTGTTTCTTTAATGATCTTGTTTTTGTGATCATTGTATCTCAGATAGTTGTTTCATGTCTTTAGAGTACTCTGCGATTTTCATACAACTTATAGTTGTTGCAATTTTGTCACGACTTTCAAGCAGATCTGATTTCAAAAGTCTCATGCTTGAATCAACAACTTTGCTCAAGAAGTAAACTTCTCAATGATCTCTTGTAGCATATGAATGATCTCAGCTACTCTGTCATCTATCGCTGTCTTATCATTGAGAGAATGATCAACGAAAAGATGTATTCTTAAATGAGTGTTTAGTGCTTCTGTGTTCATTTTCTTTCATAATCAACGAGTCGTAAGCTGCACGAAAGATGTGTGTAAACACAACTTCGTGATAATTGAAAAATGATCAGATTTCTGATGTAGATTGATTCTCATCTTGCATTTATATATCATGAATTGAATTTTCTCGCTGTCAAACGCTAAATCTATTGTTGTGAGCTGATTGTGAGTCTCTCTAGTAATTGTGTCTGATTCAAGCAATAGCTTTAGTCTCATGTTTGTAATGATGTTTAGTAGAGCATCAGTTGCTATGTGACAAGTAAAGCATCTTCTGCCTTCTCAGTATGAATGATGCAGGTTGAAATCTTCTATAATTAGCTGTTTGCAGTCATCTTTGATTAGTTTATTCAGACGAGAAATAGTAGATGATTCTTCTGTGAAGATGATAGACAGCGAGCACGAATTGTAGATGTTTATGAGTCATAGCATCTGTATCTCGTCTTTTGAGTTGCTAGTTTGTAGCTTGATTAAGCAGATGTTCAATTCAATGATTTTTATCGTTCATTGATTGAGTTTTAAACACTTGTTGACATAAATACATGTTCTTGCTTGAGATGATGAATCTCTCACTAGATGAAAGAAGTTGTGAGTCGAGCTAAACATCTGTGAAACGTTGATGTTGTGATCTTGTTTCTGAATGACTATTATGTTGAATTTACAAACTTCTTTGTCTATCAGAAATGATTTCTGAATTTTCAATGACTTTCTGATGTTATACTGTAGAATTTGCAGAAAGATTTGATTCATCATAAAGTTATCTGTAGCTGTTGTTGACTCTGTGCAAAGACAGCTTTTTGTATGCTTTTAGTCATCAAGAATCTCTCGCATTTTCTGATTTAACATTTCTGTGTCTGTTCAGACGTCATGTTTTCTGAGTCGCTAGTTGCGCATGAAGAGTGATCAACTCATCTCTTCTTGACTTTCATCACTTGTCATGTTGACTCATCAACGTCTCGACTGCTTGTTATCATCGAGACATTCATTGAACTTGATGAATTCATTAAACTCTTGAAATTCATTGAACTCAAGAAGTTCAAAGAGAAAGAAAAGAATGAGCAATTGTCTTTCAACGCTTCAGAATATCTGATCAATCTGTTTTGAAAGATTTCTTCTGATTGCTTTATCTGTAGTTTTTACTTGAGACATAAGCGTCTTCAGAATTCGTGACTATTGTTGCAGTTCACGCATCGTCTTCTATTCATTGATACAATGCATCTTTTGATGTGATGTTTATCTGCGCATTTGAAGCAACACTCTTCATTTTTGCAGAATTTAGTCATATGATCAAAATCGAAGCATTTATAGCACTGTGTAATATGACAGTTCTTTTCAAACAACTTGCATGAACATTCTTGACATAAGTTCAGCATGTTTACATCTAATAGTTGATTCATCATCGTTTCAGTTGCAATCTCTATGATGAGCGATGAGTGAGTCTTTTCACTCTCAACTATCTTCTTAAGCTAAGCTATTCTCAGCATCTTTAGATCTTCATGAAGTCTTGCATTGTTCTTTATCAGTCTTTTGATGATCGTCTTCTGATTGCTTGTGTTCAGTGTGATGCATACATCATGTGTTAATATCGCGAAGCTTCTATGCACTACGTGCGCTGAGCTTGCGATTCTCTTCACTCATGTCTGAAACTTTTCTAAAGCTGCTCAAGCTTTTGAACTCATCACGTGAAGTGCAATGTCTTCGCTTTCAAGCTTGCGAAGCGACATTATTAGATTTTGTTGCATTGTCAACATGTTTGCGATTTCTTGAAAGATCTGATCAATCAATTTCTTTTGTATCTTTTTTATCTTTTTTCTCTTCACTATTTTCATTAAAATCTCATGTTTCTTGCAAAGTGATAACAAATCATCTCTGTCATAATTCTAGTCTTGTCAGACTCAGTCTTCTAGTCTTGTCAGATTTATTCTCGCTTCGTCATCTTGACTAGTCTTTATTGAGTCTAGCGTCGGCTGAGAAACACACATATGTAGTCAGCTTTTTTTCTGTAGCTATCTTTCTTTCTTAGCATTTATTTTCTAGTTAAATGACACTCATATGACTCACTCTATGCTGATCTTTAACAATCTCTGAGTTGCTGCTCTTCTGTTGTCGCTTCTTCTCTTGCTACATTGACTTATGATGATATTTTGAATGTGAAACGCATATTTTCTTGTATTTGTAGTTGTTTATTAAGAAGTTGAATGAATGTCTTCAACTTTTGTACATTCTTCGTGATGAATGCATCTTGACTTTCAATCTTTCTTTCTGAGACGTTTTGAAGACGTTGAATCAGCTCTAAGATCACTTCTTTTCATGAGTGATCTTTGCTCTTTTCTTTCTCTAATGTCGATGTCTGTGTTAGTAAATCAATGATGCTGATAACTTTCATCTCGTCATTGCGTGAATGTTTAAACCTCACGTTGTTGTCTCTCTGCAACGAGTCAACGCTGCTTGCAATCATCATTGAATCAGCATTACTGCTGCTCATGCAATTTGTCATCATCTATTCGTCTACTTGATTTTTTCTCTCTCGTTTATAATGCTCTTTTCAAAAGTTTGTTTTGCGCGCGTTGTGATTGTTTTTTGATTTTCGTAATAATGATCTGCTTTTCATAGTTGATTATAAATTGAACGATGATAGAAAAACACTGTCGAGTATAATTATTTGCACAGTGAACGTGAAACTCTCTTCTAGTTAATTTCTCAAGTGCTAAAGAACGAGAATGTTAGCAAGAAAAACTCTTCATTCAATCAAACAATTTAAACTCACGTTTTAATATTATCTTCAATGAGCAATGATATAACTCATGTTTCAGATCTTCATTTACATGTTTAGTTGAAGAAATAAACTTTAATAGTAAACACTAGATTTATTTTGCTTTCATCAAGTTGTTTAATTCAAATTATCAACAATAATATATACAGATCATGCAAATTTATTCTCATGATGTTGAGTTAACATGATTTTATCTGTAGTTAACAGTACTAAAACTATAATGTTATCTTCAAAAATTAGTGCTTACGTATCTTATCATCAAATATCAATGTGCATTTTCGTGTACATTTGATTTTCACTGACGTTGTATACTTTGATTGATGCATATTTCAGATTACTTGCAAACGAACGATGTCTCAAGAGAAATTTCAAGATGTTTATCATGTTTCTGTACTGAATCTTGAATATATCTGTTTCAATCTCTGAATTCATTGATGAGATTTTTAAAGATGTTTTGAATCAACTATCATCAAATATTTCGTGAAATATATTGTGTAGAATGCTTCTAAATTGATCTGCATTCTTGAAGATATAATCAGCATAATGAATCTTCTGAAACAAGATCTTGAAGTATTGATTAATATCTTCGCTACTGACTTTCGCATTCAGAAATCACTGTGCAAGAGAAAAATCTTTCTTGTTTGAAAAAAGAAGTCATTCTGATTGAAGATTGTCATTTAAGAATGATTGTGAATCTTGCTTGAGTTTACTGTAGTTTGAAATGATTTTTATGAGTTTGATATATTGTTCTAGCAATTTATCAATGCTTCGTCTCTTTGTATCATTCGTCTCATCATAATTGTTTACTTTAATGAATGAGAAAGTACATGATAAATTGATAAATCTTTTAAAATCAAGTGATATTCATGCAATTGAATTTTGAAAATGCTTCTGATCATCTGAAACTTCTACGTTTTCTTCTGTACTTTGCTTGAAGTCAAAGATATCAGTATCATTCATCATGATCATTTCATGTCATAAATCAGTCTGAAAGTATTTGCATGTGTTGATATACTCATTGACTGCTGAGTTCTCTTTTCTTAAATATTTCTCGAAAAACTGCACGTCATTTTGCAACGTCAAGCAGTGATTAAAGTGATATATCAGATCTTGTGTGATTCTTAATATCATTTCACATGCATAACAGTTTCGCTTCATGCTTGAAGCTGATTTCGATGAAGTAGATTGTAGTGAGAGAAACAATAAAGAATATTGATTGACACATTTGACAAATTGTATCATGCTGTCACTATTTCTAATCAGTATCTCTGTTGATACAAGTACATTGAACTATGAAATGTCAAAATAGCATGCAATACAAAGAATAAAATGATCAGAAATTAATAAGATCTAATATAGCAGTAGAAGCAATAACTCTTGTTTTACTTCTGATCAAGCAATTTGTTCTTTTTTACTCAAAGCTTTTTGATGAAAGCAAATTTCTCTGAATTACAGCGAGTTTAAGATAAATTATCGTAAATTTGAAATGCTTTGCACATCTCAATATTTACATCGAAATTTGTGAGTTGAAAGCAAATTTCTCTAGATTATCATTGATTTGAGATAAATTATCGTAAATTTGAAATGCTTTGCACATTTTAATATTTATTTTGAAATTTGTGAGTTGAAAGCAAATTTCTTTAAATTATCATCGATTTGAGATAAATTATCGTAAATTTGAAATGCTTTCACAAAATGTTCAATCAGCTAGTATGTTATAATCATAGTCTTTGCGCTTTGATAATTCTGTAAAATATTAAAGATCATTTTATATAAAGAGAATCTAATGTGCAATACTCTTTAAATTGATGAGAAGATGAATACAAATAATTTGTTATCAAAGTGTGTTATGAGCAAATTTGCTTTCGCTTAGCATAATTTGCAACATGAGAATGAAAGTTAATCTTTGCTTCATTTTTAACTTATCAATTCACAATTCTTTGTTCTTTTGATATTCATTATTGTAATAAGCACTCTCACTCTATCTGTTGCAAAGCTCAGTGCATACATTATTTATTATTAGCGTGTAGTGAAATCTGTAAGTGATTCAAAATAGAAAAAATGTCACATGTATTTTTACCTCACTTTTCAACATCATGACAGTAATTGCTTCACATTTTATCATATGACTTCTAGAAATTTTCAGAACTGACAATAATATTTATATATTTGTTAATCTTTTAATATGTCGCGAAGATTCAAGTTGATTTCAGATATGCAAGCAGACTTTAACTATAATGAGATTTCGTTGAATTGAATTAAGATGATAATCACTCAAGATCTTGATATTGATGATGACAAGTATGATGCATTGAAGATATGCATTAAACAAATGTTGAGAAACATAAGATTACTTGAAACATCACTTGATAATAAAATTGAAAAAGAGACAGTCAGAAAGATTGCAATCATTATAAATGATGAACTCTTGCACTCTTTGATAGAAAATCATCAAGTAACATGAAAAGATGCATGTTTTATAAAGTGAGTGAAATGAATAATAGTAAGAAGAGAGATAGAGCAACAAGCATAAAGATAAAGAGATTTGCTCATCTGATTAAGCAAGCACAACTCAACTCAGTCTCATCATTCATTTTATCGATGATGATTGACTTTGATTGCATGATCTTGACTTTGAATGATACGATAAATAATAAGACGATTCATTATTCACAGCTTTTCATAGCAAATGAAAAGCAAAGCAATTTCACTCTGAAGAACGTTAATTTCGATAATTATCAAAGACAGCTTGTTAGCAAGACAATGTTCAACTTCGAAAAGAAGAAAATTATCTATGAAGTTAAGAACTTTGAAAAAGTTGAGATCAGAAATGCAGTCAACTTTCATGTTACATTAACAGATATGACAAAGAAGAGAATATTCTATTACATCTTTCAAGTTAGACTGATTGTCAAGTCAAGTTTCGAGTTGACATTTTGAATTCAACTCAATTTAAAGTTGAGTTGCTCACATTTTCAACTCGATTCAAGTCGAGTTGCTTATATTTTCAACTTGACGCGACTCGATTCGACTGAAAATTGAGTCAACTCAACTTGACTCATCAAGAACTTAAGCTTGACATCAAGAGAGCTAAATATAGAAATTTTTCCGATTTTTTGCTTTTGCATTACCTTTTTGCATTATCTTTTTGATAGAAGTCATGACGAAAAACATGAAGACTATATGATAGAGAGTCATGAAGAAAAGCTATGATAAAGAAGTCATGATAGAGAAGTCATGAAGAGAAGCTATAGAGAAAAGTCATGAAGGAAAGTCATGATAGAAAGTCATGATGAGAAATCATGAAGGCTGTTTGGTAGAAAGATTTGATAGAAAGTCATGACGAGAAACATAAAGAGAAACATGAAGAAAAACATGACGAGAAACATGACGAGAAACATGACGAGAAAACATGAAGATCGTTTGACTTTGATAGAGAGTCATGACGAAAAAACATGATAGAAAGTCATGAAGAAAAATCATGTAAACTGTTTGATCAAGCTATTTACATTTATCTAATATCTTGTCGAGTCGAGTCGAGTTTTCGAGTCGAGTTGTTGAATCAAGCTTCTCAACTCAACTCAAGTGCTTGAGTTCAACTTCTCAACTCGACTCAACACTTTTTCAAAAAAATTTCAACTTAACTTGACACTTTTCGAGTTGAGTACTTGACTTGACGCAATCAGTCTATTTCAAGTTCAAGCTATAGAAAAACGTAAGAGAAGTGAACATGAGAATTTTATGCAGTGTTTGAGCAGCACAGTTGAAAGTACAGATAACTTCACTTCATTCAAGATCTCATCAGAAAATGAAAGTGAACAATTCATCATAAAAAAGCGAAAGTTTCGCAGAAAAGCTTATCTCAATGTTTCAATGATGATTCTTGAAGTTCTCAATGTCATCAAGACTGTCAGTTTCAATGAATCATTCTTTTCAACAACAGATTCTTTGACAATTAATGATGATTTAAACATGAGAGAAGTGATGAAATACAATCAAGAGCACATTGATCTGTCTTTCATCATTAACTTCATTCATATCACTCAGATGTAAATGCAAGTGCAAAGCAATCATGTAGTAAAACATGCTAACTTCATGATATAGATTCAAAGATCTGCAGAAACAATAAGCATGCATTCAAATGAATGAGAATATATTTCTTAAAGTTTTGCAGTTTTGAAAACGCGATTTAAGCTATACAGACATTAACGATAAGAAAATCAACAAAGATGCAGATGCAGATCAAAATGTGCAAATAGAGAGTATAATACAAATTCTATTACTCATACAAGCGTTGAAAATATATTGACAACTTCATGTTGAAAGAACGATTCAATATGAAGAATTTCAATGCAATTAAATGAGAATGAGAAAGATAAGTTTTTTTTGCTTTTTGAAGCTACAGACAAAATAACATACTTACTTTTCTTTATTTGCAGATCATTCAAGTCATAGAATTGATAGTGATGAAGCATTGACTTCATCTTGCTCATGCAAAAGTCAATCTCTTTTGTAAGAAGCTTGATGATAAACATCTGCTTATTGAATCTCAGAAATTTTCTCAGAATCTTGAGATGAAATGTTCATCAGACAAGTCATGATCAATGATATGTCTCTGCATGAAAAGCAGTTTCACAGCAACGCTAAAGTCAAATTTTAAATCAATTCTGATTCTGCTGTCTTTGATCTTGATATCAAATTAACAGAGTGAATTTGCAAAAACATTGACATCTGTGTCATGTCTTAACATCAAACTGTATGTGAATCATTGCTCTGAAAAGAACAAGCTTCTTTTAAAAGATTACTTGCTGTTTCAAGATTAAAAGAAGATAGAAACAGATGAGAATAAAATCAATGCAACAGTGACAACTTTCATAAAAGAACAGAAATGACTTGTAGTGCTGACTGAATCAAAGTTGTACAAGACACATGTAAAATGTATCATTATCAATCAAAGAAATGTTTAAAATGAAATCAACAGAAGTAAAAGAAGAGTAACTTTGTATGATTCGCGAACATGCTGAGATCGAATACTAAAAGATGAATTTCACATGAAGAAAAGCAAAAATTCTAAGATCATAAGCATTTTACAAGCATTCAAACGTTGCATGCACTTTGTACTGTGAGTTTATTCAAGCACATCTTTTGAGATCTTATCAGATGATTTAGATCACTATGTGAAGATTCTGAAGCATTTTGATGAATGAAAAAATGAATACATTTTAAAGTCAAGCAATTTAAAGAAAGTGCTATCATGAGATAAATCGATGTTCAACGCATTAAAATGTAAGCATGATGTACAAATGAATGATAAACTGCAGAAAATCACAAGAAAATTTGATAAACTTCTCATTCTTCTTATGATTTAACATTTATCATCAATGAATTGATTCAACGTTTTCTGCATGAAGCTATTTTCTCATGAGATGCAAGATAATAATAATAATAATAATAATAAATTTATACATTCTTGTGACATTGATTAAATCGACTTATGAGAAACTCTATGCTATTTGTATTGAGTGAACAAAACTCTCTGAGATAGAAAATCACTCGCAGTCTATACAACTGCTTCATGCAGTCAAAACAGTGAGTTTTAAGACTATGTATCAAATTTGTTCATGTTGATTGCATGTTAAAGAACAAATGTTTTAGTTACTTTAAATTGCTTCAAGAGCTTCGTTTTCATCATCATCTTTGCTACTGCTTTAAGATTCTTTGTGATGATGATGATTATTTGATAGTTCAAGAAGTCAGCATCTTGTAGCATTCTTGATTGCAGATGCGTTCAGTTTGAGCAATGCATGAGTACATGCTTCGTCATCTAATGACTTCATTCGCAGTCACATTGCAAGCTATTCATGTTTGAGATGTTTCTAAAGTGCAGATAAACATTCAGATTTATGCGTTCAATTCTGATGTGCATTGCAAGAATGCTTTCTGCTTTCTGAAAATCATCACGCATCTTTATCATCTTATTGCTCAAATGCAATCTTTGTGTTGAAATTGCATTGACATCTGCGACGCATTCTCTGTACTTTTCTCATCATTGATTTCATTGATTCTTGTGATATTGCTTTATTGCGATGCTATTGCTTGTTAAAATCATTGTGAAGAAGAAAATGTGTCATCTGCATCTCAACTGTATCTTTGCATCTTCTTGAATGAAAACATTCAGAAGTACTATTTTCTTGATGACAAGTGAGCAAGAAATGATGCAATTAACTTTCGTCAAATGAGTGCATATTAGTTTGTATGCTTGTCTGATCTCTTGCATTCAATCATTGATTCAACTGTGTAGCGTGATCTTGTTCTGTAACATGTTCAAATGAACATGTAGTGAGCTTATGTATGTTTCTGTTTCTAGAGTTTCAATGTTTACTCTTTTGAACACTTCTGCTACGTGATGCAGAATCTGATTCTGAAGTGTTTCTAATCTGCATTCTTTGCTCAACAGTTCATTTTTCTTGTCACGCTGATGTCAGACTGACGCTTTGAATGCAATTTCTGATCTCACTACTGCTGAGTATACTTGTTTCGCTTTTGTGAAGATAACTTCTCATGTAAAGACTTCAAGACAATTAAGTGTCAGCATTCTCATAACGTGATTCATCTTTATTTATTGAAGATGCGCACTTCATTGCAGTTTCATGTTCAGTTGCATCTTTAGAACTCGTACGTCTGATTTCAATTTAATAACTGAGCTTTTTATTTGTATGCTAATCATCATGTTGAATCTCTTTAATTTTCTAGTGAAATGCGTGAGCTTATACTTTTCTGATGCAAACGTTGTGTCATGAGTGCAAGCTCATTTCATGCAGACATTGTGTGCTTTGCTCAATGTTCTGCAAATTTCTTCAGTGAATCTGTCATAAACTAGAATGTTAATATCATTTATGAAGTCAAGCACTTTGATTTTAATTCTCAATGCTTCGTATTTTTTGATTAAACTTACGTTGAAGAATAGAAAGAAAATTGATAAAATGAGAAATCTTTGTGATATGTCTGCGTTTATTTCACGCATGTTGCTCATTTGTTCGTTGAATATTAGTAATGTCTCTCGATTCTTTAGAAAGTTGCGTGTTCATTCAATTATGTAGCTTGACATTCTTTTCATTTTCAGCGTATGCAGAAGTCTGATGTGTGAGACTTAATTGAATGCTTCAATGACGTTTAAGCTTAGCATGAAGATCACATATTTGATTTCACAGTCTCACACTATGTGAACTTGATTTATTAGTAGATTTAACGTCGAGATCATGAATTGCTTGCATCTCACTCTCATTTAAGCATTTGATAGCATATGATGAATCTTGACTATGTCACTCAGTCTTTTGATCATGATCAACTTCAGCGCTTTGCTCATGATATTAAGCAAAGCAATGAATCGATACGTCTTTGAATCAATATAGTTGCTTTTCTTTGATTTGCATAGTACTATTGTCTGAGCTTTTTTGAACTGCTTCAAATGATACTTGTGTATTATGCATGTGTTGAATAAACTCGTCAGTACTGAGATTAATTCTGCAAGACTCGCTTAAAGCGCTCTGTTTGAAATATCTGAAGCACTCAATGCTTTGTCTGCTTTTACTCATTTGATTATCTGCTTCACTTTATTTTTCATGATGCATGAATTGAATGAGACTGTCAGAGATATGAATGATTTCGTGATGTTGCTGACATCTGCTTGAGAAGATGAGAGAAAGAACTTTTCTCACAGTATCTCGATTTTTTTCTCGAATGTTGTTATCATGTGATCAATGTCGCTTCGCTTCAGTGACAAAAACTGAGAAAGCTTTTTAGATAGCTGACTTTCGATTCTAGCTCATTTTGCAAAGCATTATATTGATTTAAATGCTTCGCTCAGCTCATGCATTTGTGATCTGAAGTGTGCACATTTCATTTGTTGAATGATCTTGTTTTTATGATCATTATGCTTCAAATATTCATTTCACGCTTCTAATGTGTCTTGTGTTTTTCATATGATTTGCAGTCATCTTGATTTCATTACTACTTCGAAGCAGCTTTGATTTTAAAAGTTTCTTGCTCAATTTAATGACTTTGTTAAAAGAGTAAATTTCTCGATGATCTTCTGTAGCACTCTGATAATTTTGCACACTCTGTCATTCATCATAATCTTGTCGTCTAAAGAGCATTTCAAGAATAGATGTATTTGCATATAAGCACTCAATGCTTCTGTATTCATTTTCTTTCAAAGTCATTAAGTCGAGAATTGCACTGAGATTGTTTGTAGACATAGCTCTGTGATGATCGAAAAATGATTCAATCTTTGATGCAGATTGATTTGTATCTTGCACTTGCATGTCATGAACTGTATTTTCTTGCTGCTAAAGACTAAATCAATCGTTGTAAATTGATTGTGAGCTTTGCGAGTAATAGTGTCTGATTTCAGCAATAATTTCAGTCTTGCATTTGTAATGACGTTTAGTAGAGTATCAGTTGTCATATGACGAGTGAAGCATCTTCATTCTTCTCAATGAGAATGATGTAGATTGAAATCTTTTACAATCAATTGTTCATAATCATTCTTGAGTAGTTTATTCAAACGAGAAATGATTGAAGATCTTTTTGTGAATGTAGTAGACAGTGAGCATGAGTTGTAGATGTTTAAAATTCTTAGCATCTGTGTTTCATCATCTGTGTTGCGAGTTAATATTTTGATTAAGCAAATGTCTGACTCAGCTGTTTCTACTATTCATTGATTGAGTCTTAAATGTTTGTTAACATATATGCATGTTCTTGATTGAGATGATGAGTTTTTCACTAGATAAAAGAAGTTATGTGCTGAACTAAATGATTGCAAGTCATTGTTGTTGTGATCTTGCTTTTGTATAGCTACTATGTTGAATTCGCGAATTTCTCTGTTAATTAGAAATGATTCTTGAATTTTTAATGATTTTCTGATGTTGTACTGTAAAATTCGTAGAAAAGACTATTCTATCATAAAATTATTTGTAGCTGTTGTTGATTCTGCGATGAGAAGATTCTTTGTATGCTTTCAATCATCAACGATTTTTCTCACTTTTTAATTGAACATTTCTGAATCTGCTCAGATATCATCTCGTCTGAGTCACTACTTACGCAAGAGAAAAGATCGACTCGTCTCTTCTTGATCTCTACTATCTATCAAGCTGATTCATCAGCAATTCAACTGCATGTTTTCAGCATGATTGTTGCTGAGCTTGAAAGATTTGTTGAATCAAAAGAATTCATTGAATCTGAAAAGTTCATTGAATCTAAAGAGTTCAGAGATAGCGAGAAGAATGTGCAATTGTATTTAAACATCTCAAAGTATCTGAACAATCTATTTCTATAAATTTTGAACGTTTGTTTTATCTGTTGTTGTCACTTGAGACAAATGCATTTTCAGAGTTCGTGATTTTTGTTGCAGTTGACGCAACGTCTTTTATTCAAAGACATCAACCACTTCTTTATATGATGCTTGTCTGCGCACTTTTCACAGCACTGATTCTTTCTGCAGATCTTAATCATGTGATCAAATTCGTGATATCTGAAGCATTGCATAATGCAACAGTTCTTTTCAAATAGCTTGCATGCACATTCTTGATATGAGTTCAGCATGCTTACGTTCATTAGTCAATTCATCATCGCTTCGATCGTGATTTTTACAATGAGCGATGAATGAGTCTTTTCACTATTTACTATCTTTTTGAGTCAAACTATTCTTAGAACTTTCAGATCTTCATGAAGTCTCACGTTATCTTTTATCAGTCTTTCAATGATTTTTTTCTGATTGTTCATGTTTATTGTAGTGTGTACTTCATGTATCAACATTGCAAAGATTCAATGTGTTACATGTGTTGAACTTGCGATTTCTTTTGCTCACGTCTGAATCTTTTTCAGATTTGCTTGAGCATCTGAGCTAACTACGTGAAGAAAAATATCATTGCTGCTCAGCTTACAAAATGACATGATTAGATCTCTTTGATCTGTCAACACGTCTGCAATTCTTTGTAGAATCTGTTTAATTAACTTCTTCTGTATCTTTTTTATTTCTCTTCTGTTCATTATTTTAATCATGACTTCTCATCTTTTGCAAAGCGATGACGAGTCATCTCTGAAATGTTACTTCTTCGTTGTCATTTCTTCTCTTGTCACGTTCGCTCATGACGTGATTTTCATTGAAAGACGCATGCTTCTTTGTGTATGCAACTGCTTGTTAAGCAGTTGCACTGATGTTTTCAGTTTCTGTACATTCTTCGCGATAAACGCGTTCTGATTCATGTGATGTTTTTCTTCTGAGTTGAGTTGAAGACGTTGAATCAGCTTCAATGTCATCTCTTTTCATGAATGATCTTTGTTCTTCTCTTTCTTTAACGTTGATATCTTTATTAGTAAATCAATAATGTTAACAACATTCTTTTCATCATTGCATAAGTGTTTCAATCTTGCATCTCTGATTTCTTGTGACAAATTGACGTTGCTCGCAATCATCTTTAAATCAGCATTGCTGCAATTCATGTAATTCATCATCATTTAATCATCTTCTAGATTTACTCTGTCTTGTTTATAATACTCTTTTCAAAATTTGTGATGCGTGCATTGTGATTGTTTCTTTATGAGATGCAAGATGTAAACTGTTTAATCATTAAGAAGTATAAAGAGATGCATACGAGACTCAAGAGCAAGACTGCAAGAAGTGTAAAAGAAAAGCTGCAAGTACATGTCAATGACTGAGTATCAGACAACAAGAAGAAATCAATGTCTGTGTTCTTTTTCTTCAACTTTATTCAAATTTCATGACAGATAAAACTATGTATTACGTTCTCATATCTTGTTGAATTGAAAACAAAGCATGATTTGATGTTTATCTGAACTGAACTTATTTGTAATAAATGACTGACAGTCATTGATAACTGTTTCTACAATAATAATTGTTACGATTCTAGTCTTTGTTTATTCTTCGCCTAGTCTTCGTCTGGTTTCATTCTAATTGAGTCTAGCGAGAATCTGATCTAGAGATGATATCATTGAGACTCTGCATCATATGTGTAAGACGTCAACTCAATCAAACCTAGCACAGAGCTGAGAAACACACATATAAGAATCGAGTTCTTTTCTGTAGATACTTTTCTTTCTTAGCATTTATCTATTAGTTAAATGACATTCATATGACTCACTCTATGCTGACTTCTAACAGTAGATAAATGCTAATCAACTACTCTGCTATCGACGTGTAGACGATACGAAATAATCTACTTCGTTCATTCAGAAAATTCGCAAGGAATTCTTTGAATTACTTTTATCAAAACACATCTTCAAATTTACTCAAATTTACTCAAATTTATCAAACCAACCATTCAATCTTCTCACAATCTATCTATCTTTACCTTCAATTTCTTACAATGGCACGCGACTCTGAATCAGTCGAGTCACGAACAGCTCGTCTGCTTAGAAGCACTGCTAATAGATGAGTTTTTCTTATCTCTTTCAATGCTTCAGCGAAACCTCAGAATGCCGCTATCTCATGAGACATCAACACAGATCAACAACTTCGTCAATGAGCTATCGATCAGTCAGACGAGATCATCAAGATGCTGATCGAGCTAAGAGATCAACGAGACATGACTTTGAAACTCAACGAGCAATGAATCGATGTTCAAGTCAATCACATCAAGAGACTTGATGAGCTAGAGATCAATCAAATGACAATAGACACTCAAGAAGAGACTATCATCGAACTACGAGAGAAAGTCTTGAGTCTAAAAAAGAAACAGCGTTCAGCGAATCAGTCTCGATCTCGTCAGTCTACTGAATCTCGAGTTTCTACGAAATCTCTACCTCGTCAATCTATCGAGAATCATACTCGACGTGAGTCATTCACTCTATTCAATAATGATCATCACAAGTCTTTCAAGTTTTTGAACTCATCTGTATTCATCGACGAAGATGAATCAACATGAGATAGCTGAAGAATCAAGATGAACGACAAGCTTCAGACAAATGTTGATCACTTCGATAATGAGAATACCTGTATTGTTTATGTGATATCTAGATTAGAAGGTGATGCTGCTGAACATATCTTCGCTTGACGTCGTCATGACGCTTCGCATTCTTACATCTTGATCTACGAGCTATTTGAGCATCTGAAAGAAATATACGATGAACTGAATAGAAATCGAAAGTGTCGTCGCAAGTACAACGCTCTGAGACAAACAGACAAGTTCTTCAACGTCTTCTACTTCAACTTTATAAAGCTATTCAGCTATCTAGACTACGATGATCGCACTCTGATGAATGATCTTCAGAATAAGATCAACAATCGCTTGCAGAATGCTCTGTCAGTATGCTTCGAAGACTTCGCTTCACTTCATCGTCTCAAGACCTTTCTTCAAGATGTGAATAATAAACAGCGAGTCAACTATCAGCTACGCAGTCAGCTTCGCACTGTCACTGTCAAAGTCATTGTCGTACCTGATAAACATGCTGCTACTTCATTGTCAGTGACGACTTCAATAATCGATTATGTTAAGTCTATCTTCTCTTCTATCTCTGAGTCAGCAAGATCGTCTATCATCTGCTATACTTGCAAGATCTCGAGTCATTTGTTCAAGAATTGCTCTCAGAACAAGATCAACACTTCTGCATTTCATGCATTCATTCTTCGTTTACATGAAATCGTCATTTCGAAGAATAAGAAGAATGAGAAAATGTCTTTTTTCAAAGATAGCGAGGCAAAAAACTAGAGACTTTCACCAAAGACGCGATGAAAGAGATGTTAATTTCTTCAACGACAAGCATGTCAGATGATTCTTTTGCTTCTGAATCTTTGACTATTGAATGTGTACTTTCTAGCAATGAAATTAGTTACTCATTGAAGTCATTGATAGACATCGAAGCTGCTGACTATTCATTCATTGATGAAGTGATCGCGCAGATTGTTTGTGACCAGTTGCAAATCGAGTCTTTGACTTTGATCAAAGCGAAGTCAATTCAAGAATTCGACGATCACTATGCTAAGAAACTCATTACTCATGTCATCTATTTGAACCTGACTGTTCAAGATCATACGATTGACACAGCTTTTATGTTGATCACTTGATTAGATCAACATCAAATGATTCTTGAAAAAACCTGAATGAACAAAATCGATCTAGTAATTGATATGCGAACCGATTTTCTTCGATTTTCGAATTTCACCCTCAATTTGAAATCGATTGTTCTACTCACAAGCAACAAGACAACTACGAAGCAGAAGAGTTTGACTTCTACTCATATACTGAAGAGATCTTTCACTATCT
>JAABUK010001494.1_pt1 | contig 44135 bp, 40 predicted proteins | sample 5559141 | NCBI WGS metagenome assembly JAABUK01 (sample SAMN10711869, study PRJNA513367) | rock metagenome | isolation source: Antarctica rocks | place: Antarctica: Victoria Land, Pudding Butte nord | collected 2016-01-03 | reverse complement strand
GTCATCGTAACTACGATAAGCAGCACTCCAACCAAAATGATTAGAATAATCAGCAGTAATGTAACCATGAGGCTGTTCCTTTTTAAGTGAGTTGATTTTATGCGTAAGACCGTATTTAGTCCGCCGCTGACTGTCTTTCCTCTACATCGCAAAGTTCAATTTCCGGTCATCGTCTCAGGTTGTTTGTTTGATAATTCTCTCCATGTAATCGGCGCGCTGCCGTCGTCCAATCTCACCATCGAGATACAGCCGGGAACAGGACACACGAGCGAGCAGAGATTGCAGCCGACGCATTCCGGTTCGTCAACAATCGGATAACGCTTGCCGTTTATTTCGGTGAAGGGAATACATTGATGCGCGCCGTCTTCGCAGGCAATGTGGCAGAGATTGCATTGAATGCAGAGATTGTGGTCAATGCGCGCGACGGTTTTGTAGTGAAGATCGAGGTTGCCCCAATCCGTGACGCGCGGAACGCTCAATCCGATAATTTCATTGACGCTCGCAAAGCCTTTGTCGTCCAGATAATTTGAAAGCCCGTCAATCATGTCTTCGACGATGCGGTAACCGTAATGCATCACGGCGGTGCAGACTTGCACGGTTGACGCTCCGAGCAGAAGAAATTCCGCAGCGTCGCGCCACGTCCCGATGCCGCCGATGCCGCTGATGGGAACGTTGATTTCAGCATCGCGCGCGAGTTCCGAAACCATATTCAAGGCTATCGGTTTGACCGCCGGGCCGCAGTAGCCGCCGTGCGCCGCCTGTCCGCCGACGTTAGGGTAGGGAATCAAAGTATCCAGATCGACGCCGATCACGGAGTTGATGGTATTGATAAGCGAGAGCGCGTCGGCACGGCCTTTGACGGCGGCGCGCGCGGGCGGCGTAATGCTCGTCACGTTCGGCGTGAGCTTAACGATCACAGGCAAACGCGTTGCTTCCTTGACCCACTGGGTGACCATCGAGGTGTATTCAGGAACTTGCCCCATTGCCGCGCCCATGCCTCGTTCAGACATTCCGTGCGGGCAACCGAAATTCAGTTCGACGCCGTCCGCGCCCGTGTCTTCAACCTGCTTCGCAATCTCGTGCCACGCTTCGCGTTTTGATTCGACCATCAGGGAAACAATCACCGCGTGCTTCGGATATTTTCGCTTGCACTCTTTGATTTCGCGTAGATTGACTTCGAGCGGGCGATCCGTGATGAGTTCGATATTGTTCAAGCCCATCATGCGATTCGCGCCGTTATCGACAGACGCAAGGCGTGAGCAAACATTGACAATCGGCTCGCCTAAAGTTTTCCACACCGCGCCGCCCCATCCCGCATCGAACGCGCGCTCGATCATCGAACCCATATTCGTCGGCGGCGCAGAGGCGAGCCAGAACGGATTAGGCGATTCGATGCCCGCGAAATTAACTCGGAGGTCTGCCATCGTCTTTGCTCCTCAAGAGATTGATGTCGTCTCGTCAATGCTATCGTCGCGTTTTAATCCGGCGTCGCCTGCGCTTTCAAAAGTTACATCGCGGTAAACTTCTCTCAAGGCCAACACGCACGGCACAGACGCGCACTGCACTGTGTCCGTCAAAGCGTTAAACTCCATGAATGTCCAAGCGCCATTACCTTTTTTAATAAACTGTGAGATGTGCGGGCGATGCTGCGCAATTAACAGATATTCGCTGAAGCTAGGGATTGATTTGTAGTAAGTGAACTTGTCGCCCCTATCGAAAGCTTCGGTTGACGACGAGAGAACTTCAACGATCAAAGCGGGATTAACCAGCATATCCAATCCGCCGATCTTTTCAATCTTAGGTTGTCCGCACAATGCAGTTAAATCTGGATAGCGATACGGCGGATAGGTTGGAACTTTAATTCGTAGGTCTGCGGGAAATGTTTGGCAGCCGCGTTCGCGCAGTTGCGTATCAAGCGCAGTGCCAAGATTGCGCGCGATCTGATTATGCCCCAGACTCGCGCCGCTCATGCAAAAGACTTCGCCGTTCCAGAACTCATACTTTTCTTCGCTAGCAAGTTCGAGCGCGAAATACTCTGCAAGCGTGTAGTGCTGTTTCGGTTGGGTTGACATAAAAGATACGCTCCATTAACTTGAAGGACTGCCGTAGGATTTTACTCCTAGTCCTTCTGCGGGCGACGCCGGATTATTAGAAGCCGCCGGAATCGCTGCTTCGATTTCACCGTGAATCTTTTCGATAAAAGGCAACCGTGCGCCCGCAAACTCAACATCTTCGCCCATCACGAACTTGTGTATGCCCTGCGCGGCGAGTTTGCCCATTTGCGCGGCATCAACGGCTTCGCGCCCGCCGTTGACGCAATCGCCGCCCGCAAAGTATTTCGGATTATTTGTTTGCATCGTTCTCTTATCGACAATCACGCGCCCCGCTTCGTCAAACTGCACCTCGGGAATTGTTTCGAGAAGCGCGCGCATTTTTTGCTGTCCGAGCGCTTTAACGACCATGTCAATTGGAATGTCGAATTCCGAACCTTGCGCGATTGCTGCGACGCGTCGGCCTGATGCGTCCGGCTCGCCTAATTCCATGCGCACGCAACGAAGTGCTGCGACATGCGAGCCTTTTTCATCGGCGAGTATTTCGACGGGCGCAGTCTGCCACCAGAATTCGACGGCGTCCTTCATCGCAAGTTCGTACTCGTATTCGTAAGCGGGCATTTCGCGCGAAGTCCGACGATAAATCAACAGCACTCGTTCAGCGCCTAGCCGTTTAGCTTGAGTTACAGCATCAATCGCCGTATTGCCCGCGCCGATCACGGCGACGTTGCGCCCGACGGGAACGCTTGCCCAATCGCGCGTTTTAATGCGTTCGATAAAATCTAGCGCGTCGCAGACTCCCGCAAGCTGCTCGCCCGGAATGTTTAAGCGCGTGGTTGCGCCTAAACCCGCGCCTAGAAAAACGGCATCATGCTTTGCTTCCAATTCATCGAACGAAACGTCGCGCCCGATCTCCGTGTTCATTATAAATTTCACGCCGAGACGTTCGACGCGCGCGGCTTCATCTATTGAAACTTGCTGCTGTATTTTGTACTCGGCCATACCGTAAGTGTCCAAGCCACCGGCAAGCATTTTCTTATCGTAAATCGTCACGGCGTAACCGAGCCTCGCTAAATAAGTCGCGCACGAAAGCCCTGCGGGGCCGGAGCCTATGACGGCGACGGATTTGCCGTTTGCTTGTCCTGCTGCAAAGATGTCGCGTTTCTCGCGCATCACATAATCCGTCGCATAGCGTTGCAGCCGCCCGATTTCAATCGGCTTCGCCATTAAAGTTTTTTCCACGCACGCGCCTTCGCACAGAACATCTACGGGACAGACACGCGCGCACGTTGCGCCAATCGGATTCGCATCGAAGATAACGCGCGCCGCGCCCGTCAGATTTTCGCTCGCAATTTTTTTGATAAAGGCAGGCACGTCTATGTGCGTCGGGCAGGCGCGCGTGCAAGGCGCGTCGTAGCAATAAACGCAGCGGTTGGATTCCAGAATCGCTTCGGCCTTACTCAACGGCGGCGCAATCTCACGAAAGTTACGCTCGATTTGTTCGATGTTTAGCGGCGAATGATGGTTGATGGACATAATTTTTACACAGCGAAGCTAAAAATCGCCAGGTATTTTAGCCTTGTTTTGTTTGCAAACTTTCCTTTTTTTCTCGCGTAACACGAACCAAAAAACGCAATGCTTCGTTGACTGATTCGGCACTCGGAAAATTTTCCGCAACGTCGGAATCCAAAACGACGGATCGCTGTGTTTGCTCGTATTTTCCCGCAAAACGATTCGACTTTGCCTTTGAATAACCCAGCTTATATTCAGACGGCATTTCTTCTTTTTTATCCGGCATTTTCGTAATCCCTTCTTTCCTGCGGAGTGGTCATTCTCGCGCTGATAATTCTCACAGTATCTTTTTCTTTCTCGGTAAAACAGATGATTAAAAGACGATTGTTCAAAGAATGTCCGACGATTATTTCCCGTTTCTCCTCAAGCGAATGAGTTCCATCATCGAAAATCTTCGCCAGCGGGTCGCCGAAAACAGTTTCCGCCTCAACAAAACTTATGTTGTGTTTTTCGAGATTGGTTTCGGCTTTTCCGGTGTCCCATTCAAATTGCATCTTTTAATCCGCAACCAAGACATCGTAAGTATCAGGTCTGCGATCACGGAAGAACTGCCATGTGTTGCGGACTTCTCTAATCATATCCAAATCCAAATCCGCGACGACGAGCGCGTCTTTATCACGAGGGGCTTCGGCGACGAATTGCCCGCGCGGATCGCAGAAATAACTCTGCCCGTAAAACTCTCCGATGTCCCACGGCTGTTCGTGGCCGACGCGATTGATTGCGCCGATGAAATAACCGTTGGCGACGGCGTGCGCAGGTTGCTCTATGCGCCATAGATATTCGGAAAGCCCCGCGACGGTTGCCGAGGGATTAAAAACTATTTCCGCGCCGTTCAATCCTAAGATTCGCGCGCCTTCTGGAAAGTGGCGGTCATAGCAAATATAAACGCCGATGCGCGCGTAAGCCGTCTCGAACGTCGGATAGCCCAGATTGCCCGGCTTGAAATAAAACTTTTCCCAGAAGCCCGGCGCAACCTGCGGAATGTGATTCTTGCGATACTTGCCGAGATACTTTCCGTCGGCATCAATGACCGCCGCTGTGTTGTAGTAAACGCCGGAAATCTCTTCTTCATAAATCGGCACGATGATGACCATACCGTGCTTCTTCGCAACTTCCTGCATCAAACGAATTGTCGGCCCGTCCGGGATTTTCTCGACGGCTTCATACCAGCGTGTCTTTTGTTCCGCGCAAAAATAAGGTGTCGTGAAAACTTCCTGCATACACAGAATCTGCACGCCCTGCTTCGCCGCATCTTCGATTAGCGACAAATGCTTTTCGATATTAGCACGCTTGATTTCTTCGATCGGCGCATCCGTCGGTGCGGCGTTCGTCGCTTGAATAAGACCGCACTTAACTGTTCGTGACATAAGTTGCTCCTTTGTAGGGGCAGCGGCTTGTCCCTGCCCGTCTTGATTATTATTAGCAAGGGCAGGAACAAGCCGCTGCCCCAATATTTTAGTAATTTCACGCGCTCTTTAGTGTTTGCGCGTCCGTTATAATTGTTGTTTGCGGCGGAACTACTTTCATCAAGACAAGATGCATAATGAACGATGCGCCGAAGCCGACGAACCAAGCATAATCGTAAAGCGGCCTCAAGCTTGGAACGATCAAACCTATCCATGCGAGCGCGCAGCCGACGAGTGTTGCCGCCACCGCGCGCCAATTCCAGCCGCTCGCGTAAGTGTAAACGCCTTGCGTGCGATAAAGGTCTGCGAGGATGAGATGTTTATTTCGCACGAACCAGTAATCGGCAATCATTACTCCGGCGATTGAACCGAGGCCGCCCGAATATCCGAGCAGCCAATTGAAAATATAGCCCGAAGGGTCTGCTAAAAGTCGCCAGGGCTGCATCAAAATCCCGACGATGCCTGTTATCAATCCGCCCGTGCGAAAGGAAATTAACTTCGGAAAAGCGTTGGCGAAATCATTGGCGGGCGAAACGACATTCGCCGCGATATTGACGGACAGCGTCGCCACGACAACCGTGAACATCGAAATCGCCACCACCCACGCCTGACTGAATTGCCCGACCAACTTCACAGGGTCCCACAACTCGTTCAAATTCTTCTGCGGGTAAATCACGATTGCCGCAGATGTTATCAAAATCCCCATCGCCGCAAACAAAGTCATCGTCGTCGGAAGCGCCACGACTTGCCCGATAACCTGTTCGCGCTGGCTGCGCCCGAAGCGCGTGAAGTCCGGCATATTAAGCGAAAGCGTTGCCCAATAGCCAATCATCGCCGTGAGCGACGGAACGAAAATCGGCAGAAATTCCCGCAAGCTATGAAAGCGTCCCGGCTCATTCAACAGAAACCCAAGCCCGTGTGCATTCTTGACCGCCCACACGACGAGCGCTGCCGTCATGACCAGCACAAACGGCGCGGCCCAATTCTCCACATGCCGCAGCAAATCCATGCCGCGATAGATAATGAAAATATTGAGCGCCCAAAATAATAGAAACGACAGCCACTCCGTCGGCGTATGCCCGCCAACAGCATTTCCAAATAATGTCGGCCAGCTTGGAAGAACCGCGCGAAATAAAGTATGAAGCGCCTGCCCGCCAATCCACGCCTGTATCCCGAACCACCCGCACGCCACCAGCGCGCGCATGAGCGCCGGAAGATTAGAACCGATTGTTCCATAACTCGCACGCGCCAGCACGGGAAACGGAATGCCGTACTTCGTTCCCGGATGTGAATTGAGAAGAATCGGCACAAGCACAATCACATTGCCGAGCATGATCGTGATTAACGCCTGCCACCAATTCATTCCAGCGCTAATCAAACCCGACGACAGCATATACGTCGGAATACAATGCGCCATGCTAATCCACAACGCCGCGTAGTTATACGTCGTCCAATTCCTACGCTCAACCGGCACTGGCGCGAGGTCTTCATTGTAAAGCGCGCTTCCCCGTATCGCCGCGTAATCACGTAACTCAACGCGCCCGTCTTCGTGTTGGATTGTTTCGGGTTCTGTCATTTCATTTCAAATAAATGTGTCTCCCTTACTCCGAAGCACCTAACAAATAACCTGCGGTTAATCCTTTGTCCCTGAAATATTTTTTCACTTCGCTTTTGTTGTCAGAAAGCACGCGGTCAATATCCGCTTTAAGCGGGCTTTCCCAAACGCTCCAACTAACCAAGCGTCTGAAAACCTTTCTGATTTTTTCAAAATCGTCATCCGAAATGTCTCGGTAAAAGATTTGCGCTTTCTCGTCTTGGTCAATAATGTCGAGTTTCGCGGCAACAGCGTTTTGCAAAAGTTCTGCCCAAGCCATTATAGATTTGCTTCTAAACATTCGATTGAGCTTGTTTTGAATCAAATCGTTTTCAGTTTTTGAAGCGTCCCATTTGTGCAGAATTTCTTCATCAATGACGTTGCAAAGTTTGATCGTATTAGAGATTTCCTTGTCCCTTTTGTAGCTTTCACTCGTCAAATCGTCTTCGGTCGGATGCCTGTAAAGAAAGTTGATGAAAAGAGATTTGCTCAACATATCTACGGTTAAAGGGTGTTCCGCTGAACTACGATTGCCCTTTGAAACAAGCCGGGTAATTTTATTCGTTGATTCATCTAAAATTGAATTGTAGATGAAACTTGTAAATCTTTTGTTGGCCTCTCGTTTGGTCAGTTGTTCGCCCGACATTAGAAACTTCATAAATCCAGCTTCCGTCATCTTTGCTTGGTCTTCAAGATTTTTATATTCCTCAAACTGCTTGCCGAACTGACTACCAAGTTTGAAAATCATTGTCGAAGTGGAGAAAGGAGTTTGAGCAAACTCGTCGTGAGCCGAAATGATTGTTTTATTTAGATTGTTCGGAGTAGGTTCGACGTAAATCTTCAACTCGAAGACCTTTCTTTCAGCCCAGAGCATTGCAGCAATTTTATGCTGTCCATCAAAAACCAGAATCTTGTTTTGGTGAAGACGTGCGATTGAAGGCTGCAATACCGTGTTAAGTTGAAAATGCCTGTATAGATTAAAAACTTTGTCCGGCAGTAAATACCTTGGTTGCAATCCAACTTTTCCATCTTCACCATCATCATCGCTGTTGATTACATTAACGGGAAGATTAGCGTAGAAGTATTTCCAATTTGTAGTCGGGCAAGAATAAAGTTTGTAGCTTTCCTTTCGATTAAGAATCTCAATCTCGATTTCGTTTTCAGTTAATTTGTAATAAACCGTTTCTCCGAAGTTGGAAATAATGTCCCTTTCTTTGAAATAAGCTAACTCGTGTTTCAGCGTGAAGGTTTTCCCTTTCATAAAAAAATCATAAAGCCGAAGTTTGATTCTGAAATCTTCTAACGGCAATCTGCCTTTCTCCAAATTGTGCTTTTGGCACATTGGAGCAATGTTATCAATTTCCGATGCGCCCTCATTTGCAAATGCTTTGATATGGTCAAAGTGGGTTTCTTCGGAATTGAGAATGTCGTGTCCTGTTGCGTAACAAACTCTTCCGAACCGCGAAATGATTTGTTCCTTCTCTCCATCGGATATTTGTCTTTGTAGTATTATTGCCATGAGTTTTCATCTCCCTCTATATATTCACGCGCGTTCCGCGTTTCAGAAACTTTCCGTCGCTCGCCTTGCCTTTGTGCTCGCCCTTCTCAATCACCGCGCGCCCAGCCGCGAGCCGGATAATCTCCGCGTCGCTATTAATAGCCGCGACATTACTTCCACGCTGAAAGACTTTTATGACAAGGCTGCATTCAGCGCTGCCGTTCCTTAAATATCAGGTTCGGGCAAATCGTACTTGCGTCTCTGTCACTACAATAAATTGATTGCTTAATCTGTCTGCGTAATTCTCAAGGAATCGCCGAAGGACTTTTATCTTATTAGCCGTCCGCTCATCTTCAAGGCGCATAAAAACAATGCCCCTGTGCGGCTGTCTCGCTCGATAAACCTTTTCGCCAAAGTCTCTATCGTTTGTAATTAAAATCCAATTCCCGGCAAATGCTTTCTCGATAATCTCGTCGTCATTCATGCCGCGCGCTTCTTCATACACAGAGAAAACTTCATGCCCCTGTTCGCGCAAATATTGTGCGACGCGCGCGCCAGTGCATTCATCCACGATGAAACGCATTTACGGCGTCTCCGACACCAGAGGCATAAAATCCATGTCGCTCAGAGACTTCGTCGCAAAAAGAAGACATGCTTGAATATCTTCAGGCGTCAGCCCTTCGTATTCATCCAGAATCTCCGAAACGGTTGCGCCATGTGCGAGCAAATTAAGAACGTACTCGACGGTCAGGCGCGTTCCTTTTATGACAGGTTTTCCAACCACGACTTTAGGATTTAGAGCGATCCTCTCAAGTAACTGTCCGTTATTCATAACTCATATCTCCTGTGCTTCATTACATATTCACGCACGTTCCGCGTTTCAAAAACTTTCCGTCGCCAGCCTTGCCTTTGTACTCGTTGTTCTCAATCACGACGCGCCCGCGCGAAAGAACAATTTCGACGACGCCTTTGATCGTCTTGCCTTCGTAAGCGGAATAGTCCACGTTCATGTGGTGCGTCTCTGCGCTGATGGTTTGTTCTTTGTCTGGATCGAAGATGACTATGTCTGCGTCTGAACCAATCGCAATCGTGCCTTTCTTCGGGAAGAGTCCAAACATCTTGGCGGCGGCGGTTGACGTGAGTTCGACGAAGCGATTGAGTGAGACGCGATTTTCAACAACGCCGCCGTTGTAGATAAGCGGCACGCGGTGTTCGACGCCGGGCGCGCCGTTCGGAATCTTGGAGAAATCGTCGCGCCCCAATTCCTTTTGTTCCTTCATGCAGAACGGGCAGTGATCCGTAGAGATAACTTGCAGATCGTCCGTGCGCAAGCCCTTCCACAATTCCGCTTGATTCGCTTTATCGCGCAAGGGCGGCGTCATCACATACTTCGCGCCGTCCCAACCGTCGCCGTAATCGTCTATCGAAAGAAAAAGATACTGCGGGCACGTTTCGGCAAACGCCGGAAGCCCACGATCACGCGCTTGACGGACTTGATCGAGCGCTTCGCTGCATGAAAGATGCACAATGTAAACGGGAGCTTCCGCCATCTCCGCAATCCGTATCGCGCGATGCACGCCTTCCGCTTCGGCAATCGTCGGGCGCGTCAGCGCGTGATACTTCGGCGCAGTTCTGCCTTGTGCGAGAGCGCGTTTGATGATCTCGTTTATCACGACGCCGTTTTCCGCGTGCATACAAATCAGCCCGCCGCGTTCGCCCGCCGCACTCATCGCGCGAAAGATCGTCGCATCGTCCACCAGAAAAACGCCCGGATACGCCATGAACAATTTGAAGCTCGTCACGCCTTCATCCATGAGTTTGTGGAGTTCCGGCACGCGCTCGTCTTCCAGCTCCGTCGTGATTAAATGGAACCCGTAATCAATCGCCGTTCTGCCTTCGGCCTTCGCGTGCCAGTTATCAACGGCTTCAGTCAGCGTCTGCCCTTTATACTGCACCGCGAAATCAATAATCGTTGTCGTCCCGCCGAACGCCGCCGCCCGCGTCCCCGTAAAGAAATCATCCGACGCCTCTGTTCCGCCAAACGGCAACTCCATATGCGTATGCGGATCAATCCCACCTGGAATGACGAGTTTATTTGAAGCGTCAATCGCTTTATCGGCTTCCATTTCGAGTTTTGCGCCAATGACCGAAACCATTTCGTTTTCGATTAAAATATCAGCGCGGTAATCGTCAACCGCCGTAACGATTCGTCCGTTTTTGATTAGCGTTTTCATAGCTTTGTTATCCTGAAACTAGAAAAATGAGTTTCCGAAGAAACCAAACATTCCCTCTTTTGCCTCACTGATTGCGATTAAATTTTTTGTTTGACGAAGTTTGACGTTTAGCTGTTGGGTAAGACCTTTGAGCAAATTAAAAAGCAAATCTGAACTGACCCGAATTTCTCTTGGCAAAACTTTATGATTTGACCAGATTTTTATTATGTTATCGAGAATTTCCGCCTGTGTTTTAGAAGGTTCTTTTTGTGGTTTTGTTATTTCAAAACCAAGAATGAAGCGGCTGTTTGTTTCCGAAATCATCAGCATTTTCGGAAAAAAAGGCCGTTTGTTTTTATCTACGACAGGCGTTGGAGCGTGAAATAAATCTACTTCAAATATCAGATTGTCGTTTTGTGGAAGTTTTCTAAGACGATTGATAGTTTCTTGCGGAAGACTAAATGAAATAGATTGAGGCGTAGGCGGTAAAATACGTTCTGTCTCGTCTTGCCAAACGAGTTGTCCATTTTGTTTTTCGGCTCTACGCACCAAATAAGTTTCATTCTTTTTGCCGCTTTTGTTTAATAAAATGAGAGGGTTTTCTTTGACACGAGGAGCAACCTCAAGAGTTTGTTCTATCGCATAAATCAAAAACCGTGCATCTTCCGATGTAATAAACCAAGGCAGAAAACCGGATTCAGTGCGACGAAACATCGGATAATTTTGCGTCCCGCGAAACTTTAAATCGAGTTTTTTAATCCAATCGCGGTCTTCTTTTTTTAGTCCGTCACGATTCTCAAATGAAACTTGAAGCTGCGGTATATCGAATAATGCCAAAGGCTCTGTTTCGTGTTTTTCATCTTGAAAATCCCAAAAGCCATATAAACCTTCTGCGCCCAAATAAACGCCGACAGCAAGATGTTCGCCCATCATTCCCATTACGCTGATAAAACCAAGTTCGTCTGTTTCAGGATTTTGTACGCCGAACATTTCGGATTCGTCCATCCATTCCCAAGGCGCAAGCTCTTTTAATTTTGCGGCAAGTTCGTAGAGCCGTTTTGATTCTTCGAGTGTCGGCATGTTTAATGTTCCCCCCATTTTGATTTTTCCCCCATAGTGTTTTCACTGCCCTCGCAAAATTTGTTTGATGTCTGCATTTGCCGGGTCAATATCAATCATTAACTCGCCGCCCCGCCGCCCGACGTAATCTCTCGCGCCGTAATGCACGCGCCACAGCCAAACGCCTTTCGCCAAATGCTGCGAAACGGTACTCAGACTCGTCTGGACATCAACGCCCAACTCTTTCGCCTTGCGATTCGCCGAAGCCAGAACCCGCGCCACCGAAACAGCTATTTCGTCTTGTAAAGTTTCGTTGCTCAAAACTGGGTGTAGAGTCCGCCTTTTATTGGTCAGGTGTGTGCCTTGCGCTGCTCCCATATTAAGTTTGGGCCATCGAATAGCAAAGACATTGCGTTTAGCACGTTGCGTCCTAAGATGCCCCATTCCTGTTCGATTAGCAGGAATTGGCCGCGAAAAGTCAGACCTGAAAAGATCATTTCGACGCGCACAACCGAAGACAAGCTGGCCTGCCCTTCAAATCCGATTATCTCGTAGCTCTTATCGCTTAGCGGCGTTACTCCCAATTCGCTCACGGCGGCTTGCGGAAGCAGCGTCACGTCTGCGCCCGTGTCCAGCAGCATCGGCACGTCGGCTCGCGTCGCGCCGCTATCGGGATGACGCAACGTGACGCGCGCAAGCGGGGCAGGGGGCGTGAACAATATTGATTCATAAGCTGGCATCAGGCGACTCCGCTAAAATCTCCATCTCGAACTCGGCTGCCTGATTTGGATTCTTCAAGCGAGGGCTGAATAGATGAACGGTCTGCTCTATCTTCATGTCCGGCACGATGACATAAACTTTGGCGTGTTCCGGCAAGTGAACGTCAGCAGGCAATTTAATTTGACCGTTATCAACGATTCCTTCAATGGTCAGAACTCCCATTTGTAAAACTCCTTTTCTATGTGGATGAGCGGAACTATTTTATACGGACATGGCGAACGCTGCATCCAGAGCTTCAATCAATTCGTTGACGTGATCCTTTGTTGAGTTGAGCATCATGCCTGTGCGGATGACGTTGCCGTAGAGACCGCCTTTGCCGATGAGGACGCCGCGACGTTTGGTTTCCTCGAAGACACGGAGCACAGCCTGCGGGTTCGGCTCTTTCGTTTCGCGGTCTTTAACGAGTTCGAGCGCCTGCATTAGTCCAAGCCCGCGCACGTCGCCGATACAAGCGTGTTTTGTTTTGAGTTCTTCGAGGCGTTCGTGGAAGTATGCGCCCACTACCGCCGCGTTGTGTTTCAAATCTTCTTCTTCGATAACGCGGATGGTGGCGATGGCGGCGGCGGCTGAGACGGGATTACCGCCGAAGGTGGCGAAGGTTAGCCCCGGAAAGCTGTCTGCGACTTCGGGTGTAGCGATAGTTAGGCCGATGGGCACGCCATTCGCCATGCCTTTGGCGGAAGTGATGATGTCTGGTTCGACGTTCCAGTGTTCGATGCCGAACCATTTGTCGCCTGTGCGTCCCCAAGCGGTTTGCACTTCGTCGCAGATGAAGAGTCCGCCGTGAGCGCGCGCGATTTCGACTGCGCGCTCGAAATAGCCGGGCGGCGGAACGATGAAGCCGCCGACGCCCAAGATCGTCTCGGCCATGAACGCGGCGATCTCGCCCGTCGTCGTCGTCATAATCACGTCTTCGATGTCTTCGGCGCAGGCGAGGCCGCATTCCGGATAAGAAAGTTTCAGCGGGCAGCGATAGCAATACGGCGCGCGTGCATGAACGATGCCAGCGACTTGCGCAGGCAATGCGCGCCATGTTGAATGGCCGACGGCGGAAAGCGCGGTCGCAGAGCGTCCCGAATAACTGTGGCGCAGGACGACTATTTCGTGGCGGCCTGTGTGGATTTTGGCGGCCATGATCGCCGTGTCGTCGGCTTCCGTGCCGCTGCTCGTAAAGAAGGATTTTTGAAGGCGTCCGGGCGTGATCTGGTAAAGCTTTTCCGCGAGGTCGGATTGCGGCTTGTTGGCATAAAGCGCGGAAGTGTGCTGCAAGGTTTTCACTTGATCCACGATTGCTTCGACGACTTTCGGATTGGCGTGGCCGACGCTGACGGTGAGCACGCCGCCGAAGCAATCGAGATAACGATTGCCCGCGTCGTCCCAAACGTAAGAGCCTTCGCCGCGCACGAGCGCGAGCGGCTCTTCGTAGTAAGTGGCGACAGCGGGGAAGAGAAATTCTTTGTGTTTGCGAACGATGTCGGATTGCGATTGTTTGGGTGTGGCAGTGCTCATAAATGTTTTCCTTGTTAATGTAAATTCGTTAATACAAATTGCCTTCGCGTTTGCGCCCCGTATAGTCAACGTAAACGACTTTGAGTTCGGTGTAGAAATCGAGGGCGGTCGAGCCTTGTTCGCGGTCGCCGATGCCTGTCGCTTTGACGCCGCCGAAGGGAATGTGCGCTTCGCCCCCCGTCGTGGGCGAGTTAATGTGCGTCATGCCGGTTTCGATTTCGTCAACGAAGCGAAAGATGCGCGTCGCGTCGTTTGAGAAGATGGAAGACGAAAGGCCGTATTCGCTATCGTTGGCTGTTTGCATCGCTTGGTCGAAATCTTTGACGCGCAGGACGGAGAGCACGGGGCCGAAGATTTCTTCGCGGGCAATGCGCATGTCCGTCGTGACATAATCGAAGACCGCTGGCTGAACAAAATAACCTTTGCTCAATCCGTCAACGCTTGCACGCGCGCCGCCGCAAACTAAACTCGCGCCGTCTTCGCGCCCGATGTCTATATACCTGAGCACCGTGTTGAATTGACTTTCATCGACGCTCGGCCCGATGTCCGTGTTCGGATCGCTTCCGTCGCCGAGCCGCAAGCTTTTCGCGCGGGCGCTGATGCGTTCCACAAATTCATCTGCGATGCTCTCGACGACAACGGCGCGGCTCGTCGCGGTGCAGCGTTGCCCGCTCGAACCGAATGCGCCCTGTGCGGTTGATTCGACGGCGAGGTCTAGGTCTGCGTCTTCCATCACTACCACAGGATTTTTACCGCCCATTTCGCATTGGACTTTTGCGCCGCGCCGCGATGCTTGTTCGTAGAGGCGCAGCCCGATTTCGTTCGAGCCTGTGAAGGAGATGGCGCGCACTGCCCTGTGATTGATGATTTCGTCGCCCGCTTCAGAGCCGTTGCCGATGATGAGATTGAGCACGCCATTCGGTATGCCCGCTTCCTCGAAAATCTCTACAAGGCGAACCGCAGTCGCGGGCGTGAGCGTCGCGGGCTTGAAGACGACTGTGTTTCCGGCGACGAGCGCGGGCGCGATTTTCCAGATGGGAATCGCCACAGGGAAATTCCAAGGCGTTATGCAAGCGACGACGCCGATGGGTTGTTTGATCGTGTAAGCGAAGTTCGATGGCAATTCCGATTGAATCGTTTCGCCGTTCAAACGTCTTGCCTCGCCCGCGCAAAATTCCGTGACGTTGATGGCGCGTTGTAGTTCGCCGCGCGACTCAGTGATCGTCTTGCCTTCCTCACGCGTTAAGAGTTGCGCGAGATTTTCCTTTTCGTCTTCCATGAGACGCGCGGCGCGATTGACGATGCGCCCGCGTGTCGGCGCAGATGTCGCGCGCCACATGCGAAAGGCCTCGCTCGCGGCCTCGACGGCGCGTCGCGCTTCGTCGCGTGTTGCGAGGCGAACAGTGCCGAGCACGTCTTCCGTGTTCGCCGGATTAAGATTCAAGACTGTTTTTGCGGAAGCGGATTCGATCCACTCGCCGCCGATAAAATTGCGGTAAATCAACATAACATTCTTCTACCTCCGAAGTTAGGAATGCTTTGAACAATTGAATAAAACGAATGAGTCACGGCGAATACAAAAGGTTACCGAACGAGAAACGCGAGTTCTAAAGGTTGCGAGCCGTGTTGCTCGAACCAGCAGATTTGCTGATCGACGAGATCGATTTTGAATCTGTAGGAGCCGGGAGTATCCGGCGCGCGATACTTGAGCGAAACGGTCGTACTTTCGCCGGGCGCGAGGGCATACTCTATCGCGGGTTCGCCATGGAATTCCTGAATCAAGCAATCGTGTTCGTCGAATACTTTAACGCCGAGCGTGACGGCCCCCCTGCGCGTTGCCGCGCCCGTCAGCCATACAGTGTCGCCCGTGTTTTCAACTTTCAATAAAGCTTCGATGAATGCCGATGCGGTTGTTTGTCGAGGCCAGTCTCCGAGCATCGACAGGCGCGCAGAGAGAACGCCGGGCGCGCGGCTGTCCGGCACAAATCCGCTCGCAGAATCCTTCGCGGGAGAAACTTTTTTGCAGAGAAGATAATTGACGGCGGGCGTGGGAACGTGTAATTGATTGTCCATCAATGTGTCGCGGTCGAAGAAACCGCTGACGCTGATGTAATCGCCGATAACGACGAAGCCTTGCTCGCGCAAAATCGTGCGCAGGTAATCGCCGCCGAACGGAGATTCGAGTGTTTGAAATTGGCGCATCTCGTCTATTAACTCTTGCTCGGCGGCGGAGCCTGCATTTGGTTTATCGCCTTCGAGTATAAACAGAAGTCCGCCGTCACAGAGCATCGCGGCGAGATGGCGAAGCACTGTTTGTTCGTTTGCGAAGTGATGCAGCGAGTCGTAACAGATAATCGCATCGAAGGTTTCCGTGAGCGGCGCAGTCTCAATGTCGTGCGCGATGAATCTGTAATCGAGAGGTGTTGCGGGATCGACAGAGTAGGGAACGCGCTGCAATCTTTCGCGCGCGATTTCAATCATCGCAGGGCTTATGTCGATGCCCGTGACGCGGTAGCCGAAGCGCGCGAGGAATTCGCTTAACCAGCCGGGGCCGCAGCCGACATCCAGAATTCTTTGGCCGCTGCGCAAGCCGAGCGCGTTGACGATGCCCGCGAAGTCGCCGAAGAAGCGGCGCGTCTCCGCGTCCAATCCACGCCCGTCGTGGCGCAAGGTTTTATTGGCGACATTGACGAATGGCTTCGTGCGCAGATAATACTTGCTGTCTTCGTCCAGTCTGTGCGGATAATCCACGGCGGCCTGTTTGTAATCTATACCTTCGATTGGCTGCGTGCGCGCGCTCTTGGCAACGGCTTCGGGCGCAGCGGCGTCCCTGCGTCCCGCGCGTTCGGTTACGGTGTCGCGTAAAGTAGAGGGATATTCTGAAGCTGGTTTCATTGATCCGACGAAGCGAAACGTTCCAAGCGTTCGCGCGCCTCTTTACTGCGTTTGAGCGAAGATACGAGAAGATGCGTTTGTCAGAATGGAAGCGTTTTCGATAAGCTCGAAACGCGGGAACTATTTACGAACGCCCGCGCCTCTTTGTTACTTGTACAAGCGCATCAATATACCACAGCAAACATTCTTGAAAAGCCAAAATGACACGTGAGTTTTCACACGATGCTGTTAGCAGCCTGCGCGAATTGCTGGAACAGCAAGCGCGGCGAATGCCCGGTAAAGTTTTTCTTTTTTCCGAAGCAGACAAGCGCCGCTGGACTTATGCGGAGTTCGATGAAGCCGTCAATCGCACTGCGCGCCTGCTTGCCTCGCATGGCGTAATGAAAAGCGACGCAGTGAGTTTGCTGCTTCCGAACAGCGCCGAATACGTCATCGCATACTTCGCGTGCTTCAAACTCGGCGCGCTCGCAAACCCCGTCAATTCGCTGCTCAAAGCGCCGGAAATGGCTTACGTGATTTCCGATTCGGAAGCGAAGGCGCTGCTGGTTCATTCGGAATTTCAGGGGCAGATCGAAGCGTTGCGCGGTTCATTGCCGAAGTTGCGCAGCGTCATCCGATTTGATGACGAAGGAAAGGCCACCGAGGATTTTGCGAATACAGAAGACGTATTGCCGAGCGTCGAGCTTAACAAAAACGACGAAGCGATTATCATTTACACATCCGGCACAACCGGCAAGCCGAAAGGCTGTGTGCTGACGCACGGCAATTTGCTGGCGAACGCGCGGCAGATAGTCGCGTGGCTGAACTTCAAAGAAGCGGATCGCCTGCTCACCATGATGCCTCTCTTTCACATGAACGCTGTTTCAGTCACCACGATGTCGGCGCTTTATGCCGGAGCCTCGACAGTTGTCGCCGCGAAATTCTCCGCCTCGCGCTTCTGGCACACGATCAGTGACTACGAAATTACTTCGTTCGGCTCCGTCGCAACGATGCTGCAAATGCTTCTCGCCACATACCCGCAGGGCGTGCCCGCCGAACTCGACACGAAAAGTTTGCGCTTTGCGATGTGCGGCAGCGCGCCCGTGCCCGCCGAAGTCTTAAAGCGATTCGAGGAAACTTTTCATTGTCTTGTCATCGAAGGCTACGGGCTTTCGGAATCGACGTGCCGCTCGACTTTCAATCCGCCCGACGAGCGCAGGCGTCCCGGCTCGTGCGGCATGTCGATTGGCAACGAAATGAAAATCTTCGATGAAGAAGACAGGGAAATGCCGGAGAACATGCCCGGCGAAATCGTGCTGCGCGGCGAAAATATTTTGAAGGGCTATTACAAAAACGAAGCGGCGACCAAACAGGCTTTTCGCAACGGCTGGTTTCACACGGGCGACATCGGCTATCGGGATGCGGAAGGTTTCTTCTACATCGTGGATCGCAAATCCGACATGATTATACGCGGCGGCGAAAACATCTACCCGCGCGAAATAGACGAAACGCTTTACGAGCATCCGTCAATCGCGCAGGCCGCCGTCATCGGAGTTCCCGACCAACTCTACGGCGAAGAAGTCGCGGCCTTCGTCGTGCTAAAAAATGGAATGAACACCACCGAAGAAGAGTTGATCGAGTTTTGCCGCGCGCACCTCGCCGATTACAAATGCCCGAAGTCCGTGCGCTTCGTCGCAGACATCCCGAAAGGGCCGACGGGCAAATTGCTGAAGCGAGAGTTGGCGAAATTATTCATAGTTGATTAACTGTCTCCACAGCTAATCGAGATGATTCAGTTTTCGACGCTTAAAAAATAAACATAAGCCCGTGCACAGCAACGTCCCGCCAATAACTAATCCGGTCATGTGCCTTGATGAATTGTAATCTTCTGGCAGACCACTATCTTTGTTCAAGAGCAGAAACGCTCCCCAAAGACTAAAGATTACTCCAAGAATGCGCCGGAAAATATAAAAGGTGTTACGGATTGCCAGCATGTTTATAAACCTGCGCGATGTCTGTATGAAACTGCGTAGGAAGTGTTAAGAATCATGACGGCTTAAAATTTTGGAGGATCGAGTCGCTCGCTCTCCATTGATTACATAAGTTACCAAATGCTTGCGCGTTACATCATCAATCTTGCTTGCATCGCCGTCGAAAGTTAAGCTGAAACTTTTTTGATTAACTTTCAATTTATAAGGCGGGTCATCGTCTAAAAAAATTGTGTCTTTATCCTGCATAATAATTTTGGGTTGATAGGAATTATCACTCAGCCGTAACACGGCATAGCGAAGCGACTGCCAATTCGATGTACACCATGGATTAACGTTTGCGACGACGACAAAGAACTCGCCTTTGTCATCTGTTGGCGAAATTGCGTATTTCAACGCACCGTGCGCACCGCTCACGTCCGCATATTCATTGGCTTCGTGCGCTAGTACGAGGTTCCATTGTGTCCCGTCGTTCTTGAAAATATAGAGCGATGTGTCGCTACCACAGCAAAGCTCTATCGTTGTGGTAGCAGCAAGCAAATCGGGATGATTAACGACGCGTTGGATAGTAATATTATTGATGCTTCCATAGGCATACCCATTCTCAAGATAGTCATCCTCAATTCCTTCTGCTGGCTCTTCAACCAAGATTCCGTCTATCTTCAGTTTGTTTAGAACGCTCGTTTGCAAACGCGTTGGATTCGGGGATTGATCGCGCCGTTCGTTGATGGTGTCGAAAACCAAATCGCGCAACTGATGTTTGAGACGAGTAAGCAACGGTCTCGCGGCATCTGGAATGTTATTGTCCATTGCATCTGTTTTGATGCGCTGCAAACTCTGCACTGTTTGCTTGATCGAATCATTAGCTTCCTCAGTGCGCTGCGGTTCACTGTGAGGCGACGAAACTATTTGTGGATGTGGAGTAGTCCAAACAGAGTACAAGTAGCCTGCGCTAGTACCGACGGTGATTGCGGCGATGAACACAAAAGCCTTGAGCATCCAATTTTCGCGCAGGATGCTTGCTTGCCGTATTTGCATAACCTTACTCCGTTTTATCGTCCGCCGTGGTGTTTAGTTGTATTCAAGCGATTAATGCTTACGAGAACTGTTGCCGGTTTCGTTGCGGGCTTTTCAACGCCGCCGCAACTTCCGCAGCCGGTGGCGCATGATGCGCCTGTTTTGTTCGCGCGGAATGAATTCAGACGCGCGAGGCCTCGCCGCGCCGTGTAAGCGAGCGCAGCGAGGATGATGAGCGCGACGGTGATGCTTTGCCAGTCCATGAGAGTTTTAACTAAAGCCGAATAATCGCCCGCATTGATATGTGATGAAGGATGCGAGATAGGCGAGAGTGGTCATGTACACGACCATGAAAATCGGCCAGCGCCATGAATTTGTTTCGCGTCGCACAATCGCCACCGTTGACATGCACTGCAAGGCGAGCACGAAAAAGACCATCATCGAGAGCGCGACGAGCGGCGTCCACGCTTTGCGCCCGTCGGGACGTCGCGCGTTGCGTACAGCGTTGACGACCGAATCGGATTCCGTGTCCGACCCGACATTATAAATGATGCTCAAGGTAGAGACGAGGGTTTCGCGCGCGGCGAAGGACGAAATCAAAGCAACGCCCATTTTCCAATCGAAGCCGAGCGGCGCGATGATGGGTTCAATCAAGTGTCCGGCGCGTCCTGCGAAACTCTGGTTGATCTGCGCGCTGCTTTGATTGCTCATGCCCGGCGCGGCTTTGCCTTCCGTCTCCGCTTCGCTCGTCGCAGCAGGCGCAGGGGCGGTGACTGTCGCAATGGTGGTCGGAGCATTATTGCGCGTCGTGTCGAGACGCGGGAATGTGACGAGCGCCCAGAGAATAATCGAGATGGCGAGAATCACTGTTCCGGCGCGTTTGACGAAGAGGCCGCCGCGCGAAAGCATTGTGTGCAGAATGTTCAGAAAGTTCGGCACGCGGTACGGCGGCAATTCGAGCACGAGGGGGGGCGTCGGAGCCTTCAAAATCGTGTGCTTCAAAATCCACGCGACGACGATGGCGACGAAGATGCCGAGCATGTACATCGCTAAAATAAGCAGCGCGCCGATGGAAAGAAAACCGAAGAGTTTCTGGCCGGAGAAAAACGCGGCGATCATCAAAGTGTAAACGGGAAGGCGCGCCGAGCAACTCATAAACGGCGCGATCATAATCGTCGCCAGACGATCCTTCGGATTCTCGATTGTCCGCGTCGCCATAATGCCCGGAATTGCGCACGCGAAACTGCTCAAGAGAGGCATAAACGCTTTGCCGTGAAGTCCCACCACGCGCATTAACCTGTCCATCAAAAACGCTGCGCGCGCCATGTAGCCCGTGTCTTCTAAAATTGAAATGAAGAAGAAGAGAAGTAGTATCTGCGGCAGAAATACGAGCACGCCGCCGACGCCCGCGATTACGCCGTCAACTAAAAGGTCTGTCAGCAGTCCCGGCGGCAAGCCCGCGCGCACGGTTAGACCGAGCCAGCCGAACGCGCCGTCAATCAAATCCATCGGCAGCGCCGCCCACGAAAAAATCGTCTGGAAAACCAGCAGCATGACGAGAATCAAAATTACGGGGCCGAGAAATTTGTGCGTGAGTACGCCGTCAATGCGCTCCGTCGTGGTCGAAGCCTCGCTTGCCGTCGCACCGCCGCGCACAGCCTTTGCCGCGACGCGCTCGATCCATTCGTAACGCGCGAGAAGCGGCTCCTGCCACCAATCGGAATTGTTTGCGGCGAGACGCGCGCGCGCGCCCACAACGCTCGCGCGACGCGTTTCGTTGGACGGCAATTCGTCCGCGTAGAGGTCGTTGATAGCCGCGCGCCGCGCGTCGCTTGTCGTTTCTGTTTCTAGAAGAGTCGTTACTTCGCGCTCCGTCGCTTCGGATAAACTCCATCCGGCTGGCGCGCGCGTCTTGTTGTGCGCCGCTTCTTGCACAGCCGCAGCCAATTGTTCGATGCCGCGCCGCTGTGTCGCCGTGACAGGCACGACCGCCACGCCGAGCGCTTTCGATAATGCTTGCGCATCTATCTCAATGCCGCGACGCTCCGCGAGATCGATCATCGTGAGCGCAATGACGAGCGGGCGTTCGTAATCTAAAAGTTGTGTGACGAGATATAGATTGCGCTCTAAATTAGTCGCATCGACGACGGCGACGATCACATCCGGCGCAGGCATGTTTGCGATGCGCCCGAGTATGACATCGCGCGCAATTTGTTCGTCAATTGATGCTGCCTCGAGACTATAAAGGCCGGGCAGATCGATTAAGCGGGCGGGTTGCTGCGCGGAGGAATGCGAAGCGGAAAGCGTCCACGCGCCTTCCTTGCGTTCGACTGTCACGCCGGGATAGTTTGCGACCTTTTGCCGCAAGCCCGTCAGCGCGTTGAAGAGACTTGTTTTGCCTGCGTTCGGATTGCCGACGAGCGCGATGGTGAGCGTGCTGGTTTGATGAATCAACGCGGAAGCGTTTGAATTGCTTGCGGGAGAAGAAGCGGGGGCGGCGATGGTAGTGCTCATGTTAGACGCCGGAAAAAGCGTGCGCTGGAATTGCTTAACGCTGCACGGCGATGGTGATGGTCTGCGCTTCGTTGCGGCGCAGCGCCAGATTGTAGCCGCGCACGCGTATTTCTATCGGATCGCCGAGCGGCGCAGCTTTAATGACGCGGACGGGTGCGCCCGGTACGACGCCCATTTCCATTAATCTACGCGCCACAGCATTGTCGCCCCGCACCGCGACAACACGCGCTTCGACGCCGGACGGCAGTTGATCCAGGGAGCGCGCGCTCGCCGTTTCCTTTGATTGTGAAAGCGCGCCGCTCATTAAGATGGACGCTTCTGCTAATGCCATTTGAATATTACGCTCGCTTTAATTTGCCCGCAGATGCTGCTTTGAAAACTTCGATTCAGTTATTAAGTGCCAGCATCGACGACTATACACAAGTTGAAATTAAATTTCAATTTCAGATTGCTTGCGGGCGAATAAGGAAGCCGTAAAATCTCTTTGCCGTATCTTCGTGTTATTGCCGCGTGACGGGAATAATCGCCAAGTCCGCGCGCACGAGGCCGAGTTCCGTCGTGGCGGTTGCGCGCAAAGGCAGGCGGCGGCGATCCGTGCTAATCCACAAACGTAAAGCGAATTTGTCACTCTGAGGATCGTCTGTCGTAAGCGAAAGTTGTACGGCTTCGATTGCTTTGCCGTTGAGTTGAATTGTCTCGCGGCGCAGGGCGGTGATGAAAAAAGTACGCGGGCGATTATTGACGATAAAGGACACGGCATTTCGTTTGGGCGGCGTCAAATCAAAAGAACGCAAGGCGTAGAGCACGGAAAGAATGTCGTGCGTGCCGACGGGAATATCGATGCGCGTGCCTTTCTCCGTTAAAGCATTGCCGCGATCCTGATCGAAGACAATCGTATCGTTGACGCTGCGGCGGCCTTCGCGCAAGGAAAGCTGCGTACGAAAGGGCAGCAAGGTTGTCGCATCTACGTAGGAACTGATTTGATCGTTGGCGAAGAAGATTCGCTGCGCGGCGGCGTTGGTTCCGGCCTGACCTGTGAGCAGCACGCCGTCGCGGTTGAAATATTTCTGGCGCGCGCGCACGCGAAACGAAGCAGTGCCGACGGGCGTCGGCATCGTGCCGAGAAAAACATTGTAGTTGAGTTCTTCGCCGATCTCGAAGGGAAGTCCGGGCGGCAGCGAACCGTTTGAAGCCGTGCCGCCTGTGAGCGCGTTCGACGCTTGTGGTCTCGCGGGCGCAGGCGTCGGCATTTGATTGCGCGCGATGTTCGGGCCGGGCGGCGTAATGATGGGCGGCGACTGCGCGACGTTGTTGCCGGGCAATACATTCGGATTGTTCGGTGGAGCGGGCGGCAGTTCGGAACTGGCGAGTTCGACGCGAATCTCTCCAGCCGGATGCTGCGCCGTAATCAACACAGGCACATGGCGTTCGTCGTCGCTGAAATAAATTTGCACGCGATAATTATTGGCGTCCGTCTTACGCGGCACACGCAACTGCGTGGCGACGGTATTGAATGATCCGATGTTTGTTTTGATTAGCTCTGTGCCGGTCACGCGCAACTGAGCGTTGTAGCTTTGTTCGGCCTGCTGCGCGCTAATGGAATAAACGGCTTGCGGCGTTAAAGGCAAAGCGCGCAGGCGATATATGCCGGAGAGAAAATCGTAGGTGGAGGGGAACGCTTCTGCGCCCGCCTGCGCCGGAACAGCCGTCGTACCGGCAGGCAAATTGTAGTTGTCTCTCGAAAGCCCTGCGCGCGACGCGTCGAGCTTGATTTGCTGCGTGCGAAAGGGAATCCCTGTTGCCGGATCGATGTATGTAAGATAGTCGTTGTTGATTGCAAAGAGAGCGACGCCGACCACTTCCGTTGTCTCTACATGCGCGCGCAATTGAATTGCGTCGCGGTTGAAGAACTGCCCGCGCGCGGCGACTTGTATCTCGATGTGCGCGGCGCTGTTGAAGTTCGAGAAGGACACATTATAAGTAAGACGCTCGCCGATGCGATACGGCGAAGCGTTGAAGCCGAAGGCCGCGAGAGCCGTATTGTTGCTGCCTTTGTTTTGCGCCGCCGCGAAGGGCGCGGGCTGAAAGGCGACAAAGCTCAAAGCTGCCGCAATGATTATCAGCAAACGTTTCAAATGAATGTTCCTCTCGGCTGTGAAGATAAACACATGTTGGGCGTCTTTAAGAATAACGCGCTTTGATTTTACACGCACGCTGCGCGATTCGGTTCCTGAATTCATCGCGCGCTTTAAGCGGCATCAAAGTCGAGCGCCCCCTGCATTTCCGCAACGATAAGTTCGGCGGCGCGCGAAGGCTCTTTCGCCTTGAGAATTGCGCGCCCGACGACCAGATAATCGGCTCCGGCGCGGACGGCTTCGGCGGGCGTCATAACGCGGCGCTGATCGTCGTTTGAAACGCTCGCGGGACGCACGCCGGGCGTCACGATGACAAAATCTTTGGCTGGAATTTGCGCGCGCACGATAGCGACTTCATGCGGTGATGCAACGACGCCGTTCATGCCGCTATCGTGCGCGAGTTTCGCCAGCGCCGCGACTTGCGTTTCAATTTTTGCTGCGATGCCTGTTTCGGCGAGCATCGTTGCGTCGGAGCTTGTCAGCACTGTGACGGCGAGCAGCACGGGCGGCGGCAAATTTTCTTTTGCTGAAACTTCCGCGACGGCCTGCGCTGTGCGGCGCATCATTTCCCCTCCGCCCGAAGCGTGTACGTTGAGCATAGACACGCCGAGCCGCACGGCTTCGACACAGGCGGCGGCGACTGTGTTCGGAATATCGTGAAATTTAAGATCGAGAAAAACGCGCCCGCCTGCCCCGACGATTTCACGCACAATCTCATTCCCCGAAGCAGTGAAAAGTTGTGAGCCGATCTTGAATATTCCGACTGTTTCGCGCAGCTCATGGAAAAGCTCGCGTGCCGCGCGCGCCGTTTCAACGTCGAGCGCGACGATCAATTTATTTCTTGCTAGTTCGTTCATGCCGGTTGGTTACTCAAGAATGTTGTCCTGCCAATTCGTCAGCACGACAGCCGACGGCTTCATCTAAGGAACTGAAATTTTCGCGCCGCATGATTTCGCCTAATCCGTCATTGATGCGGCGCACGATGCCGACGCCTTCGTAAACGAGGCCTGTGTAGAGTTGAACGAGGCTCGCGCCAGCGCAGATTTTTTCCCACGCGTCTGCCGCCGTAAACACTCCGCCGACGCCGATGATGGGAAGCTTGCCCTTTGTCAGGCGATATAGAATTGCGATCATTTCAGTGGAACGCGCGCGAAGCGGCGCGCCGCTCAAGCCGCCCGCGCCGTAGGCTTCGACCTCTGTCGCGTTTGTGCGCAAATTCGCGCGGCTCGTCGTCGTATTCGTCGCAATGATGCCGTCAATTTTTACACGTTCTGCGACGCGAACAATCGCTTCGAGTTGGGGCAAAGTTAAATCCGGGGCAAGCTTGACGAGCAGCGGCACGAGCTTGCGTTTCGCTTGAGAATCGTGTCGCTCATCGCTCGCTTCGCGGTTGCGTTTTTGCAGCGCGCCGAGCAGCGCCGTCAAAGCCTCTTCCTGCTGTAGTTCGCGCAGATGCGGAGTGTTCGGCGAACTGACGTTGACGACAACGTAATCCGCGTGCTGCCGAACCGACTCGAAGCTCGCCAGATAATCCTCAATCGCATCTTCGATGGCAACCGCGCGGCTCTTGCCTATATTAATGCCGAGCACGCAGGATATCGGGCGGCATTGCGCAAGTTGACGGGCAATTGCCGCCGCGCCGTCATTGTTAAAGCCTGCGCGATTAATCAAAGCCTTATCGAGCGGCAGGCGAAAAAGTCGCGGGCGCGGATTGCCCGGCTGCGCTTCGTGCGTGACGGTTCCGACCTCGACAAAGCCGAAACCGAGCGCGGCAAACTCTCTGGCGGCGCGCCCGTTTTTGTCGAATCCGGCGGCGAGGCCGATTGGGTTCTTGAACGTAAGACCGAAGCGGCGAAGTTCACCAAAGTCAGTCGCGCTCTTAAAACGCTTTTCCGCAATGTTGCGCGCCCAACGTGTCGAGAGCGTGAGCGAAAGCGTTTGCAGCGCTAATTCGTGCGCCGCTTCCGGCTCAAGGCGAAACAATAAAGGGCGCAGCACCGAGCGGTATATCATTTGTGATTCGATACGGGAATCTGCGTTGCGAAAACTAATCGAACAGCGTCAGCTATTAACAGTTCTGTGATTATCTAAATGCTTGGTGCGTTCTTGCCGCCGTGAGCCTAGCAGAGCGCCGGAAAAGGTGTCAAAGCGATGTTAGAAAAAAAGCGCGCGAGCTGCGAAAATAGCCGCCGGTTGAGCGTTTGAAAGAGTTTGTGCTTCAGCTTCAGACTGCTTGTGCAATCGGTATTGATATGTGATTATACCCGACTTCATAGATGATTACGCGTAAGTTTATCCCATCACTATTTGGTTTTGTGTGCGATAGTGGCGCTTGAAATGTGCCTGCGTTCGTTCATCTCGCCCGGTGTGGCGAAGACGGATCGATTCATCGAGCGGCGGCAGTATCATGAAGGAATCGCCGTTTCGCATTTCGCCTTGGACGGATCACGCGAAACGGGCAACACACAGATTCCAGATGCTGAAACGTGGCTTATTCTCGGCGACTCGCACGTCGAAGCGATACAGGTGCGGGACGAGGCGACGATGGGCAGCGTCATTGAACGTCTCGCGCGGGCGAACAAACACGCCTTGAATGTGAAGCAATATGGTTGGTCGCAGATCGCCGCGCCGATGTACATCGCGGAGTCTGAAGAATTATTGGCGAAGTGGAATCCGACAAATGTCATTGTGACGCTCAATCGGGGAGACCTCGGCGCGGAGCCTCTGCAAACTGCGCTTCACTGGCGCATGGAAATTCAGCCGGATTTGTCGGTCAAGCTGAAAGGCGTAAACGATGATACTAATGCCTCTTCTTCCCGGTTTCGTGTGTGGCTTAGAGAGCGCGGCCTGACTCCGTCAATGCTCTTGCGCTCTGCCGGACAGCAATCGAGTCTGGTTCAATCACTCGTTAACAGAGGCCAAGAAATTGCCTTAAATGAACAGTATGAATCTAGTGATGATGCTGCTGCGGCGCGCGATGAACGAACGCCGCTTGTCGCTCCTGCGTCCGTGCGCGGATTAAAAGCGGCTTACGGTGATCGCTTGTGGATTGTTTACCTTCCGCATAATGTCGGGGCAGTCGGAGGCGAACGTCCCGACGATGTCGAAAGCAGCTTGCTCGATTCATGCCGGGCGGAGAGCGTTCGTTGTCTCTCGGTGCGCGAAGCGATGATTCGAGAAAGAGACGACGAGCATAGATTGTCACGAGGCTTCGTAAATACAGCGCCGAACTTCGGGCATTTGAACGAAACCGGACACCGCGTCGTAGCTGCGGAACTCTGGCGCGAGGTCAGCGAAAAATAGTCTATGGTTTTACCTCTTAGGTCTTTCTTAAATTTTTTGCCGTCGTTCTGTTTGGATTATGGCTTCTTCCGACAAGGAAGCTGCGTCAGTTATTGATCCTCATTGCAAGCCTCTATTTTTACGCCTACTGGAAACCGATTTACCTACTGATCCTTGCGACGCCGAGCGTGATTGATTACTACTGCGCGATTCGTATCGATAACAGTGATAATGAAGTGACACGCAAGCGCTGGCTTGTCGTTAGTATGGCCACGTCCGGTAAATAAGTGAGAATAAAATCAGAACGTGTAGAATCCGCGCGTCCGGCTTTCTTCCGCGTTTCGCTCTGTGCTAGTATCCGTTCCCGATGGAATTCATAGAGAAAGCACGCATCATGGACGGCGCGCGTATCAATCGGGCGCTGGCGCGTTTGGCCTCCGAGATTGTCGAAGAAAATCACGGCGTCGGCGAACTTTATCTGGTCGGCATTCAAAGACGCGGCGTCCCGTTGGCGGAACGCATGGCGGAACGCATCGCCGATCTCGAAGGCGAACGCCCGCCCGTCGGCATTCTAGACATCACGCTGTACCGCGACGATCTTACAACCGTCGGCGCAAACCCTGTTATCAATCGCACGGAGCTTCCCGGCGACATCGAAAATCGCAACATCGTTTTAATCGACGATGTGCTTTACACGGGACGAACGATTCGCGCCGCGCTCGATCAATTAATCGACTTCGGACGCCCGCACCGCGTGCAACTCGCCGTTCTCGTTGATCGCGGCAAAGAGCATCGAGAGCTGCCGATTCAAGCGGACTACATAGGCAAGATCGTGCCGACGAAGAAAAGCGAGATTATTAAAGTAATGCTCATGGAATTCGACGGCGAAGAAGGCGTCGCTATCGTCGAAAGACCGGCAACAGAGAATCCCTAGCAAAGCGGCCTCGTCATAGGCCGCTTTTTTTATGCACAAAACCGAAAGATTAGCCACAGAGACACAGAGGCACAGAGATGAAAAGGGGTAAAATCAACTCTTTCAGGTGCTTCTCTTTTCTATTTGCTTACTCTGTGTCTCTGTGTCTCTGTGGCAAAATTGATTGATGAGCGCAACGCCCAAATCATTTTTCACGCGCAAGGATTTGCTCGGCACGCGCGAGCTTTCGCCCGAAGAAATCACGCATGTGCTCGACACTGCGGAAACCTTCCGTGATATTTCGCGCCGCGAAATCAAGAAGGTTCCCACCTTGCGCGGGCGCACCGTCATTAATCTTTTCTTCGAGCCTTCGACGCGCACACGCACTTCCTTCGAGATTGCCGCCAAGCGCCTTTCCGCCGACACCATTAACGTTTCCGCGCAAACGTCGAGCGTCACAAAAGGCGAAACATTGCTCGATACAGCACGCAGCCTCGAAGCGATGTCGCCCGACCTGATCGTTTTGCGTCATTCATCAGCCGGAGCCGCGCATCAACTCGCGCGCACCGTTCGCGCGGGCGTCATCAACGCGGGCGACGGCGCGCATGAGCATCCGACGCAGGCGCTGCTCGACGCTTTGACGATCCGCGAACGAAAGGGAAGAATCGCAAATCTCAAGGTCGCGATTATCGGCGACGTGCTTCATTCGCGCGTCGCGCGTTCTAACATTCATCTTCTGACAAAGCTCGGCGCAGAAGTCGCGCTGGCAGGGCCGGGAACAATGCTGCCGGAGGCTTTCGGCTCGCTGGTGAAAGATAATTTGCGCGTCGAGAAAAGCGTTGACGCGGCAGTTGAGGGAGCCGATGTGTTGATGATTCTGCGCGTGCAGCGCGAGCGGCAAACGAATGCCTTTTTTCCTTCAATGCGTGAGTATGCTGTGCATTACGGATTGCGTCTCGAACACTTGAAGCGCGCCGCGCCCGATGCGATTGTGATGCACCCGGGGCCGATTAATCGCGGCGTGGAAATCAGTTCGGAAGTCGCCGACAGCGCGTCTTCGCTTATCTTAGATCAAGTCGCCAACGGCCTCGCTGTGCGCATGGCTGTGCTTTATTTGCTGACGGGCGGAACGCATCTCGCGGCGATTGACGGAAGCGCGACGACGAATCCGGCGAAGAAAACTTTGGACAAAGAGGTTCACAGCGAAGCATGAAACTGCTGATCGCAAATGGTTATGTGATTGACCCGACGCAGGGAATCAACGCCGGAAAAAATCTGTTGATCGAGAACGGGCGCGTCGTCGGGCTTGTGGATCGTAGCGATGGCGTTCCTGAAGATGCAGAAGTCTTCGATGCGACGGGACTCGTCGTCGCGCCCGGCTTCATAGACATGCACACGCACTTGCGCGAACCCGGACAGGAGTACAAAGAAACGATTGCGACGGGCGCGGCGGCGGCCATCGCAGGCGGCTTTACGAGCATCTGCGCGATGCCGAACACAGACCCCGTCAACGACAATCCGGCCGTGACGCGCTTTATCATAGAGCAAGCCGCGCACGCCGATTTAGCGAATGTCTTTCCCGTCGGCGCAATCACGAAAAATTCCGACGGCACGGAACTCGCCGAGATGGGCGAGATGCGGCGCGCAGGTATCGTCGCCGTGACAGACGACGGGCGGCCTGTGCCTTCCGCCGGAGTAATGCGTCGTGCGATGGAGTACGCGCGCGACTTTGATTTGACAGTCGTCGATCACTGCGAAGACAAGTCTCTTGCAGCGGGCGGCTCGATGCACGAAGGCCACTGGTCGCTCGTGCTCGGATTGCAAGGGATACCTGCGGCGGCGGAAGAACTGGATGCGGCGCGCGATTGTGCGCTCGCCAAGTTGACAAGGGCGCGCGTGCATCTGGCACACGTCTCGACAAAGGGCGCGCTCGCAGCCGTCCGGCGCGCGAAGGAAGAGGGAAGCGATGTGACATGCGAAGTCACGCCGCATCACTGGACGCTCGCGGACGCGGCTGTCGAAGGCTACGATACGAACACGAAGATGAATCCGCCGCTACGCAGTGAAGATCATATCGAAGCGCTCATCGAAGCATTGCGCGACGGCACGATTGACGCCATCGCAACGGATCACGCGCCGCATCACCAGGACGAAAAAAGTTTGGAGTACGACCACGCGCCGTTCGGCATTACTGGACTCGAAACGGCCATCGGATTGGCACTTGACCGTCTCGTGCATACGGGCGTCATCGGCATGGAGCGTTTAATAGAATTGTGCGCGGTAAACCCTGCGCGGATTTTTAATTTGCAGAATCGCGGCACGCTGCGAAAGGGCGCGCATGGCGATGTGACAATCTTCGATCCTGATTTACGCTGGACGTTCGATGCCGGGCAATCGAAATCGAAAAGCCGCAATACGCCGTTCGACGGATGGAAATTTCAAGGCGCAGTCGTCGCCACCGTCGTCGGCGGGCGCGTGCTCTACCGCCGCTCCGAAGCGAATGAATCGAGCCTCGCTTCGACTCGCTGACGCACGACATTTTTAGCGTGCGGTTTCGCGCCGCTCACAACTCTGCTTTATTGTTTCGTAAACAGCAAAAGACCCGCTGCGCTCTCCCCTTCGCAGCGGGTCTCCGGCAACGGCCACTTGCTCGTTAAAGGAAATGACCGATCTCGTAAAAATCTTTGATGTCGTAGTTAATGGAAAGCCCGCCCGCGCTCTCCCCTTCGCAGGCGAGCCTTCCTGTGTACCGATAACCGCGTAGGCCATCGATCTTTAACATCAAAGCCAATTAGCAAGAGGCGTGCCATTCTCTCGCATGACTTTGTCGAATGCTTAAACAGTCGAGAATTTAAGAATTACACGCAAAGTCAACAAAGTTTCTATTATTCAAAATGACGGTGTAATGAACTCGTGCGCGAAGTGGTTGCGCAACTTGCACGATATGGTGCGAGAGCTAGTGTTATCAAAGCTAAACTGACGATAGTTGTTGGCTGTCTTTCAAGGATGAGAGATGAAATCCGAAAAAGAATACTCTTATGTTCAAGGTCAAGAATTATTTTATGGCTCGTCCGTGAAGAAAAACTACCGTAAAGCATTTCCTCTTTTGTTTGAGGCTGCTCTCGGTGGGTACGCTCATGCTCAAAACCTTGTTGGTTATTGCTATGACTGTGGCTTGGGAATAAACAAGGATTCAAAAATGGCGGCGTTCTGGTACGGTCAAGCCGCTAAGCATTATCACAAAGAAGCGTTGTTTAACCTTGCGTTGTGTTACATGCAAGGAAGGGGAGTCGAAGCAAATTCTCGCAAAGCCTTCAACCTTTATCTAAAGGGTGCCAAAGTTGGTGATATGCGGGCGCAATGCAACTTGGCTGTTTGTTATCTACAAGGTTCGGGAACAGTCCAAAATTCAAAGAAGGGGGTTGAATGGATGCGCAAAGCTGCTCGCAAAGGAGATGCGAAGGCACAGTATAATCTTGGTTCAGCGTATCTTGATGGTGAAGGCGTACAGCAGAGTATCAGGCTTGCTCAAGTTTGGTTTCGGAAAGCCGCAGAGCAAGGACATCGAAAAGCAGCAAGCAAGTTGAACCGCGCCAGCTAACAAGTCCTTGAAGTTACCGCTCATTACGCATCGCTTAATTCGAGCATCTTAAGTCTTGCGCTACGATGTGGTTGAAACAACTCCAACGCGAATGCAGAGCGGCCATGTGACCAACTTCTTTTCTTCCGGCGCGTCCCACGCCTTGCGTAACTCCTCGGCGAAGTTTGTCAATGGATCGACGCCGCGCGCTTCGATGAATCTTTGCGTTGCAGACCAACTGCGCAGGTAACCGAGCAATTCATTCAGCGACCATTTCGCTTGCATCTGGAGAGGCGGCGCGTTCAATTCCTTGAAGGGAAAGAAAAGCGAGCGATAATTGTCTTCGATCATGCTTCTTTCGGGCGGCCAGTACGCGCCAACCGCGTCCCGGTAATACCACAAAAGCATTTGATCGAGTTCGGGAGAGATGTTCAGTAGGTTGTAAGACCACACGGCGATGATGCCTTCGGGACGGGAAACGCGCCGCACTTCCTCATAAAATTTCTCAAGCTCAAACCAGTGAAGCGCCTGCGCAACACACACTAAATCAATCGAGCGATCTTCGATATTAGAGCGCAAGGCGTCGGCGACGCGGTAGGTTATGTTTTCATGCTTCGTTGCGTTGGCGATCTGTGCGTCGCTCGCGTCCGTTGCAATGACGTGTTTGAAGAAGGGCGCAAGGCCGAGCGCCGCCTGACCGTTGCCGGTGGCGCCGTCCCATGCCTGATTGTGTCGGGGTGCAACGGAATGTAGATATTCAAACAGCGCGCGTGGGTAAGTGGGTCGGTACTTTGCGTAGTACGCGGCTTGAGTTGAAAAGTAGTTTTTGAAATTCATACTTTTCTTCGCCGCTTTCTTCACTGCGAACGCTTACCGCTCGGATTCAACTTCAAAGCCAACTTATGCCGCTGTCGCTGCTTCCTTCGGCTTCCAGCGGAGAACGGGTTTGCGCGCGGCGGCGGCTTCGTCGAGGCGTCCGATGCGCGTCGAGTGCGGCGCGCCTAAAACCGTTTCAGGGTCTTCGACGGCCTCGCGCGCAATCGAGTGCATCGCGTCGATGAATTGATCCAGTTCCTGTCTGCCGACGGATTCCGTTGGTTCGATGAGCATCGCGCCCTGCACGATCAAAGGAAAATAAATCGTCATCGGATGAAAGCCGTAGTCGATCAATCGCTTGGCGATGTCGAGCGTGTGGACGCCCTTTCGTGATTGCCGCTTGTCCGTGAAAACGACTTCGTGCATCGGCGGTGAATCAAACGGCTTGTCGTAATCGGAAGCCAGTCCGTGCGCGATGTAGCGTGCGTTCAGAACTGCCGCTTCGGTTGCTTCGCGCAGACCATTCGGGCCGTGCGTGTGAATGTATGCGAGCGCGCGGGCGTGCATTCCGAAGTTGCCGTGAAAGGCTTTGACGCGCCCGATGGATTGCGGCTTGACTAAGTCCAAACGATATTTGTCGTTTTCCTTGACGACTCGCGGAACGGGCAAAAACGGGTCGAGTTCCTTTGTGCAGCAGCAGGGGCCGGAGCCTGGGCCGCCGCCGCCGTGCGGAGTCGAAAAAGTTTTATGCAGATTAAGGTGAATCACATCGACGCCCATATCGCCGGGGCGCGCGACGCCGACCAGCGCATTCATGTTCGCGCCGTCCATATAAACGAGGCCGCCCGCGTCGTGAACGATGCGGCAGATTTCAGTGATGTTCTTTTCAAAAAGCCCGACGGTATTCGGATTCGTGAGCATCAGACCGGCAACGCCGCCTTCGTCGCAGAGCGCGCGCAGATGTTCGAGGTCTGTGAAACCTTCGACGGTTGATTTAATGGTTTTGACGGTGAAGCCGGAGAGATTTGCGGAAGCCGGATTAGTGCCGTGCGCCGAATCGGGAATAAGCATGGTGCGGCGTGATTTGGATGCTTCGCCGTCACGCGCATCGAGGTACGCGCGCATTATCATCACGCCCGTCATTTCGCCGTGCGCGCCCGCAGCGGGTTGCAGAGAGATGCCGGAAAGCCCCGTGATTTCCGCGAGATGTTGTTGCAGTTCGTAAATTATGGCGAGCGCGCCCTGTGCGTCTTCTTCGGAAGCGAGCGGATGCAGGTTGGCGAGGCCGGGAATGCGCGCGACTTTTTCGTTCAAGCGCGAATTGTATTTCATCGTGCATGAGCCGAGCGGGTACATGCCAAGATCAACCGAGTAATTCCATGTCGAGATGCGCGTGAAGTGGCGCACGACATCGACTTCGCTGACTTCCGGCACGCCTTCGAGATCGTCTTCGCGGCGAAAATTTGCGGGCAGAAAATCATCGAGCGGCGTTTCTTCGACATCGAGCGGCGGCAGCTTGTAGCCGACTCTGCCCGTTTGCGAGCGCTCGAAAATTAAAGATTCGTTTTGCGTCGGGTGCTGTGCGACTTTCGTGATGTTGGTTGATTGTGACATAAAGCGAAAACGAACAATGGGTGAAATTAGAATCTGTTAATGCGCGGAATTGGTATCCGTTGATGCGGTGATTTCTTTTAAGCCTTCGATGAGTGCGTCAATTTCTGCGCGCGGATTCGTTTCGGTAACGCAGACGAGAAAATCGTTCGGGCGATCTTTGAAGTAGCGCGAAAGCGCGAGGCCGCCCGTAATGTTTTTTTCGCTCGCAAGCCGCGCGAGAAGTTCAGTTGCATTCATCGGCGCGCGAACGACGAATTCGTTGAAGTACGGCGCGGACATGTAGGGAAGCGAAAAGCCTTCGAGCTTTGCGATGTTGCGCGAAGCATAGGAAGTTTTTTGCGCGCATTGAAAAGCGACTTCCTGAAGCCCGCGCCGTCCCATCGTTTCCAGATAAATTGTCGCGGCGAGCGCGATCAAGCCTTCGTTCGTGCAAATGTTGGACGTGGCTTTTTCGCGCCGTATGTGTTGCTCGCGGGTGGCGAGCGTTAGAACGTAACCGCGTCTGCCTTGCTTGTCTGTGGCTTCGCCGACGAGTCGTCCGGGCATCTGTCGCGCATATTTTTCGCGCGTCGCAAAGAGTCCCAAATATGGCCCGCCGAAGGAAAGCGGGACGCCGAAGGATTGGCCTTCGGCAACGACGATGTCCGCGCCGCTTGCTCCGGGTGAACGAAGTAGCGCGAGTGAAGTCGATTCCGTAACGACGACGATGAGCAGCGCGCCGACAGCGTGTGCTTTATCGCCGAGCGCTTGCAAGTCTTCAATCGAGCCGAAGAAGTTCGGCGACTGCACGACGAGCGCCGCAGTTTGGTCATCGAGCATTGACGCGGCCTGTTCAGCTTTGGTTGTGCCGGAAGTTTCGTCGAAATTCAATCGCGCGAGATCGATGCCTGCGTGCTGCACATAAGTCTGCACGACTTCCAAGTATTCGGGATGCACGGCTGAAGAAACAACGGCCTTTGTGCGGCGCGTGACGCGCTCTGCCATCAGGACTGCTTCGGCAAGCGCCGTCGAGCCGTCATACATCGAAGCGTTGGCGACTTCCATGCCCGTCAACTGGCAGACAAGCGTTTGAAACTCGAAGATGGCTTGCAGTGTGCCTTGCGAAATTTCGGGCTGGTACGGCGTGTAGGACGTAAAGAATTCCGAGCGCGAAATGAGCGGGTCAACAATGGTCGGAATGTAGTGCGAGTAAGCGCCTGCGCCTAAGAAATTCGGGCGTTTGGCTGCCGCGTTCTGCGCCGCGAGATGCTCGAAGTTGGCGAGCAATTCTATTTCGGACGCGGCGGCGGGCAGTTGTAAATCTTTAGCGAGGCGTATGTCTTCAGGGATCGAGTCGAACAGCTCAACGGCTGAAGCGAGACCGACGTGGCGCAGCATTTCTGCTTGTTCTTCGGGCGAGTTTGGAATGTAGCGCAAGTTTTATTCTGTCTCCGCTCTGGTGAAATCTTCGTATTCGGCGGCGGTTAAAAGCGCGTCGGCTTCCGCTTTGTTGGTCATGCGCAGGCGAATCATCCACGCGTCACCGTAGGCATCGTCGTTGACCTTTTCGGGTTCGTCCTGCAATAGCTCGTTGACTTCGGTGACTTCACCGGCGATGGGCGTGAAAATTTCAGACACGGCTTTGACGGATTCGACGGAGCCGAACGATTCATGCGCCTCGAATTTTTCACCCATCTTCGGCAGTTCGACGTAAACGACATCGCCGAGCGAACTTTGCGCGTGATCCGTGATGCCGATGGTCGCAATGTCGCCTTCGACGCGCACCCACTCGTGATCTTTGCTGTAATGTAAATCTTCAGGAATGTTTGCCATTGGTTCTCCGTGAAAGAAAATTTTGGATTTGCGATTGGATTAGGATTAAAAATTTCAGAAATCAAAAACTGTCATCCTGCCTTGATTCTTCACGCTGCTTTCAATCGAACACCGCGAATCCAAGATCGCAAATTATCTTACCTAAACTGTCGCTACTTCGTTGCGCCGCGTTCACGTTTATAAAAAGGCATCGGCACAATGCGCGCCGCGACGAGTCGCCCGCGCACGTCTATTTGCAACTCCTGCCCTTCGCGCGTGTATTCGACGGGAACATAAGCCATACCGATATTTTTCTTCAAGAAAGGCGCGGGACTGCCGCTTGTCACGCGCCCGACGCGCTCGCCGTTTATCAGCACGTCTTGATCGTCGCGTGCGATGCCGCGCTCAATTGTTTCAAAGCCGACGAGACGACGCTTGACGCCCGCTTCCTTTTGCTTTGCGAGCGCGTCGCGGCCTGTGAATTCCTCTTTGTTTAATTTACAAATCCACCCTAAGTTCGCTTCGAGCAAAGTAGTTTCATCGTTTATCTCGTGTCCGTAGAGAGCGAGCGCCGCTTCGAGCCGGAGCGTATTGCGCGCGGCCAGACCGCATGGCGCGACGCCGTCCGCCGCACCGTAGTTTCCCGCGTCGAGCATCTTGTCCCACAGTTGTTCGGCTTTGTCGGGCGCGGCGTAAATTTCAAAGCCGTCCTCGCCCGTGTAGCCCGTGCGCGAAATAATCGCTGGCACGCCGTCAACGAAGCCTTCGCGGAAATGGTAATACTTGATTTCCTGAAGCGGCGTTTCCGTCAAGGTTTGCATGATGCGCAAAGCATCTGGGCCTTGCAAAGCAATCTGGCAATAATCGGCACTGACGTTGCGCAGCTCAATCTGTTCGTCCTTTTTATGTGACGTGACCCATTCCCAATCCTTGTCTGTTGTCGAAGCGTTGACGACAAGCAAAAGGTGGTCTGCCGCAAAACGATAAACGAGCAAGTCGTCAACGACAGTTCCGGCGGGCGTCGTGAGCGCGGAGTATTGCGCTTGGCCGTCGATTAATTTCTCGACATCGTTGGACACAAGGCGATTGACGAAGGAGCTTGCATCCCGCCCGCGCACATCGAATTCGCCCATGTGCGAGACATCGAAGAGGCCTGCGCGCGTGCGCGTGCGCAAGTGTTCTTCGACGGTGCCAATCGGATATTGAACGGGCATGTCCCAGCCGCCAAAATCGACCATGCGCGCGCCGAGTCGCCTGTGCGCGTGGTTGAGCGGCGTTTGTTTAAGCGCGGGAGCAGAAAGGGAAGTCTGTGTTGTGTTGGTCTCGGTCAAATGTGTTTCCTTGACGCGCCCACATGCAAGAAAAACGGGGCTGGAAAATTTGTGTGAATTTATGTGCTTGCGAAAAGCAAAACTAGCACGCCGTGTGCGGTGCGTCAAGCAGACCTTTATGGAAGATCAGATCGGAATGGTGTGAGTTGTTTTGCGGTGAAATCGCAGATGAAATCGCAGAGCCGAAGGATTCTTTGCGCGGGCGATGAAAAGCTTGAGATAGCTATCTGGAGACATCTATTTTTTGCATCACGAAGACGACGCGCATCGTTTCGGGGCGGCGATCCATCGAGGCCGGAACAAAGGCCGGATTCTTTCGCAAGGCATTTTGAAAATCATCCAGCATACGTTTGTCGCGCGGCGCTTGCACGACGTCCGCGAGCGACGCGCTGCCGTTGCTGTAAACGTCCGCGACAACAATCATTTCTTCGTCGCTGGCACGCCCGCGCGCAGGAGTCCATGTCAGGGCGGCGAGCGCGCCGTGCGGGTCTAGGCTCGGCGACTGCTCTGTGAAAGGAGCGCGCCGCGCCGCGTAGCCTTCGGGCGTAATCGGTTTGGTCACATCGTAAGTCGTTTGGTCGTCGGCGACAAACGGGCTGTACGGCGCAGCTTCGGCCTCGTGTCTGGCTGTTTCCCAATCGCGCAGCGCAATGAGATGCGGCCGCAATCCGACGAGCAACGACGTGAAAAGAATAATCGATGCGAATGCGCCGATGGTATAGGGCATCAAACGCGGCTCGATCCACAACCAAACGTTTTTCCATGACGGCGCGTGCGCGGGACGCGAGGCGACGGCGGCGGCTTCGATAACGAGCGCGCGCTTTATCGTTGCAGCGAGGTCTGGCGGAGCAGTCGGACGAGTCATGGCGGCGAGACTACGCACGATGCCGCACTGTCTCGCCGCTTCCGCGCGGCATACCGGGCAATCATTCAGGTGCGCATCAAAAGAGACACGGGCGCGCTCCGTCAACTTGTCGTCAACGTACAGCGAAAGCCCTTCCTGTGTTTCTTCACACGACATCGTTTTTGCCGAAAACATACATGCAAGCGAATAACTGACCGACCCCGGCTGCCTTCCTTTTCAAGAAGGCAACTTGTTTCTTCTTCGACAACGAAAATAAAACTTCTCGTTTGCAGTCGAGCGCGATTATCCAAACGGTTGTTGCTGGCCGCATTGTCAATCATGCGCCCGCTTGCGCGAACGAGCACGTTTCAAATCCGAACCGAAAAAGCCTCTTCGTCACTTTAGACCCAATTGGCACCGAGTTGTTGGTGAAGCCGGGGCGGGTCAATTATTCGCTTGAGAAAGAACCGTCTAATGGGTAGTGGATAGTGATCGGCAGTCAGTATTTAAGCAAAAGCAGTTTCTGAAAACTAACCACCGGCTACTGCCCACTGTTTCACACTGCGCCGTCGAGTTTGCGCCGTAGTTCGATGCGCCCGCGCGATAATCTGGATTTGACAGTGCCGACGCTGATCGAAAGCGCGTGGGCGCAATCTTCGTAACTCAAGCCTTCCACGTCGCGCAGTATGACGACTTCGCGGTGCGTGGCCTTGAGCGCGCGTAAAGCTTTGCGCAGAGCCGCCTCGCGTTCGTTGAGAAGCGTTTGCTGCTCCGGGTCAATCGCATCCTTCGCGGAAAGATTTGCGCCGAAGTTTTCGTCCGTTTGATTATTCAAAGGCGCGTCGAGCGATATTGTTCGTTCACGGCGGCGTCTGCGCCACCAGCGCCAGCGATTGCGCGCTTGATTAAGAGCAATGCGGTAAAGCCATGTTCGCAAATCCGCGTCGCCGCGAAATTGTGCAATGGCTTGAAAGGCGCGTAGAAAAGTTTCCTGCGTTAAATCGCGGGCTTCTTCAGGGTCTTCCGTCAGGCGAAAAAGCAGCGCGTAAACTTCGCCGGAGCGCTCCGTCACAAGCTTGTCAAAGGCCGCCGCTTCGCCCGCGCGTAATCTGTCAATGAACTGCGCTTCGGCGTTGTGGTAACGCGCGTCGTCGTTGGTCGCCGCAAAGTCTGCAACCCCGTTTACTTCTGCCCGCGCGCGGAGGGCGATTGGCTCTCCGAAGCTCACCGTGTTCCCCCTGCGGCGGGAAGCTTTCCGTCAAAGAACAAGCGCTTCCCACAGACTCGCATTCTTAGACACCGCTTGTTTCAATTTTGTTCCAGAAAAATTTGCACAGCTTTAATCCGAACCTTAATGCGCCCGAACGCCTATTGCGCAGTCGCTTTTGAAATACGGCATTGGCATTATCTTACTTTAGACTTTGAAATTGCCGGTAGTGATTTGCGTCGGATTTATCTTTCCTGTTGGTCACGCGGCAATCAAAGAGTTCCCGTGATCCCGTGCATTACAAATCCGCTTGAACAGGCGTTTTAGCTTCGCTTGACAAGCTCTTGAAATCATCGCTAGAGTGAATTTTTCCGAAGTTCCATATATCCACGTAAAGAACGCACGACATTGCTTGTCGATGCGCAAAAGGAAAACTTAAATGGCAAGATACCAGAGAAAACGCGCGCGCGAATTAAAGCATGACCGCTTCCGCGATACGACCTTGACCTTCCTTGACCGGCTCGGCGACCAACTCGCAGGCAAAGGCCGCGCGATTCTCTACGGCATCGTCGGCATTATCGCGCTCGCCATTCTCTTCAGTTTGTTCACTTCGTACCGCGAGCGTAAAGCAAACGAAGCACGCCGCGCGCTCGGACGCGCCATCGAAATCGCCGCAGCGCCCGTCGGCGCAGAAGCCGCTGCCGCCTCTGCAAATCCCACAGGCCTGAGCTTTCCTTCGGAACGCGAGCGCGCGCAAAAGGCCGTCGAAGAATTCCAGAAGGTAGCGAACATTTATCCCGACCCGTACCGCGAAAACGCGCGCTACTTTGCCGCCAATAATCTGCTCGTGCTTGACCGCAATAAAGGCATCAATGAGTTGCAATCTTTAACGAAAAGCGGCGACGGAGAAATCGCCACGCTCGCCAAATTTGCGCTCGCGCAAGCCTACGAAGCCGACGCCAAATATAGCGAAGCCGCCATGCTCTACGGCGAACTAGCCAAAGCCACCAACGCTTCCGTTCCCGCCGACACAGCCAACTTGCGCCTTGCTTTTGTCTACGAAAAACTCGATAAGAAAAAAGACGCGGCAGACATTCTCTTCAACATCGTCAACAACTCGCGCAAAGCCAAAGGCACAGACGGCAAACCAGCGCCGCAAACGTCCGCCGCACGCGAAGCCGCGCAAAAACTCGAAACACTCGACCCCGCGCGCGCCGCCCAACTTCCGCCCGCGCCCGCCGCCAGCAACTTCGGTTTCTAAAAATTATTGCTCTCCTATGTTCGGCTGCTGCCTGTGTCGTAGCCGAAAGGTAAAGTACAGTTGATTTTAGCAATTTAGATTTTGAGGCTCGCAGCTATGTCTTCTCAACTGAATACATATTTATCCACAGAAGAATATCTGACTATCGAACGCAAAGCAGAACGCAAGAGCGAGTATTTCGCGGGCGAAATGTTTGCGCTGGCTGGCACTACAAAGCGGCATAATATAATTACGGGAAACATAGTTAGAGTGTTAGGCAATCAACTGCTTGACCGTCCGTGCAACGTTTACTCAATGGATATGCGCGTGAAGGTCAGCGAAACGGGCAAGTATACCTATCCTGATATTGCCGTCGTATGCGGCGAGGAAAAGTTTGAAGATGCCGAGATGGATACGCTCATCAATCCAACGGTTCTTATCGAAGTGCTCTCGGATTCCACAGAGGCTTATGATCGCGGCAAGAAGTTCGAGCATTATCAGCGTATCGAATCGTTTGCCGAATACATTCTGGTATCGCAAACTCCTTACAGAGTCGAACAATTCATTCGTGAAAGTGAAAGAAAATGGTCATACTCCGAGTATCGAAGCGCTGAAGATGTCGCGCAGCTTGTGAGCGTCGAATGCGAATTGTTGCTCAAAGATATATACGTTAAAGTTGAGAAATGAGTAGCAAGAACTAGCATTCGGCATCTGGTATCCCACCTCTATCTTGAATGGATAATCTGACGCACTCGCTGGTCGGCCTCGCCATCGCCAAAGCGGGGCTGGAGCGTGCGTCGCCAGCCGCCACAACGGTCTGCATTATCGCCGCCAACGCGCCCGACGCGGACATCCTGACAGCCTTTCGAGGTTCTTGGACATACCTGCATAATCATCGCGGACTGACGCACTCAATCGTCGGCACGCTCCTGCTCTCAGTGCTCATTCCGCTCGCGTGCTGGGCGGGCGACAGATTGCTTGCCTCCATTCAACATAAACCACCGCGCGTGATTTTTCGCGGAGTGCTGCTGGCTTCGCTCGTGGCGAGTGCGACGCATCCGCTGCTCGATTGGACAAACAATTACGGCGTGCGTCCGCTCATGCCTTGGAGCAATGAGTGGTTCTACGGCGATCTGGTTTTTATCGTTGACCCTTGGCTATGGTTGAGCCTCGGCGGTGCAGCGTTTCTGTTGGCGGCGAACACGAAGTGGCGCGTCGCAGCATGGGCGGCGCTCGCAGTGGTTATCACGGCGGCGATGTACGCTTTGCCCGCGCGCTCTGAAACAGCCTATCCGTTTGCTTCGCGCGTGCTGTGGCTCGCGGGAATTGCCGGACTCGCCTTTGCGCATCGCACGCATCTCGCGCGCCGGTATGGAGCAGGCATCGCCGCCGTCGCGCTCGCGTTGATAGTGGTTTACTGGGGCGCACTGTCGGTTTTGCATCAGCACGCGCTCACGCAAGCGGGAAGCGTTGCGGCGAGCATCGCGGAACAAAACAACGAAACGATCATGCGGCTGGCGGCGATGCCAACGCTCGCTAATCCTTTGCACTGGCGCTGTGTGGTGGAAACAAACCGGGCGACGTTTCGCTTCGAGTTGACGCTTGGCGAAAGAAACGTGAATGACGTTGCGCGTGAAGTCATACGTTATGAAAAGCCGCTTGGCAATGAAGCGGCGCTCGTTCGTCGTGCGGAAGAGGATAAACGCGCGGCGATTCTGCTCGACTTCGCGCGCTTTCCCGTCGCACGCGTCGAAGGCGATTGCCGGAGCGGAGCGTTCGTGCAATTCGCTGACTTACGCTACACTGAACCCGGCTCAAGCGGGCGCGGAAATTTCTCTCTGCAGATTCCCGTTTTATGCGCGCCGCAATAGATTTTGGAAGAAGCAAATGAACGAAACCACGCGCACGGAAAAGGAAGGCGAAGAAAGCGGAGTCTCGAAAGATGGTTTGTCTTCGCTTCACACTGCCGGACAATTACTTATTCCCACGCGCGGCAAACGGCAAACGCTCGCCAGCGTGCGCGTTTCGTTCGGCGGCTATCTTTCCGCCGCGTTTGTTTTAACCTTTGCCGCCTTCATTCTGATTCAAGCCGAGAGAGACGCGGCGGCGCTCGCATTATTGTGCTGCGCATGGCTTATCCTTCCCGTCTTCGCCTTCCTCGAACGCGTAAAGTTCGACGGTCAAACTTTATTTCGCAGCGGCCTCGTCGCGCTTCTTCACAAGCGACTCAAAAAACAAGCGCTCGAACTTAAAATCGGCGACATCGAGCGCATCGAAACAAACGCCGTGCGTACTTTGCGGCGCGGCGGGCGCGTGCGTTACCGCTATCGCAGCGAAGTGTCCGGCAACGATTTGCGGTTCGCGTTTGCTTCCGGCGGAAAGCAGTACAGGCTAATGGCGCGTCATCTTTTTTCGCTCGTCGGCGACGACAAACTCGACGCGCGCACGACTGAACTACGTGATTATCTGGTTGACAAAAAAACACTGAACGAAGCGCATGGCGCTTTGCGCGTGGCGACGGACGAAGTGCTTGAAAACGCCGTCGAAGATTTCACACATACCGGAAAAAATTCTGCGCAGCAGCGCCGTCGCCTCACTGTTCATGAACACGCTTCGCCGGATGATGTCGAGCGCGGGCATCTGTTGCGTCGCGCCGGAAACGAACTGCGCATCGCCGGACGCTTGCGCGAAGCCGCCGAAGCTTTTCGCCGCGCGCTGCTGGTTGATTCGCGTGATGCTTCCTTGATTTACGAATGGGCGCGGCTCTTGCGCTCACAGGCGAGCGCCAAACGCGACGCGCGATTGCTGTCCCGCTCGCGCGCAGGCTTGTGGCTTGCCGCCAAGCGGTGCGGAAACGATGCCGCGTTTTTGTCTCGTATCGGCGAAAGCTTTCTGGAAGCGGGCGATATACGGCGCGCCACACACGCTTTTCGTCGCGCGCTGCAAAACGAAGACGCGCATATTTACCGCGCCGAATTAGGACTCGCGGACATCGCCCTGCGCACAGGAAAATTGGCGCATGTCGTGCATCACTACGGCGGCGCATCGCGCGTGGCGAAAGACCGCGCGGCGGAACGCTTTGCCCTGCGTGAAGCGGATTACTACGCGCGGCTCAACAGCGACGACAATTATCTCGCGCTCGAACTGCGCCGCATTAATTGGCTGCAGCATCTGCAACGCGCGCGCAGCATCGCCGCGCGCCTGACCTTCACAGGCATCGGCCTCGCCGTCATCGGCGCATCCATTGACGAAGCCATACGCGTCACGGGTTGGTCGCTCGCGTCCTCCGCGCTCCTCGCGTGGCTCT
>JAABUK010001492.1_pt1 | contig 44286 bp, 37 predicted proteins | sample 5559141 | NCBI WGS metagenome assembly JAABUK01 (sample SAMN10711869, study PRJNA513367) | rock metagenome | isolation source: Antarctica rocks | place: Antarctica: Victoria Land, Pudding Butte nord | collected 2016-01-03 | reverse complement strand
GCCAATCGCGGCCGATACGTCGTCTCCGGAGCCTGTGTCATCGGGCGGTGCCATTGACACGTTGACTCGTACTCAGCCGTGACCTGTCAATGCCCCCCTCCAACGAGAGGACCTGGGCTGTTACAAAGAAAGAATAATGCGCCTACCGCGCAACGGCTCGAACTGCCGGTCGAACATGCTGGGAGGACAGCATCCCCCTGGGACGTAGAGGACGGATGATCCCATCCTCTACACGCGTCAGATTAGGCGCTTTGCCGACCGTGCATCGCCTTTTCGCACGCCTGGTGGCAAGCATGGCAGGCCTCGGCGCAGTGCTTGCAATGCTCGTGCATGTCGGCGTGCTTACGGCACTCCGCCTCGCAGGCGCGGCACGAGGCGATGCAGGCTTGCAGTTGCGCGCGAGTCACTGCCGGATCGGCGCCGCCGGCCCGGGCAACCAGCCGGCCCGTGGTACCGCAGATGTCGGCGCAATCCAGGTCCAGGTCGATGCATTTCACCAGCATGCCGAGCATATCGGGCTTCTCATGCAGGCATGCATCGGCGCAAGCCGTGCAGGCCGCCTCGCAGTCGAAGCAGGCTTTTAGGCACTGCTCCAGGATCGATGAGGGCTTGTGCGGGTGCGAGCGCAGCACCTGTATTCCATGTTCCATGGTTTGAATCCTCCTGGTGGAAACCTCAGGCCTTGTCACAGCATGCCCAGCAACGGCCTGAAACACCGCCGCTGCGTAGAATTGCTCGCCTTTCCATATGGCAATGCCAGGGTGGGACGCCGCTGCAGGATCACATATGCGCTAGGCCGGGCTGCCTCTCGTCAGCAAAGCGCGCCGCCGCAGGCTCGGCCAGTCCATCCAGGATCGGGCAGTCGGGCCGGCCGTCGCCGCTGCAGGCTCGGACCAGAAGATCGAGCGCCGCAATCATCTCCGCCAGCCCGGCCATCTTGCGCCGCAGTGCATACGCATGCCGCTGCGCGACCTGGCGCACATCCGCGTTGCTGCGGCCGCCATCCCGCCAAAGCGCCAGCAGCTCGACGATGGTGGCGATCGGAAACCCAAGCGAGCGTGCGCGGCCGATGAACCGCAGGGTGTGCACGTCCCCGGCACGATACAGGCGATAGCCGCTGGTCCCGCGGCAGGCCGCCGGAATGAGGCCGATCTCCTCGTAGTGGCGGACCATCTTGGCCGACACGCCGGACTGCTTCGAGGCCTGACCGATGGTCATGGCGGCGCCAGGCGTCATGACCGGACCTCCGGAATGCTGTCCGGTCCGCGCCAGCGTCGCAGGAGCAGGGCGTTGGTGACGACGCTGACGCTGCTCAGCGCCATCGCCGCACCAGCGACGACGGGGCTGAGATAGCCCAGGGCGGCGAGCGGGATGCCGAGCACGTTGTAGGCGAAGGCCCAGAACAGCCCCTGGCGAATCTTCGCGTAGGTCCGGCGGGAGATCTCCAGCGCCGCCGGGACCAGGCGCGGATCGCCGCGCATCAGCGTGATCCCGGCTGCGCCCATCGCGACATCGGTCCCCGTGCCCATCGCCAGTCCGACATCGGCCGCCGCCAGCGCCGGGGCGTCGTTCACGCCGTCGCCCACCATCGCCACGGCGCGTCCGCCCTCCCGCAACCGCGCGATCGCCACGGCCTTGCCGTCCGGCAGCACCTCGGCCAACACCTCGTCCAGCGCCAGCCCGGCCGCGGCGGCGCGGGCGCTGCCTGGGTTGTCGCCGGTCAACATAACGGTGCGAATGCCCAAGCGACGCAGCGTTTCGAGTGCCGCCGCCGCACCCGGCTTCAGCGCGTCCCCGAAGCCGAACGCGCCCAGCAGGCGAGGCGTCCCTGTCCCGTCCGCAAAGGTCACGTCCGCGAGGAAGGACACCGTCCGCCCCTCCGCCTGCAATGCGGCAACTTCGTCCGCCAGCGGCGAGATGCCGGCGCCGAGGTCCGCCATCAGCCACGCGCTGCCCAGCGCCAGCTTGCGCCCGTCCACCACCGCCTCGACGCCGCGGCCGGGCAGCGCCCGCACGTCGCGCGCCGAGGCCGGGCCAACGCCCGCGCTCTCCGCCGCTGCCTGGACCGCACGCGCCAGGGCGTGCTCGCTGCCGGTCTGCACTGCGGCGGCGAGGCGCAGCAGCTCCTTCAACTCCGTTCCATCCACGGGCAACGCCGCCACGACACGGGGCTTCCCCTCGGTGAGCGTCCCGGTCTTGTCGAACGCCACAGTGCCAATCCGGTGCGCCACCTCCAGCGCCTCGGCGTCGCGGATCAAGATGCCGGCGCGCGCCGCAACCCCGGTGCCGGCCATGATGGCGGTGGGCGTAGCCAGCCCCAGCGCGCAAGGGCAGGCGATCACCAGCACCGAGACCGCGTTCAGGATACCGGCCTGCGCGTCTCCGGCGAGCAGCCACCAACCCACGAACGTCAGTGCGGCCACAGCCAGGACCACGGGCACGAACACGGCGGCCACCTGGTCCACCACGCGCTGGATTGGCGCCTTGGCGGCCTGCGCGCCCTCGACCAGGCGGACGATGCGGGCCAGCGTGCCCTCGGACGCCGACGCCGTCGCCTCCGTCAGCAACAAGCCGTCGCCGTTGACGGCGCCGCCCACGACCGGGCTGCCCGGCTCCTTGGGCACCGGCAGGCTCTCGCCCGTCAACAGGCTCTCATCGGCGTGGCTGCGTCCCTCGCGCACCACGGCGTCGGCGGGGAAGCGCTCGCCCGGGCGGACGACCAGCAGGTCGCCGGGACGCACGGCGCTTGCGGGCACATCCGTCTCCGTGCCGTCCGGATGGCGCAGGCGCGCATGCTCCGGCCGAAGCTGGCCGAGTGCGCGGATCGCCTCGCCGGCCTGGCGCTTGGCGCGGCCCTCCAGCCACTTGCCCAGCATGACCAGGGTAATGACGGCGGCCGACGCTTCGAAGTAGAGCTGCGGCATGGCTTGCGCGTTGCCGGCGGCCCATCCTTCGATCAATTGCCACAGACTCAGCCCGTAGGCGGCCGAAGTGCCGAGCGCCACCAGCAAGTCCATGTTGCCAGTGCCGGCCCGGGCCGCCGCCCAGCCCGCGCGGTAGAAGCGCCAACCCAGCCAGAACTGCACCGGCGTCGCGAGCAGGAGTTGCGCCCAGCCCGGCAGCATGACCTGGCTGCCCACGGCTGCCGCCAGCATGGGTGCCACCAGCGGCAAGGTCAGCGTCGCCGCGGCAACCAGCCGCAGCCGCTCCCGCCGGGCCGCGCGCGCGCGGTCGTCCTCGGCCTCGTCACGGCTGCCTGCCGCGCTTTGCACAAGCGGCTTGGCCTCATAGCCCGCCCGCCGCAGCGCGCCGATCAACGCGGCCAGGTCCGCGCCCGCGACCCGCACCCGCGCGGTCTCGGTCGCGAGGTTGACCTCGGCGCCCAGCACGCCCGGCACGCCGGCCAGTGCGCGCTCGACCCGGCGCACGCACGAGGCGCAGGTCATGCCCGCCACCTGCAAGTCCACGATGCCGGTCTGCGCCTGGTAGCCAGCCCGCCCGATTGCGGCGACGATTGCGGCCGGGTCGGGCGCACCCTCGACGCGGGCGCGCTCGGTGGCGAGGTTGACTGAAACATCCCGCACGCCCGGGACGGCGCGGATCGCCTTCTCGACGCGGCGCACGCAACTGGCGCAGGTCATGCCAGTGACGCCGACGTCGATGCTCTGGCTGAGCGCGGCGGTCATGGCGGACGGCTTGGACAAGGCGTTCATGGCAAAGCTCCTGGCACCCTGCACGACGATATGGGGCTTCCTATCATAGGAAGGTCAAGGGCCTACCTGATGCAACCGCCGCTTGACTTTCCCAGTTGGGAAGGCCGCATGACTCCAATAGGAACGGAGGCATCGATGCAAGATTTCAAGGTGGACGGCATGACCTGCGGCCATTGCGTGCGCGCGGTGACGGATGCCGTGCACAGCGTTGACCCAGGCGCTGTCGTCGAAGTCGATCTCAAGACCGGCCACATGACAGTTCAGAATGGAACGGCGCCCGCCCGCAGCATCATAGATGCCATTGCCGCCGAAGGCTACACGGCAACGCCGGCCGCGGCCTGAGCACGCCGTTCACGCCCTATCCGACCTTCCGCATCGCGCTACTGGCGCTCGCGCTGGCTATACCGGCCCACGCTGCACCGCTTCCGGCTCCGACTACCGGGATCTATTCCCTGCCCGATAGTCAAGCCAAGGTGTCAGCCAGCCTTGCAGTCACGCCAGGAGCCAAAAATGCGCCACTGGGGACGCGGGTCCTGGACGTTACGATGGTTGCCTTTGGCAGCACCGGCCCATTACGCGATACGAGGTGGAGCTGAGCAAGCAGATGCAGCAAGCAGATGCACCCGGTCGCGGTCAGCGACGATCTCCGCACCTTCCTGCACGCGCATGGCGAGCGGCCGGGCAGGAAGCGCAGCTCACGCTGCATCTGCTGCGCGACAAGAAACCGGCGCCTGACCTGGCGCCCTTCCTCGGTGTGGCCGCCCATGCGGCGTTCATCGACGCATCCGACCTGACCTACATCCATCATGCCCTCGATCATCCGGCTTTCGGCGACCTCAGCACGGTAACGTGGCGTTGACTTGAAGAAACCCATCTTTGTTCCATGCCATGCGATCATGCTCGGTTTACAAACGACCTAGGCTAAGAATGCTGCCTGGCGTTGTCGTGAGGCGGGAATGGCTAGCTGATTAAGCGATTATGTTGCGCAGATACATCAAATTTTAGGAGAGGCTTCTTCACGCATATATATCTCAAAAATGTCTCACGCATTCGTGATTCTTATGCTACGTTAATTCGTATCACCGGCACGAGCCTGCCCGAGGCGTCGGTGACTGAGAGGCAATTGCCCTCCCGCCTACTCTAACCTGGAGGTGCGCTGTGACCGACTACCGAATCTATCTATGGGGTGATGATGGCCTAATCGTCACCAGCTCCGAGGCTGATTGTGCCAGCGACCAAGATGCCTATGCCCTTGCGATTGGGATGCTCAAGGCGGGGGCGCGAGCCGAGGTGTGGAACCTCGCCAGGCTCGTAGGCCAGACGACCGGCGGCTCGCCTTTGGAGGCTGCAACTCCAACTCTTGCGGCATAGGGTTAGTGTGGTGAGCTTTGGACGTTGAACCGAGGGGTGCCACGCCGCCTACTATGGTCCGTTGTCTCCACTCGCCCGACCGTCTTCCGAGTTTCTAGGGTAGTAGGGAATAGACGCCTAATCGCGCCAGCTAGGGTCCCGGCGATCCAGCAGGCGAAGCATGGCGGGCCACTCCAGTACGCCGAACGCGCGCCGCGTCCCGGGCTGATACTGGTGCACCGCGTGGTCCACGGTGCGCGCGTTCGGCATGATCAGCTCCGCCCGTGCCGCCATGGCATCCACCTGGGCGCGGCAGGCCATCTCGAGCCAATACATGCCATTGAACGCCTCCGCGGCGCTGGGCCCAGTGGTCAGCAGGCCGTGGTTGCGCAGCACCATGAACCGGCGGTCCGCGAGGTCCCGCTGCAGCCGGCCGCGTTCATCGAGGTCCACCGCCGGGCCCTCATAGTCGTGGTAGGCAATCGGCATGCAGCGCATCGCGCTCTGCGTCAGCGGCAGAAGGCCGCAGCGCATGGCCGACACCGCCATGCCGGCCCGGCTGTGCGTATGGATCACACAGGCCGCGTCAGGACGAACGGCATGGATGGCGCTGTGGATCACGTAGCCCGCCGGGTTGATGCCGACATCCGGATGCGGGTTCAGCAGCACCGTGCCGTCGAGGTCGATGGTGATGAGGCTTGAGGCCGTGATCTCCTCATACAGCCACCCGAACGGGTTGATCAGCAGCCGCTCGCCCTCGCCTTGTATTCGCAGGGTAACGTGGTTGTACACCAGGTCGCTCATGCCGTAGATCGCCAGCAGGCGGTACACCGCGGCGCAGTCCAGCCGCGCCTGCCACTCCGCCTCCGACACCCGGGCCCTGATGCCTGCCAAGTGCGTGTCCGGCATGCCTCTACTCCGCCCTACTCAACAGGACTGCCATCGTCGTCCTCCCTGTCCATCAAGATAGAGACTACCGGAGCCGAACCATCGAAGCCAAGCCTCATGCGCCAATATCCGCATAAACGAAAGGGTGGACGCTCTGCCTCATACCTGCGCGCGCAACGCCTGTTCCTTTCCATCGCGTTGCCCAGCCCGGTTCGACTTGCCAGGTGTCAGGGTACAATGGACGACCGCAAGAACCATCGCGCTCCATTGGAATGTTAAGCGGCATGCATCCCGACGCGTGTCGCTTGGAAAGGTAAGACCATGAAAATGTTCCTTCTCACGGCGGCTGCGGCGCTGACGCTTTCGGCCTCTGCCGCATTTGCCGCAGACGCCGGTGCAGATCGGCGGCGTGAACGAGATTCAGCAGGCCTTCCTGTCCGGACGCTGCGACGCCTTCGTCACCGACAGCTCGCAGCTGGCGGGTTTCCGGTTCAGCCAGGGGCCCAAGGCGGAGGAACTCACCATCCTGCCCGAGCCGATCGGAACCGGGCCCTCCGGCTCCATGGTGCGCAAGGGCGACGACAAGTGGTACGACATCGTCCGCTGGGTGCACTACGCGCAGGTCGCGGCGGAGCACCTAGGCGTCAGCCAGGCCAACGTGGACGGGTTCGCTGCCGCGACGGACCCGGATATCAGGCGCATGCTCGGGCTGGAGGGGGACCTGGGCAAGGCGCTCGGGCTGGACAACCATTGGGCCTACGACGCTATCAAGCAGGTGGGAAACTACGGTGACATGTACGACCGCTCGATCACGCCGGAGGGCCCGGCGCGGGGTCCGAACGCGCTGTGGACCAAGGGCGGCCTGCAGTTCGCACCACCGCTGCGGTAGCATCCCGCCCCTGGCTCCACCGAGCCAGGGGCCCGAAAGGCTTGCCGCCGGTTAGTGCATCGGCCGCACCTTCGGCTCGCGGTCCCAGATGCGCGCTCCCTGCGCCGCTTTGACGAACTGTGCGGCTGCGCCAGTGCCCAGGGACACCAGCCCGGCGTCGGTGCCCGTGGCGACCCCAGCCATCTTCAACAGGCTCGTTGCTGCATCCGTGTAGCCAATGACCTTGAGGTGCGAGAAGGCGTCGGCAACGAAGCTCTTGGCGGCGGCCTGCTGCGTCAGCGCCTCGGCACCCACGCTGGAAACGACGAGCGCCACGGCATCGAACAGCACCGAAGGGCCACCCGCAAGCTGGAAATCGGCCTCGATCACCTGGCCGTCGCTGCCCGCCACGCCGCCCACCTTTGCTGCCACTACCTTGAACTGCCCCCCAGCCTGGGTGACTGCGCCACGGAGCGCCTTCACGGCCCCGGCATCGGCGCCCTCGGACACCAGGCATCCGACCATCCGTCCCTCAAGCGTCGGCTTGGCCTTCGCCAGGACGCTGAGCGCGGGCGAGGCCGGCAGGTCGGTCCGGGTCGGCGCCGCTGCAGGGGCGGCCTCGATTTCGTCGCGCAACCCAAGCCCGGCCGCGATGCGGGTGGCGAGTTGCGAGTCGATATTGAGCAGCCGGCTTAGCACCCGGCCCCGCACCGCCTTCGTCTCCACCTTGCTCAGCTCGAAGGTGATGGCGGCGACGATGTGGTCCTGTTCCGGCTTGGTCTGGCTGATGTAGAACTGCCGCGCCTGGCTGTAATGGTCGGCAAAGCTCTCGGCGCGGACGCGCAGGCTGTCGCCCTCCACCCGCGCCGGGAAGCTGCGGTAGCCGGTCGCCGGGTCCTCGCGCGGTCCGTCCTTGTCCAGCATGCTCGGCTCGTAGCTGACGCGGCCTTTCTGGGACGCCATCTGCATGTGGCCATCGCGCTGGAAGTTTTGCATCGGGCAGCGTGGCGCGTTGATTGGAATCTGCGTGAAGTTCGGGCCACCCAGCCGCTTCAGCTGCGTGTCCAAGTAGGAGAAGTTGCGCCCCTGCAGCAGCGGGTCGTTGGTGAAGTCGATGCCGGGCACGACATGCGAGGTGCAGAAGGCGACCTGCTCGGTCTCCGAGAACACGTTGACCGGGTTCTGATCGAGCACCATGCGCCCGATGACGCGGAGCGGGATCACCTCTTCGGGGATCAGCTTGGTCGCGTCCAGCACGTCGAAGTCGAAGCGCTTGGCAAAATCCTCGTCAAACAGCTGAACCGACAGCTCCCACTCCGGGAAGCTGCCCTGGTCGATGGCGTTCCACAGGTCGCGCCGGTGATAATCGGGATCGGCGCCGCTGATCTTCAGCGCCTCGTCCCACACTACCGACTGCGTGCCGAGCTTCGGCCGCCAATGGAACTTGACGTAGGTCGACTTGCCCGCGTCGTTCACCAGGCGGAAACTATGGACGCCGAAGCCCTCCATCATGCGCAGGGAGCGCGGGATGCCCCTGTCCGACATGACTCACATGATCATGTGCATGCTCTCGGGCGTCAGCGAGATGAAGTCCCAGAACGTGTCATGGGCGCTGGCCGTCTGCGGGAAGCCGCGGCCCGGCTCTTCCTTGACCGCATGGATGATGTCCGGGAACTTGATAGCGTCCTGGATGAAGAACACCGGGATGTTGTTGCCGACCAAGTCCCAGTTGCCCTCCTTGGTGTAGAACTTGACTGCGAAGCCGCGCACGTCGCGCGCGAGGTCGGTCGAGCCCCGGTTGCCGGCGACTGTCGAGAAGCGGGTGAACAGCGGCGTGCGCTCGCCCACGCGCTGGAAAATGTCGGCCTTGGAGAACTCGGCCAGTGGTCGAAGTGGTTGATCTTCTCGCGGAGAATGAAGTCCTCCAGCAGCACCGGGCCACGCGGGCCGGCCTTCAGGGAGTTCTGGTCGTCGGCAACCGGCGTGCCCTGGTTCGTGGTGAGAGGCGGATGGCCGCCGCCCGCGGTCTGATGGATCTCGCCGGCATTGCCGGCCTGCTCACCATGTTCGGTGCCGGGCTAAGAATCTCCCGTGGAGTGTTCTCCTGGAGTATGTCGCGGAATGGTTGTCCGCTTGGGACCGCCTTCGCCTGCGTTCCGGCGTCTTGAGGGGGTAAACGGCGCATAGGCATGTCGATCCATTAAATTTGCATTCAGAGTTCAAATGATCGGGGCTGCGGGAGTTTATCCTTGCCGCATCGCTGCCCGGCATTCACCATGGGAACAGGTAGGGCCCGACTTCTCCGGGCCTGCGCTGCTCTCATCGCTGACGCCCGTTCTGGCGCTATGGCGCATACCCCCTCGCTGCGACATAAGGCCCGGATATCCATGGCTGTTGGCGGTGGGTGCGATGAGGAAGCTCGGGGTGGCAGTGGCGATTGTGACGGGTTCAGGGGGGTTGGTCGGCGCACAGACGGCCAAAGCCTTCTGTGAACGCCGCTTGGAGGTTGTCGGCATCGACAACGACATGCGGCGGCGCTTCTTCGGCGAGAACGCCAGCACGCACTGGCAGGTCAAGCTGCTGGAGGCGGTGCAGGGCTATACGCATGTCGACGCGGACATCCGCGACGAGGCTGCGATGCAGCGGCTATTCGCCCGTTACGGCCGGGCCGTTTCGCTCATTGTCCATTGCGCGGCCCAGCCGTCGCATGACTGGGCCGCGCAGGAGCCGCTGACGGACTTCGCCGTCAACGCGAACGGCACCCTGATCCTGCTCGAAGCCGCCCGGCGGCATGCGCCCGACGCCGTGTTCATCTTCGCGAGCACGAACAAGGTGTATGGGGATGGTCCCAACCACTTGCCCATGGTGGAGGGCACGACCCGCTTCGAGCTGGCTCCTGAACACCCGTGGGCGGAGCGCGGCTTTCCCGAGGAGATGTCGATTGACGGCTGCCTGCACAGCCTGTTCGGGGTCTCAAAGGTCGCCGCCGACTTGCTGGTGCAAGAATACGGACGGTACTTCGGCATGAAGACGGCTTGCTTCCGCGGGGGATGCATCACCGGTTCCGGCCACTCGGGCGCGCAACTGCACGGTTTCCTGGCCTACCTGGTCAAGTGCGCCGTGACCGATACGCCCTACACCGTATTCGGCCATAGGGGTAAGCAGGTTCGCGACAACATTCATTGCAGCGATCTGGTCGAGGCGTTCTGGTGTTTTTTCCAGCAGCCTACGCCGGGCGCAGTGTTCAACATCGGCGGCGGCCGGCACGCCAACTGCTCGATGATGGAGGCCATCGCGATCGCCGAGACCCTGACCGGACGGCCAATGCAGCGTGACTATCGCGACGAGGCCCGTGTCGGCGACCACATCTGGTGGGTGAGCGACGTCAGCCGGTTCCGCTCGATGTACCCGCAATGGTCCTACGCATACGATATCCGCGGGATCATGGCCGACATCCACGAGAGCCTGGTCGGCCGGTTGCAGCCCGGCTCGGTATGACCATGGAGGGAGTCAATGCCTTGCGCGCTGAGCCATGGCGCAGGATGGCGTCCCGCCGGGGGGCGTGGGCGGCCGGTGCGGTCGCCCTCGGCCTCACCCTCTTGCTCCCGCTCTTTCTGCTTCACATCCGTGTCGGCGCCGAGATCAGCTTTGACGTCGTCGCAGCCCTGTTCCTGGTCCGCAGTGCGCTCGAAGGCCGGTGGCTTTGGTTGCGCCGGGACTGGGTCGTCGTCGGACTCCTCTGGTGGGCCTGGACGGTCGCGTGCGCCATCCTCGCATTACAGGCTGCCCCATCCGGCGGTCCCGGCCATGTCGTCCAGGCCGTTCTGGTCGTGCGTTTCCTGATCTTTGCGGCGGCGCTGGAGCACTGGGTGCTTCGCGATCCGCGCGCCCGCAGATGGTTGCTCGCGAGCTTCGGCATTGCGTCCCTATACGTCGCCGGGCAGACCTTGCTGCAGTTCGCGACCGGCAGGAACCTATATGGCTATCCCCGCTGGGGCGACGGCGAGCTGACCGGGCCATTCAAGGGCCCAAAGGCCGCGCCGGCCTTCATACGCATGCTGTTTCCGGCGATGCTGCCTGCCATGGGCCGGTTGAACTCGTCGCCCAAGGCATGGGGGCGGTTGGCTGCCGGGGGCGTCCTAGTGGTCGGGATTGCCGTCATTGTCTTGATAGGACAGCGGATGCCCGTGCTGCTAGCGGGCCTGGGCCTGCTGATCACCGGATTGCTGATGCCCAGGGTGCGTGGCCTGGTAATCGTGGCCATCATCGCCGGAGGCGCGCTGATCGGGGCATCGGCGGTCGTCTCGCCGCCGACGTTCTATCGCCTGGTCACCAAGTTCTCCCGTCAGATCGAGACCTTCCCTGACAGCCCGTACGGGCAGATTACTGCCCGCGCTTTGGCGATGGCCGGGCAGCATCCGTGGACCGGGCTCGGCTTCAATGGCTTCCAAAGCAACTGCGCGGACCCGCGCTATCAGCACGGATGGCGCTGGCCCCAGGACCCTGCCGATGACGGTGGCGGCGCGGCCATGTGCGTGACGCATCCGCATAGCTACTACCTGCAGGCGTTGACCGATGCGGGGATCCCAGGCCTGCTCGGTTTCGGCTTGCTGGTCGTGCTCTGGCTGCGCCGTTTGTCACACGGCCTGTGGCGCGATCCGGACCCGTTGCGCGTTGGCTTGTTCGTTGCCGTGTTCATCCAGGTGTGGCCGATTGGCTCCACAAGTCCGCTGGTCTCCTTGCCGATGGGGGGCTGGTTCTTCCTGGTGCTCGGCTTCGGCTTGGCGGCGGCGAACCGCCAGGGGTGCGCGGCCCACGCATCGCCGGTTGGCAGCACGATGCGGGCAAAGAACAAGGACATAGGGTTGCATGGGTAGGAGCGGTCTGATGGGCGCGGATTTCATGCATCACCCAGCCAGGAAAAAGCCCGGCGCGTGCAGGGCAGGACGGAGATGACGCCGGCGTTGCCGATCTTCGTCATCAACCTCGAGCGCGACACCGAACGGCGCCGCCACATGACGGAGCTGCTGGGGCAGCTTGGGCTCGCGTCCGAGTTCGTGGGCGCTGTGGACGGTCGCAAGCTGACGGCATCCGACCGCGCCGCCTATGACCCCGCACGGGCGCACCGCATCTACGGCGTCGACATGATGGATACCGAGATCGCCTGTTGCCTCAGCCACCATCACGTATATCACCGCATGCTCCGCGAAGGCATCGGGACCGCGCTGATCCTGGAGGACGACGTGCGCATCGAGGCGACCTTCCCTGCGGTCCTGCAGGATATCCTCGTCTGCCGTTTCGACGACTGGCTGGTGGTGCGCCTGGATACCAAGCGCACCCAGCTGCATAACCCGCCGTCGGCCAAGTTCCTCGGCACCCGCGTCGCGGAGCTGGCCGGCGGCGGGGCGCTCTATCGTTTGCGCACCCATGTGCTGGGCACTGGCGCCTACCTCATCCGGCGCGAGGGCGCGTCGCGCATGCTTGCCTACGGCCGACCGATATTCATGCCGATCGACCAGACTATGGACCGCTTCTGGGAAAACGGCATTTTGCCGTATGTCGTGCGTCCCTTCCCAGTGCTTCAAAACGAGGACTTCGGCTCCAGCACCGGCTGGGCGCCCGCCGGATCGGCGCGGCGCCCAGCCGGTTGCCATACGGCTGCAGCGGCGCGTGCAGCGGGGCATCGACGGGGTTCGCAAGCGCGCCTTCAACCTCACCCATTGAGGCCAGGCTGGGTCAAAACGGTGGATTGATGCCGGACCGGGTGGTCGTCGCGGTCTGGCTGCGCACCTATATCGAACCCATGCCTGTCCTGCTTCTCCTATTCGTCTTCTTTTCCATAGCCATGACCGGGCTCGGCCTGGTGCTGCGCGCACGCCAGGCCGCCTATGTGGCGCGCCACCGTGGTGCCGTGCCGCCGGGCTTCGCCGATGCGGTCAGCCTAGCGGAGCACCAGCGCGCCGCCGACTACGAGCGGGCGCGGCTGCGCCTGGGCACGGCTGCATCATTGTTCGGCCTGGCAGTGGCGCTGGGCTGGGCGGTGTTTGGCTACGACGCGCTGTATGGCGGGATCGGGCACCTAGTCCCCCGCGGCCTTACCCGCAGCGTGCTGTTCCTGGTTGCGGCCGGCGCGGTGTCCTCCGTGCTGGACCTGCCGTTCGCCATCCTGCGCACCTTCGGGGTGGAGCAGCGGTTCGGCTTCAACCGGACCGGGCCCGGCGCCTTCGCGCTGGATAGGCTGAAGGGCGCCGCGCTCTCCCTGGCATTGGGCGTGCCGCTGCTATATGGCCTGCTGTGGCTGATGCAGCGGCCGGGTCCTTGGTGGGTGTGGGCCTGGCTGGGCTTGGTCCTGATCATGCTGGCCATGATGGACGTCTACCCGCGCTGGATCGCGCCCTTGTTCAACCGCTTCACCCCGTTGGAAGGTCCACTGCGCACGCGGATCGAGGGCCTGCTGCGCCGCTGCGGGTTCCAGGCCTCTGGCCTGTTCGTCATGGACGCATCCCGCCGGTCGGCGCATGGCAACGCCTACTTCTCGGGCCTCGGCCGCAGCAAGCGCATCGTGCTGTTCGACACCCTAATCTCAAGTAACAGCGAGGCGGAGTTGGAGGCGGTGTTGGCGCATGAGCTGGGCCACTTCAAGCTGAACCACATCCTAACCGGCCTTCTGCAGACGACGGTGCTGCTGTTCCTGGCATTTTTTGCAATCGGCTGGCTGTGCAAGCAGCCTTGGCTGCTGCCCAGCTTCGGCATTGCGCACCAGGACGACGCCCTGGCTTTGGTGGTGGGCATGCTGGTGGTGCAGGTGGCCGGGCCGGCCCTTGGCATCGCGGGTAACTGGATCAGCCGGCGTCACGAGTACCAGGCCGACGACTTCGCGCGCCGCATGGTGGGCGCCGAGCCGATGGTGTCCGCGCTGGTGCGGCTGTCGCGGGACAATGCCAGCACGCTGACGACAGACCCGCTCTATGCGCTGGTCAACTTCTCCCATCCCCCGGTGCCGCTGCGCGTGCAGCGGCTGCGGGATGCGCAGTAACGCGTGTAACCCGCTTTCCCATTGAAGCTAGATTCCCGGGCGCGTTTGGCCGCGCATGGGGCGGAACCCCTGGAGCGGAGCGTCGTCGCCTCGTCCCGCCTGGGCCGCAGGTGGCGCAGGCGGCGCTGGGGCAGCACTTTCCGGTGCCGCGGTCGCGGGTGCTGCTGTGTCCGGGGGCGGCTCAGCCTCCGGCTCCGGCGCGGCCATGGAGGCGTCGGGGGCTGGCGCCAATTCCGGCAGGGCTTCTGGTATACGCTCCGGCGCTGGAAGAAGCGGAACCGGAGCGGGCAATGGCGTCTGGACAACCGGTTGGCTGACGTAAGGCAAGGGCATTACATAGAGCGGTGTCGGGTAGTTCGGGTAAACTGGATAGTATGGTGAAACGCAGCCCGCCAGCAGCGCTGTGCCCAAGGCGAGCATCGGCCACCGACGGATCATGCGCCAGCCCTTGTCGAAGTTGAGCATTCCGTCCTTGCTCTCCCGATGCAACGTCTGGTCGGTTCCCATCGTCAGACCCCCGGCTACGACACGCCTGTTCGGGGCCTGTCGCGTGCTGGCCGATCCCAAATCCCGGTTAGGAGAGATTAGCAGAGGGATCATGCACCGCAACGTCCCATGGCGCAAAACGGAGCTGCCGTTTGCATCGGGACGGTTGCCGCGGCCCTGGCATCAGGCAGCATGGCATCATGCTAGCCGATGCCATACGGCTTGCAGCGCCGGTCCCGGCGGACCGGTTGAGCGATCAGGTCGAGACTGCTGGCACGGCACGCCCACCGAGCCGCCACGTTTGCTGTGCTGTCTGCTTGGCGAGCAGCGCCTGCAACGCCAGACGGCGCGTCGTCATGTAGGACTTTGGAAAATGGAATGCGGCCTCGCGCACCACCCGGTTGCGCAGCAAATCCTGGTCGTGCAACAGGCCGACGGTCATGCCATCATACAGCTTCGTTTTCTGCTCGCGGATACGGTTGTGGAACTGCAGCATAGCGTCGCCCTCGCGCAGATAGTGCGCCGTAAGTGACGTTCGCGACACGCCGGGCCGGCCAGCCGGCAGGCTGCCATGCACCGTCAGCGAGTTCCAGAACAGCACGTCCCCGGCCGCCAGGAACGGCGCCGACCAAGTGACGTTATTGGTACGCATCGCCTCCACCATGGCCTGCTGGTAGGCCTGATGGCCTGTCGCGAAGTTGTTTGCGCCGGCGTTGCGCAACGGCGACATAGAACGGTGGGTGCCGGGGCAGACATAGAAGCGGCCCGCGCCAGCGTCGATGTCCTCCAGTGCGAACCAGCCCGCGACGCAGCCGCCCAGCCCCGCGGCACTATCCTGGTAGTAGCTATCCTGATGGGCCCAAGTACCAGCCGGAGCCTCAAAGAACATGCTCTGGATCACCTTGGTCCGCTCGGTGCCTAGCAGGAAGGAGGTGGCCGCGGCGGTCGCGCGATGCGTCAGGACGTTGAGCACCGCGTCACGGAATGCGCCCAGCGAGCGCGACCCAAGGTCCTGCACGTTGAAAATGGGGTTGTGCAGGAAGCCGTCCTCGTCGAAGGCATTGCGTTCGTAACGCATGTTCTTCTGCCGCAGCATCGCAATGCGCGAGGCGCGCACCTTGCTGTCGAACAAGGAGCGGATGCGAGCACACATATCAGCTGGGATCAGGCCGCGCAGCACGACGTAGCCCTGTTCCTCGTAGAATTCCTGCGCCTCGGCGAGGCGGTCGGGCCCGAAATACGGCTGATCCTCCTTGAGGTTCTCTGGAATGCGCATAAAGGTGCCAATCGGCGATTTGGTGTCCAGCATGAGCAGTCTACCAAGATGTGTGAGGTGGAATGCTTTGGCGTGTCTCAGGGTTCATCTCATTTTTGCGTCATCTCTCTTCGGCTGGGTCCTGTGTCGACGGCGCCGGTTCCATCCTGGTCATCGAACGCGGCCCGGAGATGTCGCGCCTGCTGGCGGCGACGTAGATGTTCGACGGCGGCGAGATCACCGCTGCGTCGGGCTGAGCTGGATGATCAGCCCCCCAATCAGTCTGCGCTGGCCGCCATGGTTGTGATTGACCCTGGCCGGCGGCGACCGCGGTCCGTGATCAAGGGTTGCAACGCTGCAACGGACAGCTCCTGAAAAATCCCGCCCTCCCTCGAAAAATTAGGATTATAGAACGGATCGTTCTGGATCTGGGAGCCCCAGCGATTGAGCATCGCCTGCTCCTCATAAACGAACCGGCCTAGGTGCGCGTCGCTCATGTCGTCGCCGCGACTAACGGATTCGTGGTGCTCGGCCACCACGTCCGGACAATAGATCACCTTGTATCCGGCGTGGCGCAGTTTCAGGCACAGGTCGACGTCGTTATAGGCGACCGAAAGATCCTTCTCATCAAACCCTCCGACCGCCTGAAAGGCCTCCGCCCGGCACAGCATCAGCGCGGCCGTTACAGCGGAGAGCTCCTGTGCGCAGATGCCGCGTCCCATGTAGAACGGGTCGTCGATCGCCCGCCCGCGGTTTGCATGATCGCCGACGCCGCCCGCGCCCAGGATGACGCCGCCGTGCTGCACCGTGCGGTCCGGGAACACCAGCTTTGCGCCCACCGCCGCCACGGTCTTGTCGGCCAACGCCTCGTTCATCAGCTTCCGCAGCCAGTCTGGTTGTCCGACGAACACGTCATTGTTCATGAACACGAAGAACTCGCTGTTCGACTGGAGACAGGCAATATTGTTGAGGCGAGAGTAGTTGAAGGGCTCCTCGACCCGGACGATCCGCACTCGCTCGTGCTTCTGCGCTTTTGCACAGAATGCCGCGGCCTCCCTGCTTGCCGACCAGTTATCGACGAGGACGACCTGAAAGTTACCATAGCCTGTATTGCTGAGCAGGCTGCCTAGGCAGCGCCGGGTGATGTCTAACTGCTCTCTGAACGGAATGATCACGGTTACGCTTGGCTCCTCCTGGAAGCCCCAGTCCACCCGATAGACCGTCACGTCCAACATGGGGGAGACTTTCACGTCATGCCCCAGCCGCTTCAGGTGGTCCCGCACGGCCTTGGCACCCGCGTCGACGGCGTAGGACTTCGCCGAGATGACCGTCGCCGTCGAGCCCGGTGTCTTGCGCCAGTGATAGATCACCTCTGGCACGTGCACGATCTTGGACGGGTCCACCATTTTGGATAGGCGCAGGACGAGGTCATGGTCCTGGGCGCCATCGTATTCCTTGCGCAACGGCCCCACCGCGCGCAGGGTTGCCGCCTCGACCACCAGGAAATGGCAGACATAGTTCTGCCCAAGCATGAGCCGGTGGTTCCAGTCTCCCTTTAGGTTGGGGTCGGAATAGCGGCCAAAATCATCGATCTTGTCCTCATCGGAGTAAAGAACCTGCGCGCCTGTCTTCAGCGCCGCCTCCATCATAATTTCAACTGCAATATCAAGCAGCAGGTCGTCATGGTCGAAAAGCGCGATGTATTCGCCCTTTGCCGCCGCAATCGCAGTATTAGTGGCCCCGCTAATTCCAGTGTTCTTTTTATGCGGAATGGCCCGAACGCGCTCCTCACTGGCGCACAAGTCTTCGATGATCCTAGTCAGTTCCTTGGATTTGCTATTGTCGTCAACCAGGATCAGCTCCCAGTTGGCATAGGTCTGCGCCAGCACGGAGCCAATGGCGGCCGTGAAGTCCCCGATACGCGGGCGATACACCGGGCAGAGAATGCTAATGAGCGGCTGTGCCCGGTTCCCCGGCCATGGAGTTTGACGCCGGCGGTTGCGTAGCGCGGCCTGGTATTGCCGCGCCCACGGATCGTAGTCAGCAAGTGTAAACACCCGTTCGGACAGCATGTCCTTAAGCTCGCGCTGTAGCCGCCACAACTGCGTGCTCATATCCTCCATCGCGCTATACAAGCGGGCGACCCGAGTGTCGGACTGGTGCGGGGGATACTCGAATGAGACGGGGCTGCCCTCCATTTGGCCACCTGTGGCTGCCAAGCGGAAATCGAAGGTATAGGAACGGCCATCGCGGAACCGCGCCGGAGGCCGGAACATGAAGCCGCAATGCGGGTCGCAACCGAGCGCCTTGGCGACATCCGCGCGATGCTTGTCGCCTTTGACGCGGCCCACCTCGACCCCGTCGTGCAGCACCAGCACGTCGACACCGCCTTGCTTCACCGCGCTGCCATGATCCTGTCGCACTGCCCAGCCGCGCAGGACGCCTTGGGTCAGGCCGTCCACAAAACTCCTCAATGCGACAGGCGCGTGCATCTGGAGGATGGAGGTGTTCGCCATGCCGCCTTCACGGTCAGAAAACAGCAGGTACTCGCCGCTATGAAACCGTATGGATATAGCATGCTGCTCGCCGTCCAGGTACTGCTCCGGAATTGCGAACCGAAACCCTGAGTCATTGCCGCGCAGCCCGGCGCTTTCCAGATCCGGTCGGTCCGTGTCACAAAAAAAATTGGCGACCGGCGCATCGTCTATAAACAAGAAAAGGCTCGCAGGGCGGTTACCGCGAAATGCGTCGATGGCCCACCCGTTAATGTAGCCGTCCCTGATGTAGTCGACGTGACCATAGCGCGGGTTTTTTTGCATGATCCGTCCTGCTTTGCCAGTGTCACGCATGTTGCCATGGACGACACAGAGCCCGCTATGTTGCTATCAAAACTACGCTGTGCTGTTCTCCGGTGCTACCCTGACTGTTTTAAATCGTCAAGATGTATCTCGTTGCAGCGTAATACAAAATAATGGAAATGCAGGTTTACGCGCACCACCAGCCAAATGCGCCTACGCTATCCCCGTAAAACGTCGTAACGCAGGAACGCAGCGTGCCGTTCGTTCCCATAATGGATGAAACCACAGGTTCTATTCGCTTGCGAACGCGATCTCGACGCGGAGCTTTCGTCATCTAAAACTTTTCCCGATCGAAGTGGATCGGAGAAAAGCTCCAGCCCTTTGTTTAAGCGAGCATCGTCCAATCGAAGAGCAGAACGATTGAACGATGCGCTAGCAGCCGCGAAGGATCGCCCATTTCATACCGCAAAAGCGGTGCGTCCCTCCGCTTGACCATAGGTCAGGAAATGCTCCAACGGGTCGAGCTTGGCCGCGCGCACATCAGAGTAGGCAGCCAAGTATTTGGCCGTGCTGAAAAGCGCCGAGGGGTTGCGGCCCTCATGCCACCCGTACTGCTCATAGTGCTTTACCGGATCGAGCTTGGCCGCGGCAACGTCCGGATTATGGCTGAGGTAATACTTGGTGTCGAAGAACGCGTCGGGGTTCAGCCCCTGTCGCCAACCTGTGGTGTCGTAGCTTGAAGCAGCCTGTTGCTGCGCCGCAACCCCAGCAGGGATAAGCGTCGCTCCGAGCTGCTTGTCATAGTAGGCCGCGTTGACGAGTGGGTCAGCCATCGCCGTGTTCCCAGTCAGGAACGTGATCCGCCCTTCTTTCTGACCATACTGTATGTAGTGCAGCAAGGGATCGAGAGCGGCCTTCTTCACGTCGGGATTTGCGGCCAGATACTTGCTGTCGGAGAACAACAGGCTGGGGTCACGGCCCTCGCGCCACCCATATTGCTCGAAGTGCTTCAGCGGATCAACGCCGGCTGCTTTCACATCCGGATTATGGGCCAGATAGTATTTGCTATCGAAGAACGCGTCCGGGTTGAGGCCCTGCCGCCAACCTGAGGTGTCGTAGCTCCAGGCCGCCTGTTGCTGTCCCGCCGTCCCGGCTGGGATGAGGGTCGCGCCAAGCTGCTTGTCATAGAATGCCGTGTCGATGAGCGTGTCGGCCGTCGCCGTGCTCCCGGTCAGGAACGTTGCCCGGCCCTCGGCCTTGCCGTATTGCTCATAATGACGCAACGGGTCGAGGCTGGCCGCCTTCACGTCGGGGTTCGCCGCCAAGTACTTGCTGTCGGAGAACAGCAGGCTTGGCTGGCGGCCCTCTTTCCAGCCGTACTGCTCGAAGTGCGACAGTGGGTTCAAGGCTGCTGCCGCCACGCCGGCGTTCTGGCTGCGATAATACGACACGTCGAACAGGCTGTTGGGATTGCGCCCCTGCGTCCAGCCAACGGTCATGAACTGCTGGTAGGGGTCTACTCCGGCCGCAGCCACGTCCGGGTTCTGCGAAAGATAGTAGGCGGTGTCGAATAGCGGGTCGTTGACGACGACCGTCGTGGAGGCCTGGCTGTTGCCGGCCGGCGTCGTTTCCTGCAGCTTGAAGCTGTCGGTGGTATACGATCCCTTGAACGAGATCGATTTCACGATGGTCCCGCCCAGCGACAAGTTCAGCACGCCGCTACTCGCATTGGTCGATATGTAGGCAGCCTGGTCCCACCGGCTACTGACCAACTGGATGGTGTCGGACGACGTAAATCCGGAAATGGCGCCCTCGAACAGCCTGCCGGCGTCCATCCGGAGCGTCGTGGCGCCCCCGATGCTGCGCTCGAACACGAAGGTCTGCCCGGCGCTTACGGCCCGCACCGCCTCGAACGTGACGCCGCCGCCCAGCAACACCGTGCCGGTGCCCGTCAGGTTGGCCGCCACATAGGCCAGTTGCGGCGTTTGACCCGGGCTGCTTATCGAGATGAGGCCGTCGTTCTCCAGTTGATCGGCCACATTTTGGCCGGCGGTCACGACCTGGAAAGACGCATCGCTCACCTGGATCGAGCCGGCATTCACAAATTTCGTGGCGCCGCCGTCCAGCGCGTCGTCGATCTCGAAAAACGCGACGCCCGGGCTGGTGCCGCTTGCCGTGATCGTGCCCTGGTTGTTGACCGCGCCGCGTATCCGCAAGGTCGCGTTCGTCCCGCCCGCTATGAGGCTCAACTGCGAGGAGGCCGCGAGCGTCGCCCCTGACAGCAGCAAAACAGGGCTGGAAGCATTCGACGAGCCCAGTGCGATCACCAGCGAACCCGGCAGCGCACCAGTCGCTGTCACCGTTCCTGCGCCGATGCTGGCTATATCACCTAACGCGGGAGCAGCCTGGGGCGTCCAATTGCCATCCAACGAAAACAGGCCGTCGGACCCGTTCCATGTCTTTGTCGCCATTGTGCCCTGACCCTTGATAGCCTTACTGCAAACCTCCATTAGCAGAGCTACTCAACCTATGGTAGTAATTTCCGCCAATAATTTTGGTTGTGGATCGTTATGTCACGGTGTGTGACAAATCCACTCTTGTTATTTGGGAGCCGCAAGCCACTCCGAACTTGCACCCGGTGGCCGATGCATCATCGTTGCACGCTCTCCATATCGGCACATAGGGTTCCACGCCGGACTGAGGGGATGCCATGAGCCGCTATGCTGGGGACGATGCCGAGCCGATGCTGGGGCCGGATGGCCCCTTGGTGGAGACCGTCATCGTGCCGGGTGCGCGCGACCTCGGCGGCTTCGAAGTGCGGCGCGCGCTGCCCTCCAAGGAGCGGCAGATGGTCGGACCCTTCGTCTTCTTCGACCATATGGGCCCGGCGGTGTTCCAAGCCGGCCGGGGACTCGACGTCCGACCGCATCCGCATATCGGGCTCGCCACCGTCACCTACTTGTTCGAGGGCGAGATCATGCACCGGGACAGCCTCGGCACCGTGCAGGCGATCCAGCCGGGTGCGGTGAACTGGATGACCGCCGGGCGCGGCATCGTGCATTCCGAGCGCACGGCGGCGGAGCTGCGTCCGGTGGACAAGCGGCTTTATGGCATCCAGACCTGGGTCGCGCTGCCGCAGGCGCATGAGGAGACGGCGCCGGAGTTCTCCCACGTCGCCCGGGATGCGTTGCCGGAGGTGACAGGCGAGGGCAAGCGGGTCCGGGTGATAGCCGGCGGGATGTTCGGAGTGCGCTCCCCGGTGCGGACCTTCTCGGACATGATCTATGCGGACGCAGCGCTCGATGCCGGGGCGAGCCTGCCGATCGGGGCGGAGCATGTGGAGCGCGCCGTCTATGTGCTGGAGGGCACGGTGGAGATCGGCCCCGACGCGCACGACGCCAGTCGCCTGCTGGTGCTCCGCCCGGGCGACACGATCACCGTCCGCGCGAAAACCGCGGCACGGGTGCTGGTACTCGGAGGCGAGCCGATGGACGGTCCGCGGCACGTCTGGTGGAATCTGGTTTCGAGCCGGCGCGAGCGGATCGAACAGGCCAAAGCCGATTGGCGTGCTGGCCGCTTCGACCGGGTGGCCGGGGATATCGAGTTCATTCCGCTGCCCGAGTAGGCCAGCAAAGGCGCACGGCAATGACCGCCGGCACCGCCGCGCAGCTGGCCCGCATCCAGGCCCTGCGCTCCAAGACAACGGACCGCGGCTGCACCGAGCAGGAGGCGATGGCGGCGGCTGCGAAGGCGGCGGAGCTATTGGACCGGCTGGGCTTGTCGATGTCCGAACTGGAGCTCAAGGCGCAACCCTGCGAAAGCCGCAACCTGCCGACGGGGCGGAGCCGGATCGGGCCGCTCGACGAGTGCGCGCCGGCGGTGGCAGCTTTTTTCGATTGCCGGTTCTGGTTCGAGACCGACCCGGAGGGCCGGCTGACCCAGGTGCTCTTCGGCTTGCCAGCGGACGTGCAGGCGGCGGTCTATCTCATGCAGCTGATCGTCCAGGCGTTCGAGACGGAGGCCAACCGGTTCCGCGCCAGTCCCGAGTACCTGCGCGGCCGTGGCGGACGGCGGCGGGCGCTGCACACCTCCTTCGTGCTCGGCCTCTCGCATGGGATCCAGGCGAGGCTCGCGGCAATGCGGACGGAACGGGAGGCTGCGCTGCGCACATCGTCCGGCCGGGACCTGGCGCTCGCGAAGGCTGGGGTGGTGGACGCGGAGGTCGGGAAACTCGGTCTGCGGTTCCGGTCCCGCAATCCCGTGGCGCCGCCAATTAATCCGGATGCATTCGACGCCGGCCACGCCGCTGGAGAGCGGTTCGAGGCGTAGGCCCGGCTTTGACCACGGCGCGACTACGCCACCAATGCCTGGGCATCTTCACGAAAGTGGATACCGCGGGAATGGAACGATCTGCAGCCGCCCGGAGGCATCGTCGCTGACGCTCGTCGTCAGCCGGGCGATTGTACCGATGCACGTTTGCCAAATGTGCGGGCGGAACCAGCGTGGTGCATGGATCGGGCGGCGGTGCTGAGGCGCCGGGTGACGAACTGGCCCCGGATCGGCGCGCGTGTTTCGACCTGGTTGTGCGTCGTGTGATACATCGCGACCGACGTGACCGTCTGACTGCCGTCGAAGGGCGTGCCGAGGATGCGCAAGGACGAGGCGAACGTTCCATTCGACACCCCGGCCACATACAGCTTGCCCGCGTGCCACTGCATGTCGGTGACCGTGAAGCTGCGCATCGGGGTTTGGTTCCAGAACCGGAAGTCCCCGGCCGGCGGGTTCTCCAGCTTTGCAACGGTGGCGGACAGCCTTGGCACATCGAGCGCGCGGACCACGCCGTCGGGCGCGGCGACGAGGATGGCGGGCCGCCAGTCTGGCCCAACGGAGACGGCGAGGTAAACCTCGGTCGTGCCTGGCCGCTTGGCGAGGCTCTCCAGCCTGCCGTCTGTGGCGCCCAGCACCGGCTGGATCGCCGCATCCAGGTCCATGACGTTGAACGGCGCATCCGGGCGGGTGGCTGTCACCGGGGGCAGGCTTAGGGCGCCGACCTGCGCGGCCTTCCAGTCCGCCACGAACAGCGTTCCGTCCGGCCCGAACGCAAGCCTGGACACGGACGCGAGTTCCGCCGCCTGGGCTGCGCCGCCCAGGGTGCTTCCTGCGGCCGTCAACACAAGCAATGTTCGCTTCAGCATATCTCGTCACCCCCAGATGTCGCAAACGGAACGCGCTTGCCTCATCCGATCCTGGTGCGGACGTCAGCATCCGGGAAGTTCAGATTCGAGAACGCATTGTGCTCCCAGGGAGAACGCGGCAATGGCAAGGCCAGCTCGACGCCGACGTGTAGGGATCGTGCCGGCCGCACTCGCCCATGCGATTGAGGGCAAAGCGTCGCAGGGCGCGCGTTCGGGCTGGGCCGGGCACGTCCAAGGCTGGCATGCCAGTACCCAATGCAAGTACCCAGCCCGGCCAATACTACTCGGGATGCCGCGGCGCCTCGGGACCATGGCGGCCGGAGGGACGGGTGCCACCGTCGGATGGGCCCTGGTGGTCGCCCGCATCGTTGCTGCCCTTCTGCTGCTGCCGCTCGCGCGGGCGGTGGTGGTGCGTCTCGGGCTTCTCGGCGTTCTGATGGCTGCTGCCGGGGCCGCCCACGGCGCGGTCGGCGTGTTCGGTTTTGGTCTGCTCGGTCATTCCACGGCTCCTTATTCCTGTTAGCCTAACGCAGCGGGACCCAGCGCGTTCACCCCATACCGTCTGAACGGGAACCGCACGGAGCATTAAGGCATGGACGATCTAAAGCAGTTCTCCGGCAAGCGCGCGCTGGTGACCGGGGCGGGCAAGGGGATCGGCCGCGCGGTGGCGACGATGCTGGCGGCGCGGGGGGCCGAGGTGGTGGCGCTCGGGCGGACCGCCGTCGATCTCGACAGCCTGGCAGCAGCGGCCGGCTGCCACGCCATCGTCGCCGATCTCGACGACATCGAGCGGACGGCGGCCTTGGTGGCCGCGGCGTTGCCGTTGGATCTGCTGGTCAACAACGCCGGCATCTCCATCCTGGAGCCGGCGCTGGACACGACACAGGCGGCGTTCGAGGCCGTGCTGCGGACCAACACCTGGGCGCCGCTGCGGCTGGCCCAGGTGGTCGCGGGCGACCTTATCGCCCGCAAGCGGCGCGGCGCGATCGTCAACGTGTCGAGCACGGCGTCGTCGCGCGGGCTGGCGCTGCATGCGGCCTATTGCGCGTCCAAGGCCGGGCTGGACGCGTTGACCCGGGTGCTGGCGATCGAGTTCGGCGTCCACGGCATCAGGGTGAACAGCGTCAACCCGACCGTGACCCTGACGCCCATGGCGCAGCGGGCCTGGTCGGACCCGGCGCGCTCGGCGCCGATGCTGGCGCGCATCCCGCTCGGCCGTTTCGTCGAGCCGGAGGAGGTGGCGCGCACGGTCTGCTTCCTGCTCGGCGAGGACGCCGGGATGGTCAATGGCGCCTGCCTGGAGGTCGATGGCGGGTTCTCGGCCGGGTAGAACTCCCGAGTTGCCACGCACTGGGCCAGCGTGCACGAATGGCCGGGCGCGCCGCGCTGCGACCGAGGGGACCATCGTGCAACCCATCCAGCTCAACCGAGCCAATCTTGCTTCCCTCCAACCGCCAGTCCGGGTGCCTCGCTTCGACCCGGCCAGCGTGACCGCCGGCATCATGCATCTCGGGTTGGGCGGTTTCCATCGCGCGCACATGGCCCGCTACACGCATAATTTGATGGAGCGGCGGGCGGATGCGCTCGGCTGGGGCATCGTCGGCGCCGGGCTGCTGCCCGCCGACAGCCGCATGCAGGAGAGCCTGGCGCCACAGGACAACCTTTATACCTTGGTGGAGCGCAGCTTCACGGACGAGACCGTTACCGTAATCGGCTCGCTCGCCGGCGTGGTGTTCGCGGGCAAGTCCAGCGCCGCCCTGCTGGATGCGATCGACCGGCCAGACATCCGCATCGTCAGCCTGACGGTGACGGAAAACGGCTATTGCCTGAACCGCTCCACCAAGCGCCTCGATCCCGAGCATGCGCTGATCCGCGCCGACCTCGCCCATCCGGAGCGGCCGTCGAGCGCGGTCGGCATCGTGGTGGAGGCCTATCGCCGGCGCCGGGCCAGCGGCATGCGGCCGTTCACCGCACTCAGCTGCGACAACATCCAGCACAACGGCGACGTGCTGCGCGAGGCGGTACTGGCTTTGGGCGCGCTGCGAGACCCTGGGCTGGCCGCATGGATCGCCGAGCATGGAAGCTTTCCCAGCACGATGGTTGACCGCATCACGCCGGTAACCGCGGCGGCCGACGTGGCGGCGCTGGCCGAGCGCCACGGTATCGTGGACCGCTGGCCGGTGTTCGCAGAAACCTTCACGCAATGGGTGATCGAGGACCGCTTTCCCGCCGGCCGCCCGCCTTGGGAGGAAGTCGGCGCGCAGTTCGTCACGGACGTGGCACCGTACGAGTTCATGAAGCTGCGGCTGCTGAACGCCAGCCATCTTGCGGTGTCCGGAATGGGGCGGCTCGCGGGCTATGTCACCATTGACGAGGCGATGGCCGACCCGCTGATCACCCGCTACATGGGCGCGCTGATGGACCGCGAGACCGGGCCCACGCTGCCGCCGGTGCCGGGGATCGACCTCGCCGATTACAAGGCGACGCTGATCGAGCGCTTCGCCAACCCCGCCATCAAGGACACGGTGGAGCGGGTGAACACCGACGCGCCGCTGAATATCCTGGTGGACCCGATCCGCGACCGGCTGCGTGCGGACCAGCCGATCGAGCTGCTCGCGCTCGCCTTGGCCGCCTGGCTGCGTCGGGTGCGCGGCGAGGACGAGCGGGGGCAGCCGATCGACGTGCGCCATCCGTTGGCCGCCCTGTTGCGGGAAAAGGCCATCGAGGGCGGCCCGGACCCCCGGCCGCTGCTCGGGATCACCCAGCTTTTTGGCGAGACCGGCGCGGATGCACGCCTGATCGAGCCGGTCGGCCGCTGGCTGGCGTCGCTCTACGCCAAAGGGAGCCGGGCGACGTTAGCGGAGGCTTCGCGCAGGCTCGACTTCTAATCGAATGTAGCGCCCATTTCGTTTTATAGATGTTGACGACGCCGCGGGATGGTGGAACGCTCCATTCAAGGCCGCTTGCAGCAGCAGCGCCAAGTAATTCGATTTGGGGAGACGTGCCATCGCTCATTGCATCCAGGGCGGCCTGCGTGCCGCCGTCGCTACCGGCGCCCTGCTCGCCATGGGCTTCGCGGCCGGTTCGGCGCGGGCCGAGTCCACCATCACCATCGCGACCGTGAACAATGGCGACATGGTCGTCATGCAGAAGCTGTCGTCGCAGTTCGAGCAGCAGCATCCCGACATCCACCTGCGCTGGGTGGTGCTGGAGGAGAACGTGCTGCGTCAGCGCATCACCACCGACATCGCCACCAAGGCCGGCCAGTTCGACGTGATGACGGTGGGCAACTACGAGGTGCCGATCTGGGCCAAGCAGGGCTGGCTGGAGCCGATGGACAAGCTGCCGGCGCCATACGGCGTCGACGACATCCTGAAGCCGGTGCGCGACGGGCTGACCTATAACGGCAAGCTGTACGGCCTGCCGTTCTATGCCGAGAGCGCGATGACCTACTACCGCACCGACCTGTTCGAGAAGGCGGGCCTCAAGATGCCGGAGGCGCCGACCTACGAGCAGATCCGCGGCTTCGCCGATAAGATCACCGACAAGGCGAACCAGGTCTATGGCATGTGCCTGCGCGGCAAGCCCGGCTGGGGCGAGAACATGGCCTATGTCACCACGCTGGTGAATGCCGAGGGCGGCCAGTGGTTCAACATGCAGTGGAAGCCGGAGATCGAAACGCCCGAGTGGCGCAAGGCGGTCACCTACTATACCGATATCCTGAAGGCGGACGGGCCGCCGGGTGCCACGTCGAACGGCTTCAACGAGAACCTGGCGCTCTTCGCCAGCGGCCATTGCGGCATGTGGATCGACGCAACCGTCGCCGGCGGCTTGCTGTTTGACAAGAAGACGTCGAGCGTTGCCGACAAGGTGGGCTTCGCGCCGATGCCGACCGGTAGCTTCAAAGGTGCGCCGACATGGCTGTGGAGCTGGAACCTGAGCATCCCGACCTCGTCCAAGCAGCAGGAGGCGGCGCGGACCTTCGTGGCCTGGGCGACGTCCAAGGAGTATATCCAGCTCGTCGCCAAGGAGAATGGCTGGGTCGCGGTCCCCCCCGGCACGCGGCAGTCCACCTACGACAATCCCGATTACCAGAAGGCCGCGCCATTCGCAGCCTTCGTGCAAAAGGCGATCAGCATCGCCAACTCGACCGGCCAGACCAAGGAGCCCCGCCCGTATGAGGGCGCGCAGTTCGTGGCAATCCCCGAGTTCCAGGGCATCGGCACCCAGGTCGGCCAGACCATCGCCGGCACGCTAAGCGGGCAGAGCACCATCGAGCAGGGGCTCAAGACCGCCCAGGCTTCGACCGAGCGGACGATGCGCCAGGCCGGCTACCCGAAGAAGTAGGCGGCGAAGCATGTCGGCAGCCGCAATCCGGGAGAGCGCGGTGGTAGCCAAACCACCGCGCCGGGCCGGCTCGGTGCTGGTGGTGCCGTCCGTGGTGGTGCTGCTGGCGTGGATGATCGTCCCGCTGGTGATGACCCTGTGGTTCTCGTTCCAGTATTACAACCTGGTGAACCCCGACGTGAGCGGGTTCGCCGGGGCCGACAACTACGAGTTCCTGGTCACCGACCCAGACTTCTGGGTCTCGCTCCGCAACACGATGACGCTGCTGATTTCGGTGCTGGTCACCACCGTGGGCTTCGGCACCCTATTGGCCGTGCTGTTCGACCAGCCATTCCCTGGCCAGAAGATCGCCCGGGTGCTGGCGATCTCGCCATTCTTCGTCATGCCCACCGTCAGCGCGCTGATTTGGAAGAACCTGCTGATGCACCCGATCTACGGCGTGCTCGGCGCCGTAGCGCTCGCCTTCGGGCTTCAGCCGGTGGACTGGTTCGCCACGTATCCGCTGGCCTCCGTCATCGCCATCGTGTCCTGGGAGTGGCTGCCGTTCGCGCTGCTGATCCTGCTCACCGCCGTGCAATCGCTCGACCACGAGCAGCGGGAGGCCGCGCGCATGGACGGCGCCGGGATGGTGGCGCAGTTCTTCTTCATCACCCTGCCGCACCTCTCCCGCGCCATCAGCGTCGTGGTGATGATCGAGACGATCTTCCTGCTCACCGTGTTCGCCGAGATATTCGTCACGACCTCCGGCGGACCCGGCAATGCCACGACCAACCTCGCCTTCCTGATCTATGCCCGCGCCCTGCTGCAGTACGACGTGGGCGGCGCCTCGGCCGGCGGCGTGGTGGCGATCGTCCTGGCCAACATCGTCGCCTACTTCCTGGTGCGCAGCATCGCCCAGCGGCTGGAGGTCTAGGCAATGCGCGAAACCCTGCTCCAGCGCGTGCTCGCCTTCGTTGTCGGCTGGGGCGTGGCCTTGCTGCTGTTCTTCCCGATTGCCTGGATGGTGCTGACCAGCTTCAAGTCCGAGGGCGACGCGATCACCCCCAAGCTCGCGTTCTCCCCGACCCTCACCTCCTATGCCGAGGTGCTGTCGCGGGCGGACTACCTCAGCTTCGCATGGAACAGCATTATCGTTTCCGTCGGCGGCACGGTGCTGGCGTTGTTGTTCGCCATCCCTGCCGCCTACTCAATGGCCTTCCATCCGACCAAACGCACCCGCGGCACGCTGCTATGGATGCTCTCGACCAAGATGCTGCCGCCGGTGGGCGTGCTGGTGCCCATCTACCTGCTGTTCCGCACGACCGGGCTGCTCGACACCCGCGTTGGGCTGGTCGTGATCTACGCGCTGATGAACCTGCCGATCGTGGTCTGGATGCTGTTCACCTTCTACAAGGAGGTGCCGAACGACATCCTGGAGGCCGGCCGCATGGATGGCGCGCAGACCGCGAGCGAGGTGTGGTTCCTGCTGCTGCCGCTGACCTTGCCGGGCGTCGCCTCCACCGGACTGCTGTCGCTGATTCTGTGCTGGAACGAGGCGTTCTGGAGCCTGAACTTGACCGCCTCGGCGGCGGCGCCCTTGACTGCCTTCATCGCCTCGTTCTCCAGCCCCGAGGGGTTGTTCTTCGCCAAGTTGTCCGCGGCCTCGACCATGGCGGTGGCGCCGATCCTGGTGTTCGGCTGGTTCAGCCAGCGCCAGCTCGTGCGCGGCCTCACCTTCGGCGCCGTGAAATAGGAGCCCCCGCATGGCAACGCTGACGCTGCGCAACCTGCGCAAGAGCTATGGCCCGGCCGACGTTATCAAGGGCATCGACCTCGACGTGCTGGAGCGTGAGTTCGTGGTGTTCGTCGGCCCCTCCGGATGCGGCAAGTCCACCCTGCTGCGCATGATCGCGGGCCTGGAGGACATCACCTCGGGCGAGCTGCAGATCGATGGCAAGCGGGTGAACGACGTGGGGCCGGCCGACCGCGGGCTGGCGATGGTGTTCCAGTCCTATGCGCTTTATCCGCACATGACGGTGCGGCAGAACATGGGCTTCGCCCTGCGGCTGGCGCGCGTGCCGAAGGCCGAGCGGGACCGCAAGGTGAACGAGGCCGCGCGCATCCTGCAGCTCGAACCGTATCTGGAGCGGCGGCCCAAGGACCTGTCGGGCGGGCAGCGGCAGCGCGTCGCCATCGGCCGCTCCATCGTGCGCGACCCCAAGGTGTTCCTGTTCGACGAGCCGCTGTCCAACCTCGACGCGGCATTGCGGGGCCAAATGCGCATGGAGCTGCTGCGCCTGCACGAGGACCTGAACGCCACCATGGTCTATGTCACGCACGACCAGGTCGAGGCCATGACGATGGCCGACAAGATCGTCGTGCTGCAGGCCGGCCTTGTCGAGCAGGTCGGCTCGCCGCTGGAATTGTACCATCACCCCGCGAACCTGTTCGTGGCCGGCTTCATCGGCTCGCCGCGCATGAACCTGCTGCCGGCCCAGGTGACCGAGGTGGACCGGTCCGGCGTGACGGTGACGCTGCCCTCCGGCGGGCGCGTCACGGTGCCTACCTCGGCGGGCACCGCGCGCCAGGGCGACACTATTACGCTGGGCGTGCGGCCCGAGGGGCTGCATATCGACCCGGCCGGCCCGATCGTGGGCGAGGTCAAGCTGGTCGAGCGCCTCGGCGGCCTGACCCTGCTGCACGTCACAGCCGAGGGCGGCCAGCCGTTGACGGTGCAGGTCGAGGGCAGCGTCTCGACCCGGTCGCACGAGCCTATCCACCTCTCGATCGACACAGCCGCCTGCCATCTGTTCGACAAGGCCGGCGAGGCTATGCCGCATCTGGCCAGGCATCCGCTGGCCGCATGATCTCCGGCTGAGGCGCAGGGCGTGTTTCTCGGCCTCGATTTCGGCACCTCGGCGGTGAAGGCGCTGCTGGTGGACGGCGCCCAGCGGGTGGTCGGCAGCGCCACCATGCCGCTGTCGGTGCTCCGCCCGGCGCCGGGCCACAGCGAGCAAAATCCGGAGGCTTGGTGGCAAGCCATGCTGGACGCGGTGGACGCGCTCGGCCGCGATCATGCCGGCGCCTTGGCCGCGGTGCAGGGCATCGGCCTGTCCGGCCAGATGCACGGCGCGGTCCTGCTGGACGCCGCCGGTCAGGTGCTGCGCCCGGCCATCCTGTGGAACGACGTCCGCTCCGGCGCGGAGTGCGTCGAGCTGGAGGCGACGTTTCCAGGGTTGCGCCAGGTGACCGGCAACATCGCCATGCCGGGCTTCACCGCACCGAAGCTGCTATGGGTCCGCCGGCACGAGCCGGACGTGTTCGCCCGCATACGCACCGTGCTGCTGCCCAAGGCCTGGGTCCGCTACCGGATGACCGGCGAGCTGATCGAAGAGATGTCGGACGCCTCCGGCACGCTCTGGCTCGACGTCGGCGCGCGGGACTGGTCGGACGCGGCGCTGACCGCGACGGGGCTGTCGCGCGACGCGATGCCGCGCCTGGTCGAGGGCAATGCTCCGGCCGGAACGCTGCACCGGACGCTCGCCACCCGCTGGGGCATGGCCCGGCCGCCGCTCCTGGCCGGTGGGGCCGGCGACAACGCGGCGGGGGCCATGGGGCTCTCGGCGATCCACCCCGGCGACGCCTTCGTCTCGCTCGGCACGTCGGGCGTCCTGTTCGCAACGACGGACAGCTTCCGGCCGTATCCGCAGGCGGCGGTGCACGCCTTCTGCCACGCTTTGCCGGGGACCTGGCACCAGATGGGCGTCACGCTCTCGGCGGCGGCGTCGTTGTCTTGGTGGGCCGGCGTCGCGGGCCGGCCGGAGGCGGAGCTGCTGGCGGAGATGGGCACGCCCACCGCACCCAGCCCAGCGTTGTTCCTACCCTATCTCGGCGGCGAGCGGACCCCGCATAATGATGGGGCGCTCCGCGGCGCCTTTGCCGGGCTGTCGCACGACACGGACCGGCCTTTGCTGACCCAGGCCGTGCTCGAAGGGGTCGCCTTCTCGCTGCGGGACTGCCTCGACGCGCTGGCCGCCTCGGGCACGCGCGTTCATTCCGCGGACGTGATCGGCGGCGGCTCGCGCTCCCGCGCCTGGATCGCGATCATCGCCGCGACGCTCGGCTTGCCGCTGCACCGTCTGGCCGCGGGCGAGCATGGCGGCGCGTTCGGCGCGGCACGGCTGGCGCGGATGGCCGTCACCGGGGAGACGCCGGAAGCGGTCTGCACCCCGCCGGCGCGCGAGGAGACCGTCATCCCCGATCCGGCACTGGCGGACGCCTATACCCGGCGCCTCGCGCAGTACCGCGCGCTGAATGCTGGCGTTTCCGCTGCCGTCCGGGCCGAAGCAGTCAGCTAGTTAGCCTGCCCGCGGTCGCCTCACCTCATCGAACTGCGGGATCATGCATTTGTTTGACGCACCGGCTGGTCGTGCGCTGTTGTATGGTGCAAACCGCCCGTAGTGCGGCCGGGCATCTCGTAGCTGCCTATATGGGAGAGGGACTATGACCCCACGCAACGTCGTGATCACCAGTGGCGTGCGGACGCCGATCGGCGTATTCGGCGGCGCGCTGGCCGGGCACCCGCCTACCCAACTGGCAGCGCTGTGCGTGGCGGAGGCGCTCCGCCGCGCCGACCTGCCCGGCGAGCGCGTCGAGCACGTCGTGTTCGGCAACGTCATCGTCACCGAACCCCGGGACGCCTATCTGGCGCGCGTCGCCGGCATCGAGGGCGGGGTTTCCAAGGAGGCGCCCGCCCTGACGCTCAACCGGCTGTGCGGCAGCGGCGTGCAGGCGATCATCTCGGCGGCGCAATCGATCATGCTGGGCGATGCCGAGGTGGCAGTGGCCGGCGGCGCCGAGTGCATGAGCCGGGCGCCGCATCTGCTGCATGCCGGGCGCTTCGGCCAGCGCATGGGCGACGTGGCCGTGGTGGACCACCTGACCGGCATCCTGACCGATCCGTTCGGCCACGGCATCATGGGCATCACCGCGGAGAACGTCGCCGAGCGGTGGCAGATCGGGCGCGAGGAACAGGACGCCTTTGCGCTGGAAAGCCAGCGCCGCGCCGGCGCTGCGATCGAGGCCGGGCGGTTCCGCGACCAGATCCTGCCCGTCGAGGTGCGGCGCGGCCGTGCAACCATCCAGTTCGACACTGACGAGCATCCAAAGCCCGGCACCACGGCGGCGGCGCTCGCCAGCCTGCGCCCGGCCTTCCGCAAGGACGGCTCCGTGACCGCGGGCAACTCGTCGGGGGTCAACGACGGCGCGGCGGCGGTCGTGCTGATGGACGAGGAGCTGGCCCACCGCGAGGGGCGCAGCGCGTTGGCGCGCATCGTCGGCTATGCCCATGCCGGCGTCGAGCCGGCGGAGATGGGCATCGGCCCGGTGCCGGCGGTGCGGCGCCTGCTGGAACGGACCGGCCTCGACATCGGCGATTTCGACGTGATCGAGTCGAACGAGGCCTTCGCCGCCCAGGCCTGCGCCGTCGCACGCGAGCTGAAGTTCGACCCCGCCCGTGCCAACCCCAACGGCGGCGGAATCGCCCTCGGCCATCCCGTCGGCGCGACCGGGGCGATCCTGGTGGTCAAGGCCGCCTATGAGCTGGCCCGCATTGGCGGACGGTATGCGCTCGTGACCATGTGCATCGGCGGCGGCCAGGGCATCGCGCTCGCCATCGAGCGGACCGGGTGAACCGCAAACCTTTAAGCCAGGGGCAATCTTGACAGCGGCGCCGGGCGCGGCCCAATTTTCGTGGCGGTAGAACACCGCAAGGCTGCGGCAGCACGAGCCAGGGAAAACGGCATGTCCGAGACAAGGCAGCACCCGGTGAACCGGCATCCGGTTCCGGCCGGTCCATTGGACGTGGTGATCGTCGGCGCCGGGTTCGCCGGCCTCTATATGCTGCGCAAGCTGCGTGGGCTCGGCCTGTCCGCCTTGGTTTTCGAGGCCGGCGAGGACGTGGGCGGGACCTGGTACTGGAACCGCTATCCCGGCGCGCGCTGCGACGTCGAGAGCATGCAGTACTCCTTCTCGTTCTCGGAGGAGCTGCAGCAGGAGTGGCAGTGGACCGAGCGCTTCTCACCGCAGCCGGAGATTCTGCGCTATGCCAACCACGTGGCGGACCGCTTCGACCTGCGGCGCGATATCCGGTTCGGCACCCGGGTGACCGGCGCCACCTTCGACGAGGCCACGAACCGCTGGCACGTCGAGACGGATCGCGGGGACCAGGTTTCGGCGGCGTTCTGCATCATGGCGACGGGCTGCCTCTCGGCCGGCCGGGTTCCGGACATCGCAGGGATCGATCGCTTTGCCGGCAAATCCTACCACACCGGGCAATGGCCGCACGAGGGCGTGGACTTCACCGGGCAGCGGGTAGGCGTCATCGGCACCGGCTCCTCGGCAATCCAATCCATCCCCGTCATCGCCGAGCAGGCGGCCCACGTCTTCGTCTTTCAGCGCACGCCGAACTTCAGCGTGCCGGCGCGCAACGCCGCGCTGACGCCGGAATACGAGCGCGAGTGGAAATCGAGCTATGCCGAGCGCCGGCGACGGGCGCGCACCCTAAAATCCGGCATCATCTACGACTTCGGCGAGACCTCGGCCCTGGCGGTCACGCCGGAGGAGCGGCAGCGCGAATATGCAGCCCGCTGGGAGACCGGCGGCATCAGCCTGCTCAGCGCCTACACCGACCTCGCGACCAACAAGGCGTCCAACGACACAGCGGCGGACTTCGTGCGCGAGCGAATCCGCTCGATCGTCCGTGACCCGGCCGTCGCCGAGATGCTGCTGCCGACCAACCACCCCATCGGCACCAAGCGCATCTGCGTGGACACGGACTACTACGAGACGTTCAACCGCAGCAACGTGACCCTGGTGAATCTCCGGTCGACCCCGATCGAGGAGGTCACGCCGGCCGGCATCCGCACGCGGGATGCGGAGTACGCGGTGGACAGCATCGTCTACGCGACCGGCTTCGACGCCATGACCGGGGCCGTGCTGAAGATCGATCCCCACGGCCGGGGCGGGCAGCGGCTGGCGGATAAATGGGCCGCAGGCCCGCGCACCTATCTGGGCCTGATGACGGCGGGGTTCCCCAACCTGTTCACCATCACGGGGCCCGGCAGTCCCTCCGTGCTCAGCAACATGATCGTGTCCATCGAGCAGCACGTGGAGTGGATCGCCGGTGCCCTCGCCCACCTCCGGGCGCACGGGATCGCCTGCATGGAGGCGACGGCCGAGGCGGAGGACGCCTGGGTGGCGCACGGCAACGACGTGGCCCACCAGACGCTGTATCCCCAGGCGAACTCCTGGTACATGGGCGCCAACATCGAGGGCAAGCCGCGCGTCTTCATGCCCTACATCGGCGGCGTCGGAGTATACCGGGAGACCTGCGACGCCGTTGCGGCAAAAGGGTACGAGGGCTTCTGCCTGACCATGGGCCCGGAGATGGCGTCCGCTGCGGCCGAGTGACGGCCGCGCCGGGTCAGCTGCCGGCCCCCTCGATCAGGTTGCCGAACAGCTCCCATCGCGATCCATTCCACTTCTGCAACTGCATCTGCTTGATCGGGCGGAAGTCGGTCGAACTGGTGTTGACGACGATGCCGGGAAGCAGAGTGGAAAGCTGCAAATTCTTCAGGTTGGCCGCCTGCTTCATGACGCTCTCGCGTGAGAAATCGGCGTTGCACTGCTTCAGCACCTGCATAGTGGCGCCGCCGACCGCGTAGGCATAGGCATAGTTCAAGTCCGTTACGTCGGAGTCGGGCATGTACTCCTTCATGAACGCCCGCCACTCGTTCATGCCGGGGTCGTCCTTCCAGGCCGGGTCGTCCGAGTCCTTTAGGTAGGCGGCCGCAACAAGGCCGATGGCGCGCTCTGGCCCAGCCGGGTTGATCACCGCCCCGACTGAGAGCGACACGTCCGTCAGCAAATGCAGTGGCTTCCAGCCGAGGTCATAGATCTTGCGGATGATCTGCGCCGCGAATTTCGGCGTCGCCGCGCTTACGAGCACATCGGCGCCGGAGCCCTGCAAAGTCACCGCCTGGCTGTCGATCGTTGGGTCGGTGACCTCGTAGCTGATGGCCTTCACCACCATGCGGTCATACTTGTCGCCAAGCCCGTCCCGCATCCCGATGACATAGTCTTTGCCGAAATCATCATTCTGATACAGGATCGCGATCTTGCCATCCGGCTTGTTTTGCAGGATGTACTTGGCGTAGATCTGCCCCTCCGTCCGATAGCTGGGCTGAAAGCCGATCGTCCACGGGAACTCCTTCGGGTTGGCCCACTTGTCCGCGCCGCTCGCCACGAAAAGCTGCGGCACCTTCTTCTGGTTCAAGTAGCGCTGCACCGCGCTGTTCGACGGCGTGCCCAAGCCGTTGAGCATGAACGCCACGCCCTCCTGCTCCACCAGCCGCCGGGTCTGCTCGACCGTCTTGGGCGGCAAATAGCCATCGTCGACCGAGATGAAGTTGATCTTGCGCCCGGCGATGCCGCCCTGATCGTTCACTCGCTTGAAATAGGCGACCAGCCCGCGCCCGATCGCGCCATAGGCCGAAGCCGGGCCGCTATACGCCTCGGTCTGGCCGATCTTGATCTCGGTCGCGGTGACGCCCGGGGTCTCGGCCCTGGCCGGCCCGATGCGGCCCAGAACTCCGAGCGTGGCAGCGAACGGACCCGCGGATGCGAGCAGGGTGCGACGGAACATGGAAACCTCCCTTGTTGAAATGTTTGATCACGCGGGGCGCCGTGCCGCGCGCCGCAGCAGGCGGCCCAGTCCGCCGGCGACGCCCGACGGCAGCAAGTACATAAAGGCGATCAGTACCAAACCGTAGACGGCGCCCGGCGCCGCCTTGGAGACCTCCTCGGCGACATTGGGCAGGAACGCGATGAAGACGCCGCCGAACACCGGCCCGGCGATCGAGGCGACCCCGCCCACCACCAACCCCACGAACAGGGTGATCGACAGGAACACCGTAAAGCTATCCGGCGCCACGAACCCCACCGCGATGGCGCCGAGCGACCCGGCAATCCCGGTGAACATCGCACTGACCGCAAAGGTCCGAGTCTTGAACAGCGCAACGTCGATCCCCGTCGCCTCGGCGGCGAGCGGGTGGTCCCGGATGGCGCGCATCGCCAGGCCGATGCGTCCGCGGACCAGGTTGGCCGCCAATGCGAACATGATTACGCCCACGGCCAGGGTGAACAGATAGAGCCACTGGTCGGCGCTGAGCGGCAGGCCAAACGGCGCATCCGGTTTATCGACGACGATGCCCTGCACGCCGCCGGTCCAGCCCTCGAACAGCCGGTATTTCAGCAGTTGCGGCGTGGCGACGGCCAGGGCGAACGTGGTCAGCGCCAGATAGAGCCCGCCCAGCCGCAGCGCGGGCAGCCCAATCAGGAAGCCGAACGCCGCACAGATGACGGCAGAGACCGGCAGCGTCGCCCAGTACGGCACGTCGTACAGCGACATGAGGATGGCGGTCACATAGGCGCCGACGGCGTAGAACGCCCCATGGCCCAGCGAGATCTGCCCGTTGAACCCGGTGACGAGACCCAAGCCCAGGATCGCGACCGCATAGACGACGACCATGGTCAACTGGAACAGCCGGTAGTCGCTGACCAGGAACACCAACGCCGCCGCGGCGGCGACGAACAGCAAGTTGGCCCATGGCAGCAGGGCGCGCATTCCCTAAACCCTGCTGACCACGGTGGTGCCGAACAGCCCCGCCGGCCTGATCGTCAGCACCACGACGATGATTACCAGCGCCAGTGTCAGCTTGAGCTCGGGGCCGACGACGTAGGCGCCGGCGAGGTTCTCGATGATGCCGATGGCGAAGCCGCCGGCCACGGCGCCGAGCGGGTTGGCGATGCCGCCCAGCAGCGCACCCGCGAACGCATACAGCAGGACGCCCGACATCATGTTGGGGTCGAGGAACACCACGGGGGCGATCATCATCCCGGCCGCCGCGCCGATCGCGGCCGCCAGGCCCCAGCCGAGCGCCAGCATCGAGCCCACCCGGATACCCATCAGCCGGCTGGATGCCGGGTTGTAGGCCGCGGCGCGCATGGCCAAGCCGAGGTTGGTGAACCGGAAGAAAGCATAAACGCAGGCCAGCACCGCCAGGGTTACGCCGGTCGCGCCGAGGTCGTGCCGGGTGACGAACCCGCCCAGCACCGGCGGCCCCTCGAACGGGCTGGGAAACTGCTTCAGCGTGTAGGTGAACAGCCATCCCGCGACGCTGTTGAAGGTCAGCAGCAGCCCGATGAACACGCCGACGCTCGCCAGCACCGGCGACCCGGCCATCGGCGCCAGCAGCACGCGCTGGATGACCGCCCCAATCACGAACGAGGCCGCGACCGTGATCGCGAACGCCCCCCAGTACGGTACCCCCGCCTGGATCAGCACCAGCGCGATGTAGGTCGAGAACATCGCCATCTCGCCCTGGGCGAAGTTTACGTGGTGGGTCGCCTGGAAGATCATCACCAGCGCCAGCGCGACGCTGGCGTAGATGCCGCCGGAGGCGATGCCCGAAAGGACCTGGTGCAGGAATTCGTCCATCAGTACCCCAGATACGAGCGGCGGATCGCCTCGTCCTTGCGAATCTCGGCGGCCGGCCCGGCCACGACGATCCGCCCAGTCTCCAGCAGGCAGGCACGGTCCGCGATCGCGAGCGCCAGGCTGGCGTTCTGCTCCACGAGCAGGATGCTCACGCCGTCATCCTGGTTGACGCGCCGCATGATGTCGAAGATTTCCCGCACGACCAATGGCGCCAAGCCGAAGGACGGCTCGTCGAGCAGCAGCAGCTTGGGGCGCAGCAGCAGGGCGCGGCCGAGCGCCAGCATTTGCTGCTCGCCGCCCGATAGCGTGCCGGCCTGCTGTCGCAACCGCTGCTTCAGCCGCGGGAAGTAGCCGAACACCCGCTCCATGCCGGGCGCGACCTCGCTGCGCCGGCGGGTGTAGGCGCCGAGCCGCAGGTTCTCCTCGACCGTCAGCTCCATGAGCGTGCCGCGGCCGTCCGGCACATGGGCGACGCCGCGCCGGGCGATATCCTCGGTGGCGCGCCCGTCGATCCGGATGCCGTCGAAGCGGATAGTGCCGGAGGTGCGAATCATGCCGCTCAAGGCGCGCAGGGTCGTCGTCTTGCCCGCCCCATTGGCGCCGAGCAGCGCGGTGATGCCGCCTCTGGCGACCGCGATGTCCAGGCCGTGCAGCACCTGAACTTCGCCGTAGCCCGCGTGAAGCCCGCTGATCTCAAGCAGCGGCATGGGCGGCCTCGATGGGCTCGCCAAGATACGCGCGGATCACCTGCGGATCGTTTTGCACCTGCTCGGGCGTGCCGTCGGCGATCTTCCTGCCGAGCTCCAGCGCCACCACCTTGTCCGAGACGCGCATGACCAGGTTCATGTGATGCTCGACCAGCAGGATGCTGAGGTCGAACTCGGCCCGGATGTGGCGCATCAGCCCTTCGAGCTCGTCCACCTCCGAGTGGTTCAGCCCGCCCGCGGGCTCGTCCAGCAGCAGCAGCTTCGGGGCGCCGATCAGGGCGCGGGCGAGCTCCACCCGTTTCTGCGTGCCGAACGGCAGGCTGGCGACCGGCGCGTCGGCGACGCCGCGCAGGCGCAGCAGGTCGAGCAGGCGGTCCAGCCGGTCCTCTGCCGCAGCAGCTTCGCGCCGGACCGTAGGGAGCCGCAGCGCGTTGGCGATGAAGCCCGTGCGCCCGAGGTGGTGAGCGCCGGCGAGCATGTTCTCCCGCACGCTCATGCTGCGGAACAGCGCGACGTTCTGGAAGGTCCGCCCGATGCCGAGGTCCACGATGCGGTGCCGGCTGGCCGCCTGCAGTGATTGTCCCTCCAGGCGCACCTCGCCCTCGCCGGGCCGGTAGATACCACTAATGCAGTTGAACAGCGTCGTCTTGCCGGACCCGTTCGGCCCGATCAGGCCGCAGATCTGCCGGGCGCCGACGTCGAACGACACGCCGTCCAGCGCGACGATGCCGCCGAACCGCACGACGACGCCCGACACTTGGAGCAGGGTCATCGCTGGACCGGGTGCCGGGTGGGAAACGGCGCGGCTGTCCATTCTGCTTTGCCTGTCAGGCTGTGCCGCGCCAAATCGGCAGCATTCCCGCCGCCTGGTGTAGACCTTGCACGTTCACTCCCTTGCCTTTGGAACGCGTCGTGCCAGGCTGGCCCGCGCGGCACTCATTGCAGGGATGCTAATGCCGCCTGGCGGATGGTTCAAGCGGGGTGAGAGGGCGGTGGTGTCTGAGTTTAAAGGTCAGCGACAGTTGGAGAACTGACCTAAGATGGAGAGTTTGCAAGCTCGGCATCCATTGTGGAAGCCAAGTCAAAGAAACGCCTGCGAACCTCCTGGGAGAACGGATTGGAGCGTTCAATGGCCTGGAAGACCTCCGGCGCGTCATCCCTAACCATGTTCACGCCCTGCATAAGCAGGTCGAAGCTCCTGGTGGTCATGCGCGTTGGCAGAGGCTCCATTTGAACGAGTACTTTGGCAATGAGGTGGGTCAGTCCCTGGACCATCGCAGCCTCGCGGTCATGGGCTTCAGGCGTTGTCATGATGACGTTCAGGCCCAAAGTTTTATGAAGGAAGGCAGCCACGCGGGGCGCTTGGCCGCCGCGGATCGAGCAGACGGCAATTTTCAGCCCTTTGATGCCGTCGCGGGCGCTTTGCGGCCCGAATAGCGGATGCGTCGCTACAATCTCGACGTGTTCGGGAAGGCCACGCATCATGATCTCTACCGGGACCAATTTGACCGATCCAACGTCGAGCACCAGCGATCCTGGCCGAAGATACGGGCTGATTGCCTGGACCGTGTCTTCTAGCTGATTGACCGGCGTCGCAAGCACGACGACGGGACAACTCGCCGCGGCCGGAAGGCTGGTGAGCATGACGCCGTGCCTCTCATCGAAAGAGCCGGGCAGCAGGGCGGGATCATAGGCACACAGCCGGAAGTGCTGCCGGAGATGCTGCGCCATGAGGCGTCCGAAAGCGCCCAAGCCGATAATGCCGATGGACGGGCGGAATGCGGTGTTGCTGCCGTTTGACATGGCCGGACCTCTAAGAAGCCGCGAGGCCAACGGTATCTTGCGTAGTTCAACCGCTGACGACGCAGAGGTTGAAAAATAACGAAGCACCCCCGCGATTAGGAGAGCGGCGCGTAGTACAGGCTGGAGCTGAAGGTGATTGTTGTCATCTTTGGATCAAAGGCTACCTTGACCAGCGCGTCAACGAAGGACCGCAATGGGTTGGAAGCCGAGTTGCAAACTGACCCACTCCTGGCCGGCCAGACGCGGGCGCCGCAGGCGAAGGCGCCCCCGACCGGCAGCTCGCGTATCTCCCGATGACATCGATATCGTCGGATAGCTCCACCAAGCTCCTAAACCTTGGTGAAACCGCGCGGCGCCGCGGCGGACCCAGTGCGGCCACCGTCCACCACGTAGTGCGCGGCGGTCACGCTGCTGGCCATGTCCGAGCACAGGAACAGCACCACATCGGCGACTTCGTCCACCGTGGCGTAGCGGCCGAGCGGAATGCTCGCCCGGTAGCGCGCGCCGGCCGCCGCGTGGTCGCCGGGGCTGGACTGCTCCTCGAGCGAGTGGATCATCCGCGTATCCGTCGGCCCCGGACACACGGCGTTGACCCGGACCCCGGCTGCGCCGACCTCGCCGGCCGCGGTGCGGGTCAGGCCGAGCACGCCGTGCTTCGACGCGACGTAGGCCGACAGGCCTGGCGAGCCTGTGAGGCCGGCGGTCGAGGCCGTGTTGACCACCGCACCCCTCCCCTGCCGCAGCATCACCGGCAGCACGTGGCGCAGGCCGAGGAACACGCCCTTGAGATTGACCGCGATCACGGCGTCGAACACCGCCTCGTCGTATTCCGCGGTGGGCACCACCGTGCCCTCGATCCCCGCGTTGTTGAAAAAGCAGTCGATCGCGCCGTACGCGTCGAGCGTGGCCTGCACATAGCTCTGCACGTCGGCCGACCGGGTCACGTCCGCCAGCACGAACTTTGCCTCGCCACCCTGCTGCCGGATGGCCTCGGTCGTCGCCTCGCCGCCCACCGCGTCGCGGTCCACCACGGCGACGCACGCACCCAGCCGCGCGAAGCCCTGCGCGACGGCACGCCCGATCCCGTTCGCCCCGCCGGTGATCAGCGCCACCTTGCCCGTGAAATCCATATCCTGCCCCCTTATCCGACTTAGCCAACCGTAAGCCGTTCCCCTACACCGCCGTATAGCCGCCATCGACCGTCAGCGCCGTGCCGGTGACGAAGGCGGCGCGGTCGGAGCACAGCCAGACCACCGCCTCCGCCACCTCGTTCGCGGTTCCGAGGCGCTTCAGCAGCACGGTCGCCACGATCTGCCCACCGCGGCGCGCCATGGACTCGGCGATCATCGGCGTCTCGACATAGCCCGGACAAACGGCATTGACGCGCACGCCCGCCGCCGCGTGGTCGATCGCCGCCGCCTTCGTCAGGCCCACGACGCCGTGCTTCGCCGCCACATAGGCGCCGGAGCCCGGCAGCCCCACCAGCCCGGCGATCGAGGCGGTGTTGACGATCGCACCGCCGCCCTGGCGCTCCATCTGCGCGAGCTCATGCTTCATGCACAGCCATACGCCGGTCAGGTTGACGGCCAGCATGCCCTTCCAGGCCCGTTGCGAGAGATCGCCCACCCGCTGCCCGGCCGAGCCCACCGCGGCCGGGGCGATGCCGGCATTGTTGAACGCGCAATCGAGCCTGCCCCATGCCGACACCGCGGCTGCGACCATCGCCTCCACCTCGGCAGCGACGGTCACGTCCGCCGTAACCGTCCTAGCCTCGCCGCCAGCGTCCCGGATCATGCCCACCGTCGCCTCGGCGCCGGGACCCGGTAGGTCGGCGACCAGCACGCGCGCGCCTTCCCGAGCCATGACCAGGGCTGTGGCCCGGCCGATCCCGGACGCCCCGCCCGTCACCAGCGCGGACTTGCCCGCCAGCATCCCCTGCATCAGGCAAGGCGCCAGGCGTCACGCAACGCCGCAGCCGCATACTGCAGCACCGCATCACCGGCGGAGATCACGCGGCCCATGGTCAGCATCCCGTGTATCTGGTCGGCAAGGTGCAGCGCCGCGACACGCACGCCCTCCGCCTCCAGCCGCTCCGCATAGGCGCGGCCCTCATCGGCGAGCGGATCATGCGCGACCGTCAGCACCAGGGCCGGAGCCGTCCCGGCCAGGCTTTCCGCCCGCAGCGGCGAGGCGCGCCAGTCCAGCCGCTGCGTGGGCTCGGGGGTGTAGTGGTCTACGAAGTAACGCATCGTCGCCGCCGTGAGCGGCACGCCGTCGGTGATCCGCGCATAGGAGCCCGACATCATGGTGAGGTCCACCGCCGGGTAGAGCAGAAGCTGGAACACCGGCGCCGGCGCCGCCCCGTCACGCCCCATGATGGCCAGCACGGCGGCGAGGTTGCCACCTGCGCTGTCGCCGCCCACCGCGATGCGGGCGGGATCGACGCCCAGCTCCGCCGCATGGGAGGCCGTCCACGCCAGGGCGGCGACCGCATCGTCGAGCGCGGCGGGGAACCGGTGCTCGGGCGCCAGCCGGTAGTCGACGGCGATCACCCGGCAGGCCGCAAGATTCGCCAGCCGGCGGCAGACGCCGTCATGGCTGTCGAGGTCGCCGAACAGCCAGCCGCCGCCGTGCAGATAGAGCAGGGTCGGCAAGGCGCCGGCATCCGAGGTGCCGGCCCCGCGATACAGCCGCAACCTCAGCGCACCGCCCGGGCCGGGGATGGACACGTCGCGCGCCTCGGCGACCTCGTCCGGCGGTGGCTGCAGCGCGGCGCGGCTCGCGGCATAGGCCTCACGTGCCTCGACCGGCGAAAGCGTCTCGAACGCCGGACGCCCGGCCGCGCGCATGAGTTCCAGCAACTTCTCGGCGTCTGGATGCAGTGCGGGCATTTCATCGCCTCGTGCGAGCGTTTCGGAAGATGGCACCATACAATTCGCATCCGGACCACAGCGCAAGCCGGTGGAATGGGGTCGGGCCGTGCTGGTTAGGTGAACCGCTCGTCCCCTGTCCCCACCCCAGGGCTTTCGCATCAAGCGACGGGCATATGGTTGAGGACGTCGGCGAGAACCCGCATGTCGAGTGGCTGTGACAATCAATTTCGGCCCAGCAGTGCTGATGAATGCTGGCCCACCTCCCGCGGTGTGACCGGTTGGCTCGGGTCTAGGCCCGAGCCGGCCGGTTAGCGTCGCTGTTCCGTCCTCCCCATCATGCTTTGCCGGCTTTGCGTTGCGCTGTGGTGCGGCGGAACCGGTAGGAGTCTGTGCCCGTGGTGATGATGTGCGCCCGGTCGGTGAGACGATC
>JAABUK010001491.1_pt1 | contig 44296 bp, 55 predicted proteins | sample 5559141 | NCBI WGS metagenome assembly JAABUK01 (sample SAMN10711869, study PRJNA513367) | rock metagenome | isolation source: Antarctica rocks | place: Antarctica: Victoria Land, Pudding Butte nord | collected 2016-01-03 | reverse complement strand
CAGTCTGGGGTGTGGAGCCAGTAGTGACTCATCAGACATCCTGGCTTGAAAGCACAGGTGTATGTGGTGTGCAACAAAACCAAGCTGGTGGGAGTTCTGTTCGAAAAAGAGCCTAATGTCCCGCTGTCGGTAGTTTGGGCCAAATAACGAAACGTGCTGACCTCTAATGATGCTGTAAAAAGGGCTGTCAAAAAGAAAATGTTGCTCATCTTCAACCGCTTGCATAGAGCAGTGGCGACAAACACGTTGTTCTCTAGGTGGTTTGGGTCTCAACCATCTGTCAGTCTCAACCCTCAGTGAGTGATCACCTAACCACTCACTCACTCACTCACTCACTCACTCACTCACTCACTCACTCGTCAACTTACTCGTCAACTCACTCACTCACTCACTCACTCACTCACTCACTCACTCACTCACTCACTCACTCACTTACTGCATGCTGTTCAATGTGGTGGATGTGTGGGAGTATAGGAGGAGCTGCAAGCTCCGGGCTGCCGTCTTAGGAGGCTCCCGTCATGATCGCTGAACAGCGTCAACTGTTCTTTTCGTTTCTTTCCAGGAGGAGCTGCAAGAGGAGGTGAGTCAGGAGCTGGGCAGCTATGGCATTGAGCCCTATGCTGAGGGCCTCACAGATGAGCAGTACACCACAGCCATGGCTGAGCTGGCCAACAGGCGCCAGGTGCTGCTGGCTGGCAAAGAGCCTGAGGAGCAGCGCCGCATCCATGCTATGCGCAACAACATGCTCTGGCACTTGCAAAACGTAAGTGACATACTGTGCCCTCACTGCTTGATGTTGACTGTGGTACGTCCATGAACCTTGAACTTGCAGAATGTTACTTGCAGACACTGCATGCATGCATGTAACTTATGAGCTTCCTTGCAACGTTGGTGACTGTTGTTGATATGTAGCAGTGCTTGCAACAATTATGCTCAAGCATGTGCAGCAAGACTGTACTGCACTGCACAGCACTGTACTGCATCGTATTGAGCTCTACTGTATTGCAATATACCATACTGTGCTGTGACTGCTACTCTGATGTCATGCTGGCTAAATGTGACATTGCACCTAGTTCGATGCATAGACTCAATCTGCGGAGACACTCGCTCCCCAATCACCTATGTAGTTCTGCTAGTGATCATGCTGTTGTGGCTGTTGCCAAGGACGACTACAAATGCAGGTGGGTGGCAGGGCACAGAGGACCGGCAGGCTGCTACCTGGGGGCCAGACCTCAAGCAGCCCTGCAGCTGTGGAGCAGAGGCCCCTGAGAGCTGGGCCTCCTGGTGCCTCACCCAGCAGGGCATCTGTCCTCACAGCAACGTCACATGGGTAAGCTTCTTATGGATGACATTGTCAGACAGCTTTGAAGAGACAAGACTTGTCCCGCACGTACCTAGCTCATCATGAGCTGGAAAGCGTAATGATTATAATTGTTGATTACCATTATTATTGTCAGCATTACCATCATACACTGTTGCGCTGTATTGCTGAGCACCAGTTTGTCTGATGCTGTCTTCGCTGTGTGAGCGTGTGAGAATCAGGCACCTGCACATGCATTGATGACCTCAGCTGAGACGTCCAATGTGGGAAGTCACATGCCATGGGAAGTATCATGCAATGTGAGGCTCAGAATGAGTTCATGCCAGTGGGCAGTGCATCCTGCCAGATTAGCTGTTACAGGCATGGTCAAACAATGTTGTCTAGTCAAACAATGTTGTCTGCAGTGGTGAGACCGAAGCAGAAGAGGACCACCCTCCCAGGCGGCTCCTTGTAGGGCGCTCACAGCAACCCCAAGCAGCTCCAAGGAGGCTTCTAGGAGGGGCGTCAGTCCCCACCGCACCAGTCCGGATCCCAGGTGCCTCACCAGTCCCCAAGGGCACCACTGGCCGTCCCAGAAGAGGGCCTAGTCGATCTATCGTTCACCAGGACTTGCTGGCACCAGTCATGCCTGGTCATGAGTCAGATGAAGAAGCTGCGTCTGAGGCTGAGGCTGAGGAAGGGGTCTCATTGGGGACTAGTGGGGTGGACCGGCCTGGGCTGGGGACACTGAGGAGGCGTCTTGGGGATGACCATGACCCCAGAGGACACTCTCAGAAGGGGGCTGCTGCTCTGAGAGATGTGAGGGATGACTTTCGTGAAGCACAAGGGCAGCAGGAGGATGCTATACTACAGGGTGAGCGCTGCTAGAACTCAAGAGTAGCAAGGCAAAGGTGTCTTGCAATACTCAATATTTTGGCTGTGCAGCAACAGCCACTGTGGAAGACTGTGACTCAATGTGACACTGGTTGACGCAGTGCCCAGATCGAGCTGATAGAAGGTGCTTTGCATTTTGTTTCTTACTATAAAGACACCACAGAAAAACAAGACCCCAGAAAAGACACAAAGCCAGAGTTGGCAACACAGAGTTGGCAAGTTACAATTTGTATGGCTCGCCACTTTTGGCGCAGTCTGCCAAACTCACATTGTGTGTTTACAGATGTGCTGGCTTATGTCAGGACTTGCAATCATGCTCTTCTTGCAAAACAGGTGCAGCAGGCCAAAGGGGCACTTTCAGGGCAGCTCGCCCAGGCATGCCCCAGCTGCGCACAGGGAACAGCAATGTAGCCTTTGCTACACAGACCACCACGCAGACCGCATCTTACTCCAGAAGCACCCTGACAAGGGGTCAGGCCTCCAATTCAGGCTCACCCACCCGACGGGGCGCGGACCTGAATAGGCCAGGGCAGAGTCAGCTGAGGGCAGGGCCGTCAGGAAGGGCAGGGCTGACCCAGGTGACCAGGAGGCTGGCACCCCCGCCCACTCCTGCCCCCTCCCCAGCTGGGTCCCCCTCTATCGCTGCGGTGTACAAGCCCATGCAGAGGTCACCAGAGGCACAGTACAGGGCTAGCCGCCTCAGGCCTATCCAAAGCACAAAGCTCAGGTGACAGCTCACCCTGACAAACACATGAGTTGCTGTCACAGGCTGCCTCTGCACCTTACTGCTGCTTGACTTCACACTTAGTATGACATCTTACATGGCAGATACTAGGATTTACAGAGTCTGCAGCGCCCCGTTTGTGTTGGTCTGTTGTATAGTCTACTTTGTCCATCTGATGCGGTAATGACCCAGCTTTGGTCGTACCTTCCAGGCCGCTATCAGAAGCACCTGTTGCAAGCATTGCCGAGGGATCAGCAGAGGAGGGTGTCAGTGAGGAAGCGCATGCAAGTGATGGCCCCTCAGCCCCTGACAGCAGCCCAGGCCAGGTGGAAGAGTCCCAGCCAGCTGTGCAAGCTTCTGACGCACGACCTGCTGCTCCTCAGGTCATCTTGCATGCATTGTGCTCCTGAGTGTGTCTGATGGGTTTTGCCCTCTGAGCACATGTGTATGCAGCTCACTGCTAGGTTGCAGTCACAGTGTAGCCATTTTGGTCTTGGTATGCAGACGATGGTCTCGGGTGCATTCGTAAGCATGGTGCTTGCTGTCAAATGTCAGCAGGTCATAACAAGTATGCACTGTTGGGAATATGAATTGGTTGCACAGCACCTTAGCTGATGCTGCCAAGTTGCAGTAAGGCAATGTTGTTGTTCAGGGAGGACATGAGCAAGCTGAAGATAGTAAGACAGCTTCTATGGTCAAGGAAGCTTCACTGGAAGGCGCAAAGACTACCTTGAGTAACCCTGTCTTCCAGTCTGCTGTCGATGATGTGAGTGATGTAGAGGAACTGCAGTGACAGTTCATGGGTGCTTGACATAGGACAAAATGAACACTCTTACACCATGCTCTGTCGTCATACCCTGTACAAACTTGCGACCTGTTGGTAGCCACAGTAACACAGTGTGTGTGATAACCTAAGCTGCAAAATGACCATCAAGCTGTTGCACAGAGATTTGATGCATATGCTGTATTTGCATATCAGCGTTTGATCAATGTATCAGATATAGCTTGTTGACAAGAGCACAGCTTAGCACTTACATGTGTACTTGGTAGGCAGGTCCACACGCAACTGAGACATGTTCTGTAACAGTGCAGGAAATTAGCCTCCTGACACGCTAGCAATGCACCTTTTACCTCAGCCCTGCTACATATTCTCCCCCACACAAGTTCCGGGCTTCCGAAACCATATGTAGCAGGGCTGAGGTAAAAGGTGCATTGCTAGCGTGTCAGGAGGCTAATTTCCTGCACTGTTACATGTTCACACCAAGAGTGACATGCATTCAATGGTAAGATGCAGGATAATCCACTCCAATCATTGTGCAGCAGCACACCATATGATACTGTAGCATTGTCACTAGCAAGTGACAATGCAGATTTGGCAGCTGAATTTTGCCCCAGCAGAAGTGTGAACCTGAAGAACCAATAAAACTGCTATCTTGTGAATAACGGTTTGTGCAGCTTCCTGTGCGCAATGCTGCGAGCTAATAGTACTATACATATTGTTGATATTGATTGCACAGCCTGTCACGAGCTTGCATGACTGCAGACTGTATCACAATGTCTCTTCGTGGTACCAGACTCTGAAAACTTGAAGAAGAAGAAGAATGGGAAAGTTAACTCACTGCTGACGTGACATTATGCAGAAGGTGTCGGTTCATATTCAGAAGTTACAAAAGAAGGCTGTCCCGCTGCTTGAAACCGATTTGGTTTGGTGTCCCGGTGTGTTGAACAGATCTTGAACATGCCCGGGCTATTCAGCTTTATGCAGCATCCTCGCTCGCGGCAAAGTTCCTCGGGTAGCAGCCCTCAACCCCCGAGAGCACAGACTGCCGAAAATCAAGCAGGCCCCGCTCAAGTTGCTCCAGTTCAAGGCAAGCTTCTGCAAGCGCGTGATTGGCTTTCACCCTGCACCATCAGCCCAGCCCTCTAGTCTTCCTTTGTATGTGAGGCGGCAATCGGTCATCCAGAGTGATCATTGACTATCTGTACTGCACTGCAGGAACAGCAACACGTCAAGGTCAGGCATCAGGTAATGCCGGTCAATCAGCCGTGGATGCTGAAAGAGCTCCAGCAGGCCCTGGAGGCAAGCGAGCTCGAAGAAGCCCTGGCCCAGTCCAGACTGGCTGCAGAGAAACAGCTGTATTCTGACGGCGCTGAACCTGCTCCTGCACCGTTCTCTACATCAGACGATGAGCAGCTCAGAGAGGCCTTGGCGCTGTCAGAGGTAGAAGCCAAAAAGGCAGACAAGGGCAAAGGTATCATGAAGCGCACACCAACTGAAGAAGATATCGAACGTGCCCTGCAAGAGTCTGCAAAGCTCGCGTCTAAAGCCCCAAAGCGCAAGCCACAGCACTACAGCAGCCCAGCTCCTCATCAAGGATCAAGCCACAGTCAGACAGACCAAGACGCTGTAGATGCAGATCTGGCACAGGCACTATACGAGTCCCAGCAGCTTGCATCATCCTCTGCTGGTCCTTCATTCCCCAGCCACAGTGCCACTGACTTGCACCCACAACAGACTGGCAGCTCAAGGTCACCTTCTGCTCCTATGATGCCATCACCAGCAGCAGCTGCTCATGCACAGCATGCCCCCTTCCCAGCATCCTCTCAGCCACCTTCTAGGCTTGCACAAGCCCAGCCTGCCCATCAGCAGCCACAAGCATCCACCTCTGCTCCTTCCCAGCAAGCAGCCACAGGCAATGTACGCTATCCTGAGATTTTCCGCCCTGGTAGCAACAGCAGCTCTCAGGCTGCACCTCCCAGCCAGTCCTCACAGTTGCAGCCACCAAGACATCACAATGCGCTGCACCAGCCTCAGCAGGGGCAGCAAGTGCCACAGTACCCTGTTCCAACCAGACAGCAGCCCCCACCTGAGCCCCAGCATCAGCAAGGGGCTTCACCCAGTCATGCTGGTGGGTTGTACATTGATGGCTACCATGGCTCTGCAAACCTGGAGTCCATGCTGAGTGCTGATGAAGCCTTTGCCAGGGCTCTGCAGGACGAAGAGTTCCAAAGTGCAACCGCTGCTCAGGTCCGTCAAGCCCCTGCCCCGCCTCAACCCCAGCAGAATCCCTCCCCCAGGCAGCAACAGCAGCAGCCACAGCAGCAGCCACAGCAGCAGCCACAGCAGCAGCAGCAGCAGCAGCAGGCTACGCGTCCACAGGCACCTGCATCACAGCATAGCAAGGGCGCCCAGCCAGTGGCACCTGTAGACAAGCCAGGGATGTGTGCTGGTTGTGGTCGGTCTCTGTCCTTCCTAGGTTTTGGCGGCGGGACAGTGACGCTCATGGGTCGCACATGGCATGCTGACTGCATGAAGTGTGGCGCCTGCCAGCAGATCATTCCTGCTGCTGTCAAGCTGGGCATAGGCAAGGAAGACAACCTGCCATATCATCTGAGTTGCTACCGCAACAAGTTTGATCCACGCTGCACGGTGTGCCATGACCTACTGCCATGTGGACAGGTACATTCAAAGCAAGCAGGCATGTTACATGCAAGCAGTGATGTAGTGTGCTTGCTGTCGCTTCATGCTGTTTTGACCAGATTGTTGTGCTTGCAAGTGGCAGACTGCCTTGGCAGCTGACATTTGCTCTCAACATGGTGCCAGCTTCAGGCTCAGATGCCAAGGGACTTTGCTGTTGTACACCACATGAAAGCGTTTTGTAGCCACCCACCTTTGCTTCACTCATGCAAACAAGCAACGCTCCCACACTGAACAAGCGCCTCTCACCCATCAGTTTTGCAACCTTGTTTCAAGGCAATTTCAGACTTGACGCAGGACAACGTCATCAGGTTCAATGTCAGTTCCTTTTGGAAGGAGAAGACGTGTCCCAAGCATCAAGATGATGGCACCCTGCAGTGCTGCTCCTGCAGCCGAAGCTGCCCACAACGGGAGCAGTGGGTTGAGGAGCTGGACGGCCGCATTGTATGCCTGGATTGCCTGTCTACTATAGTGAGAGACACAGCTGATGCCCAGCCTCTGTACAATCAGGTGACAACAGGACTGCGGGGCTGCCTTGCAGACCAAACTGATGTCTGGTCTACTGTTAGTGTGTGCACAGCCGCTTGATGCCATTGTCACAAACATATCCAATGTCTGCACATAATCTACCGCCACGCATAGAGTGCACCCTGCATGCGCTTATAAAGTGTTGCCAAAGGTTTCATGAACACCACTTTGCATTATGCACAAGCCACAGTCTGAACCAAACAGCAGAATGCCTCTGCTTTACGCTGGTTGCACTGTTCATGTCTTCTCCTTGTACAGATCCTGGGCTTCTACCAGCGCATGGGCATGGCCCTGCCAGAGAAGCCACCTCTGATGATGGTTGAGTCATCAGCCCTCAATGACGCAGAGGAGCGCGAGGGCCGCTCCGGCGGTGGCCACAGCCACAGCCACGGCCCGGTCTTCCACACACGGGGTCTGACGCTCACAGTGGAGTACCGAGCCATCCAGCAGGTCGTCACCAGAGACGGTCGCCGCTTCACGCAGCCTGTTGACCTCTCAAACCGGGACAGATTTGAAGTGAGCCTTACCCAGCACCCCTCAAGAACATCTTGTTTGAGGTCACACCCAACTCCAGCTGCCTTTAGAGGAAACCACTGTCTATGGCGCATTAATGATGAGCCTGATTATGCTTCGTGTGCTGCATCTCCTCAATGTTATAGCCTCAGCAGAATCCGATTTCAGCAGCTTCTGGATGCAGCTGATGTGGGTGTGTGCAGGTAACAGCCATTCTGGTGTTGTATGGCCTGCCATGGCTGTTGACTGGCACCATTCTGGCCCATGAGTGCATGCATGCCTGGCTGCGCCTGAGGGGCATCACCAGGCTGCCCCTGCAGACAGAGGAGGGGCTGTGCCAGCTCATGGGCCTGCTGTGGCTGGAGTCTCAAGACCTCTCCAAACAACAGGTCAGCTCTACCAATAATTACTTGGTCTACCCATGCAGTGGACACAGCAGCGTGTGAATGTGCATGTCCTGCTATGCAACATGTCAATGAAGCTTGGGCTGATGGACATGAGTCAGGCCACCCATGACTCATCCCCATGTCATGATGACAGGTTGGCAAATTGTGTGATGTTGTATCTTTGGTGATACTGGCGACGTTTGCAATATAACTGTATTGTCTGTAGTGGCTGTAGCCAAGTCTGCTGTTGCTGCTGGCATGAACTGCTTGAAAAGCTGCAGTCTTGCACACTGTGTTGCATATGGCCTGCAACAAACCTGCACCTGGTCCTCATGCTACTCCAATGATGACCGGCTTCACGTGTCCCTTATGGTCTAAGGCGCTCTTTTGGCATGTGTATAAGTTACCAATCACGTGTTACAATGCAGTGCTGGCAATACAGTACCCTGTCACACCATACATCACCGTCATCATGCGTCACTGTGTTGTAGGGTACATGGGAGGAGAGGCTTGCTAGCTATTTTGCTCATCAGATCCGCACTGACCCCTCATCTGTCTATGGGGATGGCTTCAAGCTGGCGCTGGAGGCGTATCAGAACTTGAGGGACCTGCCAGCCCTTATTGCTCATGTAGAGCGCACTGGCCAGTTCCCAGTCTGAGCGCACGAATTGTCAAGCTGGCTGCTTGAAAGGACAAGCTGCAAGGGGTGCTAGTGTGTTATGGTTGTTTATTTTAAGTAGCCAATGCAGGGGAGCAAATATGCTCCCGGAAAACACCTGGAACTGCATACAGTAATGGCTCTTTATCTTCCCAGTACCGTAGCAGCAACACCAATTTGTGTGCAGTAAATGAGTACTCAGCTGTTGGCCAAGCAGTGTAAAGCACATGGAATTGCTTGGTGGACGTGGCACATATGACATGGTGCTCATCAGCACCGTTGTACACCAATCTTGCAGTGTGTCTGCTTAAGGCCACACTGAGAGCATTAGGCTTGTAAATAATGCACAAGCACAAATGTGATATGATCGTATGAGCCAAAGGCATGTCACACAGAAAATATGACAAATAGTGCAATTGATCACAGCAAGGGCATGAGGTATAACTGCAGCATCAGATACGCTGCTTTGGCTGTCTGCATGCCTGCAATGACCTGTTGGTACAGTCTCACATACTCATTTAAATGGACACATTAGACGCAGACTGGTCGCTCAACAAACTACAACCCTTGTTGCCTCTAGTCAATGCTTTCGTCATCGCTGCCACCTACATCCTCTAAACTATCCTCATAAGATCCTTCTTCTTCTGCCAGATCATCCACCACCTCATCCAGCACCTCGTCAGCACTGGCCTTGTCTTCATCACCTGAGCGGCTGTCCTGCTCTTCTTCACCTTCGCTACCATCCTGGTACTCACTGCCATCATCAGCATCTGCATGGAGGCAGACACAAAACTGTGTGCGAGAATATGTGTAGATGGCTCGTCCTAATCAGGATCAAAGGCCGATGCAATCACATCTATGCTTTGTCTCCTGAGCTCCTGATAGCAGTTGGTAGACAATGACCGGGAGCTTCCAAAGTCAAAGCAATTGGTGCCATGTCTTGAGCAAATCGGTTACCTGCGTCATGTGACTTGCTGCCCTCTGTGCCATCCTCATACACACTTCCATCCTGTGATCCGCCTGCATGTGCTGTATGCATGCCTGCCTCATCTTCCAAGACATGCCGACCTGCATCTGAGTGAGCTGCATGCACAGATCACGGTTATTTATGGTGCTGCAAAACCACGAGAGTGTGCTCGCACCCTGCCAAGTGGGCTGCAGTGTTTCATCTTGCATATGCTGTGTACGGGTGTGACATAGGAATCAGCAGATCAAGGATACTGGAAGGTGCAGCACCACTGTCACTGCACTGCAACGACAAGAGCCACCAGACCTCACTTTGGGTCTGCACCAGCGTGCAGCGTTTGCAGCAGCTTGTGAACAGAAGTTCCCCAGAACAGGAAAACAACTCAAGGCACAGCTCAGGTGATATGTCACCACAATCTGTCTCATCACCTGCCACGTCAGACTCTTCTTCCTGATCACCATTGGCAGAGCTGTCACCCTCATGTGTTGCATCCACTTCTGCATTGCTGACATTGGCACTGCCTGCAATGGAGGCTTCAGCAGGTGCTTCTGCGTCATCATCAGACAGCAGATCATCAGGCAATGCAAAGTGGCTATCATCCTCATCAGCCTCAGCCTTGTCAGCATCCTCATCATCATCCTCATGATCATCCTCATGATCATCCTCTTCATCAGCCTTGTCAGCTTCAGCTATGTCAGCATCCTCAGCTTCCTCCCCGGCGCCTTCTTCATCAGTGCCGTCCACGCTGTCTACCTCATGAGTAGAAGCTGCATCGTTCTCAGGATCCTGCTCGGGTTCTTTCACAGCTGCTACGGCAGCTGCTGCAGCGACTGCCTGGCCAGCTACTTGAAGGCTGGGTGGCGCAGGGCTGTTGCCAGATCCAAAGCTGAAACCAGAGCCTGGTGCACCGAAAGCTCCAGTACCAAAGCTTGGCACTGATCTGGCTGTAGCAGGGGATGCAAAACCAAACAGCTGCCCTGCTGCAAATCCTACTGATGCTGCTGCTGCTTGATCAGCGCCAAGTAGCTGAGCAGTGCCAGAGGTAGCCACGCCTGGTGCTGCTGTGCTGCCAAAGGCAAAAGGCTTGGCAGCTGGTGACACTCCAGTGACAGAGCGCAACAGCTTGGGAGCAGACACAGTGCTCCCTGATCCAAAGGCAAAGGCTGCCGTGGCAGATGACAGAGACCTGTTCAAGCCCTGTTGCTTTGCATTCACCATGCCAGCTGCCTCAGACTTTGATGATGCAGATGACTCAGCAGCTGCGTCAGGTGGCTGCTGGTCTTCAGCTGCACCAGAGGTGGCCCCAGCTGTGGAGGAGGATGTGGAAGCTGTGGCTGGTTCAGGCTGTTCCTCATCCTCTGCAATGCTAGCAGCAGCAGGTGCTGTTTGGCGAGACTGACTCAGGCTCCTACACCACAAAGCATGCATGCCACAGGTTCCTCCAGAGCAGCCAATGTTTTCTTGTCACTTGACTTTCACAGCATACATGCGCTGGACAGACATGACATGCTGCAATATGTGGACAGTCCTTCTGATGTCATGGCAGCCAACATGAGAGGCAGCTGCAACAACTATCAACAATCTGACCTCAATGTTGCACGATAAACACAACGCACACAGACAGACACAGACCCGGACGCACAGACAGATCTAACTCACCTGGTTGTCTGAAGCTGCTGTGCTCTCTCAGAGAACTGGCGAGACAGACTGCGCACCCTCATGCTGGGGGGCACCTCCTGCTGGGGTGTCTCAGGGCTACCCCGTGCTGATGCCTGAGCAAAGGGAGTCTGTGGCATGCTGGGCATGGCCTGCCTGTCTGGCAAGCTAGACACCGGCCCCTTCTGTGACAGGGAGCGAGCAAACTGATGCGCTGCTGCTCTGTCTGCTGCTGTCCCAAGAGAAGGCTTTGCAGGGCTTGTTCCTGTCACCAGGCACAACAGGGCTGAAGCACAGACAAGCAAAGAGACGCAGCAAGAAGTCGCTTCATGCTGCCTGCAGGCGTGGACTGCACGTGCAGATGCAAGAGAAGAGTATGTTATACAGATGAAGCCATGCTCATAGCCACCATCAGCACTGCTGAGTCCAGTTTTTGATCCTGTGGTGCGCTGAACGCATTCAGCACATGCAGCTCTTTCAGGCATCTTTCGTACAGAATATGCGCTTTCAATACTTCATGTGCGCAATGGTGGGATGCAGCAGTTGTGTGTGTGTGCTCACCCTGACGGGAAGGGGCACTAGGTATGGTGTCTGACTCTGCACCATGCCGCAGCTTGTGCAGGAAGTTCTTCAACGCCTTGCGTTTGCTGTGGCCATGTGTCGCCTTTGCAGGCACATCCTCTGCAGCATGACCCACGCCGTCAGACAACATAAATGGGCTTTGCCCACACAACGCTGCTGCAACAGATAGCAGGGTGCTGTTCAGGCTAGGTGTCAGCCTCAAGTAGCTGCTGTTTGCTCTGGCTGTGGCCCAAGAGAACTGCTGAAGCCACATCTGTTTTGGCCAAAGCCAGAGCTTGGCTTTTGCCATTCATTTGCATAAAGAACATGAATTGCTGCTGCTGGCACCATTTGGATTGCAGCAGGCTATCTGAACCTGGTGGTTGATCCCTTGCTGCTGTGCAAGCAGGGCTGTTATGGTAGGTTGTTTGCACACCTTGAGTAGCAGCAGAACCCATGCGGCTCAGTGCATCTTCTCGTGCAGTCTCAAAGCTTGCACTGGACACTCCAGAATCCCCCGGGCCTAGGGTCTGCCTGCTCCCCGCCCCCCTGCTCAGCCCCTGTGCATGCAGCGCAGGAGACACAGACCTGCATGCGCAGCATTGTCCCCATTCTAGTGCATTTGTCACCATCAGAGTTCCAGCCTGTGCATCTGTGTTTTGAGTTGCTCCATGCAGGGCTCAGTAACTCATGAAATTCATACTCGAAGACAATGCATGTACTGCACTCTTGGTTGTGTAGTCATGCTGTTGACAGGGACCTGGCACAGCCAGACAGCACAACAAAGTGATGAAACTCAAATCAATGACTATGTGCTTTCAAAGCAGGCAATCTACCAACTGAAGTGTGTAGACGTTGATGACTGTTGTGCAAGGTGCTTGTGTTGTACCTGGATCTGCCACTGGTAGACAGGGCACTGCTGTAGCTGCTGCCAGCAGACATGGGCCGGCTGAAAGACCTCTCTTGAGCACTCGTGAAACTCAGATTCGAGTCTGAGTCTTCTTCCTCCAAAGCATGTCCGATGATTGTGCCTGCCTTGGGCCCAAAGAAGGCCTCTGTTCCCACCAGTAGGTGCTCAGCGTGCTGTGCATGCTGTGCCAGCCTGGCATTCAAACTGGCAATCTGAGCCTTCATGTCGGAATTCTCCTGCTCCAGTGCTGCAAGCCTTGTTGATGTGGAGGCTGTCCTGCTCAGATCTGCCTGCACCACTGTTCGAAGCATCAGGACCTGTGAGTACTCCCTGTGCACTGATTGTCTTTTGAGGCATGTTGACTCATTTGCTGTGATACAGTTGTGGCATACGTAGCTGTTTGTCATACGTATTAGAGCAAGGCATTGTCACAGAGCTGTCTACCTGCTGTGTCTCAGTCCCTGCTGATGCTACCTCTGCAGCAGCTGCATCAGCTGCCAGACCAACTTCTGCTTCAGCTGATTCTGCACCTTCTGAACTGGCTGCATCATCAGCTTCAGCCGACGCTTCAGACAACTCTTCCTCTTCAGCAGCTGCATCATCAGCTTCAGCAGCTGGCTGTTCAGCATCCGCTTTATCTTGCTCTGCAGATTCCGCGGCAGCATCTGCTGACTCATCAGCTGCTTGATTGGCAGCAGTTGACACCTCTGCTGACTCATCTGCTGCTTGGTCAACAGCAGCTGACTCTACACATGCTGCACTGGCTGTGGCCTGAGTGGCACAGTAGTCCATGTACACAGACAGGCACCTCCATAGCTTGTCCATTGACAGGGCCTTGTCAGCCCGGTAGCTCTGCACAGCATCTAACAGTTTATGGTACATGGTGACAGTGCCATGAGGCAGGACTTCAATCAAGCCCAATCAAGCACGCTGTGTGGCCGCAACTTGACTTCATGCCTCTATCCACTTGCTGCTCTGACGTGCGTCTGTATGCAATGTGGAACAACATCTTGCTTGCACCAGCTATTTTGTAGCACAGCTAATATGCAATTGTACCTCTTGTTGTATGCAAACAATCATTGGCATGCACTGCTGGCGAGACGGATGGCTGCAGTCACGGTACAAGATAGGCGACGTAGATTGCTGCATGACTGTAGGGCTGACACTGTTTGCCAGTTGCAAGAGGCACAAAGGCTGACTGATTTCAGCACTAGTCACCAGAAGCAAGCTCTTAGTCCAGTGCAACCTGAAGGGACATCTCTTTGAACACTACTTCTGCCATGTTCATGATCTCCTGATGGCACTCCTGTGACAATCCTGGGAGTGCTGAGGGTTCTGCAGGTGCCTCGTCATCTTGCTGAACAAAGTCCTCTACCAGACTCGCCAGGTGCTGGACCAGGCGCTGCAGCCTAAGATTGTCATGCATACTTGGTTGTCCCTGAGCAAGGCGATCGATGTGTTGTGAGTTGCTGTCTATTTGAGTGCCATCCCCTTGTCATACGCTTGCCAAGAACACAGCTGACCTGGTAATTGATAGTGGGCCTGCCAAACAAAGACTGGTCTTGACCGAAAGGCGTTTCGTCAGGCATGGGGAAGACAAAGCGCGGATCAGACCACGCAGCAAAACTGGATTGCATCTTGCCCTTTAGCTCAGCGGCTAGAGCAGTGCTGCTGCCCTGGGTCACTGCCGTCGGCGTCGGCAGTGCATAGACGCTAACTCATAGGCTTCAAACGTGTCTTGTGCCGCAGAACCAGCCATGTTTCATGATGTATAACTCATTGGCACAGACAAGCAAGTGTGAATATCGCAACGCAAATTGGTGTCAACAAGGGTACCTGACTGCGGCACTGCCGAGAGCAGTTGAGGGATCTGAGTGAGGCTAAGCTGGGACTGTAAAAAAGCTGCCTTCGCTTTGAGCAGGTTATAGACCTTTCCATGCAGCTATGAGGCCTTGCACCAGGCGCAGCGGAGCAATGCCACCTTGGGCGCATGTGCAAGTCAAAGGAGGTCAGGATGCCAAATTAGGATTCTTGATAAATGGCACTTCAGGTCGTGCATCTCGATCGGCTAGCTCTGGTATCAAGACGCTTCCAAGCAATTCCCGGAATTTTGGCACAGACATAAACAGCGTGGCTCCAAGTGGCGAGACAAGTCTTTACCGCAGCTGGCGGTACGTCTGGTAAGGATCGAACCATGGGTCTGACTCAGCTCTGCCTAGTCTCGGCCTTGTCTATTGTTTCGTGGGCTAAATTACACAGCCGTAGTAATGCAGGTTGTTGGACCTGAAGCGTCGCTGCCAGAGTGCCCGAGGTGAACCACGCGCGAGCAGTGAGGTACGTAGACAGTACCTCGATCACTCAACCGGTCAAGCACTAAACCACGGGCCTGCAAGAAAGTCAGCAACGAGGAGTCTTGTTTAGATTGTGAAGATTTGCGGAATATGCGTGGTCTCTGTGCTTCGTCGTGTACGCTTTCTCTCGGAGTGTTCCCACCAGACATGGCATGTGCTGTTGGTTATTGAAAGGAAGCATCGCACACAGCAGCTGCATGGTGCACTTGGCTCACACGACCACGGTATCTTGCTGAAACCGTCTGCATTGTATTCATAAAGCTTGTCGAAGACAAGCCTGACCAACTGCATGACACTGGGCGGACTTAACAAGTCAACCTGCAGGTATGGCCCTCAATATGAGTGACGATGAAGACATTGACTTTCAGCGCCAGCGTTTTCAGCATCCTGATGATGCAGACGACATGGACATGAACAGTGACAGTGATGGTGATGCAGAGCAGGTGATCCCCATGCTCTATGAACCTAATGTCATTTTGCAGTGTTTGCATCACTTCGCCCTAGCAGGCTTCTGCTTGCTCAGAGCTTGTCGAAAAGGATAGAGCTGATTTTTGCCTTGTCCAGCAGGCTGAGGAGCAAGCACAACGGCCTCAGAGAAGAGGCCGCATTCCGCTTCATCACTTCTTACAACTCATTCCTGGAGGGCGTGTCATAGAGAGGGACGTTGCTGCCGACAATGACGAGCTGGTCACAAACCTGAAGCGTAGTGGTGTGATCATCCAGTAAGTCTCACCTGTCTCCATGCAATCTCAGGATCAGTCCTGCCCTTGGTTGCACATCTTGCAACACTTCATCAGTGGTGCCGAGTCTAGCCTGTGTTGCTGTAGGCAGCTGTGAACCTTGTACTCACACTAACAACACACACAGGCCATTTGTAAATTCTGGCTGTAGACCCCAGACTGCAAGGCACCCAATGACACTGCAAACGGGTTCAAGCGTTGACACCAAGCGTTGACACCAAAATATGCTGCTGCAGAGACACAGCCATCAAGGCCATGCGAATGTGCCCAAGGAACATGTTTGTGCCCGAGCAGCACCAAGACGAAGCCTTCACAGACTCTCCTATCAAACTGGAGGAGCTGGACTTCAATGTGTCTGCACCACACATGCATGCCTCCTGTCTGGAGGCCCTTCAGCTGGAGCCTGGCCACAAGGTGCTGGATGTTGGAGCTGGGTGTGGCATCATCAATGCCTGTGCCGCCTACATGGTAAGCAGTCATGACCAGACATCTTGGCGTAGCCATGTGGCAACTATGGGGATGCTCTTGGTGAGCTGTTTGCACTTGGCCATTCAAGCAGTCCATCTAGCTGAACTCCATGGGTCACAAAGACAAGGGCTGGCTGCTCGTTGTCCTTTGTGCTCAATGCGCTAGACTGATTCCTTTCTGAGCATCTGAGTGCTGAGCATCCGAGGCGGGAGTTGTGGCTGCAAACCAATGATGACATAAACAACATGGTGCGACGTGTGCAGGTGGGCAGAACAGGGCTGTCTGTGGGCATAGACATCCGCAAGGCTGCAGTCAAGCTGGCTGTCTCCAATATCAAGCGCCTGAAGGCAACCAGTCAGGAGTTTGCCAGTCAGGCATCAGTCTGCAAGATTGAGCTGCACAATGTCTTCATGCCTTCCAACAAGCACCAGGTACAAAGCAAGTTTTACTGATACTCCGTCCACTGGGTCTGTTTAAGGAGTGATGACCGCAACATTGCTGTACTGTAGCCAAGCCCAAGCTTTGCTCAGTGTGCCTTGTAGCTTGGAATCTGTGCTGTTCAGCTTTGCAGTCTGCAAACATCCAGGGACCATGTGGTTGTGTTTGACTGATCTCAACCTGACAGTCATTTGAACAAGGTTTAACAGCAGCAATGTCACACTCAGCAGTAGCAAAAACATCAAGGAACAAGGAACAGCAACGGCAGCGGCGTCAATCATGACTTAAAACCAACAACACCGGCAACACTCAACACAGCAACGCTGACACACGCAAACATGCTTACAATAATGACGTCCAAGCACTCACCACAACATTCTGGAAAGACAGGACCTCATGGCGGCCACAGGCTCATGTGAGGTCTTGGCTTTCAAGAATGTTCTGGTGAGTGTTTGGAAGTCATTGTTTTAATTTTCTTTTGTTCAGATCCGCCATGTTCTGCAACCTCTCACATAGCTCCTGGTGTGCTCCAGTGTTCTGCCACACAGTCAGCTGCAAAACGACACAGCACCAACAAAATGATACATCACAGTCATCACATGTGAGCAAAGAAATAAGCACCTACCAAATACCTCAGATGCATATGCACCTGAGCTCTACACAACACAATCATACTTACAAGCATAAAAAACCTAGGCAGCTTATTGAAATGAGACAACACCACTTGAAAAAGTCTGACGATTTGCCCAAGTCGCAGTGCTGTTTTCTGGCAGGCCTTAGCGTCCTCCGCTTTAAGCACGCCTGCCAAGAAGCTGCAATGCGACTCGGGCAAACCGGCAGGTGCAAGTGCGACAATTTCATAAACCTGCTCAGTCTGGCGCTGCCATAGCGCCTTTACATGTCTGCCCAAGAGTACATTCATGCAACCGTTGAGGGCTCTCTTATGCAGGGGCAATACGACAGGGTGCATGTGGGTGCATCTTGCCCTCCAGATCGCCTGGCAGCTCTGCTGCCTCTGCTGCGGCCTCAGGGGGGTATCATTGTCACCCCTGTCTCCCCCAACGACATGCGCATGATCAAAGTCAATGCCGAGGGTGAGGTCACGCAGAAGGTCATCTCCCAAGTGCGGTACAGCGAGTTAGAGGTACTGAGGCCTACACCGTGCACGCAATGCTGTCTAATCTGTATCATGTCTAGGGTTCTCATTATTGCCAAGTCAGCAGCATGCATGGTTCAACACATCTTCAACATGGTTTACTTGATCTAGAAATCAGATATATGCCCAGCCTGGAGTTGTCTGTGCTCATGACAAGCAACAGCAAGATCTGCACCTGTGTCTGCAAGCAACAACAGACTTGAGTGGGCAGCCATCTCCTTCTCTATTGCGCTGTGTGGGTTGCTAAGTTTCATTATGGCTTGTATGCAGCTTCCCAATGACGCAGAGATCATCATGGCCACCTTGAACATGAAGAGGCATGCGCAGACCGCGGTGCCGCCTCCGCCTTCCACCTATGCACAAGACGTTGCCACCATCACCAGCCACACAGGTGCACCCACTCTCTCTGCCTTCTTTCTTGTGTTTCGCCACTGTGGAGACACTATAAACATATCTTTTGACGAAGAAAGCAGATTTTTAAAAGCGGAAATTGCAAACTTTCTGTCCGAACATTGTGGTGTTGCCATCTCTTGCATAGTATCAAGATTGTCACCCTGCTGTGACGCAGGCAAGTTTCTGCTGTCTGTGTCACATATAGCGGCAAATTCTTGTGATGCAGCAAAACCTCTGAGAAGCAAAACCAAACTTGATGGAGCTACTGCTGCTCTTGTCTGTCTTCTACTTTTTCTGCCTTTGGTTGCCATTCCCATCAACCAGATGGAGTCAAAGCAGAGCTGCAGTCATGTCATGTGGCAGGTTACTCAAGCAGCAGTGGGTCCAGTGGAAGTGAGCGGAGTGGCTTCATGATGCCTTCAAGCAAGGACATATCAGAAGTGGAGGGGAGTGCAGGCTCAGGCTCCCGCCGTATGTGGCCCACCAGAGTGGCCAAGTTCCTGTCCTCATGCAGCGGCAACCTAGGCAGCAGTGGTAAGCCCTCTGCCAGACTCCTGACATCAAGCCAACACTCAAGATCTTGACTTGTGACAGCAAGCTCACACTCAAGATCTTGACTTGTGTCAGGCTGTGTTGCTGGCATTGCATTCTGCACAAGCCCATGCTTTCTGCAACAAGGAAGAAATCATGCTGCAAATGCATGCATTGGTGAACTGATCAACCCATGTGCGTTACTGAGCAGACATCAAAGCATTGCATTAAAAATTGGTCAATCTTGCAACACACAAGCAGATGCACGTGCCACACATGCACATGCCTGCGCTGGAAGGGCAAGCTTGAATCTTGGATTCAGAGTCAGTAAGGGGGGATGACTCAATACCACAAGGGCCTGAGGACAATGGCAATGTCAAGCTGGAGTTAGCTGACTTAGGCCCCACTGACCTGCTGCTGATGGGCAATGGCTGGAGCATTCCTGTGCACAGGTATGGGATTACTTCGGGTTTTGGCCTCAAGTATGGCCTGAAGTACAGCCCATTCCCCTGGCTTTTGCGCTGCAAGTGCAGTCTCTTTACCTCCTTCACATGCTGTGCAAGCCCATCTTTGTTGGTAATGATTCACCAGGTAATCGCTGACAGCAGGGTTTGCTGGCTGAAATGTGCTCTTCAAAGCCTCACACAAAGCTCTGCACATGTATGGTGGAGTCATATGGTGTATAGTGTCAGTGGAGCCATAGCTACTGCTGGCCACAAGCAGTCGTCAATGCCATGTGTCTGCACCCAGATGCCTTGCATGACTGAGTAAATATCCTGCCAGTGCACGAGGGTTGACGACAGCACTTGGTGTACTTGCAGGCATGTGCTGAACAACAGGTCTGATCTTTGCCGAGCTAGGCACGACAGCGGCATGAGAGACGCTGAGGACAATGAGCTGCATGTCCCTGAGCATTTTGCTAAGGTATTGTTACTCACAAGAATCTGAGTCAGACTTTCTGGAGCACTCCTGCTTTCAGGTCACTGCCATGCCACGCCCTTGCATTAGTAGCTGTCAGGTGATGGCTGAGCACTCATTGCCATTTCATGGTGTTTGTACCAATTCATGCAATATTCAGGCAAGTCACGTCACGCAACTGCCGTGGATCTTTGGTTGCAGGCTGTCAGGCCATGCACCCAGACTAACACACATAGCATGACTACAAAGCGCGTCTGTTGCATACAGGATGCCATCGAGACCTTCTTACATTACCTGTACTATGATAAGGTGGATTCGCGCACATCTCCACAGCATGTAGTAGCAGTGTTGCATGTGGCACACTACTATGGAGCCGGCCGCCTGGTGGGTCTGTGCGAGGCCATCCTGGCCAAAGAGCTGAAGCGGGGCGATCGTGATGATGAAGGTCTGTGTTGCTTTTGTGTTTGTACCAGCTTCATTTGCATGCAGTGTTGCTTTTGACTTTGTACCAGCTTCATTTGCATGCAATATCTTTACCAGCTGCGTTTGCGTACTGTGCTCTCACCAACTGCATTTGCATGCTGTGCTCCTACCAGCTGCATTTGCATGTTCATCTGCTGCTGCATGCTTTGAAGTATTTGCCTGTGACTGACTTATATCATCATCAGCGCAGGCAAATTGTATGTTCAGTACTGCATTTGCAATAGTTTACTGTGCCTGCAAACTGGAAAGTGTCTGCACTACGTTGGCATGCCATCCCTGTTTGACAGCTGCTTATTCAGCTCATGTGGCCCAGCTTGCTGCATGTCTTATCACTTTTCATCTCTCTGCAGGAACCAATGAGGCAGCTGCAGCACTATTGGTCCTGGCTGATGAGTCAGGCTTGACTAAGCTGCGAGCTGTATGCCTGGACTACATTGTTCATCACTATGCCGCTGTATCTTTAACTGAAGGCTACAAGAGCCTCAACAGCCACCAGAGAGATCTCATTGCTGCAGAGTCATGTGCTTTGTATGCACATCTCAGAGGCATGTTACAGGAAGTTGCGGCTCGCAAAGCCCTTCCTGAGTGAAATGGCCCTGCCTGTAGCCACAGAAGGCAGTTTGAGGGTCTGTAGCTTCTATGCTTGAGTGTACAGAATTGCAGAGCAGGCTGCTTTGCTGCAACGTGTACCATATGGCAGATTGTGTAGGCTAAAAATCAAAGCATGGCTTTTTGCTCTGTACAATTATTTGGATATGCATTGTATTTGAGGATTAGGAATTCACCACTTTACAATCATAAGGAAATGCATTCATGTTGGCAAACTTCAATGATTCGCTACCATTATTGTCACTCACTTAGCAGCAGTTCCTGTTGTACAGCCCTTGCCTTGTAAAATCAATCGTGCATGATTTTGGTTGACATCAACCTAGGCAGCGTTCGTTCTTGCTGGCTGTGGTAATATTGGTCTCGTTGGTGCTCATGTAACAAAATACAGCAAGGCACGCGAATCGCACATCTTCAAGTGCTGAGGGTATAGTGTACTTCTTTCGCCGCTAAGTCTGATGGGCTGTGTTTTGGGTCCTCTCAGTCGCCAAGTAGCAGACTCAGCTTGTTTCCTGTTGTTTCCTATTGTAACAGACGAATATGGTATTGTACAAGGCTGCACTAGTTCTGTTGTCAAGCAAACTGTGCTGCTCAGGCTTCACAACCAGCCTGAATGTGGTTGTCAGCCACAGGATCATCTGCATCTAGCACAGTCTCTGGAATGTGATATGCATTCAGAGACTGTACCAGATTTTGGATATCAGCATCAGCAGCGCTTTCTGAGGCATCTCTGCCTGCCAATGCAGCCGCCGTCTGTCCATGTGATGCCCCAGCCTGAGTGTTTGTCAGCTCATTGACAGCTGGCAGAGATGGAGTCCCAACCGCATTGCTGGCCAGACCAGCAAAGCCAAATGACTCTGCAGCCTGCAAGGGACTTGTCTCTCCTGCCATGCCTTCCTGGGCCAGCCCTTCATAATCAAGGAGTTCATCAAGGGGTTCATAAAACTCACCATCAAGCACATCATCATCATTTCCCTCACCCACCCAAGGATTCAAAAATTCCTCTGGTTCATCTGCTGATAAAGGAGAATGTGATCCAGTCCCTGTCTGTCCTAGCTGCCTCTGTCTGTGACCTGACACTGATGTATCATAACCCAGTACTGGAGCATACACTTCTGTACCTGCAACATGCATGCCAGATATGACGTTCCAGTCAAGAGGAGTACAAGATGTGCATATGCTGCACATCACAGCTGCATGGTGTAAACCCTCTCAACAATCTCAAGCCAGGCTGGCACACATACATCATACAGCGGCACCTACAGCAACCTGTGTCAGCAGAACAAAAGCCCGTGCAGGTGTTGGGGTAATGAGTGGGGTGAAAGTATACCTGCAGCAGAGACAACTGATGAAGCTCTGCTGAGGCTGTTTGGTCCAGTGGCAGCTGTGGCAGCTGTGGCAGAAGCAGGTGTAGACTGGCGTGCTGAAGGCGCTGTCATGCTTGCACTGGCAAAGGCTGCCTGCCTGGTGGTCATGTAAGGGGATGATCCCCCAGGCGCTGTAGCTGGGTGCAACCCCCTTGATGAGAACATTGTGGGGCGCTGTGAGGAATGGCCTGAGGATCTGGACAAGGTGGCATTGCGGCTTGACATGAATGAGCCTCTGTCTCTGTAAGTGCTCAGGATCTGTTGCAGGTCCTCCCGCAGCGAGATGACCATGGATGACGTTGATGATGCAGGCAACTGTGACAACTGTTCTGTCAAGATCCTCCTTGCCCTACAGCCACAAAAACATCAAATGAGTCTATGCCATGGCGTGGTGCCTAATCATGCATGTCAACACTGCAAACCTGTGGCTTCTTGCTGTGCTATGGACACCTGCCTGCTGGCTTTTGCCCAGCACATATTGCAATCAATATACAGATGCCAGCTCATGCACTAGTCTATGCACTGGAATGGTTGTGTTGTTTGCCTGTATGCATAGACACCATGTCTGACAAGAGCAACAGTACAGTATTCTATGTCAGGCTGACAGATTACCCTGGCAGATCTCCTGCATCTGCCATTTGCACGGCATCCTTGATGACTTTAGCAGTGCCAAGTCGGTACACGGCCTCCTGGACTTCAGAATCCATCAGCGCGTCATGCGGCACCTCGGCAGGACGGCACATGACTGCACTGGTGCTGCTTTCTTTCATGGAACCCAGGCTCAGGTCAAGGCAACGCACTGAGACATTCATGACTTCCTGGCTGCCCGCAGCCTCCTGTACAGCTCCTACCTACAGTACGCATGGAATGCTTGTGTTTCCTCCTTAGAACGTAAACAAAGCAGTTCGAAAGGTACTTATATGTTAAGATCACTGGATTGGAGGTTGATGCGGCCCACTGCAGCCATGACTCTGTGGTTGCACTGCCTGCTTGCTTGAGATCAAAACATGAGCATCAAATTGAGTCCGGGGCCATTTGATCTTAAATTTGGACGAGTGCAGGGCAAAGCAGGCAATCCAGAGTCTGACCAGAGTCTGTGCTGATTGCCTGTCAGGCATGTCAGGGTCACTATACCAAAGCTAATATGGTACAAATGCAACACGAATGACACTGTGAATAGGTACAGAGATATCAACATCCCATCAGTGAGGAAGTGCAATCAACTTACTGCAAATTTGACTAGAATATCCTTCCTCTCTTCTGCATAAAGATCCCCAACAGTCACTTTGAATACCCCGTCCTGGCTGCATGTTGGGAATGCGGTGTCAACACTCTTGATGACAACCCCTTCCTACAAACAGCATGCAGATAGCAACTTTTGCCCCACAGAAAGTCTTAGTGCCTGCTTGTGCTGAAAGACAGTCTGATCCACATAGGACACTGAGCATCAAGCACTGCTACTCAATATTGCAATGAATGCTGTCCGTGCTGTGCACGCTAGCACCAGGGTGCTCTTGCAAAATGGTTGTGCAGATGCTAAATCAGGCAACGTGCAGGATTTGTGTGCCTTGGCAGGCTTTGCAGCCACAGGACGTGAGGATATGCGAATTTGAGAGATTTGTTCAGACCTTTGGGGTGAAAGTGAGCTCTACATTCTGTGCAGCCATGCTCATCAGGCCCCCAAGGGCGCTGGAAAGAGCCCCAGGGATGGCCTCAGCATCCTCAACAAAGTAGCTCTGGCCCTGGCCTGCCTGGCAAATGCTGTCCAGGCAGGCTGAGTCATACGTTTGGCCAAATCCAAAGCAATGGATGGTCGGCCGGATAGGGTGTTCAAGCATCACGCTGATGATTGACGTGAGTTGTGGGGTATTGGTCACCCCTGTGGTTGCTTGACCGTCTGTGAAGAGGAAGAGTGACCTGATGTGCTCGGATCTGGCAGATGAGCTCCCTGTCATTAGTCGCACAAACAGTCTGCTACTCATTGCTGTATATGACACAGTTCAATAGGGTACACAAATTCATGCTGGTAAAACAGAACATGTTGTTACACAAATATATGCTGGTGTAAGGGACCATGTATAAGCAGGAACTAGAACTAGATTGTCAGTCATTGTGTGGGCTGTTGTGTGAATCATTGCATGAGACATTCCCCAATTGAGTGCGCAATACATTATTCACTAATGCAGATCGCCTGCAGCTGATGAAGCGTGGCCAGGGTTGTGACTCATTGCTTCAGTTGCATGCAGGATAACTACACTTGACTGCATTCATGGTATATGCAGCATTGCATGGCTGGACCCAAACCATGGCAAGCACCCTATACAACACCCTATGCAGGTTAGAATGCTCTGGATTAGAGCCAAGATTACCTTCACTGTCCAAGGCTTGCTCAGCGGGTGCACCTTCTGCAGCAGCTCCCTGCTGGTGCTGGTCAACACCCTTGAACAGACCTCCGGACAGATTGGTTCCTCCACCTGACTTAATCCTGCTGATGGCCTTCTGAGCTGCCTCCTTGCTGCTGGGGCTCATGTGCTGCAAAGGGTAGTCAACTTGTACCTGCATGTCACATCAGGGCACTTGTTGCAGCTTGGAGGACCGTGTCTTTGAGCAATATCTTTGCAAGAGTGTTGAAGCCGAAGGCAGCTGCAGATAGCTTGGCTTTGCACAAAGTGAAAGGACGATTGTTGTCCTCACCGTAGACTCAAAGGTGACAATGCTCAATCTGTCTTCAGCAGACATCTGCTGGACTAGAAAGCTAGTAGTGTCCTTCACAGATGTCAGCTTTGCACCACTCATGCTACCAGACCTGTCAGGCAGCAGATTGCCTGGTGCACTTGCCTCAAAAAAGGTGTCAGCTGCTCGTACTCAGATGCAACACGACCTGACAAACTAACAACCCTGGTTTGCAATGCAAGAGTTGTGAGTGATGAGAACCTGTCAAGGACAGCAACGAGATCAATCGGAGGTCGATTGCTCCGTCCTGTGATCTGAGGAGCCGCAAGGGAAGCGAGCAGTAGCGACTGTCGCTCCGATGCAAAGGCGACCGCAGAGAAATCAAGCTTGTGACTGAGGTGTAGGCCGCCCGACATGATCCGCGAATCGACAGCAGAGGACAAAGTCAACGAACACGATACCGAAGACAAGCCGATACGATTGGTTTGGTACCTGTGCAGCACCGCTGTCTGTGGATTCCCTTGTTGTTTGTGTGCGTGGGTTAGTGCGGGATCCTTAACGAGCAGCACAAGGTTCAACGAGCACACAGGGCCGGCTGGTGAGAAGCTTCCAAGCAGACTGCCAAGCAGACTGCCAAGATTAGTTTCCGGGACCGGTTCTGAGAATCCAGCTGGCAGTCCCCGGGACAGAAGGATCCCTGACCCTGGGATGGCCAAAGTTATCTAGCAGATGCAAGAATTCTGGTAGGCAGCACTAGGTTTTGCTTTTGCACAAGTTCACCTGTGCACACACTAAGCAGATTGCCACAAAAAGCTCACATTAATGATAACAATAATCATGCTTTTCAGCTCATGATGAGCTAGGTACATGCAGGACAAGTCTTGTCTCTCCAAAGCTGTCTGTCTTGCGCCTATCAATGTCTACCAATTTGACAGTTTTGACAATCACGCAACACACACTGAGATATATTCCACATGTGAATAGCACTTTCGTCAGATACAGCTAGGTCCGCATCCCCATATGGTGGTACAGGTCAATTCCAGCAGGGCTGTACCTCTACATAGACGTGTACACACATGTATGTGCCAGATGCAGCTGCATGTATGTTAGCTCGTATGGGCAAGTTGAATCTGTTTGAGGTGACAGCAAGCACTATAATCAGGCAGCCCACATATGTCTTGCGCGCCCTGCAGTGTGCAACAGCTAAAATCATGCAAACAAGTGAATAGGTGTCACCTGAAGTTACCTTGGGAGCAATGCATTGAAGACAAGTCCCCAGTGTCCATCAAACACAGGCTGCCAGCACCAAGCGAGTGCTTTGTACTTGAATTGAGTTAGAATCAGCTTGCTTTGAAGGCAAAAGGGCGTGCCTCCATGATTGATGGCAAGCAACTTTATACTGTCCTTGCATGCATGCAATTGTGCATTCACAGTGGCGTACTGCTAATGGGAACTTGACATGCAGTGGTATGTGCTCATGAATGAGGTATCCCGCTGAGGCAGCAAGAGCAGTCGTGGCTGATGAAACCAGGCATACACTAAACTTAGAACATCAACTGGCACAACCCCAGGTCACCCACAGCTTGCAGCCTAGGGATGCTGCACATACAGCATATGCATAGTATCAGTACATGCTGACCAGTGCAGTATCATCTATTAGATCCTACAGTGCAGGACAGTACCTGATGCGATCTGTTTTACACCATGGAATGCTGACAACAACTCGTCCGTCTGTAGCTCAGTGACAACTGTACAAGAGGCGAGCAGCAGCAAAATGCAATAACAGGGCCGGCTATCTTTTGCTTGTGCCTGTCATATGGTGTTCAGTAACATCCAATGCAATTTGTGCATGTGCACAGTCATTGGACTCCCCCTACAACAGCCCCAACAACCAACTTGCTTGCCACAGTCAATCACAGGACTACAGCTTCAAGAAGAAACAGGACAGCTGTCTGGGCAGTCAGGTAAGTAAGGTGACAGCTCCAGTACATGCTTCCACTAGTGTGAGCGTACTACAATATAATGGTCCCCTCAAACTGGCTCTGAGTGATGCCTTTCAGTCACTGTGCCAGGGGTGCTTGCTTGCTTGCCAGTGGGCTGCACTGTTACTGTTACAACTGCTGAGTGACCACAACAAAGGTCACCCGCAGCGCATGGCGTCCTGAGCTTGTTTCTGGCAAATAAGTGCAGTGAATCAATCGCGGATTGGCATTCAGAAACTGTGTCAACAATGCGTCTGGTCTGACTCAGCTCACTGCCTGTTCTGGCTGTGTGGGATGGCAAGTGCACAAAGCTTGTTGCATTGTGCTACGTACTAGAGCGCCTGATCAAAGCTGCCAAATGTAGCTTGCAGAAACGCGTAAAATATTGTAATCAACTGCAAGCACTGCGGAACGCCCTTTACAGCATGCAAGCTGCAGCACGTTTGACAGAAATTGATGCATGCAATAGTGTGTTAGTCAGAGTTGTCCGATATATGTAGTCACAACCCTCAACCACGTGAAAAGTGCTTATTGACAGTGTTGTTCGTGTCTGCCAGTTTCTGATGCACATCCCAGACTGTAGTGCATGCATATTCTACACATGAGCACTTCAGCGGGGTTTGGTGTACCAGAATACATCTGCACTGTCGTACATCTGAAGGATTCAACAGCTGGGACGTATAAGAACTGCTGGATAGACTGTACACACAATGTTGATTGCAAGCGCTCTGCAGCTGCTGTGAACAGTCCATTTGTTTACAGCTCCCCAGAGGAGCTATTTTGATGTGCCTGCATCAATCCTGCTTGCATACGTATACCCACCTTGAGCATCACACAGATGCCGCACAATTTCAGCTTAGGTGGTTGCAGCTCTCTCTTACACACATTCAATTCACTCGTTTGACAGCACGATAAGAAAGCACACAGTAAACGAAGAGAAACCCCAATACAGTCCACTGAGCAAATGCCCTCAATGCTGCATCTGCGCTTAGAAGTTTAAATGCAACAAAGCCAAGCGGAGCTACAGCCAGTGCAAGTATTACAGTGTACACTCCTCCAAGCATGAGCGAGAATGCTGTTGAATAGGCTGGCTCTGACTGAGTTTCTGGAATGTTGGCAGCATTTCCTTGCCAGGATCCAGGCCCGGGCCCAGAGCATTCAGGTCTCTCGTGCCTCACAGATCTGTCAGGCATCACCTGCAGCAACTGAGGCATGCTCAAAGCCGGCCACTACAGTAAGTTGTTGGTTTTCATGCATGCATGTCTCTTAAATGTGGGTGTCACACCAGAGTTTTGCTAGTCTTACACAAATGGACTTTGCATTCGCTTTTGGCATTGCATGCAAAACAAGCTTCTTCTGCAGGAAGGTTTTATATATCCAGATTCGCCTGATGCAAGGTGCCCATGACACTTGTGACCAGCAAGCAACATTGTTAACACGAGCAGGTATATTCAGAGTGACAATCATAAAAATAATCGCCGTCATGGACCTTTGGCATGATTAGTACGCTTGTGTGTACTCACGTTCAGGTGAGCTTTTAGCACTAGTGAGCACCCAGTACTGTCTTACCTGTTGTCCCTTGTGGGCATCGTTGTCTCGGAATTTCTGAAGAGCAGCAATGACAGCCTGTAGGTCCTGCAAGCTGACATACAGCCCTGCTGGATCTGCTGGCACAGCTTGGGCTGCCCTGTTGGACTGTCCGATTGTCTGATTGGTCTGATGCTGTGCTTGCGTAAGTATGTGTTGGGCCTGTACAGGTAAAGGCCGCTCCTGCCAGCTGTGCTGCAGGAGCTGCTGTAGCAGGTTGTTCAAGCCAGGCGAGTTGCTGACTGGGCCCAAATCCAGCCTTGCAGGGGGTATGGCAAGCCCTGAATGAGCAAGTGTGCTCTGGTAAAGCTCACTTGCTGGTATGGGTTCAGAGGAGTTGATATGCAATATGATGCATTTCTATGATCTGCACTGACTGAGTACATGTGCTGGTGCTTGTAAGCTGTAGTGTGGTGTCACTTTGTGGCAGCTCTGGGGCCTGTTGCACAGCCAGGACAGCTGTGCATAGCACAGAGTGAGCCGTACCTTCTGCGTCTTTCAGGAGGCACAGCAAGGTGCTGCCAAGGGCATACATATCTGATGCCAATCTTGCTTCTCCACCCAGCTGCTCAGGAGCTTGAGTACGATTTGACACGGTCCCCGTTGAGATGCTGACTGCAGAATCTGCATTGAGGGCTTCACAGGCAGCCCCACCAATGTCCACTTTGGTTGCTCTGCTGAAGCTCACAAGGCTGACAGCGCCGTTGGCCTGGCCTCCCTCCAGCATAATATGCTCTGGCCCAATGGCACCATGTACAACCTGTTCAGTGCATTGCGCAAGGGCTATCAAGTGGTTTGAAGAGGCAGGATGATTTGCCAACTCTATGCTGCATGATTTATGACATCATTGCACAACATCACACTGCTGGCCATGGCTGAAAGTGCTTGAGAAGCAGACAAGCATACCCTTCTGGGATCTGCTGATTGTTGCTGAGCTGGGTAAAAGGCCGCTACCAGACCTGAAGTACGGGACATGCATGTCAGCAAGGATCAGGACTGACCTGTTGTTGCTGGAGATACGCAAGAATGGCCAGCATCATAGATGCAATATGCTCCACATGCTGTTCAGCAGGCCTCCAGCCAGCTTCCATCATCTGCTGCAAGTTACGGCCTTGCACCAGCTCCTGTGTATACTGGCTGCAGTCTGTTACAGATGTATATACATACTTAGACTAAAATGCACAGACAAGATTGCAGACATGCAGTTGCTACTCTCAATGAAGACCTTGCAAAAAAGCCTTTATTAGCAGAGCCAGGTAATGTTCTAAAATTTGCCATGCATTGGTGTCTGCCTGCACCTGGCAGTATAGACACAAAACAGCACTAGCAATGTTGCTGATGCCAGAGTTGACAGCGGTGTTAGAAGATTGTCAGAAGGCCCACTTGCCTGGACCATGAAGAAGACTTCGTTACCAGATGAGTCCCTCACAAACGTGCTCAGGCAGGAGGGAATGCCAGGGCAGCTCATGCTTCTAAGCATGGCAGCCTCCTGCTCTAGCATCTCCAACTGCCCCCAGCTTGAAATGGCTTGCACTGCCAAGCCCTTGATTGCCACAAGGCTGCCGTCATTGTGCCTGGCCTGCAAGGAAGCTCTCAAGCTTGAGAAGCTATACCACTGTTGAGCATGGCGGGCAATGGTGGGTAATGCAAGTAAAGCTGTAATAGAGCACCTGATCTTGATGCACTAGCTAGTATACTTGAAGCACTATACTGTACTTGAAGCACAACTGCTATGATGGTCAGTGCAACAACATTCAATGCGTCTATTTGATGAATGAGCTTATAATTGAAGCTACCTTGCAGACTGTTGTCCGTCCATGAGCATTCCATGGGCTCAGGAGACTAAGCTGGTGGTAGTTGTCGCCTTCTGTAGCTGCCTTGGTGAGAGGTGTGTCAGATTCATTTGCGGCAGCAGCAGAAGCAGCAGCAGCAGCAAAAGAGCTCTCAAGGGCAATGCCATGAATGTCTGAATGATCTTCAAAATACCCTCCCAGGGCGTGAATACGCTTTGCACTTGTCTGCGAACCTGCCTCTGGTGTCATGTGGGGTCGGTGATGGTGTAGCAAGGCTTGGTTCCCAAGTGCGAAATGTTTTGCGGTCCTAGCATAACGGTTATGAAGATGCCACGAGGCTGCGAGCATGCCCAGCGGTTATCGCGACAGATATATCAGGCTGCTCAACAGATATGTGTCAGCACAAAAGCGAAGCGGTACCTGGTCGGAGGCTGGGAGCTGGCCGCTGGGAGCGGCACAACATGGAGCAAGCACGCTCTGAGCGTGGCTGCAGCTGCATCCCTCTTGCTGTCGTGGCGGCCATCTGATGCAACAATTCAGAGGGTATGCGACGATGCGTGCCACGCTGAGTGTGAATGTTTGTAGTACATATGTGTACAGCTCTGTCGCGCAAGGGAGCTTCCTGAGTCCCGGGAGCTACACTGGGGTATTCCGAGAGAAGGACGCTTTCCAGATGCTACCGCTGCCATCAGCTGGACTCTCTGCTTGCTCTCTTCTGTATTCTTAGTGGACACAAGTGACATTGTTGGCGACAATGTCTTGATGAGATGCCATGCCGCATATGTGGGTTTGCTCCGGGCCCCTGTTTCTCCAGCCATGATCTAATCTTGTCTTGGACGGTCACCATGTACATATATACCTCATGCAATGCACAACCCACGAAAGAACAAGTTGCATGACATACTAGTAGCAAAGTGTGTAAGCAGAGCTACATTAGAGAGGAACATCCAAGGCTGCTCTGCATGAGTGGGCATGTACACATAATGCAAAACCCAAAGACACATGTTCAAGTGGCAGCACACGGTCAGTGAGCAGCAAGCATGACTATGTACAGGCTACGTCACTGCAGACAAAGAAGTGTGCCACCCAGAGCAAAAAAGGTCTGATGCAGGCTTGACAGAGCCTCTGAGCTGCTCTGCAGCCATGTAACTATAGACAGGGATGGTGAGTTTTGCAGCTACCTGATAGCAAGTAAAGAAGTGTGCGCACGGCATGCCAAGCCGAGGGAGCAGGTTTGCTGCATGCCTGGCAGAGCCTCTGAGCTGCTGTCATGTAGCCGTAGGTGCCCACAACAGTGCCTGTGTCCATAACCTCACTGTCTGCCACATTCCTATCTGCCACATCACACCAAATCTTGACAGGTGTATGAAATTAAGCACAAGCAAAATCTGAGCCATGCTCAATGTTGGTTCTTAATGGTCGGTGTTGCTCATGCAATGCATCACTGGCTTGCACTACCCCATAGACCAATCAATGGACCAGGTATATACATCATGGGCGTGCAAAGGCTGATAGGTACAGGCAAGCCATACAAGCCAGGTAAGTAAACTGCTTGCTAGTCAGCCTGCAATAGGCTTTGGTCACATTGCAAGTATAACCGGACCAATTGCATCTCACAGGCATCCCTGCTGATGGTGATCACATGGTCATGGAAAGCAACACCCCAACTTTGTCATTTGGTTCCTGAAACTCTCCAAAAGGACATCAAACATGGCCAAGGCATTGTGTCATGAATGCTGATGGCAGATGTTGTTTCTGGATTGCCATGGCATGTGTGGCATAGTGCATGTGCACCTGGCGCCTGCCTTGCTGCAGTTTTAGTAGGCTCAAGTGACAACACAATGCCAGCTTGTTATGATTGTCAAAACCAGAGATGCAGAAGGTCACTTGCTGGCAGTCCTGGCGGGTTAGTAGAGCCAAGTTGGTCTGTTCAGCGCCCAGTAGTGCATTTACTGCGTTCGTCACAGCTTGCCAGTCCTGCTGAAATTTGAGCAGAGCAGTTGCAACTAGGATGCTGTTGCACTGCCTTTCTGCTTGCACCAGTGTGTTGCTTAGTGCTGGCTGCACCTGCGCTTGCTGCTAACCTAGCCTAGGCTAGGCTTGTGACTGCACACAATTTTGCGTCGGGAGCAGCACAAAAACATCAACGGGTTTTGCTGCTCTTGTAGACATTTGCTGCTGTTAGAATTAGTCTGGTGTGCTGCATGCATGCAGACTGAGCTGTAACGGCCACAACTTCACATGTACAGCTCTAGACAAGTTTGCAACACTTTAGTGCATTCACAATTTGCCTGTGTGGTTTCAGCTGAAGCTCCAGCCTGTTACAGTAATGCAAGGCAGCACATCATGCGGTTGATTTTGCATCACAGAGTTGCCAAGTGGATGATGAGGGCTTGCCAGTACCTGTACAGCATGCTGCTCAGCTGTTGGCTACACTTGCTATACTATATATAGTATAGGTCCTGGATGCAACAAATGGTGTAGGTCCAAACAGCAGAACAGCCGTGAGATATCAAAGCTTGCATAAGACACCTGATGACTTGTTAAGGAGGGCTTTGCATGTCAAGCATACAATGGTCCAACCAAAAGTCTCTGTGTTTCCAGCTGTCATAGTGGAACAAGGTGCAGCCATTCAAGGTCGAGCAGCGCGGTGATGTGCTGTGTCATCAACTTCAGAAGCACACACTTCAGAGGCACATCAGATTCAGGACCAAATCTGGAGTACCGTATATTAAGTTATGTTACAGAGGAACCTGGCCTGTCAGCTGAATGTGCCACACATGCCGGAGCAACCAATATATTCCTATTCCCAACCTATATAGCTATTGACACATGCTGCCCCCTCTGCAGAGTTGATGCTTCTCTGGGACACATGTTTGGGAGCTGCAAGCAGCCAGGCATGAGTAAACAGGAAGTAGCTAGACATGATAAGGCCATCAGGACAGTCACTTGAAGCTTCTACCAAAGGGCAGGGTGCTGTCACAACCCTAATTGCAGATGTGGCAAAGACATAGGCGTGCACAAACGTTCATGGAAGTTGCACAGCAAGATCCAGCATTTGTGCTCCCAGACAGATTTTGCTTGGACCCTATGGTACAGAGGGGAGCAACAGACACAGGCAGCAAGATGACGCCAGGCACAATGATAGTTGAAATGATCACAACAGAACAACAGCAGTATCTGCCAATGACGACAGTTCTGGATCCAAATTTGGTACCCACGATGCCTGATGGAAATTCATGAAAAAACAAGACAGAAAGAGTATATATAGAGTATATATACTGTCCTGATCTTAGGTATGAAAATGAGTTGCGGAAAAAGGAAGCACAACATGCAGCCTTGGACAAAGCTGTTAAGAACTGTGGAATTGAATACAATGTCATCACATTGCCTGTAATTGTAGGACAATATGAGTCACAACATCATGCTACATCTTATGCTTTGGAGGATGTTATAGAGGTCCAGATTGCATGAACACTCTGCTTTGACATTCACAAGGTCTTTACATCAGTACTGCAGAGAAAACCACAAATGCCACAGCCCACCAAAGCCAGGGAGGACAGTCCAGATCCACCACACGTTCAGATTTCTCTTTTCCCGTTGGGCTATGGCCTATGGTCTTAGCTCCAGGCTGCTGCCCCGGCAGGCCCTCATTGCAATTGCTGAAAGGGGCCAACTTTTCTTTCCTTAAGTCTTTCTTTTGGGTCTTTGCACTGTACCAACGGCAAGCTTGCAACACTAAGTAAAGAGGACCCAGCACCAAACAGACGCCAAAAACAAGCAAGCCAACAATCTGGAAGCGTCTGATGAAGTGCCAGAGTTCTTTGAGTATGAATGTCATGACAAAACCAAGTTCAAAACAATCAACCAACCGTCTGAGTGTTGCTGACAAGGCTGTCTCTGGCTCATAGTTCTGTGTGCTCGTTTGCTGTGGTAGTTGGACGCTTTCCTGATCAGTGGAGTGGTCAGGCGTCACCTGCAATGCATTACTATGTCAAGTGTCACTGACTTGCAGAGCACCAAACAAGTATGAGAGGCAGACAATGTGTTGTTTTGCGTTCTGCCTGCATGCATACTACGTTTCATATTAAGCCAGACTGTAATTTTTGGTGAGGTCTGCTGGCAATTGAGACTTGTTGCATCAAGATGCATGCTGCCTGATCATTGTGAAAGCTGCTGAGTACAGCTGGCATATGCAAACACAGCCTGTTGGAAGCATGATGGCATGGCTTGTCAAGATGCAACCTGCTGCCCGTACTACAGAGCTTTGCCTATCTGTTGCTTATTTGGTGTGCCACTCTATGATTCAAGCCAATAAGCCGACAAATAACTCTTGAAGAGAACACAAGAGAGTTCAATGGCAAATTCGCATGGCGCTTAAGTGTGTGACATCAGCTGCAGTGTCTTACCTGGTATTGAAATGTAGCAGCCTTGGCCTGAACTCCATGTAAAGCGGCTATGACAGCTGGCAGGGCCTCTTCAGCAATCTGCAAGTTGACAAACTGGCTAGCCTGTTGTGCTGCAGCTGGAGCAGAAGGTGCTGCTGGCTTAGACTGTGTCTGTTGAGTCTGTGGTAGGGCCTGTGCCAGCATCTGCTGGGCTTGCATGGCTGAAGGACTGTCTTGCCAATCATGCTGTAGCAGGTGCTGCAGTAGATTATTCAGCCCAGGTCGACTGCTGACTTGAGTGAAGTCCAGGTTTGTAGGCAAAGCAGTACTTCCTGAACACACAAGAACAGATGGTTGAGGTCAAGTGTTGAGCTAGGCTTCTTAGAACCAATTCTGTGGTTGGCTCTCAAAGCTACACAGTTTCAGCAGGGCAAAGCAATAGATGGACACACGCATGCTTGCAGACTTGCAAAGTCACTCTGCAATGGTTCACACCTGTCAGGAGGTACAGTAAGACGCATCCCAGGCCATAGATGTCTGAAGCCAGTCTTGCCCCTCCAGCCAGCTGCTCTGGGGCACGGCAGTCATGCAGCTGCCCCCATGTGTGGGTGCTAGATGAAGCTTTGGCATCCCAGCTTATGCATGCATTGCTCTGGCCGTCCACTTTGGTTGCTCTGCTGAAGCCAGTAAGGCTGACAGCGCCATTGGCCTGGCCTCCCTCCAGCATGGTATGCTCTGGCTGAATGGCTCCATGTACAACCTGTTGCAAAGTTTGACGTGTGCCAACGAACCAATATCAAACAACAGACACGCTTGCTACTGGAGCTTCCACAGTGCATAGTAGATGTATGATTTGACATGCAACATGATTGTTGGGCAGACATATCGAAATAAACAAAAGTGATGTGTCAAGCTTCTGTGACATATGCACATGACAGAGTTGTAGATGATGGTAATGCAGGCTCACAGACTCAAAAACATAACTGCGCTCACCTGCTGCTGCTGCAAGTACACCAGAAGCGCAAGCACTTCAGAAGCGATGCGCTCCACATCTTGCTCAGCAGGCCTCCAGCCAGCCTCCAGCATCTGCTGTAAGTTGCGGGCCCTGACCAGCTTCTGCAACATTGACAACAGTCAAGTCAGTCAGATTGACTGCTGGAGCCAGTCAGCACTGCCATGCAAGCAATATGCATGTAATGGTGTAACACTACAGTAGCAGCGAACACTAACAGTGGAGTATCAAAGCGATTGCATTTGCCTGCACAATGAAGAAGCCTTCGCTACCATCTACGTCACACTGGAATGTGCTCAGGCAGGAGGGAATGCCAGGGTGGCTCATGCTCCTCAGCATGGCAGCCTCTTGCTCTAGCATCTCCAGCTGCCCCCAGCTTGACATGGCTTGCACTGTCAAGCCCTTGATCGCCACAAGGCCGCCGTCTCTGTGCCTGGCCTGCAAAAAGGCCCTCAGTTGAGGGCTTGCAAGCCTGATAACTTATGCTAATAGTATACAGCTTAAAGCTGACATGGTGTTCATGTACATATGCATGTGTGACATGTGTCACAATAGTCACAATAGTTTATTCAAGCATACACTGTACAGCATCAGCCAAGTCACAATTGCCAGACAAAACTTGGCACAAAACACCATTGACAAATGATCATGGGGTCAGTCCTATCAAAGTACCTTTTTGACTGTTGTACCGCCCTCGGCACTCAATGGACTCAAGAGACTGAGATAATGGTAGTGGTCACCCTTTTGGCCATCTGAAGCTGCCCTTGTGACAGGTGTGTGAGGCTTGTGTGCAGTAGTAGCAGAGGCAGCAGCAAAGGAGCCCTCGAGAGCATAAATATCTTCAGAATATGCTGCTAGCTTGAGGGCACAGCTGTGCCTTGAAGCTGCCTGTCCTGGCTGTGTCGTCCTTTTGGGTCGGAGAAGATCACACGAGGTTTTGTTTCCAAGTGCGAGACGGGGCGCGGTCCTTCTGGCGGTGTGAAGTTGCAATGCGGCTGCGGACATGCCCAGGCTGGTGAGCACATACTGATTCTGCTGCTGAACAGACTTGACAAAGCACAAGCGAAGCGGTACCTGGTGGTCGGAATGGCCGCTGCAAGCGGACGTTCGGGCTCAAAATGGAGCTATCACGCTTTGATCCGTAGTAAGATGCTGCTGCAGTCACGGCGGCCATCTAATGAAGAAACTCAGCTGAGAGTACGGTATGCCGCCACGTTCGTTATGCTGAGCCGTGAGTGCTGACTGGTGGCACACACACAGCTCTGTCGCACACGGGAGCTTCCTGAGTTCCGGGACCTACTTTGGGGTCTTCCGAGAGAGGGCCGCTCTCCAGATCCTACCGCATTCTACGTGTACGGTTCTGCACATGATGTCATTGGCATGCCTCGACAATGTTGCACGCCTGAATTCCCCACTAGTGCTTGCTCTATGCTGTTTCAGTTGACATATGTGACGTTGTTGGCAAGAACATTTCCTTGAGATGCTGTGCCCCACACATGCGATGCTCAGCACAGGCTGCTGTTTGAATGGCCATGATTTCAGTCTTAATTTATAAAGACTACACATCTTGCTCGTGTAAGACATTGATCATGCATGAAAACATTGATTTGTGTAGAGTCTCAGCCATTGAAGTGCAGAGCATTGCAGTCAGAACATGGGCATTGCACTACTCACATGATTACCTCGTTACAATACCTACTGCTCAGCAAGAATGAGCGCTAGCATGTATGATACATGCTATACAATGACCATCATGAAGCCTACAAGCTGAAATCAGTACGGATTGAGCTAGGATCCACACTCTGCAGAGTAACAAGACCGACGGGAAAGCTGGAGCGCACAAATGACATTGTACCTGAAATAAATCTTTATGCTGAAGGGGATTTTACACATGTTGCACTTTCTGATCAGCTGATGCTTAAAGCGAGCCAAGACAAGATACATACAAACAACTGAGTAATTGACAGCTACCTATTTAGTACAGGACAATATATACTGACTACAAATAGTACTCAGCACAAAGCTTAAAACATGAACGGACCCCTCCTGAAGCCTCCTCGCATGCCAAATGGGCCACCAAAACCGCCTCTGTACCCACCCATCATGCCACCACCCATCATGCGCATCATATTGAAAAGCATCTGCTGCTGCTGAAAAGCAGCCATTTGCTGTTGCTTCCTGCGTCTCCTCAATGCTTCCTGCTCCTCAGCACTCAACTCATTTTCTGAGCCAAAACTGCTGCTGTCACTGTTGTCAGGAGGACCATCACTGAAGCCAAACCCTCCCTGCTGGTGACGCTGAGTCCCAGACATCCAATCAGAGTCAGCAGTGTCTGAAGTGCTTGGCTCTGCCTCACTAGCTGATCCTGGTCGTGATCTGCTTCTTCTCCTGGATTTGCCAGATAGCCAGAATGGGAGGGTGAGGGCAACCAGGGGGAACAATGGGCCGGGCAGGACATATGCCGCAGCCAGAGCTAGCAGTACATTGTTGAAGCCAACGCCCTGTGGCTCAGACTGACGCCCAGATGCAGATGTTGTCTCCTGATCATCACTGCCTGCCTGCAAGACACAGGTGTTGTTCAAATCAACAAGCCTACAATACTCAAAGTCATAACGAAGTCTTGATCATGACAAGAGGGTATGTGCAAATGACAGCCAGAAAGACATACAGACCTATCAGCTCATGATAAACTTTCGTTACCATAATTTTCACACAGCAGACTTAGGCCATGATGCTGCTGCTGATTCTGAAAATTCCACATGATTATGTATGCAATATCTCACCTGTCTGTCACTGCTGGATGTCCTAGACCCCTGCCGAGCCTCCTCCCACCCATCTTGGCTGAAAGGGTTCCATGCTTTTTGCTGCTGCCGATGCTGCTGTTTGGCAGGTCCCTGGCCGGCTAGCACTGCCTTGGCCTGTGTGGCTGTCAGCCTGTCTTCATACGCAGGCTGCAGTAGGCCTTCAAGCAGGCTGTTGAGGCGCGGGCTCATCTCTACTCTGCTGAAGTCCACGTTGAGGCGGCGCTGGGGGAATGCGCTGGGTGGCTCTCCTGCAAAACAGAGGCAGCACCAAGATCAGCCATGCTTTCAACAACAAAATGATTGAATGTTCAACGTCAGGCAGTCTGCAAGATACACCAGTAGCAAGTGTGGTGAGCAGAGCTGCATGGGAGGAGGACGTCTAACGGCTGCGCTGCATGCGCTGGCATGCCTTTTACAAGCACTACATTCACCCTCACGCTGCACACATGGTAAGTGATGACAATGAGTATTGAAGCTACCTGATAGCAGATAAAGAAGCGTGCCACCCAAGGCAAACAGGTCTGATGCAGGCCTGGCTGAGCCTCTGAGCTGCTCTGGAGCCATGTAGCCATAGGTGCCCACAAGAGTGCCTGTGTCCATCACCTCACTGTCTGCCACATCCTTGCTGCCTTGCTGGATTCCACCAAAGTCTACCAAAAACACCTTGCCACCAGGCTTGCCACCCTTCAAAATGATGTTCTCTGGCTTGACATCACGGTGAACAACCTACAAGAACCATTGCTGCCTGTTGCTGTATCAAGAAAGCAAGGCAAAGCAGCGCCACACGTGACTGTATGACAGACAGGTATTGAGCTGCATATGACCCACTCAAGCATAGTAAGCAGCACACAGTCAACAATCACAATCCGCACAATGGTAATGACATGTTGCACCGTCACTCATGGCAGACATGAAGGGGTTACAATGCCTTTTACACCAATCAGATTGTCCAGCGCCTGCCGTGAACTACACGCATGCAATTGTCCATACCTGCTGCTGCTGTAGGTACGAGAAGGTGGTAAGCAGTTCATGTGCAATCCTCTCCACCTCCTCTTGTGCAGGCTTCCAGCCGGCCTCTACCGTCTGAGCGAGGCTTTTGCCCTCAATCAGCTCCTGTGCAGCAATCATGGAGTCAAACTCTCTGTTGTATTACAGACAGGCAGCCAAATATATATATTTGCGTGACTGACTACTGACCACATCCAGATTCCAGGGTTTTGCCTGATTATGTTAGAATCAAAAGCAAACAGGTAGGGTTAGGTGTGTGGTAATGCTGACATAAGGGCCGCCTTTAGTAAGCAAGTTTTTAAAGATTCAAAAAGGAACCCTATCTGTCATGAAAAAACCCTAGCGTAGCGCTCGAATGTTCCACCAGACGGGTCCAACTCCTTCTTAAAAGCTCAAAACGTGACTAAACTCTTCAGAAAAACGCACATCCGGACAGACATGGTACATTACTCATCTTCAGGATTCTAAAACCTGTTGAAATAATCCACCTGTACTATACTTTAATTTGATTCAAAAATAATAAAGGTGGATTCTATGAAAAAGAATTGTTTTGAAAAGCGCATGGTGCATTGCGTCAGACGCACACACACTGGACCCCCCTTTGCTTGTGCTTGATGCTATTGTGTGCACATGATGCACAACGGAGAGAATGAGGTGTTGCGCAAACGTCAACTAGCAGCTGTTGTTTACAATTGCTGAGGATCTGTCCCAATCGGAGTTAGGGACACCAAAATTTGTATGGGGACCGAATTCGACGTAAGTGGCTGGTAGGAAAGCAAAGCTGCTTCTCGTATGCGATCTGCAACGCCTCCTTGGTACGACCTCCTGTCGGTGTTTATTCGCAATTCTACCATCTGGCTTTGGCGTCTTGTTGTATGGCGTCCGAGAAGAGTTTAGCTGATGGGTGAGTGCGGCGAAAACAGTTGCGATGCGCGAAAACACTCTTTCCCGCACAAGTCGTTTGTTGTTACTGTCGAAAAGCACAAGTCTTGACGATGTGCTAGCTCAATAGGGAGCGTCAGGTTGTGAAAGGAGACGCAACATCGCAGGCTCTGGATCGAGACCAGATGCAACCTGTTCGTAGTCAGGTTCATCCCTTGGAAAAGCAAGAGGCTGCCAAGAAAGCTCTCAGGTTTTGCTTCTTCTAATGGATTTCGCAATGAGACTGTTATGTGAAAATACGAAGATGCCGACACGGTGTGTGTATTGGTTGTGGTTGTTTATAACATATCATGCATGACTGCTAACATGAGTGAATGCATGCAGTGGCAAGGAGCAAGCTAGACCGTTGTATGGTACTGTGGGACCAAAGAAAGGAGAGAAACGAGGGGACACTTAAACAACCTTTGTTTATTCGCAAAATGTCAACTTGACATTGTCAACATGCTTGGCTTAATGTTTTTGGCTTCTCCCACGTTCACACTTGCATAGCTCTTCTTTGATGGTGTAACACACTGCTGACTCAGCAATGCTAAGCTAAACAACACTGTCTTTCAGCGTGGTCTATGCAACAAAGGGCGGTCATAAATTGCTTGTCAGTTCACCATATGGTGCAACCAAAACAAACAGAAGGCTTGGACCATATAGACCAGAATGTTGCACGCAATAGTGATGTGTGCTCCTTTGTTTTGCCCCATATCTAGATTCAGAAGGTTTCTTTGTGTTTCGTCATGATTACAAAGCAAGCATGTAGGGTTAGGTGTGTGGTAATGCTGACATAAGGGCCCTGATTAGTAAGCAATTTTTTTAAGATTTGAAAAAGGCGTGCTATCTGTCAAGGTATTACGGTCGTGTAACAGGTAATGACGGTCGGTAATTTCATGTGCCACCGTATGGTACAAGGAATCTAACAAATCTAGTACATTATGTACTAGAATAGTTTATTACCCTTGTACCACCTTCTAAAATTAGCTAGTGTGTGGGGGAGAATAGGTTTTCCGGGTAGGGTGAATCTTTTTTGGTGGCTGGTGGCTAATGAACCCTAGCAAACCCTAGCCGCCGCTTCGCACACACTGACACACCCCCTGCTTGCTCTTATTTTTTGGCCAACTTAGTGAGATCCCTAAATTATGACAGATAATCTGCAGATCTTTACTAAACTCTAACATAATCCAGAAATTTCTAGAAGCTTGTTCTGCAGCCCTAGAGCTGCAGATCTTTGCACGCAGACCGTTCTTCTTCTGCACGCAGAGATCATAGAGCTCTGAGTCAGAGTTACAGACGCTCTGAGCCTGAGTCACAGTGAGTCTAGAGCAGACGCTACAGAGATGTGGCATAGAAGCTACAGAGTCTGGGCCAGAACCCTGCAGATGTAGTCATAGAGATTATCTGCAATCTGTCACATTCGAGTAATTCTACAAGATCACTGTAATTTTCTGTGCACATAGATCTGTAGCTCTGCAAGAGTCCAGCAAAACACTGTAAGTTCTGTAACTCCATGGCTATGGGTACGAAAATCTGATCAGGCACCTCAAGCTAGCCATCCGGCAACTGAAATAATCGAAGACAGGTGAATCTTGTGTAGGTCTGTAGGGCTCTATCAGAAGCCTGGACCCACTGTAGGTTCGTTTAAGGGCGTGGCCGTGCGCTCCGAAACGCTCGTGGAGCACCTGCAATTGGCCGTTCGTCAATAAGAGGAGCTAAAGAAGGGGGAAAAGCTGTTGGGACTGATTGCGATCTGGCCTGAGACTTGCTACACAGCCACCTGACAGCTTACGCACAAAGGGCTGGACCCCTGGCTGTTTTTGTACCAGAGCCGATAGGCTTATCGGGTCTGACCCAGGTTTGCGAGCTGGCTCAAGATTTCTGACATCCGTTCGTTCAAACTACGAAACTACGAAGCTTCCGGACTACGAAACTACGAAGCTTTCGGAAAAGTTCTAAAATTTTCACTCTTTTTAGTCGTTTCTGGTTCTATCCCATTTCTCCTGTAGTCATGTAGTTATGTAGTTATAGCTATATTCTATTAAATTTAAAGAAAATATAGTATAATGTACAAAGCTGATGAGCAAAAACATATACAAAACACAGAGAAATGCAGTGAGATGCAATGCTGGCCACCCCCCACTGCTTGTACCGAGATTTAGATGCCATAACTACATAACTACATGACTACAACCAAAACCTCGCCCATGTTGAAAAGCGTCCGAATGGCTTCAAAATAAAAAGTTTGTCAAAACGTTCGTAGTTACGTAGTTTCAGAGTTACGACTCGAGGGCAGGAGCGAATGGCCGTCATCACACATACCTCGTCAGTTGAAGTTCAGCGCATTTTCCTTGCGCATGCCGATTGAACTCCTTCGCAGCAAGCAAGCAAGCTAGACACACGAAAGAGGCGAGACGCCAGGGGTTGACGCAAGCGAAACTCAGATCATCAGAAGATCTGGCTAGTAACCTGGCTGTCATCTGGAGGTCACCCTATAGCTCTCGACGCTCCTAGAAGGATCTTGGGAGATCAAATTCGGTTGACGCCATCTGAAACAGTACAGTTGAAAAAGACTTGCAAATCCGACCTGTACATTGAACGCTATGCAACGGTATGTGCCGTCGTTGATTGCTTTGATGGACAGCCTGCACGCGCAGACTCTCTTTTGCTCGCAGGCTTCCGGATCCCCACCGCCATACGGCTTTGCGCAGACATTATGTCTTTGATACACTTGCTAGGGAAGTGCCTTTCTATGCGACGTCTTGGGTGCAGCCAGTAGTGCACCCTATGGTCACTCGAGGACACTTTCCTGGCAGCTCTTGGGTGAGAGCTGTGGATGTTTTTGACTGTATGCCAAACGCGCTCTTTCAGAAATACATAAAGATAGTTCTAGCCAATACAACTGAGTATCAGCCATACATTCCAAACAGCGAACTGCCTGAGGAGCTACGGCAGTTCACAGAGTGTGGTGAGTGTGGCAGAAAGCCTTGGGAGGATTGCATGGCGATGGGATCACCAGGTGGGCACTGATGAGGACTGCTACCTGGCCTGTGTCTACTGTTCCACATACAGAGCTATTGAGGACTTCCTGAAGAGCGACACAAAGTGGTTTAATATGCTGCAGCTAGGTGGTCAGGTGAGATTTTGTTTGTCCGTTGCGCAGACACCTTCACTGTGGCTTGCATTCAGCTGTGTACAAGCTGAAGCTAGGGTAAAGCATGGTTGACTGAATGTTGATTTTGGCACAGGAGATGGAGTCTCGGAGGGGACGCATGAGTGCAAGCATCAATCTGACACTGATCTGGTTGAACGGTGCCATCACAAATTCAGGTGTGCCTACTACTTGTTCTGGTATCCTTGGTTCTGGGAATAATGCTTTTGAGTGACAGCCATCACTGTGAAAGAGTCCCACAGCATTGCTGGACAGACTATTCCCCTTCTTGGCACCAGCTCATGCTGCAGCCATGCTGCTTAAATGACTCCACGCAGTTTTTGGTGCAGTTGAAACATTTCAAGGACGTACACATGGGCAGCAGCCTCCAATGATGAGGCAGACATGGGTGTATGCAACCCACAGTGGCCACATTGAAACCAGGATTTCATAACAAAGCTCAACTAGTTTGCAAATGTCCTGGCAGGCATTCATCAGATGCGAGGATGCTTGTTTGAGCACTCTGTCCTCTTCTAGCTGAATCTCAGCGTGCTTGACTGCGACGCTGATTTGTTCTTTTGGCTTAATGATATGTTGCATCTCATTCACATAAGCTACCTGTTAAGCAAGCACATGAACATGCTTTCTCAACGGTTGGACCCATCATCCTGTCAACAACATTTTTTAAGGCTATTTAGCATGATGTTCTGTGTGGCACAGCTATTTGACCGTTTGCTAATTGCAATTCACCGGCTATAACCTCTGTGTTACTGTCCAGCAACCCTTCCCCACGTCCGCAAACCCTAAGGGCCTCATTGTGCAAAAGGTTGCGCAGAATGTCCATACGTACAGCTTCTCTTGAACTTACTGGGTCTTCTCACGCCAGCTCGATTTAAAGTCATAAATCAAAGATCCAGGTCTGGCAGCTTGTGCAGGCCTGGCTTGTTG
>JAABUK010001490.1_pt1 | contig 44300 bp, 56 predicted proteins | sample 5559141 | NCBI WGS metagenome assembly JAABUK01 (sample SAMN10711869, study PRJNA513367) | rock metagenome | isolation source: Antarctica rocks | place: Antarctica: Victoria Land, Pudding Butte nord | collected 2016-01-03 | reverse complement strand
TCGCAGATGAACAGACCCTTTGGACATCAAAAAGTAGGCTGGACAAGACCTCATAATACATTGTCCATAGAGCATCCTCAACACTAGTTGCTGTCAGTACTGTAACACAATTTTGATTGACCCTGCTTATCAGACAAAGCAGGCAAAGACTCCTGCAATCGACACATTTATCACCTGAAGCAGATTTGACACACCCTGGGCCAAAGACACCACAGCCAAAATTCTACAAGCACAGTCCCAAATTTTGAAAAGCACATATCTTCACATTCATCATCACATCATCATCCATTTTCCTTTTACTGCAATATTGAAACAGGGCCAGCAAAATTGTGCAAGCCTCACAATCATCTAATGAGCTTGCAATGCATACATTGGGAGGCTGCAATGCCTTACTGAGCAAAATTGGCCAGGGGGGCAAAAGGTGACCGGGTTGGGCTTTTTGGCTCAACAGAGACAAGGTCATTGCAGCTTTTTGACTTATTGAAACTGGGTGTTCTTTTTTTGAGCAGCAGCCTTCGTGCCACAGCCTTATCAGCTCTTTCATCAATCACACCACCTTCCATACCATTGCCTCCCGACATGACAGCATCTGCCTGTCGTGCATGGCTAGCTGACTCATGCGCAGCATCGGTTGCTTGCCATGCATTGTCCCTCGAGCTGGTGCTCGCCTCCAGGGAAGACACAAAGCCCACAATGACATCAGGCTTCCCTGGTGACACTGCTGCTGCTGGTGCTGGTGTTGCTGCTGCTGACACTCTGGCAGACTTAGCAGCAACATGTCCTGGAGCATCACCCTCTGCTACATCACCAGAAGGGTCTGAGGTAGCAGCCAGCTGCTCATGCTGTGCCTGGGATTGGCTAGGCTCAAAGGACGTAGCAAGTGGGTTCAGCATGGACGCTGATTTGACAGCCGCTTGACTGGGCTTGAGGGCACTGCTGAGGCCAGAGAAGGCAGCAGACATCTGAGTGCCAAGATCTGCCAGCTGTTGCTGGGAGGGGTACTCAGGAAAAGCAGGCACTGGCGAGCCTGAGCTCAGGGTGCCCTCAGGCATGGTACCCAACTCAGGGAAGGAGCTGATTCTGGCCATTCTGGTGATATTTGCCTGGGAGCTGCACCTTGACAGGACGCTGTCCACAGTCCAGCCTGCCTTGCTGAGATCTGCCAGAGACTGAGGACGTGACATGCCCTCTTCCATGTGCTCTACTACTGTTGGCAAGCGGCCTTGGCTGAAGGTCGAAGACAGCATGAACTGGAGATCATCAGTGCCTTCAGCAGTGTCTTGGGAACCCCAGGCTGCATCAGCGTGGCCTGGCAGAAGTGCAGGGTCAATGGCAGATGCTGTGGCAGGGCTTGAAAGGCCTCTGGCCATTGGGATGTCTGTGAGTGAGACTGTTGACATGGCATCGCCTTGGGAGGCGTCATCAGCTGCGTTGGCTGCTTGCCGCAGTGAAGATGTGTCTTTGTCAGAGGCTGAGCTGCGCCACCAGTCCTTTCGGTCTGCTTGTGAGCCAGACGGGCTTGAAGCCTGGGACAGGACAGAAAGTCAATCCAAATCTTTTCATGGCAAGTTCATGGTAGCCAGCAACAGTGATGGCAGCCGATGTTGCGCAGCGACAGCAGTCTCAAGCAGATGCAACACATAGTCGGTCTCAAGTGTGCACTGTCATTGCTGGTGTGTATTTGTAGCAGCAGAGGCATGTTGGGTGCACACATCTCAGACACTGTTGCTATGGCAGCAAAGAGTGGTACAGTTGCATGGCAATAAATGGAGAAACCAGCATGTGACTTACGCAGGTACTTCTGTACCTGTCAGCTGAGTGGCTGGTGCCACCAAGCCATGCAGTAATTTTGACTTTAAGCCATGCACAGAGCTGTGAGCACACCAGAGATGAAAGTGCAGAACATCAGTAAACATGGGTTCTCACCATCATGGGGGACACAGACTGTGGCACAGACTGCATTCTGCGAATCTGACTGTTCTCCCGCTGCTTCTTGCCTCCACGTTTCCCACGCCTGGTCTTATTGGTTTTGGATGTTGCATCGCTGGTCATGCTGCCATCCATGACAGTGTCTGTGTACATGCTGCTGACCAGGGAGTCATCGTTGCTGCTGTCCTTGCTGCCAATAGCAATGGGTGCTGACGCTGTCATGGATGAGGACCTGTACATGAAGTCTGTTGAATGGCTTGACATGTCAGCTCCTGAGCTGCTGCTGTAGCGCTTCATGTCAGATGTGGCTGGCTTTGGCGTCATTGAGATGCCTTGCATGGCTTTCTGTGCAGCAGAGGCAGCTGCGTTTGTGGTGCTCTCTGGCACTGGCGTGACGAAGCGCTGAGGCTCAGCATACCAGCCATATTTGAAGTAGCCTGGCTGAATGTCAAGCTTGCTGTGGGAGCCAGCAGGCTCGCAGTCTCCACTGCCAATGCATAAGCAGGCATCTGGTCCTCGAGCTTGCCAGAGGCTGACACCTCCAGCTGACGCTCTTGTGGCGAGCACACGCACCTACAATTTGCACATTCGTCTGAAAGCATTGGTCAAGCATATTTGCAAAACGCGCTGTGCGCAATCTGTACGGGTTACCTTCTGGCTGTCATAGCAGAGAAAAGCGAAGTCACCCTTCAGTTTCGGCAGGAACGAAGTGCCGAGCGTCTGGTACAGCTCGCAAACAACCTCGGCGTCCTGCACACAAACCAGGGTTTCCGCATATTTTTCTGCAGTACGGAAGCATGAGAGCCGTGCAAACCCGCACAGAAGCGGCACAGCTCAAGCTTCACTGCTCACGGTAAGTGGCGCGGCTTCTTTTATTTGGTTCAGCGTAGGTGTCGCATCTTGCTGGAGGCGTCGGGCACAGTATTTGCGGACTAGATACGGGTAGTTATCAAGTCTCCTGCAAAGTCACGTCATGGAGCTTGGCAGGCTGTCCAGATATGGCTGTGATCCAAGGTTGCAACCTGCTCCGCTTACCCCTTGAATACAGCGAAGCACGCCTCTTGAGTAGTCACAGAGAGGTCATGAGACGGTGTAAAAATGAGCCCGGCGCCTGGACAATAAATTTCACTGGCGTCTTGGCTTTGAAACGCGCCAACAGCAGACAGTCGTGAGGAGATCTCAGCTTTGGAGTTGTCTTTGCTCTGGTCAAAATGTATGGTCTTCGGGGGACAGATGCACAGGAAGCCGGCCCCCATTCTACGACGGAGGCCTGAGCTACATGGCGCGGACACCCGCAAAGCCGCTTGCCTACCAACAAAGATAAAGCACAGAGATCGACGAGGACGACGCGGCGCGTGTGCGGTGCGGTCGCTCTGCGTGCAGCTCTGTTCCACGAATTTCACATTGCATCGCCACACTGTGACCATGGTCGCTATCCAGGTGTACAAAATCAGCACAGCGAAATATGAGAAGCTTCCCAAGCACTGTGAGATTGTACAAGAGCAAGAGATCAATCCAAATGGCTTTGCCTACGCTCGCGACATGCCGAAAGTTCATTTGTTCCTGTCCACATTCGTTCCTGACACAACATTCTGTGCTGTCAACAGCTGTGTGCAGTCTATCCAATTGACTTCAAACACAGCTGACAACCGCCTGAATCACGTGTTCAACTGATGATACACTTTGCAATGATGACATTCTACACATGCTCCATATGTGGATCGGAGTCCAGTACACCTGTGGACATGTCAGAGATCTCAACAATCTCATCCCCTTCAAAATGCACAGCTAGATTGGATGCATTGAAGCCCCCTTGCCGTGAGAAGCTGCCAGCATCAGAGATCCAGCTGGACTCTGAGCCCTCAGGATACAGCTCTCCATGTGCAGAGTGACCTCCTCCACTCTCCAAGGATGCTGTACGTCTCTGCACAGGCAACATGCCATTTGAACGACAGCGCAGGCAGCAGAATGTGAATGAACTCCCTATGATACGTATGGGAAGTGTGTTAAAATGAGACAGTTGGGTGCAAATCAAAGTGGGGATACTGAAAACAGGTTTGCAAGACTATTGCAGACATATGGAGTCAACACAACATGCATGCAGTGTGCATCATAATCACTGTGATCCAGTCTGTAGCATTTCCACAGATGTTATGTGTAGAGTGTGGCAAAGCACTGCTCACGGCCCTGACTTGCAACAGAAGAGCAGTGCCGGCAAACAAAGCACATGCAAGGTCACAGGTCTTGTTGCACATGGCCAAACATTGCGACAGCCTCTGGCACTGCTTCTTCAAACATCATCAGAGTCACAAGTCAGAGCCTGCCACTTGCAAGGTGAAGATTGCTTCTGCTCAAAGCTGAGCGTCACTTACATGAGAGTAGCGCCTCAATGCTGTTGATCCTGTAAACCTGTCACCATACATGGCCTGCTGCTGTTCCTGGGCCCCCAGATTGGTGCTAGTCAGCCTGGTGGGGTCCAGGTAGCCTGTCTGATTCAGAGCTGACAGCCTACTGCCAGCTGGCACTGACTGGGTAGCTGCAAGGGGCAGCTGGGCTCTGGCAGGTCGCTGGTGGATGCCCTGCCCTAGGCGGCTGGCAGGGGTAGGGCCTCCAGGAAGACCCTGCAGATCTGGGGGCAAGCTGATCGTATGCTGAGGGCCTGCACATCATGTCCTAGTCAGTAAAATTCCTGCAGGTCGATACAAGTAAATCAAGAAGAGCAAATACCCAAAACACCAGAAAATGAAACACCAGCAAGCATCAGACATTGTAGCTTGTGTCAACAAAAATTGCCCTGAGAGCTGCGCCGAAGAAACCCAAATAGCTGAGCATGCAACCAAGCAGTAACGAGTACAGAGCTGTGCATTGCATGAACAAAAGCATTAAAAGCACATCAAAAAAATGCTGGTCAATGAGGTGTGTTGTGTGTGGCAGACCTTGAATGCACCTTAAGCCCAGTCAGATCTCTGCATAACAACTGGTCAAGTCCCACACCAGCCAAGGAAAAGGCTCCACGTCCATTAGATAAGCGCCGCTGACAGCAAAGCAAGCAAAGAACGCCGGAATTCTGACTGTCATAACACCAACACTCAAGCCCAAAACACGCACCAAGAAGCTAAGCAGTATCACACAGTACATCCTCACTTCACCTGTGCTTTCAAGCCAGGATGTCCGATGAGTCACAACTGGCTCCACACCCCAGACCGTAGTGTATTCAACAATAATGAAAACTAAAATTGAAATGAAAAGTAACTGAAAATAAAATGAAAATTACATGAAGATGACAACGAAAATTGATCATTTACCTATGCTCTCGCTAGAGGGTAAACTGGGGGTGGGTGCTTGCATCTGTATCTGCAGGGCTCGGCTTGACAGCGTCCTGGAGCCCTCTAGGGATCCAAAGCGGCTGCTGGCATCCCTGAACTGGTTGTGCCGGCCCGACACAAACAGCTGAGCCACCTCACGGGCATACACCGTGTTGGGGGTGGCCACATCTGAGCCTGAGTCATCTGCTGACTCGCTGGCAGCAACCTGCAAGCACAGATGCGGAATTGGTCACATGGCCATGACCTTCAGTATGAGCTTCCTAGAACTTGAAAGAACAGAAAGCTTAACTTTATGCATTTGGGTTGTCAGGATAAGAGCAAAGTGACACCCCAAGTGCGGCCCAGACGAGACATCAGAAGCAAGCTTTGACACGTTGCATGCAAGGCCGTTTGCTTTTGTAGGGGCATGCCAGTTCCTGATTCAGGCAAGTGTCACGCCCAGACAGAGACAAGGTGCCGACTGCATATGGCAGTAGAAGGGGGGAGACAGCAACAAGTACAGACCTCAATATTTCGAGTGCGGCCTCTGACAATGAGATACGCCTAGTCACATGAAGTGCAGAAAAGAAAAGAAAGACTACAACTTTCGGCGTCAATTTACTGAGAAGCCAAACATAATACCATGCTGCCTAGGTACATGAAATGCATGATAGCGGCCACCCCATGTGCGCAAGTTGTGAATGCGCAGTTGCAGGTCACATGTGTTGTGTCGGTGGTGCGTGCTTCTTCTTTTGCATGTGAGTCACCGGCGAGGTGACTTCCACCCTGAGCCGTTTCTGCAGTGCTTCTAAACCAGCAGGCTCTTGTGAGGAGGGAATCTGGAGGGGCTGTGACACACCCCTCCAGTCCCCCCGTCTACCCCCAGCCCCCTCACCCCCCCTGCTGTGGCCCTGTGGCCACTCCAGGCTCTCCATGGTCACTGACTTGTGATGCCGGGATGGGATTCTGGCCACCTGCAGTCATTTGCACACTTTTTATTATTTATTTGAATGCCCATATGCTCTTTCACATTGTGATGAGTATGACAGCACGGCTCAGACATTCCTGATGCGCAGTAGCATGTAGATATCCAGATTCGCAGAATGTATATGTACACAAATGCTCTAGTGCACTGCACATGTCATGTCAGAGGTATCAAACACAAGGCAATGCAGATGAGCTCTCAATCGCTGGTTTTGTCTTTGGATTTGCACCTGCTGCTGTTGCAAGTAGTTGGCAAAGACAGGGGACATAGACGCTGAATCCAGTGAGTGATGAGGGGACAGGTCTGAGTGGGAGTGCTGCAGCGTGGGGGACCCCGAGTGCTCCCTACTTTTACCCCCAGCATCCTGGAACTCTGAACCTAAGTGGTACACACACACTTTGCTGAACACATGCAAAGTGACGAGAGGCAGAAGAACAAGCACAAACTGCAAGCATGCACAACAAGCAAAGGTCAACAGCAACTTACATCTGCGCAGTATTTGTATGCATGTGCCTGTGAACATGCCAATATGGTACGGTGTATGTACAAGTGACATTCGAGGCTGCCGTCTCAGGAAGCTGCCTCTATGACTGTCAACAGTCACAGATTTTCCTTTTCTCTTTACACGAAGGGTGGATGCCTCTATGATTGTCAACAGGCACAAATTTTCTTTCCTGTATACCACAAGGGGTGGCTACCTGATGCGTTGTGGCTATCAGGCGAGTCCTCTCCTTCAGAGGCAGACCGGTGCTTGTTTAGCCGGGAGGCAGGTACCCTCACGGGTGGGGGGCCACTGCGCCCCAGCTCTGGGTACGCCTCTGCAACAGGAAAACAGCCATGTAAATGGATTCATTGGCAACCATGCTTCATAGAGCGTCATTAAAAGGAGATAGGCATCACAAACATGCAGTGCTTGCTGAATGAAAAAGAGGAACAGCAATGGGTACTGGGCAACACTATAGGAGAAGCAAGAGAAGAAGATAGGAGGCTAAATTCTGGGAAGAGGGTATGCTTTCATCCCTGCCTCTGGTCAATAGTCATGTGGGCTAACAGCAACAGCAATATATGTAATATATAATAGCAACAGCAATATATAAAATTTTACTGGCTTGCAGGAAGATGTGGAGCAAGTGATGTACCAAAAGTGGACGATGGGTCTTGCGATGACCCCACCCCAGCCAGGGGGGTTGTTGGGCAGCTGTCCCTCCTGAACCCACTCCTAGACAGCAGCGACATATTCCTCCGGCCAGTTTCAGCCCTAGGGCTTTCCTGCCCAGCCCTTACGCCCCGTACCCTGTTGATCACGGCTTGGGCCAGACCCCCCATGGAACCCAGAGGGGAGGGTACGTAGGCCTGGGCTGGGGTCTCTCCTGGGACAAGCTGACTGTTGTGGCTTCTTACCATTTCCAGTTCACGTGGGGAGGCTAGAATGACTGTGGACCCTGCCCTGCCGGCGGCTGGGTCACTAGCCCCTGTCGGCCTCACATCCCCCCCACGAGAAGAAGAACGGGAGATCATACCAAAGAGAGCTGCATGCAACAGAGAATTGTAAGCAAGACACTTGAAACATGGTGAACAGAGGCAGTATGATGCTGAGTGTAACGTAGTCTTGTGATGCTTTCTGATGACAGCAAAGTATGGTTTTGCTGCACCTGACACAGCTAATCCATGGCAAAGCTTACATAGTGTTTGCTGCTAGCCTTGGCGTTAGATAAGGTACCTTTGACTGACCTTAAGCTAAATGCTTGACCGCCGTTTCTGGCTGCCGCACAGACCAAAGCATGCGCAAGAGCATGGTCATAGATAAAGGTCATGAGCCGATGGTCCCTCATGGGGTAGGGCCTCAGCCTTGGCAGGGACAAAAAAGTTATGCCAGCAACCATCGGGTACGCCATGTACATTAGACCAATCACGACTACAACAATATAGGAACAGGTCATGGTGTGAAGACTCACATGTGAGGCGTTTGCTGTTGGCCCTTGCAGCAATGATAAGGCTCCTTGCCGGGCTGTCTTCTCCAGAAACAAAGCTGGCACCTATTTTGAGACGCTTCAGACTGGCATCACCCGGAACCCTCTCTGCATTGCTGGCCAGCTCAAAGGTGCGCCCTGATAGAGAGGCTGGCAGTACCCTGGAAGATGAGCTTGGGATCATCCAGCCCCTGCAGCCAACCACATGGGTCAAATTACTGGTTGCTGACTATACGAGGAAAGACTCATGGATCAATCTGTACCAAAGGCAACAACACATGGGTCAAATTTCTCGGAGAACGCTGTCGGACAAACCGTCTCAGGGTCTACCAGTACCAAATGCAAGTGAGTCATGCTACATCTGTGAGGGACATGTGTGAAGCACACAAGTGGGCGTGGGGCGTTTTGGCTCCCAAGCTTGATCGGGCAACCATTCAGCGCCTGCAAGCATGCCACACAGATGGTCTGGCATGGCAAGTGTGCAGCTTCCATGTGCGATGGACAGTTCTTCGCAGCTTGACATGTACTGACTGGCAAACAACTAATGAAGTGGCCAATGAATGCCTTAAGGACGACTCATGGCATGAGTTTTACTAACAGGTGAATGGGATTCCTACGGGCGTTAACAGCAGGGTGTGAACACCAGTCTTGGACAGATTTTGTGAGGATGTAGAGTGCTGTGCGTCTGTGTTTAGAAACACAAGGTTGCTGCATGCAACACTGCAAAGCTGTGGGTCCAAGAGCACATCCTTGCTCTGAAAGAATTTCTTGGCTGCACCTTGTGCAGAAGCAGCACCACCAGTATTGCAGCACAAGATTGACGTGCACAAGCTTTGCTGCACAGTTTTGCCCATCAAGTACCTCCCATGCAGCCTACTGCAGAACAGCAGTGCCAGGTAATGTACACTTGCCTTGATGGGATACTTGCCCAGCTGCACCACTTCCACAGCTTCATAGTCATGGTCCCCTTGCACCATGCTGGGCTGCTGTGGCAGCAGGGCACTTAGCTCATCCTTATGCAACAGCTCAGGGCCAAACCCCTGGAAGCCCTCCAGCAGCACCTGCCCTGGGGCTGCCAATGCCATCACCCTAGCTGCCAGGTTTGGCAAATTTCCGAAATAGTCAGCACGCCCTACATAGTCAATGGAGCATGCTGTCATTGCAGTCATGCCCTCAAACTGAAGAAATTTTACTGGTGGATGAACCCAGGCATACAATGATGCGCACACCCTTCATGCACATATGATACGCAAACCCTTCATGCACATATGATACGCACACCCTTCATGCACATATGATGCAACAGTTAGTGCACCTGTGTTCAAGGGCTTCTTGTATGAGGGGCGGCCCCAGGACATGCCCATGCGCACCCTGAGCCCCCGCCAGAGCAGGGCCCCAGTGTTGGGGTCCCGGGTGGGTTGGCAGTCCGCCCACTGCAGCAGTGTCTCTGGCCAGTTCATGCCCAGCAACGCCTTTTGCACCGCTGCGCTCCATCTTACTGCCTCCTCAAGCCGCCTGCACACATGCACAGACTCACAAAATGAGCCAGGGGCATCCAAGACAGGCTGCAACAATACTGCTTTTCATGTCACCCTGATAAGATTCCTGAGAATATTTTATCACATGCCAACATCATCATGCTTGTCGCTTGCAAGATGCATCTGCAAGCATGACAGAGCTGGGACACATACAGACATCACAGACAGTCCCAAACACAGACAAACCTAGCTGTGTGCACAGCAGGGCAGCGCCGCACACAGTAGATGAGTGATGATGAGTCACACCTGAAGCTGAGGGTGAACTTGCCGCTCTCAGGCTCCTTGCACTCATAGCCGCTGTACTTTGGCAGCAGGCGGCGCACCAGCTTGGTATACTTGCCCACACCAACATTGAAGGCCGTGATGACTCTGAGGATGGTGTCATCACTCACAGGCGAGCTGGCCTGCTCAGCATCCCTCACCTCCCTGGGCTTAGCCACCTGTACCCCGGGGGCCACATCACAACCCTTACCAACAGGTAATCACAAAAAGTATAGTCATAAGGGTACTGGGCTTGGCCACCTGTGCCCCAGGGGTGACATCACAACCCCTACCAACAGCTCTTTTCAATCCCAAAACGTCTATTTGAATTCAGAAACATCATCCCTACACTGGAAATCTCAATAGAGAAACGTCTGGGGACAGTAAAAACGAGGTAACGGTAACAATCACAACAAAGCATAGTCACAAGGGTACTGGGCAGCCCGGTATGATACTTGGCTTCTCATTACATTGACGCTGAAAAACTTAGTCTTTTCTTTTCTTTCTAGTCACAAGGGATGTTGAGCCGGCCTGCTTGGGCAGTACTTGCACTCCTTGGTTTTGCTATATGGGACACATCGGTATTTTTGGGTCTGGGTTGATGTGATGATGCATACAGCATTCTGACAGAGTATCAGCTGTTTCCTGGAGAAGTATGTTATAGGCAGGCTCTGCTACATGCAGTCTGTGCCTCTGCTGAACTGATTACACTGCATGACAAATTGAACAGTTTCTGAGCATACATGTCTACAGACCTATTTCCAGCATAGGAAAGCACTTGCGACACATCTACAGCAAACATCCAGCAGCAAAGGCAGCATCACATAGTGTCATCCCTGCCACATGCAGGTTACTCATCGACACATGCACACGCTTGTTTTGCCTTGCAACTCAAATCTTGACAAGCACAAATTTTGACAAGCGCGAGGGCCAAAATTGCACCTTGATAAACACATTCTGCCTTGCAGCACAAGTCTGACAAGCATGCGGGCCAGGAACATACCTTGACAAACACGATGGCCATGTTGTCATTGGGTTCAGGGCTGTCTCGGTAGCCAGGCTCCAGCTGGAGAAGGGTGTTCAAAGGCTCAAAGTTGCGCTTGGCCAGCAGGCTGGGCATGATCTCCATCAGCAGCACTGCCTGCTCAAAGTCTGCGTCTATGCTGTGGCTGCCTAGGCTGATGATCTGCAGTGCAGGTACAGCTACTCAGCAGACCACATCAGCAGCACAGCTATTGCATGATGATCTGCAGTGCAGGTACAGCTATTCAGCAGACTGCAACAGCAGCACTGCCTGCTCAAAGTCTGCGTCTATGCTGTGGCTGCCTAAGCGGATGATCTGCAGTGCAGGTGCAGCTATTCAGCAGAATACATCAGCAGCACTGCCTACTCCCAGATAGCATCTGTGCTTTGGCTGTGTAAACTGATCATTTGCAGTGCAACTAATACAGCTCTTCAGTATACTACAACAGCAGCACTGCCTGCTCACAGACTGCATCCATGCTGTGGCTGTGTAAACTGATCCTTTGCAGTGCAACTACGCCTATTCAGTATGCTACAACAGCAGCACTGCCTGCTCACAGATTGCATTCATGCTGTGGCTGCCTAAGCTGGTAAGCTGCAGTGCAGGGCATGCACAGCAGGCCCCATCAGCATCTGCTTGCTGATTGCAGAAGCGTGATCTGCAGCGCATGTGCAGCTGTTCAGCAGACCGCATCAAAACTGCTTTCTAATAGCATTTTTTTGGGTTCTGCAGACCATGTCAAGCAGTTCAGCAGACCATGTCAAGCTGTTCAGCAGACCATGTGAAGTCCTGCTTGTTGATAGCAGAGTTGCTCTTCTCGGGCAAGGTAAGACTTGTGCCTGTGTTGACAGAACTGCCTTATCTGCACCAGTGCAGTGGTATCCAAGGCCAAGGGGCTACAATGCATGTACAGCTAATTGCCTGATCCAACCACAAATTGCTTGTTGTCTGTGCAGTTTGAGCAGGCTAGTGTGTGCATGACTGCTCATTTGCAGGTAACAGAATTTTGTGCTGACTGCCTGATGCTGATGATCTGCAGGCTTAGGATTTGTCAGACCCTGACAACTCTGATCTAGGCTGTGCAATGATCTGTCTCAGAAGGTGTCAGAACAGCAGCAATATGCTTCTGTGAGAGACAAGGCAGCAGGCAAAGCATGCCACCTGAGGTTGACCAGGAATGTGGTCCCGAAAAGAGGCCCAGGCCGTTTTCATAAGGTATCAGAACTGAAACAGTATTGTGACAGACAAGTCAGCAGGCAAAGCAGGCTACCTGGGATTGAGCAGGGATCTGGTCCTGGACAGAGGCCCAGGCCGCTTCATAAGGTATCAGAATTGCAGTGAAACAGTCTTGTGACAGACAAGTCAGCAGGCAAAGCATGCCACCTGGGATTGACCCGGAATCTGGTCCTGGATGGAGGCCCAGGCTGTCTCACTCAGAACGACCTGGCCGCCGTGGATGACCTTGCTGAGGCGGCGAGCAAACTTCTCCCCTTCTCCCTGATACACCACGGCATCATCACGCTGACTCAGCATGGGCCCGGCCGCATGCACCTCCACCCTGCACCCCAGCTTTGTGTTTCTAACATCACTGAGCATAATAATAATAATAATAATAATAATAATAATAATAATAACAACGCTTTCCAGCTCATGATGAGCTAGGTACGTGCGGGACAGCACTGAGCATCTCCACGGTGAGGTGTAATGCACCATGCAGGTTTCTTCCCTCATTTGACAAACTGTGGAAAATCAAGGTGTACCTAGCATTGTGGTTTGACCCACACTGACTGTATGTTTGCCATCGCGTATGACAGAGTGTAATTCTTGATCCTTCCCAATTGCAAAAAAATGGCACCAGCAATTCAACCAGAACGGCCAAGACTCACCCAAAGTCATCAGTGTGAGGTGCAAAATTGAAAAAGTAATACAACTTCAAAGAGCAGAGACTGTCAGTCTTCAGTCACATGCATGTACATGGCACAGCAAGACGACCCAGAGGACTCTTAGTCGCCATGCATTAATTTTGCTCAGCAACAAACCTCAAAGAGCTAAGACTCACTCATGGTCATCAGTCTCAGGCACAAACACGGCACACTAAGACAACCCAAAGAGCTAAACCTCACTCAAATTCACCACTGACATGCACAAGCTTGGCACAGCAAGACAACTCAAAGAGCCCAAAATTATGATTTGTCAAAAGTCTCATGCACAAACTTGGCACAGCAAGGCAATCCCAAGGGGCCAACACCGAGTCACAATCATCATTCGCATGCATGACATTTGCACAGCAAGGCAACTCAGAGAGCCAAGACTCACACAAAGTTATCAGTCTCAGCCATGGCCAAGAATGAGTCACATTCCTCACTTTCATTGGCACAGCAAGGCAACTCAGAGAGGCAAGACTCACTCACAGTCATCAGTCTCATGCACAGCCACTGCAACCCAAGAATGAGTTGCAACCCTCAGTCTTATTGGCACAGTAAGGCAACTCAGAGTCATCCGTCTCATGCACAGCCACTGCAACCCAAGAATGAGTCGCAACCCTCAGTTTCATTGGCAAAGCACGGCAACTCAGAGAGGCAAGACTCACTCATAGTCATCAGTCTCATGCACAGCCATGGCAACTCTGGGCCCTCTGAACAGCAGGCGGCCATCAGGAGTATGCTCTATGGATCCACACATGTCCAAGGCCTCGGGGGGCCATCTGTGGTACAGCACATTGGTTTGTGCTGCATGGCAGAACCTGACTGCATCCACTGTCTTTGCAAAGGTGAGCATGCATCGCCCCTGCAGGCAGCAGACACATCATCACGCTCATTTCAGCAGTGACTTTCCAGTTTCGACAAAAAGCAGTCTTACTGGGCAGAAGCTTGTTTTGCTTTGTACGAATATACAAAGATTTGAACCAAAATCAGTCAGCCCAGTCACAAAGCATGTGTGCAGTGTTGCAGGTGATTTGTGTTGCACTGCATTGCAAGTGGCATGCCTGAGTTTGAGGAACATGGATTATGGGAAGTACTGTGTCTGACTGCAAATATATAGTGAGCTCCCTTTTGTCCTAAGATAGGTACCGCGAGCCCTTGAGACCTTACCTCATCAATGTTGACAGTAAAGATGTAGCCCTCAAACTGCTGAGCCACCATAGCAATGATCTGGTACAGGGCATTGGCAACAGCCCTGGGCAGGCGCGAGGAGCCCTTGGGCAGGAACAGGCGCACAGCCACAAAGGTCAACAGCTCCTGCACCGTCACAAACATGCATTCAGAGTCGAAGATGAATAAAAGCCAGAAATAAGATAAAAGCGAATGTTCAATGTGGACCATCTCCCAAGACAGCAGTTGAGCACCGAGAGTCACTTGAGGCAATACAATCATTAACATCATTGTTATGATGTCACTGCATGCTTGCTAGTAGGGCTGCAGAGCCTGCCTAGGCGTGTGTAAACAAGATGATGTACCAAGTCTCCAAGCAGTTCTGTGTTTGACATGACAACAGACAGGTCACTGGGCAGGAAGGATGCATGCTTTGGTCCATGATCCGACCATGAATACAAAAGGTGGCTATCAAGTTGACATGGGCAAACTGGAAGGAGCCAGAGTGGTGAATGGGCAATTGCATGGTTGAGGCATACCCTAGGGGGTCGGGGCTCTGGTGGGGGTGCAATGTTGAGCCCCCACCCCTGCTCCACAAACTCAATCTTGCGTGGTGTATGGAACTTGCGATTGATGGGTCGCCCCAGCTGATGACTCACCTGCAGTAAACATATTACTGACAAGATTTGTTGAACATGCCTTTGTCTGATCATTCTCAAGACCTGTCTGATGTTCAACTGCTGAAGTGCTCATCCCAACTGCCAGATTCATGCCATGTCAGTTGCAAGTAGGGTTGTGCAGTGGATTTGGGCATCATTGGTGATGACTAATTAGCAATATGGACCTGGTAGATCTGCAGACCCAAGCCCTCATCTGAGCAGGAAAGCTGGCAGGACATATATGATCAATGTGACCCAAGTGGCATCCTGTACTTGGATGTATATCAGGACAGCGGTGACCATGAACAAGACAATTCTGAGTTTTGGTCAAATATTCATAAGGCTGTACATGGAACGCTCTGTGGTTGAAAGCCTACTGCACATAGTACATAACCACAACTCAGATGATTTGGACTGTTCTGGCACCCTGTCTGTGCAGCTGTGTGTGTGGCTGGTCTGTCCAAAATTTGCTTGGATGTTTCTGTTCAAAGCCATGGAAATGATGGGTAACTCAAGATCACATGTTGAAAGTCGTATAGATCACCAAATTTGTCATTGCCACATGTTGGCCGATGAGTCAAAACATCACAAGGCTGCCTGCAGAGCATCCTGTAGAGACCCACCTGGTAGATCCAGAGATCCAGAGATACTAAACCCTAAAAACGTAAAATACATTACTGCATTTGTCGTAGTCACTGTTAGTTGATGAGTCAACCCATCTTAAGGCTCATCCTGTGGAGACCCACCTGGTAGATCCAGAGATCCTAAACCCTAAAACCGTATACATTACTGCATTTGTTGTAGTCACTGTTGATTGATGAGTCAAGCCATCTCAAGGCTCATCCTGTGGGGACCCACCTGGTAGATCCAGAGGGGTGCAGGCCAGGCTTCCAGCTTATACATGCCCAGCTGCTCCACCTGGGGGAAGCCGGCATCGCACATACTGTGCCTCAGATTCAGCCAGGCATCGTGACTCAACAGCACCTGGCCCCCATCTGCAGCGTCCCCCAGCTCCTGGGCTAAAGCAAAGCCCGGCCCGCTGAACACTCGGTGCTTGGTCACCAGGTGCAGCCTGAAGCAACAGAAATTCAGCAGATCAGCACTATGTTGATTCAGTGTTTCTGACCAAACTGATTCTGGCAGTGCGCTTCACAGACACTCTGTGCTTGGTCATCAGGTGCAGCCTGCAGCAACACAAACTCAGCAGATCAGCTCTGTGTCTGACCTAAAACATCTGCACAATGTAGAAAAGCAGTTTTACTGTCCCCAGACGTGTCTGAGTTTAGATTTCCAGTGTAGGGATGACGTCTGTGAATTAGAATAGACGTTATGGGATTGAAAAGAGCAAAGTTACTCTGGCAGTGTGCTTCTCTGCCTTCTCAGAGATCTGCCTGTGTTCCATGTGCATGACAAAAGACTGAAGAATGCCCTGTATGTCACAAACCTGTTAAGCTCTATGCATCATGAGCATGGAAGCATGTTGTCTTGAACACATACTTCTTGGTCTTGTACTAGTGGCTGGTCGCAGTCCTGTCCCACCTAGTCCCTTCAACACCATGAGTGTCCTCACACAATATATGCTTCTGCTAATGATGCTGTGTCCTGGTGTGTATGCTAGTGCAAAGCCTGGTCTGCACTGAAGACTGGTGCTGGGTCACACCAAAAGCTGCAGCTCTAAAAGTCTGGATCTCAGGCAGAGCCGATACGCACAACATAAGAGACAGCCACAACCATCATAGAGACACAGCTTGTTGCAGCCCTGGCTGCAGTAGTTCAGTTGACGTCCGATAGGGTGCTAACACATGAGTACACATCTGACGAAGGGCACTGATGAGGAGCACATCTGACGAAGGGCACTGATGAGCAGCAAAAGGCTTTCCCAGAGGGCAGACCTGTTGGCAACTGTGCCTTCAACGGCCCAATGAATGCCCATACGTACCCGTGGCCCTCTGAACACCTTCTCGCCTTTGTCATCCTTCTCCTACAGCACAGCTTCAGCATGTGAGTCTGTTTGCTTGCTCTTGCTCACACGCACGGATGCCATGTGGAGTTGCCTACTCACAGGTGAACGCTGCGGATTGTGCCAAGTCTAATCAGTAAAACAACAAAGCTGTGGCCTCAGGCGGCTTCATGCACCAACAAACTCAAGGTTGCTTGACCTGAATCAGTGGGAAAACTCAACAGTCTAAGGTCAGCATGCTGTCAAGGCGGCTAGAATGTCTGTGATAGCATGCCAATCACTGAAGTCAGCTCGAGCCAATCGTACAGAGTTGACATTGGTCCATGGAATCATTCAGGCAAAACAGAAATGATATGTAGAAAGTTGAGTTGATGTAGCCTGAATTGGACTGGACAAGCTCTGACATGCACAATCATTATACTCACATGAGCATTTCCTGCACGAGGGCCATGCTAGTTGTCTCTGTATAGATCCAATCTCACCAGATTGGACCAAAAACACATGGTTCAGGGTCAGGATCCAGCAATGAGTGTGCAGAAGACTGGCATCACCTGACCACAAGCCGGCAGCTTGAGCACATCTTTGGGCCAGTCTGAGTCCAGCAGGCGCACTTGGGTTTCCATGGCCACTTGCACAGCCGCAGCCACAGAGGTGAAGGCAATGTGGAAGGAATCCCCTTCTGTGTTGATTTCATAGCCATTGAACTTGGCTATGCCCTCGTGCAGCAGCTGCAAGCACAACATGCAGTTTGTCAAGCAGCCATTCAACTTGGCTATGCCCTTGTGTAGCAGCTGCAAGCACAACATGCAGTTCATCATGCAGCCCTGTTGATGAGCCAATTGTGTGTGGCTATGCCTTCATGCAGCAGCTGCAAGCATGACATGCAGTTCATGAAGCAGCCCTGCGGCCCCCTGTTCATGTGTGAAGTGTGGCTATGCCCTCATGCAGCAGCTGCAAGCACCACATGCAGTTTGTCAAGCAGCCGTGCCGCCCCCTTGTTTGTGAGTAAAGTGTGTGTGTGTGTGGGTATGCCCTGAGACAGCAGCTGCAAGCACAACATGCAATCATGAAGCAGCCCTGCAGGCCCCTGCTCATAAGTAAAGTGTGCGTGTGTGTGGTTGTGCCCTCATGCAGCAGCTGCAAGCACAACGTGCAGTTCATCAAGCAGCCCTGCAATCCGCTGTTCATTATTAGTATGGAGTATTTGAGAGTTTAATGCCTGCTCTACTTGTCTTGAGTGCCGTAGCAGATGTGCACTGCATCTGATTGAGGAAGGTCATACAAAGCAGGATAGGCCAGCTTAAGTTGGTGGGGATTTGTTCAGCTGTCGTGTGGCTCTGCATAAGTAGTAGCTAGACACATGTTGATTGTGTTCATGTCTCATGTCGATTTGCACAATAGAGTGCGAGTACAATGTCATGATTGTCATGAGCTTTACATAACAGAGAGATGTCACAGTACAGTGTCATGGATGTCCTGAACGTTGCGTAGCAGAGAGCTTACAGTGTCATGGATGTCCTGGACCTTGCGGAAGGCCACAGGATTGGCAGAGGCCATGGCTGTGGAGTCCTGCAGGTCTGTGATCAGAAAGGCCAGCTGGCGAGCATTGCGGATGGCATCCAGCTGCTGCTTCTCAGGATCTCCAGTTATGTTCACCAGGCCATGCATCAACCCCTTCAGCTGTTTCATCTGGCCACGCTGGGCCTTTGTCTCTTCATGTCTCCTCACCAGCCTGAAACAAAGCAGGGGGCAGTCAATTTCACCAGGCCGTGCACCAATCCCTTCAGCTGCTTCATCTGGCCACATTGGGCCTTAGTCTCCTCCTGTCTCCTCACCAGCCTGAAACAAAGCAGTCAGTTTCACCAGGCCGTGCATCAGTCCCTTCAGCTGCTTCATCTGGCCACATTGAGCTTTGGTCTCCTCCTGTCTCCTCACCAGCCTGATCCAAAGCAGGGGGCAGTGTGTCGGCACAATGACAATTTGCATTACTGATGACCACCCTACAGGGGAGCTTGATATATCCCATCCTTGGGCCTTTCTTGAATCAATGCCAAAAGGTATGGTCCTTTCTGTTTGTTCTGGTGACCTCCACAGGTCATTTTGGAGTGCTTTCAGCTGAATTGTTGAATAGCGCCAATCTGCCATGTTGTCCTGTCATCTCATAATTGTGGCACTGCACATAGGCCTGCTGCACCGGCAGTTCCTGGATGCTGCTTCACAAGCCTTCTGTTCATATTAAGCAGCCGGTGTACTGGTATCTTGAGCTGACTGATCTGCTGGAGTTCTTGGCCCTGCCTGCTGAGTGACATGACATGCAGAGCATGATCTAAACACAGATGGACAATGACACCGAGTTGCTGTGAACCGCACCGCACTGAGCTGTTCTGCGTCACCTCTGAGCTATGTCATCTTGACTGGTTGAGCCCTGATGCCATGCTGCACTCTTGTCAATGATTTGCAAGGGCAAGAGAATGTGTCTGATCTAAGCTACAGCATGGGAAGGCAAGGGGGCGGGGGGGATGGGGGAAAGGTGCTGTCAAGAGCTTATTGAGGCCTTCCAGATGCACCACACACCATGTGGCCATTTGCATAGAGCATACGCCAGATTTACCACAAACAAGCGCTCTTTTCACTCTTTGGCAGCACAGAATTGACAGTGAGTGAAAGTTGCTCACCTGCGTCTGACAATGAAGGCTGCCAAACAGGCAACCAACAGCATGCTGACCCCAATGGATGCCAACACCACAATGGCAATCAGCAGACTGCGATTGCTGGGCGCCTTGGCCACCTCTATGTAATTTGAGCTGGAGGTGGTGTTCAGGTCAGCATTGTTGGTGGCCGTAATCTGAGCGTAATACGTGGAACCGTAATGTAAGCTGAGGCCTGTAACCAGCTGAGCTCGCCGAGCAGAGCTGGCATCTAGGGTGATCTGAGGGGTGACTGGGGTTGCTGAGGGGGTCTGTAGCAGCTTGCGAGAAGCTGAGGACGCTGAAGTAGAGGCTGAAGAAGAGGATGGAGCAGAAGGGGCAGGTGAAGCTGAGGGGGAAGTGGGTGAGTCAAGCTGAAATATCTGATAGCTGTAGGAGGCGACGCCGCTCTCAGGGTCCTCAAAAGCGTCCCAGCAGATCCTGTGATCAATGATGATATTACTAATAATAATAATGATAATAATAATAATATTAATAACCAATGATAAAAACAAAAACAATAATAATGATAACAATACTAATAATAATAATAACAACAATGATTAATTCGCTTTGCAGCTCATGACGAGCTAGGGATGTGCAGGACATGTCATGTCATTCCAGAGCAGCCTGTCTTGTGCATGACTATAACGATCATTGACCAAAGTGTAATTGGAGCTGACAGCCAGCTTTATGGCTTCAGGCATTGAAAGTGACATTGCGTACAGCGTTATGATTAGGCACATCTGTTTGGTGCAGGAGCTAGCAACAGGATCACACCTGTGCAAGGCTGCTGGCAAGATGCCATGATGTGGCAATGCATTGAGGCAACAACATGTGTATGATGCCTTCTGCAAGAACATAGCCGAACACATTTGAGATTAAATTGACTCAGGGATATCAAAAAACTGTTTCAGGGTCATCACAGATCAACAGTCAGCAGGTGGTCTCACCACATGGCATTTGTGACATCAGAAGTGGACTCTGCAGTATGGTTCAAGCACTTCTCAGAGCTGTACACCATGCCCCCAGCAATCATAGCAGGCGGCGTTGAGTCTGCCTGCAGAGCACATGCTGTTGTGGCCTTTTAATGCTTTGTGGTTTTCTCCACTGTAGCTGCATACTCAGGCTCAGCCCTGACTCATGTCTCAGCATATGTGCTGCTGTCACACTTTCACTGCTTTGTGGCTTTCTCCACTGTAGCTGCATAGCTGTAAGGCATGGCGCAAAATGAGACAGAATGCAGCAGCTTGCATGTTGGCTGTTTGCGTCCCGTGACAGCATCTACTAACACACAGCATCCAGCATATGGGCTATGTGTATCTTCATGCTTGCGAACTGATCTAATATGATGCAGAAAGAGGACAGGGCTGGCAACTGCCCACACAGGTGGATTGTGACAAGAACCATGAGCACAATCCTACCAAATTGTGTATGGTACTCAGTGACTCACCAGCATGCCTCATGAGCGTCCACAACCAGACTGTACAACATGCAAGGCAGCTTGTGGAATGCAGGAACACAAACTGATGCACTACAGCAAGCTCACATGCGGTGAGACTCACTTACAACAGAGGTGAGTAATTCACCTACAATAGAGGTGAGTGTTTCACAAACAACAGAGGTGAGTCTGACCTTGACAATGGCAGACTGCGTCGCAGTAACGGCTGCTGCTGAGTCATCACAGAAGGCTTGCACAGTCACATGGTACTCCTGCCCCTCCACCAAAGCTGTTGCATTACTCAAGCTGTAGGTCTGCTGGAAGACTGTCACATTCCTCAGCAGCTGGCCATTGGTAATGAAGATGGTATTCAGAATCTGGGCACCAGTGAAAGCAGTGAAGGGGATAGTGTTGGTGGAGTTTGGGGTGGTGCCAAGACCCCACTGGTATTGGAGGGTTTGACCCGGGTAGGCCGGCTGGAAGCCTGTGAAGTTGAAGGTGATTTGGCTGGTGTTGGTCCAGAAAGCTGGCACAGTCACCCTGAAATGCACAAGTGGTTGTTGGGATCTATTTCAACTTGTGTGAGCTTCAAAGGAAGACTTGGAAATGTGGCATTTGGCTTGTGGTTGCCAGCTAGCTGGCATCTGAGGTGACATTTGATGTCCATAACATGAAATCCGGCAGCCACCAATTAAGAATGTGTGGACGCGACAAGTAAAAACGTGTGAAGGTATGAAATGTGTGCAGCCTGCTCATAAAATAGCAATGAGATGATGGGCTTTGTCCATGACTGTGTTCACTGAGTGACTCAGACGCACAGATGTACAGCAGCACAACACAGTCTGCTGCCAAGAGTACCAGCAAGGCATCCAGACATGAGTAAGATGCAAAGGCAGGGACAGCAGGAATCAACTAATCTAATTGCAGCAAGCTTTGTGTCAAGATGCTGGCAATGAATGGATGGTGGATGATGGGCTACAAATGCATGGAGCAAGCAAACTAACCCACAGCTTGTGCTGCTGCAGATTGGAGCCTCTGCACCACTGCCACTGCCACCAACAGTACTGCTGCTGCTACCACTGTAACTGCTGCTGCTGCTGCTGTTGCTGCTACCACTGCTGCTGCTGCTGCTGCTGCTGCTGCTGCTGCTGTTGCTGCTGCCACCAATGCTGCTGCTGCTGCTTGCTTCTGTGCTGTTGTCAACCTGAATCAACCCTGTTCCAGCATATGAGCTGCCCTGCTGAAGCCTGCCCTGCAGGCACTGGGGCACTGCCCCATACAGCCCTGCGTTATGATCTACATGCACTGCTGAGGTGACTGAGGCATTGCACCAGGCTTGTGGAATGCTGCCACTCAGCTGGTTGTGGTCTAGCCACACGCCGGATTCTGTCTGTAGCTGGCCAACGGAGACAGGCAGGCTGCCAGTGAGCTCATTGCTGCTGAGGTTGAGGCTCTGCAGGTGACTCAGTGCACCGAGTTGCTCTGGCAGGGGGCCCTGTGCGGTCAAGACAGGCATTAGTAAATTTGGCTCGTGACAGCAGGAGGGATGACTAGCTATGCAGGACGCTGGCCTGCAGCCCAGCACAGGGTGTGGGGAGGGTAAAGGGGATGTCCAAACTAGTGCAGGGCATCCAGTACGCATCCCATGAAATACACTCTTTGGAGTTTCAAGGATGTCAAGGGAAATTGGGCAAAATGGGCGCCATGCGCAAACATGCTCAAGGCCTGATGATCACTCCCACACTGCTGTGAAAGGAAGTGAACATGCGAAGGCCTTAGCATAGACAAACTGCATGAAAACTGGCTTGCCACAGGGACTAAATGCACATGCAATGATGATGATGAGTGCATACAGTGAAGCTATACCTGCAAGCGGTGTCCATCAAGCCTCAGGTACTGCAGCTGTGTCAGGTTTCCCAGGTCAGGTGCCAAACGACCTGTCATTTGCATGTCCTTTGATATGCTCTGATCTCCCAAGTCAAGAGCAATCACTGCATGCTCATTGTTGGGTGTGTGACCAGCAACACAGTCTGCAAGTGTTGTGACTTGATCCAGAGCTGTGCAGTTACAGAAAATGCCCAGCCAAGCGCTGCTACAAGGGTCTGAGGAGTTGGTCCAAGAAGAGAGCAGTCCTTGATCACTGCTGACAAGAGCCTTGAAGGCAAGTAGTGCAGCCTTGTCTGCTGAATTTGTTGTTGTGCTGATGGCGGAGATGTGACTGAGAGCGCACACACACAACACTTGGGCCCACAGCTGTAGACTATGCACCATGTAGAGTGGCAGGAGCGCTTGAACTGATGGCTCTCGAGTCCACCAGCTCGCGATCCTGGTGACCCAGAGCGAGCAATACTGCTAAGTCATATTCTCGATGGCGTACAAGCGGTCGTTGCTGTGTCTGTGGCTGTTTTTGCTGCCGATGACTGGGAGATGGAGTGATCTCTTCGAAACACACCGTGCCGTCACTGCGCCAGGGGCCTCATCAAGGCATTTCAGCCATGCAGCTGGCCAGCTTGAGCCGTGCTGGCTACCGCAGTAGCATAGACGGCAAGGATCGGCGGACTGCTTGGTAAGCTTACTGTGACCCTTGCCTACACGAGTACGAGGATCGAGCGCGACGCCCAGCACAGCAAAGTGAAGCAATGCTGTGGACAAGCAACAAAGATGCGATGCCACTACGGGCTCACTAATTGGCGCTCGCTTGGGTCAGCAGGCACTGCACGCAAACGAATCCAACAACGTTGCTATCGACGACGCAGCAACAGCTCTTCGCCCGGAGCGATTCGTCTGCACAGAAAAAAGTTCCAGACCGATGGCTGCGTCACTGCTATTGTCAAATGTGCCAATCGAAGTGCAAGCTGTCACACCTTGGTCTCGAACGGAGATGCAGGGGCAAGGTTGTCCTCAAAGGCCCTACACAGGGCAGTTTGCGGATGAGACAGAAGAAGACTGTTTCAGTAAGCCTGAGTGCATTGTGTGGTTTCGCACTTCGCTGTACTGGTAGCTGAAAGCTGGGAGACAGGTCTGCCGGCTCGTGGCAGGAGATCTCTAGACCCGAGTTTCATTACATTTACGTCCGTACGCATGGTCAACTCCTTAATCTGCTCCATCCAACACTGAGTCTACATGCATTTCAATCTGCAGATCAAGGTCTAGACTACCCCATGTGCAAAGAAGCTTCTGAACAGCCTAAGATGCTGCCACTGCATCAGTTGGTTGTATGACGTGCATGCTAAGACGTTTAGAAATGACTTCATTCAAGCATGCGCATACCTTCAAGAACTTCCTAAGCAAATCTGATACTGACAATCACCGGCAATGTGTAGCACCTAGTAAGAGTGCCCAGCAGCTGCTGCAGAAGAACAGGACAGCGGCTAGTACTACAGCAGTGTAGTACAGGACATTAATATTATATCATATGACTCTAGATCTACATTCTGCAACATAGCTCAGGTCTATCAAGGGAGCCAACACGTCAAAAAATGCGTTTTGTTGTAGGGAGGCACTAGCAAGCAACGATGATTACAAGTATATCGGCTTGATGCTGTAGGGCACCAACCAGAGCGCAACAATGAGTGTATCTCTGATTGGTTGCAATGCATATTCACCCGGCAGGAAACCCTGATACGTTCTGATAAGCCCTAGCTTATCAGTCAGAGCATGTGCCCCGCTACACGTTACTGATGAGCCTGACTTGGCAGAAGTTGCTCCAGACTCAACCAGTAGCCACACTATAGACAAAGGCATACCTGCTCATAGCTATACTATAGTGTATAGCTATGAGCAGGTCATGCCTTTATCTGCATGACCTGCTCATGGCTATACTATAGTGTAAACATGTATTACGATGCTGTCATGCATACATGGTGGTGTATATACGTGCACTATAGATTCAGGTGTGCAACGCTGCATTTAACTCGCCTGCATGCATATGCTGATATCCGCAAAGGCACATCTTTGGTTCCAGATCTGATGGGCACAGCCTCTTCTGGCTTGCAACAATTGTGTTTCATCGATGAATATCAGGAATGACATCAGAATTTGTGTCGATGCAGTCTTTTGTATATCAAGTCTGAGATGTGCAAGCAATGAGTAGGCAAGCACTGGATGTTTCTGCTTGTGGTCTTGCATGAGACAAAGCAAAATGTGCATTTGCTCTATACCGTTAAAGAGGAGGTGGACACAGCACAACCTGTAGCAAGGAGTACTGTGGAGACGCCTGATATTGCTATCATAAAGGCCAAAAGGCTTGTAACAGGTCTCTGCTACAGGGGTTTCAGGCCTTCTGTGAGCATCTCAGTAAGCACGCTTCCCAGCATTATTGAAAGTGCGTCAGCGCTGCTACTGCTGCTGCTGAGCATTGCCAGTGTTTGACTGCAAAACATAACACACCGTAAACACTGATGCCCTTAGGAAGCAGTCATAGCAACAACTGTGTGATGTGACTGACAGCGAACGAGCGACTACAACAGCCAGTGTCACCTGAGGCTGAGTGAAGTCTTTGTATTCCTGCTCTGCAAACTCGGTCGTGTTCAGTTTACCGCCCTGGTCATCCTGCTGATAGTTATTGTACGCATCCTTGGCTTCACTTTCCACCGCAGTAATCCCTGTTTGACTGCATTTTGTGGAAGTGTTGAATCAGGCAAATCCTGCAGGGAGTGACAAGAAGGCACAGAGCTCGGTCACAACTCGTACACACCCTTCGGGATCCTTGAAACTCTGGACATCGGTCGTGATGTTTTCCATCCTGTCAGATGAGTGCCTGATAACTAGCCGTGTGTCTACTCAGGCTCAGTTCCCACAAGCAAACGAGCAGGCGATTAAAAAGGCTTCCGGGACAACGGCTTGCGTGATAATTTAAACCAGACTAAAGATTGTGACAAGATTTGAACTTTAAAATCGATTCCCAGCAGAAGCTGGTGATATTGGTTACGATTCTTGTACAGACCAGGCAGTAGTAGCAGATGGAGATACACCTGATGCTGCAGGTCTCTGTGCAGTACATGCTTTATGCTGTGTCGGAGAAGGTCTTGTGTGTGACACGTCTGAAGGTTACCTTGACCAAAAACACAAATGCAAATCAATAATACTGTTGGAAGTAGACCCCATTTCAATCTAGGTGTTCCAGGTTGCCAGAGGCATGCATTTCTCTGGCATCAGCACCATGCTGCCCTTCAGAAGCTGCCTGCTGATCATCCTCAACCTGCAGTGTGTGCTGATTGGGCAGCTCGTCCTTCATGTCAGCTTGATCACCCTCACCCAGGGATTCATGTTGATGAGCTTGCTGATCTGGTAACTGCTGGAGTTGCACTGCCATATGCTGCTGCTGTTGCTGCTGCAACAGGTGGTAAGCATGCTGATCAAAGCTAGGATGACCTGGACTCAAATGTGCAGGAAGGTTGACAAGAGGCTCCTGCAGCATATGGCCTGATGATGATGGCGGGGTGGGAAGGTTAGGGTCACCAGCAGCAGCAGGAATGGGTATGGACCCTGCTGGCACACCCCGGCTGTATGCTATATGAGCCAGTTCTGTCACAAAATTGCGCACCTCATCTGCAACAAGGCAAGCTGTGACTTTTAGCATCCTGAGGGAGGCATGGCCAACTTTCTGGTGCTCAGGAAGCACAACAAGCCGGTACGTAGAGAATATGGCCACAAGACATTTCAGTGTACCATTTATATGTGCATTCAGGAATGCAGATGCATTAGTCACAATGTCTGTCTATGTTGCAGAGACAACTCTGGCAGGCATGCCATGCATGGCACTATTCAAGCAGAAAAACAGCTTGCTTGCATCTTAACACATGACAATAGGGGTCACATACGGCAGAGAAACAAGTGCAGTACATGTAACCCCTGTAACATTGCGTGCAAATTTGAAGTTGATAATGTAACATCACAGCTGCGACCATCCTACCTGTTCCTGAAGCTGATACGCCAACATCTCCCATGCCAGGATAGCCTGTGTGTATGTGAGAGGTCACCTGAAACATGCGACTGCAGTAGTCAGGGCAAGTGTCCATTTCCACAGTGCATTGGAATGGTTGAGGGTTGAGTAACATTCAGATTGTTTGCAGCAGTAATGGCTGGGGATCAATATTGAGGCAGTGGAGGCATCCAATCATGTTTTGCAAAGTTGGATGGTACCAGCAACTGTGGGCACGCAGCACTTAGGCAAGAAGACATGCAGGAGCAGGCACTCTGTGCGTCAATAGAAGAAAGCTTCTTTCAAATTCACATGCGCACACACAGCTGCCAATTGCTTTTTTCCAGCATAGTGCCCTCTGCAATTGCCATTGGACAGCCTTGTTCCTTCTAATATACTTGCAACATGCCAATCTGGCAGCAATGCCGGCACTCTACTGCAGAATTTGCCCATCATTGGCGCCTCAGTCACAAGGTGAGCGCCCTGCTGAACAGCAAGATGCAGAGCAGGGTCAATGTTCAAACCACCATTGTGTTTCAAGGTTGGCTTGGGCTGACCTGCACTCCAATCTCCCTTGTGGACCCATTGTCTACCACCTCTGCCTCTGGGTCAAAATCTGGGCCTCCGATCAGACTTGCACTGGGCTGCGCCAGCATGGGTTGCATGGGGGCAGCGTATGCGTCCCTGTCATCTGCGTCGCCTGCAGCTGGGTGAGGCATCACCTCTGTCATCTGCTTGCTGGCATCTGAGGCTTGATCGAAGCCTGCAGAAGAAAAAACAATGAAATTCAAGCTTCCCAAAAAAAAAACCTTTTGTTTACATTTTTATTTTGGTAGTTTTCTGACAAAAACTTAACAAAGATTATGTTTGAAAGACTGACAAAAGTCAACAATGGCCTGCACTTGCAGAAACAAGGACATAGCAGAGAAACACAGTGAAGCCAACATGCTGCTATGTGCTTGCTTAAAGGGGGGGGTGGGGGGTCGCATAGTCAATGTCAGGGTCTAGAAATCACTTTTGTCGTGTGTAAAGGTGGCAACTTGTAGTGCATTCTCCTAGATTGGCAAAGGCATCAGCTGTGCAAGGTGGGACAAGACTGTCAGAGACACAACTTCACCAACACAGTTGACTTCTTCTTTACGTTGCTAAGCAGGATTTTTAGCCCTAGCATGCAATGATGATGAAGAAGTTGATGCTTGCCATATAGCAGCATGAGCTCCACAGAAGCATTGGACCAAGGGAGGACTGTTTGGCTAACCATCTCTAGCAGACACTGTAACACACTTGTCATGGCTGAGAGTAGGTTTGACGTGGTTGACACAGACAACAGTCAGACTAAGGCATGATTTAGACTTGGGATGTGAAGTAGCAGTCTGCAGGATGCAGCTTCACTGCACCATTGCCACAACCTTGAACACACGCCTCACAGCCATGTGTCCAGTACTGCGCATACGACCCTTTGCAAAAGCAAGTGTGACAGTCTTGCAAGGGATCAAGAATGGTCAAACTAGACCAGCAGTGAGCAGAGACATCTGCACTTGCCATCCAGCATGTCATGGAAGTTGTCTGCACTCACGGCTGCAGACACAAATGAAAACAACTTCCCAAACCTGCTGGATGGCAAATGCAGATGGCTCTGCTCAATGCTTGTTTGGGATGACCGGTCTGGACCCCTTGCAAGACAGCAATGGTTGGTCTGTGAGGAAACGTGGTCACAATGCTTGATACATGGGATGTGAAAAGATGTGACCAAGCACAGCTTGCCATCACTGAGCAACGTCGCATGGTCATGTGCCAGCTGATCCTGGCTCACCTGTCAGCTGCCGCATCTGTCTTAGGTTGGAGGCAGACAATGAGGCACCAAACCCAGGAGTGGCGTAAGCCCAGGAGGTTCCCTTCTCTTTCATGATGAAGCAGAACACCTGTGGTTTCATGTGCAGCACTTGACCAAAGCAAGTGTTGTTACAGGTGGCCAAGCTCAAAAAACTCTCCAGGGGATGAGCTAACAAACACACTCACATATGTCAAATCAGTATGTAGCATAATTGTCAACACATATTTGTAGGAGCATTGAAACTTTCCCACAGCAGCACGCTGCCAGGAGGCACATTCAATTATTAAACTGCGCATGCATCTTACCTTGGCATCTGTCAGCTTGTGCAGCTGGTAGCATTTCAAAGCCAAGCCTCGCTTGCGCTTGCTGAAGGCTTGTCTTATCTGATCTGTTCCCTGCATGCAGCAATGTTTTTGCGTGTCAGGAATTCAGGACTAATCATATGCACAGAAGCCAAGACGGTCAGGACATTGGAGCATGCACCGCAACAGAGGTGGTGCGGCATCAAAGCCAAAAAGATAAATTCATGTTTGCATCTTCAAGCAGAGTAGCGTGAGGCTTTAGCTCACCAATGGCCGCTCAGTGGCCTTACGCCGTGGCTTGTGCTTGTAGTCTGTGTTGGCTGGCAAGGGCATGCTCCCCTCCCCTGGATCTGTATCATCAAGCCTGTTGAGAAGGTCCTGCTGCTGATCAAGCTGGTCTCCTGGTCCCAGGTGCTGCTGATCTTGTTGGGAGAGGCCAGTCAAGTGAAGCAACGAAGGAACAGGCTGTGGCTTGTTCAGCATTGCTGGCTGTGTAAGAGGAGCTTGAGCCAGCTGCAGGTGGTACAGGTTCTGTACGTTCAGCAAGGAGCCCTGGGAAGGGCTTGCTACAGCTCCTGGCAGCATATGCAGGGCTGGAACTTGCTCGGAGGCAGCTTGTTCCGATGGCACCTGTGAAACAACAGCTACTTCAGTACCAAAGAGCTGCTCTGATACAATGCATTCCAGCAGAGACCTTGAGTTGTCACAACTATTCTGCAAGTGTGTTGAGGATCAGCGACATGCCATAACATGGCTAAACTTGCACAGACCGGGTTACTGGCCGCTAGTGGGAGAAAGCAAACGGTCAAAGATTCATTGTTTCCTCTTCTATAGACTTTGTACAGCACCTGAAGTCGTTGACGTTTGTTCGAACGGTCTTGACTGCCGTCGCTACCACTTGGCAGAGCGTCTAGTGCTTGCTGCGAAGCCATCGGCTGCAGAAATCGGTGTTGCCCGTGGCTCGCAGCAACTGCGCGTCCCCAGCAAGAATGCAGTTGCGTGCGTGCAACAGACTCTCAACCTGCCTTTGACCATATGAGTCTGAAAACTCGCTACTGCGCGTAGCCAGAACAGGAGTGTCTTCCACACGACACTAATCATTTTGCCACACTGGATAATCGCAATATTTGCTGCTGTTACAGTAGGGCTGCTCATAGAATGCAAGAAGCACAAAGCGAGGGGGAGACATTCAACTCAAAAGTCACTTCAAGCCTGCTTCTTGCTTGTAAACGATAACGTGCAAAATGTGAAGTGCTGCTTCACATTCATGTCTGTCTGAATTGCCTGCAATTGGGCACGTGTCACTCTGGTGGCGCAGCAGCAGGGGGAGGATAAGCTGCTGGCTGTGGGTAAGCACTGTACTGCTGATACTGCTGCCACTGTGCATCATACTGGGGGGCCTGTGCATCATACTGCGGAGGCTGAGCATATTGTTGAGGGGGGTACTGCTGCTGGGGTGGAGGATATGGCTGTTGACCTGGGTACTGTGAATAGCCTTGCTGAGGTGGGGCTGGGTAGGGCTGCTGTGGTGGGTAGTAGGGGGCTTGGTGCTGGTAATTTGGGGGGGGAGGCTGAGGTGAATATCCACCATACTGCTGGGGGGGAAACGCCCCATGAGACATATGTGCAGGTGGCTGCTGGCTGTACTGAGGCCGCATTATACTTGACCTGCAGTTCAGGCATCTCACTGCATGGGATGGACTGTAGTGATTGTCCAGACACAAGATGTGCGAAGTTCTGTCCAAGATGCAAGTTTGCTGCATATAGCTAGGTGTGAAGGTGTAGCATAGGCTTTTACTCCTGCTTTCACATGCTGCCCAACTTGGGTAGATGCAGCTGCCAGCGCAACGCATGGCAGGTAGCTTGCAGTAGCTCCAGAGCTCTAGACTAGATCTAGTGATGTCAAGGGACAGGAGACAGCAAGTGTTAGCACAGAAGCATCACTGTCTGGGTGGATCATTCCTGCTGTGCCTGGAGATGCTGAGCTTGTTACCTGGCAGAGGGACACTGTTTGCAACATGATTTGAGAAAGCAGTGCAAACCCTGTGGATCTGAACAACTTGATGCATTGTCAGAGATGTGTAGAACTAGCCTGCTAGCGTTTGATGTGCGACATTGGTTGTCACCAAACGTGTTCTGATATAGGCTTGACGCATGAGAGCAACACATAACATGACTTGCCTTGGAGGTTCGCTGAAGCCTCTTCCAAAGGATCTGCCTGTAGTTGATCCCCTTCCCCGAGGAGAGGATCTGCCAAACTCAGGTGCAAATCGGCCACCAGGTCTGACAGACGGCAGCCCATAGGGAGAGTGCCTGTATTTTGGCCTTTCAAAGTTCATGGGCCCTCCAGAAAACTCCCTGCTGTCCCCCAAACCTGGTCCTTTGGCTTTGCCTTGCCAGGCTGACTGCTGGTCAGGTGCAGTCTCTGCTGACAATGGGGCTGTTGAAGCTTCTCCATCTGGCTGCTGTGCTGTGGTGGAGGAATTCAGTGCAGTCTCAGAGTTACCATCTGGCATGGGTGCATCAGTGCCGGGCACGCTAGCCTTGTTCTCACTGTCCTGAGCTGTCTCTTCAGCATGATCTGCCTCAGCAGGTGGCTGTTGAGCATCTGATTCCTTGGCTGTGTCAGTGGCGGGAAGAGCGTGATCTTCACCAACTGGCTCAGCTGCATGTGTGATGTGTTCTGCAGCAGCAGCTGCTTCACTACTTGAGCTTGGCAGGGGCGTGGGAATGTCAGAAGCTGCTGGTGGAACCGCAGTGGCTGCCTCTTCTTCACTGCGCTTGCTGTCTGCTGAAGTCACAGCTTCATTTGCCTTGAGATCAGAAGCAACAGCCTCTGCTGCAGTCCCAGAGGCGGTACCATTGCCTATGTGGGTGTGCTCCTGTAAGGCAGGGGTGGCTTCAACTGCAACACCTGGAGATGCAGCTGCTTCAGCAGTGCCAGCTGCTGCAGCAGCATTCAGTGCTGCCTGATCTTCTTCAGGAATTGGACCTGATGAGGGCGTGGGTATCTGCGTTTGATGTGAGGCAGCAGCTGGCTGATCAGTTTCAACAGTGGCCATCTGGGCTGACTCTTGGTAGTTGAGAGCAGCATTGTCTGTACTGCGCTGATACATAGCATGCTCCTTAGCTGCTTCATCCTTGACTGTGCCATCATCATGCCACACGACACCTCCTCTGCTAGCACCCTGGTCTGCATCCCTGTATCGGCAACAACATGTACCAAGTCACTGAGCATGTCAGCCCAAAGCAGCGCAAGCAATGCCTTGCAGTCCAAGACTTGTAAGCAATTTCTTGTAAGGTGAGCGCTGGGCTTGCAGGTTGTACTGGTGTGAGCAGATCTGCCTACTTGTGCAGATTGGCAGCAATCTTGTCCTTGTTGTCTTGATAAATGTCTTCATAGCCAAGGCTCATTAGTTCTCCAGCTGCCTCTGTCAGTAAGTTGAACTGCTTATCCTTCTCTGCTCTCTCTGCATAGCATTACGCAAGGTTGGTGAAAGCTGTGGCCATACTACATCAAGCCAACACGTTGTCAGTCAGCACCTCACCATCAGGGTCTTCCACCTCAGCACCCTTGTCCTCACCCTTCCTGAAATGTGTGCAACTATTATGAGTTATGTTGCACGTGAAAGATGCTTGTTAGACTCAGCAAGTTGACACCAACAGCAGCATACTTTGCACGGACATTCTTCCGCCTGTTTGAAGCCCGTCTAATAGGAGGCTTCAAACGCTGCAGAGCCCTGCAGCCAGCACAGTGATGGTTGAGTGTGAGCCTCCAGGCTGCTTGCGCCCAAAGAGCACTTCGCTGTTGGACACAGCTTAGAGAGTCATGTGTCGAGAGACTTGCTTTGTGACATTTTCGTTATCTTGTAGTATGTCCAGAACAATCTGTTTGAAATCCTGAGCATTTTTTTCGTTGTTGCCTAGCTCGCCTCCGGCAACCCAATTGTTGCTGGTCATGCGTAAACCGCAGGGCTTTGCTGGCACCGGGACCGTCTCAGGCCTTGATCAAGTCAGATGGCTGGTACCGGGATCAAGCTTGGCTTTCGACAAATTTTGCACCGCTCTGAGCAGCAGTCTCAAATGAGAACACGCCTCTTGCTGTCAGCCTACTACTAGCAGTAGCAGAGCAGGTATCAGAGCTGCTAGGGACAGTCTACGTGCCTTGCTTGCCTTGCACTGCCTTACATTTTATTCGGACTATTCTGACGATCTATTCTGCTTTCTGCAAATTTGGGGCTATGTGTTGTGCATGCGGGTGTGCGATCAAATCTGCTGCATGCAAGGCCAGCATTTTGTGACAATGACAAGGACGTGTCTACAGATATATGCCTTCATTCCTTCATGGCTGTGTGAAAAGGCACAGGAGTATAAGCCAATCCCACTCTTTAGTGCATAGCTTGCAGCTGACATGTTCAATTAAACATAAAACAGGAGCTCACCAAGGACAGAAAATGCATGCCCAGGGTCATGAATTTCATGCCCAATTCTGATCTATGCACACTAACCTTACACTAGTTCAGATGATTGGTTTTGAAGTAAATTTGTGCTATTGGGCACACAGTCAATGCTTGTACATCAAACGGGTGATCGCAAACCCTCCTAAGCCATGCTTCACACTCAAATTCATAGCCACACCGCTACATCAGCAAGTACATTACATGTGAACACCAGTCAGTTTGTTTGTCATCTTCTGTTTAAGTGCACACATGCATTCAGGTGCAGAGGAGGATTGTAAGCGTAAACGCTCAGACTGCACCTGATGCGCCAGACGGAACTTGCAAATGCCTGTAACAAAGCGTGCGCATGACTCAACTCTGTAAACTCCCCAAGTTCAGCTCTCTTGCTATCTTCTCAGTGCAACGCTCAAGAAGTGAGTGGCGAGAGACCGAGGAAGAAATGTGTCGCTGGACGCAGTAAAGCATATTATAGCTTCATCGAACTTGCAGAGAGAGCTGCTCTGCTTGGCCATGAAGGCTTTGTATTGTGGTATGTGTGGCTCTAGATCAACAACAAGATATGCAGTCCTAGGTATGCCGTCCAATGCAGGAATTCCCCAGAGACTTGCACACAGCTGAGCATGCTTGTGGCAGCGCATGGAGTATGCATACAACACGCATGGAGTATGCATACAACACGCATGGAGTATGCATACAACATGCATATTAAAGCAGCATCATTCACTCAGCATTTGTGAAGATTGCCAGGACAGAGCAATATAGCTACTCATGTCTCCTGAGGCCAAGCAGCCCGCAGGCACATGTCTGAAAAGTGTCCAAGCCTGTGCTGAATGTGCCTTGCTACACAAATACATGCTGTGCCTGCTACTTGTGAACCCACCAGGCAGCTGTTGTTTCTTATTGACCTGCCGTATTTCAAGCCCTGCTGATGGCTGAGCAGCGAAGGAGGCCACTGATTTGCTTGATATGACTCAGGAATTTCAGCAAGACCCAGATCCGTGCGTGGTGTATCGTTCAAGATCAGCTTGTCCTACACTGCACGAGGAACAAAATTTCCCTCGTTCAAGGGCACGTTTGCCCTGATACCAAACACGGCTGAAAAGGCTGGAGCAGACTTTGCCCCTGTCTAGCTGAATCCACCACAGATGGAGGCAGGCGAGCCTGTGATACTTGCTTCTGGTTCAGCGCCCGTCTGCAAGATGTCTGCAGCCAAAGATGGACTCATGCTGACAGTCTTTTGAGAGTGAGGGCAAATGTTCAGCCGAAACACCTCCCCATCGGCGACTTTGGATAAGGCTTTACTAATCGTTACTGAGAATGACGTACTGGTACAAACTTAAGTGGCCTTTTGCTGATCGCGTTGACTGAAAGATCTCGAGCCAAAGCCCAAACGACTCGCCTCACAGCCCATTCAAGAGGGTGTGTGTCACACGGCAACTTTCCAGTGAGGGGTGGGACGCATCCACTTCCTCGCTGTACCTCCCACCGAACCTGTAGTCAGAGCGCTGCAGGCTGGTTACATGGTGCAGGAAACAGCCGGACGACAGTCACAGGATGTCATTGTAGTGCAATACTCCTCTCTTGTCAGTTCAGCAGAGAACCAGCAAGTCACGAATGGGGAGCAGTCTACACTTGCACAGCAGATTGAGCAGGTTTGAAGACGCTGCCTTGCTGACTGTACACCGAAATAGCAGTTCGGACGATTTGCCGATGCAGGCATATGGTCCTGATGGGTTAGGAATACTAACGGTAGCTGGAGTCCCAGGTTTTGTTGAGCTGAGGCAGCGTTTGCTGCCATTGGCACAGGCGTTTGCGGTAAGCTCGCCTAAAACTGCATGTCAGCCTTATGACGTGGCATGACCGTGGGCATAATCTTTTTGACATGCTATCTGCATTTGCAAGTAATGCATGACCTTGCTGACCAACAATCAGCTGCTGCATGCTGGCTCAGCCTTGCAGGCCACCAATGCAGTCTTTAAGTGCTCCAACAACATAGCTTATTGTTGACTGGAAGCCTGCATGCACTGACTGGCTTGCACTGCAGGCGCTTCCTGATGATGTCAAGTCACAGTACGCTGACCCAACTAGCACCTACAATTTTGGATGGAGCCATGGGGTTGAAATGCTAGCCAATGGCCAACCAGACAGATACAAGGGCTCATACTATGCTAACCCGCTTCTTGATGTACCCACAACAGACGAAGCTCTAATGAAGCAGTTCCCAGCGTACTGCAGACCAAACATATGGCCAACCAAGCACTTGCCAGAGTACCAGCCTGCTTTCCAGTAGGTCTCCTGCACAAAGTGCTTTTCATTCAGCTGTTCTCGTGCCTTGGCATGTTCATTACAATCAAGAGAGGCTGATCAATGTCATTTTCAGGTCTGATTAAGCTCAATCGACCATCATGGGTCAAAGAAAAGCATGCCAAGAACTGCATCTGACCAAATCAACTGCCAGCCTTGTGTCGATTTAGCGTTGCATACAAGCAAGAGCGGTTTTCAGCCAGATGCCAGCAGCTCAGTCAGGGACTATACAGTCATTGGGGTCAGCTAGCCCATTTGACTAAATTGCACTTTTCCATCAACAAAACAGACAAAACGGCAACATGGACAAACAAAATCATCATCAGAAAGTTGGAACTGGTGGAGCTGTTATGCAGGCAGCTTGGCCGGCTCATCTGTGAAGTTGGCATGCTAGTGACAAAGGCTTGTGACAAGTATGTTGCCACCAAGAATGCCAGCTTCCATCAGGGCCGCTTGTTGCAGTCCATTCAGAATTCAAGCTGCCACAAGGTTTGCTTCCTTCTGATGTTTTTGTGGACCTCACAAAGCATGATGTATAAAAGCTTGCACCCTTTCTTGCTAGGACATCTATTTCTAATTCAAGCTTTGTTTGGTTTTGGTCAGTGACGTGGCATCAGTGGCTGCAGCATGTCCACCAGTGCTTGTAGACACAGATTGCATTCAAGGATAATCTTTGCACGGCTGATTTGCATCAGCACAACTGTTGCCAGGTTGCAGTCAAGGGTGATCTTTGCATGACTGATTTGCATGAGAAGCAGTGCTGCCAGATCCTTGCTGTGATGCAGTCTCTCACTATGCCAGTTGATCATCATAGAGCCAAAGGCATGCTAGCAATGCATTGACCATCAGACTGAGAATGTCTGCATTCTGTTGCAGGGCCGCTTGCTGCATTACTTCCCTCCTGAACCCATTGAGCTAAACAGCCTCGCTGATGCTGCTGACGTCAGCAATGGCAACAACAACGGCAACTCGCCTACCCCTTCCACCCCTAACCCTCCCACCAGCACCAGCAACAAGGAAAATGATGGCGGCAAGAGCAACAAAGACAAGGAAAAAGAAGAGGATTGGTGTGGATGGCACACAGACCATGGGTCGCTCACTGGGCTCACATCTGCCATGTACATGCATGGGGACAAGGCTGTCCCTGACCCTGATCCCCAGGCTGGGCTGTACATCAGGGCTAGGCAGGGGGGCGAGGTGACCCAGGCCCCCATCCCCGCTGATCAGATTGCCTACCAGATGGGTGAAGCTATGCAGGTATCTTTCATATGTCATCTTCTTTTTCTGCTTGTGATCTTCTTCTTGTGAATGCTTTTGACTTGGTGCTGCTCATGAGCTTCAGTCATGCACGTTAAGATTTGTTAACAGAAAAGACAAGATGCATTGGTGTGGTCATTTCAGCGCTGCTCACCTGTAAGGAGTAGTAGGATTTCCATCAAGTAGTAGTCAATCCTGAGATGGTGTGCCTATGGCAGGTGATGTCAGGGGGACTCTTGAGGGCGACCCCCCACTATGTAAGGGCCCCTGGCAAGGACAAGACAGGGGGCGTTTCACGCAACACCTTGGCCATCTTCATGCAGCCCAGGTGACTGCCATGTGTCAGACATTTGGCGATGTGACAAATACTTGGTCATGTGACAGAGACAGAGCACTGCTGACACAATGCTCATCATTCGTTTGCTATGTTTGAGGTTCAGTGAAGCCAGGTGAAACCTTTTGACTGATAGACTGAAATGAGACGCAACATCCACTTGCAGCTATTCCTTTTCCATTTTTTAGTGGTGGATCATCAAAACCGCCTGCTATCTTTGGCCTGTTGCAAATCTATCAGATCAGAATTGGTGCCGATGCTGACAAGCTGCTCTGGTTACATCAGGTGGGATGAGGTGATGGATATGCCTGAGGGGGGTTTGCCTCAGGCTAAAATTGGGGTGGGTCAGTGGCTGCCGGGCGTCACCTTTGGCGACTTTGCTGAGCGCACAGTAGCAGGATACTACCATGCCAAAGCATGAAACAATTTGGGGCTGTTTGAACATGCTTAGCTACAAACCAGCTCATGTACACTACCCTGACAACATGCAATCCATGTGTGCTGCTTTGAATCCGGATGACACTCTGTAGAACTGACACATGCAAATGGACACCCACTGTAGTGCACACTTGTGAAGCCTAAGTCATGGCGCCTGAAGCTTCACAACATCACTCAAACACATCTGAGGCATAAGTGTGACAAGCTTAAGCCAAGATCTGGTGTATCTTAGGTAGTGTTGTGTGTGGTGCTTAGGACTCCTTGGCACGAATTCACAGTCAAGATTCCTGCCTCACACTCCCTGCAGCTGCTTGCATTGCCACATTCCTGCAGCTGTTACGACAGCTGTGAATCAAGCAACATTAATGATGCATTGGCGACAGCCTTAATCACAAAATGATTCTTGTTATAAATATGAAGACACATCGCTTCAAAGGAATCATGTGACTGCGCAGATATATGCCACATGCCAATAGTTCATGGTATCAACAGCAGCATATAAGGGAGGACACAGTGATTGCTCCTCAATCCATTGCTGTGGAGTGCTCTACAACCCTACCTATGTACATACCCCTAGCTGCTGCCCCAAGAGAGCCACCAGACATTCCAACTCAATACAGTGTCCCCATTCATAATTGGCAAAACTAATGAGCAATATCAAACCTGCAACTGCAATTGGGGATACAATCTATACAACCTGCTTAGCTGGGCAAAATATGCCATCAAGGCTTGCTAAGCAGTAGCTACATCGCAGAGGTAACATGCTGGAAAAAGTCTCAGAACTGGTGAAACTGAGCAAAAGCAATCAGTCATTCTTTTCATCATCATGACGGCTGCATTTCAGCCCTAGAATTTACTCAAACAGCAAAATCTGTGTTGGTAGATGTCCAGCCTGCTGAAAGCACAGCAGATACGTTCTTCAGCAGTGATTCACACATTCTGATTGCTACAGGTCATACCAGCATCCACACCTACAGCTGGCTACAATGCTACTGATACACCTGCTTCATCAAATTGAAAGTTGCACAGTCACAAGATGCAGCGTTGACTGCTGCCTGGGACGTTCTTGTGCCAAACGAAACTGCTAATTGCGGCGCCTGTCTGACTGCTGACTACAGTCTGTCATGACTCATCTCACGTGGCAGTGACTACAGTCTGTCATGATTCATCTCATGTGGCAATGACTACACCTAGCACTCATGAGCAAAACGAATCAGACTGGCATCCTGCGCTGCTGCTGCCTCTGCTGGAGTCAGCAGTCATCGCTCCGATTCTGTACAAACACAGAAGAAAAAAATCACAATGCTCGCTGGCTGTCCACGTCTGTCTCACAGTGGCGTCATTTAGATTCCCAACATGCATGAATTCTGCATCCTGCTCACTGGCTGCCCATCTCACAGCGGCACTGTTTGGAAGCAACAGTGATGATTGTGATGGACCACAATGACAGCTGTGCGGGCTGATGCCAGAAGCTTTGTCTGACCCCTGCTATCTGTAAGGAAGGTGTCGTCCTGAAAGAGCTCCACCTTGCCATGGAATACCACCTGCAGGTCACCACCAACATGATGGTTCTGGCTTTTTCCCACAGAAACATGGGGTGCATGTCTCTACATGTGTAGATTGAGGCTGCGCCAATTTACTACTAGATGAACGACACTGTCGACAGGATTCAAGGGAGGCATGACGACCGCTGCTTACACCCAGCACATGATGTGAACAAGATGGTGTTGCTCATCCTCATGCTGTAGCATTGATTCTTGCATTGTGTGATTTTCACCCAACGTGGCCTTTGCTAAGTCATTTTGCCAGTTGCTCAAGCAGCTTACAAACTGACGTCCTGTTTGAGCAAGTCTGAGGTTGTCCTGGGGCCACAACAGCCCCAGTCAAGAATTTTTTAATATTTGTTTTTTATTTATCACCACTCTCTGTGACCCGGCCCTGGAAGCCTCTTCTTCAAATCACCCTTTGTCATACATGACTCTGTATGATCTTGCAGATTTTGGGCTATGCATGTAGCATGCCAACGTGTACAGTGATTTCTGCACATTGCATGTGTTAGGTTGTCTGACCAAGCTGTTGAATACTGGCTGTGATGCAAAGGCATCACCATCAATCACAGGTCAGGGGCCAGAGTCAAGGAAGAAGCATGCATGCCCAAACCAGATGCATGCATACAGGTCTTTGGTACATATATGCACGACTGTCAAGATGCACTGCACACACACAGCATTCCAAGTGTACCCACCAGAAGGGTGGCCTGCCCATTGTCCAACTGAATGTCTGTCCATCTGAGGCTACCTTGAAGACCAGCTGCGTCACAGCTTCTTTGCAAGCTGCTATGCTGCTGTGGCACATCAAGCTCACTTGGTGGATTGGCAGGATCAGACTCGAGGATCAGGGGAATTTCTGGGCTCAGAGCTGAGTGTGAGACCTTGAGTGCCAAGTTATCCACAGTAGACAACATCTTGTTGGCTGATGCAAGGTGTGTTGTGTAACTAGTCTGATTCAGGTCCTCAATGTATGCCTACAAGATTGCACTTAACCTTAGCGTCAACAGGCAATGCTGGAGTTGGCAAGAATGGGCATGAGCAAAGCAGAGCTGGAGTCTTGTACCCTCTTCAATGCATGCCTTGAGATTTGACAGGCTCGAGGGATAATAGGATGCATGGTTAGGGTGCAGAGATTCCTAGATTGAGTGAGGAAGGAGAAATGATTGCCCTGCTCACCATATGAATTTCAGCATTCAGCCCAATATCCCCCAGCTTGCTCTCAAAGCAGATGCTACACTTGCTTTGCTGCACACACGCTGGCTCTGCCTGCTGACCAAGCAGGCTGCAAGTTGGGGTGACTGATGACATGACTGATGGAGTGACTAATCTGTTGAAGAACGGGACACTGGAGAGGATTTGGCGCGCGCCAAACAGAGGGGCTGAAGCTGCTGGGGCGCTGAGAAGAGCCCTGGAAGAAGATGAGGAGGTGGCTGGAGCATAGGCGCCTGCAACACAAGATGTGGTTTAACATCACAGATGCATAACAGTCCCATTTTCTACACAAGTTGTTTGCTGTATGTAAGCACTGCTCTCAGATTGTACACATCAGATTTGGCTTCGTGCCTTTAAAGTGAAGTAGCGGATGTGGGTGACTCTCTTGCCAACTCGTGACTGTAGAGGCTCCAAAGTCACACGTTCAACAGCTGATTACCTTCCCTACCAGCTCTCAGCTGAACCCCATCAGAGAATGCATGATACTTTGCTGACACTGCATTCTGGGCAGGTGTTGGCGCTTACAGGATGTGTCAAGCATGTGATTGTGTAGCAGTGCAACAACATGAGGAGTAGTGAACATGGGACAGAGCTATTCACCTGTTGCGGCCATTCCATAATAAGGGCTAGCGCTAGGGCTAGGGCTAGGCGAAAGGGCAGGGCCGTACGCAGAAGTCCCATACCCACCAAATGAATAGCCCCCACCGTAGGATGTTGCAGCTGGGGTTCTGGCATATAGGGCTGAGTCAGCAGCTGCTTGTGGAGATATTGCAGGACTACCAAATAGAGTTGCCGGAGAAGAGGCAGAGCTGTATGATGAAGAGGAGGAGTAGTAAGGCATCGGTGAAGGGCTGTACACAGCAGGAGTGGTTTGGATCCCAAACAGAGGAGTGGCGGAGGTTACAGAGGGTGCGAAGGGGTTAGCCAGAGGAGGATAGGCATAGTAACCTCCATAGCTCTGTGGTCCAGAGTACGCTCCTGGAGGTGCGTAGTATAACACCTATGCATGGCAAAGAAAGCTCTTTTCAACCTCAAAACGTCTATTTTATTTCAGAAACGTCATCCCTACACCACAAACCTAATCTCAGAAATGTCTGGAGACAGTGAAATCGCCTTTCTACATTGTGGAGATGTTTCAGGTTGAGCACAGCATGTGAACATGTGGTGACATGCAGAATTGAGCTTGACGAGCAATTTCAGGTCACAAGCAGCAAACATGCAAATGTAGTAGAGAGAGAAGTGTTATCATAGTGCTTGCACTACTTGTGGCCTAGCTGGGTGTGCAGCACACAAATAGTCGACACAGATATCCTAAGCAAAAGTATACTCAAGCATGCTTGTAAACACTGCAAGCAGGGCAAGGGAACAAATCCAGGTGACACACTGGGCAGAGATACATGGTTGCAGGCTAGTAGACTCTGTAGGTAGACAAAGCTAGTTGGAATAGTAGACATCAATGGTATAAAGTTCCCAAGGCAGAATGTGCTGCACTGACCAGCTTTTGCAATGAGAGCTTACTGGAGCAGGTGAGTAGTATGTGGGCAGGTCCAATCTAGGACTGAGCGAAGGGCCCTGGTTGTCTGTTATGGTCTGAAAGCTGCAGTTATCCCCTTGCTTCACCCAGGATCTGCATCACATCAATTAAATTGAAAGTTTACCACTTACACATTCTCTGTATCTCTTTCAAAACTTGTAGGCAAAAAGCTGCATCACATCAAATTGTGTGCTGCACTGGGGTGCCCGGTCAGCCAGACAGTACCTGAGGAGCAGAATTGAGCCAAGCATAGCATTCCCTTGACATGACCAACAGCTGATCTTACATGTGCAGTCAAGTTGGTATTTGCAAATTCTTGGTCACACACAGGCAGATAATGCTGTGTGAACATTGTTTGAAACAAGAATATTGCAGATGAGCCTGCATGCCTTCTCAAGCAGAATCACCAACCGCATATCTCGACCAGCATATGTTATTTCAGGGACTGCGTCTGGTCTCGACTACCAATGTGCATGCCGCAGTGACAGAGGTGACTGATCTGGTCTTTGTAAGTGGCTGAAGATGACAGATTGGGGAGCCTGAAGCATGCTCAAAATTTGCCCACAGGCAAAAATGATGCAGGCAGGGGGGGGCAAGAGGTCACTCACACACAGGTGGATGCAGGAGTTGGTTGCTGCCACAGCAGATTCCCTTCATCATCAGCAATCTGAATTCCTTGAGCGCATATGTCTGACAGATCTGGCGCTGCATTTGGCCCTGTACCACTTGTCAGGCCTGTTGTGTTTACTTGGAAAATGAACTGCTGGGGCCCAGTGCTTGTTATGTTCCAGATGTATGCTGGTCCCAAGGGTGAAAGCTGGCCTGCTGGGATTCCAGAAATGCGATCAGCCATGGCTGCTAAGTCATCGTTGAGCCGAATGCCGAATGCAGTTACTGTGGGTAAGCGCACGTTAACCTGCAGGTCACAGTATCTCTCTTTGCAATGAGATTGCTGACATCTTGCCAAGGCAGCACACTGCTGCTGACCTGCTGTTTTGGTTGGCTGTCTAAGTAGCAGGCAACGGATTTGGCTGATAACTCTGTGTCAGTCAGCAATGTTCGTATGACATGCTGTAGCTGTCAACTGACAGTGCCACTAAAAATGGAGCACATCAAGCCGGTAGTTTGCCAACAAGTTGCTGAGGCGCACCAGAAATGTGAAAGTGGTGATGCTCGGAGTGGATGACATGGAATACGAGACCGTGATTGGGAGGTCCGTGGGCATTGTTGCATAACACCCATTGGGTGCTTGTCCAACTTCGCCAACAGCTCCAACATGGCTCACAAAAGCCAGCAGCAGAAGTGTGCAAGCTGCCTGCCAAGACAAAGGACTTGTAAGATGCAGATGCAACCATGCTCCTGCGGACGATCATTGACACTACCCACAAGTACATGTGCTGCGTCGCTGCTGTTTCAGAAGCCTTAAGCTTGGTAGACCAAAACGAGAGTCTTTAAGTCGACATGTAAACGTCAGCTGCCTGTATACAGGTTGTGCTCTGCGGAGCGCCCAAACTCAGCTAGGCTCAGCTATACTGAGCTGCACAAGGTCTATGAGCATTACTAACATGAAGGCAATACAATCAACAACTGCTGCGCTGCTTATTAGCACCTGTTCGGTCAAGTGCAGACTACGTACGCCATAGTGCTCATGGCCAGCTCACCTGAGGCCGATTCTGCATCGGAGCCAACAAATAACTCTTGAGAAAATGTGTGGCAGAAAGAGTCATCTATACTACACAAGCAGCTGCGTCTTGCGTAGATGTTCACAGCGTTGCCATCTTCTGGTCAAGGGGTTGTATCAAGTTTTGATCTGAGTATACGTCAACCTGCTGTGCCAGTGTCTGGGCGAAAAAGAGTAGATACACAGACTGTCACAGGAGTCAGGGAATCGCGGAACGATAACCGTGGTATCGCACCGCCGTGCATTCCTGCGCAGCGACAAAGTTCATGACGCTGGCGGCCTGTGGCGGTCACACTGCACAGCCTGAGGCTCCGCAGCCCATCCATGCAAAAGCCCGCTCAAATTCTGGGCAGGTTCCGACTCAAGGCTACAATTGACTCATACCAGACTGGGCTAATGCATGTTCAAACGAACAAACAAACCCCCCTGGCAGCAGCACCGAGCATACTGTTTTCCACGGACACAAACACCATTAGATCCTTTTTTGCACAGCGAGATCATATGCAGGTTTTCAAGTTCGTTCTGGACTGTCTTGATGTTTTCCACATTTGACCTTTGTCTTCTTCTATATGTGATCAGACTTGCTGGCTGGCTAAAGCATTGTAATCTCTCTCTCTCTC
>JAABUK010001488.1_pt1 | contig 44345 bp, 50 predicted proteins | sample 5559141 | NCBI WGS metagenome assembly JAABUK01 (sample SAMN10711869, study PRJNA513367) | rock metagenome | isolation source: Antarctica rocks | place: Antarctica: Victoria Land, Pudding Butte nord | collected 2016-01-03 | reverse complement strand
TAAGAAAAGGTGTTCTTCTGGCGCAGGAATGTGAGGCGCGATGCCATGAAACAGGTTGACAAACATGAAAAGGACGGGGACATCTCAGAAGATGAGAAGAAAAGCTTAGCAGACAGTATACAGGAGCTGACTGATGACTACGTAAAACAAATAGACAAATTGGCGAAAGCCAAGCAGGATGAGCTAATCAAGATATGATCATGTCAATTTTTGCATAGACAACATTGAAGGTTCTGAGTGAGTTGCAGTGCATACTTGTTTACAAAGGGATGATACACTTGGCCTTGAGAGCTCTCAACCATGTTTGACAATATTTTGTTAGTCAATAAAACAGTTCAACAACAGCACCCACTGACAATGACCCTGTCAGTCGTTCATTGTGAACACTGGCACTAGTTTTGCAATGAAAGTAGTACACTGGAATGGCAGGGTCACCAACAAAGCTACGCGCTGCAACAAGCAAGGTTTGCCTGGCTGTTGGCTTATGTCGGGACTGTCATGCGGGCAAGGCAGGTGCCTTGTGTAGGCCATCTCATTTCCTTAGATTCTGGAACCAGGTTTGCACCTTCTCACCAAGACTGGGGTCAAGCGCATTTGCTTCAGGCAGTATTGTGAGGTCCTCAGGCTCATACCATGCCTTAGGTCTTGTCTTGTCTCTGCAAACATCACTAGCTGAGATCTGATGAATTTCAGCTTGCACATATTGCCATGTATTTCTGTATACAAAGCAGCATATCCATGCAAAGCACAACAGCGAAATGAATTTGCACCTGACTTTGAAGCTCCACTGCAGTTTTCCTGCATTCTTCAGTGGGGGATAGTCTTTCTTCATCTTCTGCTCAATCTTTTTCTGGTCCTGAATTAAGGGCAACATGCTGTTTGATGAAGTGCACAAGCACTAATTTGCTTAGAGAATGCCTTATGCAAGCCTATTTCCAAGCAGTCTTGCTCTGCAGCATCTAGAGCTACTGATGCTGCCAGTCATTGATGATATAGGTGCAGCAATGATTGCATTGAACCTCAAGCCAGCCGTCAAGCCTAGCAAGCTGATTGGAAAACATGTTTGCCTGCTTTGAATGCAATACAATCCATTTGCAGCACCTAAGCCCTGAACCTGAAACAGCGTTCTGCCCAAGGGAATGATGCTCACAGGTAAAGATGCAGCTGACATGCAGCAATCTGAGTGTCAGAAACTCTTTTAAGTACGCATTAACAAGCTCATGCTGCAGCATTGCAATTGCACATTGTGTACAGTAACAGCAGATGCTTGATCTGAAAACAAAAAGGAGATGCTGAAACGTGGCTGACCTTCCAAAGTGGTTGTGCTATGCTGCGTATCAGAGCTTTGCCAAACAGCTTTTTGCCCCACTCGCTTTCCATTGTGCCAACGAGCAAGTTTGCTGGGCGGCCTCCTTTCACGATGCTGACTGGCAGCCACTGTGGTAGCTGCAGCCCAAGATCATTCTGGCTGCTCAAGACCCTGACATGACAAAGTGATGGAACAGAAACTCATAAATTGTGGACTGACCTTGGGATTCTGGACAAACAGCACAAACTCTACGTTTTCAGGGTCTACAGCTGGAGTGGGTGGCATCTGCGGTCCTGTTCTTTGGCTGCCCATGCCCTGCCGCATGCCTTGCTTGCCTTTGCCTTTAGCAGCGCAGGTCTGCAGAAGCAACGAGGTATAATGAGGGGGATGTGCAGCTTCACGCACGGGGGTTTTTTCGATGTGTAGCTGCAGATAAAAGCAGACCAATAAACACGCCTGTAGTTGCTCCCTACGTCTATGTGGCAGTCGGTGGCATTCCTTCGTGATTGGAATTTGATTGCCTGTGAACGCTGCATGCTGGAGTCTCCTGCACAACAGACAGCATGTTTGCATGCTGTGGGCTGAAAAAGCCTATGAGTCCAGCACTTTGGGTCGCACAAACATGGCAGACCTGCCAGATGCTAGCCGAGCATTCGAGGGGCAGGTACTGCTTTGCAGCATACTGCAGGATGGGATGCGTCAAGGTGGCGAAATCCTGGTTCAACACACTAGCCTTCGCGATCAAGCATTCGCGAGGTCAACTACGACTTTCAAGATACAGGTAAGCCTACGGAGGGATCGCGCCTGCCTGCGCGCTGGGCGCTTACGTTTTCGCGCTCGTCGTACGACGCTATCGCTATGGTGACTGATCTTGGAATTCCTGGGTTGGGTCAAACATTCAACCAAGCTTGGGTGCACCGACCCTGCCGACCTGGCCATGCAAATCCTTTCATGTGATGAACAAACCAAGTAAGAATGCGCAGTCTGCCTGTTCACTTGGTCGTTGATGTTGAGCTGCGAAGCAGAATGACCAGCGGACATAGACCAGCCGCAGGCACCATCGTGCGGTCTGCGCCTGCGCAAGCGATTCGCGCGTATTCAAACATCGGCATCATCGTACGATGTGACGCCTAACCAGCTAGACGTAGGTTTGCAGGTGGAGCAATAGCGCAGAGTGCCTTATCCTGCATATGCCCGCCGTATAATGCGTCGGCTCCCGCGCAAGCTTGACACGCTGCAGGCTACACTTTGAGCGGCGTATATATGTCCTTGATCGCACGATGCGTCGCATGTGCAAGGTTGACAGAGACGTCGTCATGCAGGCTGGCGCTCCAACCACCCTCACTCTTCTGCCGAAAAGACGTACAGCAGTCAGAATTGCGTTGACTTCATCAGGTGGTTTCTTAAGATGCAGCAACAACGTTACACAGCAGCCGCTCAATTCAAGCATAAAATAGAGCTGTATCATAGCAGGTCAGCAGCTTGATTGCATTCTGTGCCTGTACAGCTGCAAGTTTTGTGAATAGCTCAAACGCAGAACCTCTCTGCACTTACTGCTGCGGGCGATTATGCAATCCGCCTACAGACAGGTGGTGTGCAATACACTGCAGCACTGATGAGACACCTCAAACATCGTATAGGGTGACATGCATGAGAAAAAATTGGTGCAAGCGCAACTTGCACACAGCGCAAGCTGCCATGAGCAGTCTGAAGTTTGGTTCCTGTCATGATTGCCGCTATATTCTTGCAGATGCAGGGTGCAACGGCCAGCTTAGCATGTCCTCACACATTTAGCGCGCAAGTCAGAGCAATCGTGTAAGCCTATCTCGCATATGGATTACTGCCCGTCTTAGATAGGGTTCTCCCTGTTCTGTACAGGTACAGCAAGGTATGGGCTTGCAAATGGCAAGAGGAGACATCACAGGTGGTGCTCAAGGCATACTTAAAATCAAAGATGCGCCCACGCCATTTGGAGAATGTGCGCCGTGAGCTTGACATCCTGGGCGATCTGCGCAAACTCAGGTATATAGCAGCTAGGATTCTGTGCGCGCAGTGCTTCAAACAGTTTGTGTCACCTGAGGGCATAGGGCAAGCTCGGCAGCATGCTGTTGCAATCTTCTACACCACAGACAGCAAAACATGCTGTTGCCTTCAACGAGATCCACGACACTGAAGAAAAAATATCAAGGTCTGGCATCACTGGCAGCTGGTCGTGCCATGATCTGAAACATGCTCAAAGTGAGCTTGAAACAAGTACAGGTCATTGCACAGATTTGCCTGGGTATGTAGGCATTTGGTAGGCATTTGGTGATGCACAGTTGCCAACACACAACATAGGCAGACCTCGTAGCAATTGCTGCAATCAAGATGCTTGTACAGCACAGCTGCTCATAAGCATATAAGTCAACTGACGCAAAAGAACACAATTGCAGGTGCACTGGCATAGTTGGCTTTCTGGGCAGCTTTGAAGACAAGGAAGCAATCTACATTGTGCAGGAGCACTGCTCATGTGGTGACTTATTTGCTACAATGCACAAGTGCAAAGGCTGCCTGTCTGAGCAATGGATAGCTCGCCAGGTCAGTCAGTGGATCAAGGCCTGTGTCAAATGCCATCAAGATACATTCAGCAAGCATCAGATGCACTGCTGATTGCTTTCCCATGCCCCCAATGTCAGCTGATGTCAGGCAACTGTTGTCGACCACTGTGGTTGACCACTGTTGTTGACCACTGTCGTTGACCACACAGTGATCTCTGCAGCAACTCTTGCTTGTTTGGGACCTTGAGCAGGTGACTGTGCTTCGAGGCTTGGACCAAAAGGTAATTTCTAGCTCAGAATCTCAGTCGGCCATGTGAACCAGCAGTATTCTGAGATCATGGCTCAAGCACAAAACACCAGCAGTCATCACATCAACATCACATCGCACCCATTCATCTCACTTCAAGACTTGTAGAGCCTCTTTCACACACTCGACGCAAGCTCCACCTCTCCTTTGTGCGACAGGTGATAGCTCCTTTGTTACAAACGCTAGAAGTCGTGCATCAGCGAGGGGTGATACACCGAGACATCAAGCCAGAGAACTTGTTGCTGAGTGAGGCAGGTGTGGTGAAGCTGGGAGACTGGGGTCTCGCCATCAACCAGCTGCAGGAGAAAGCCTACTCACGTGTTGGTACCCTGGACTACATGGCACCAGAGGTAGGCCCTTTGTATACTGTGTCAACTTTCATAAGAGCCAGAATCATGTTTCATGCTTTTCTGGAATCTGAACCGTCTGATGGCTAGAAAGACGCGTGCCAGGAAGGGAGTGGGTGGATGTTCAAATGGAGGCGACTCCATTCGCAGGAGCATGTCAGTGTTCTGCAAAGGCCGTATCATGAAGAGAGATGGTCATGTTCTTGGCTGCATTCATGCCCTTGCAGGTCTGACCCACAGACATGCTAAAAAGCACAAGTGCTCTGGTTCAGCAGCGTTTATGAAACTCAGGGCACTTGTGCTGTTTAGCATATCTGTGGGTCAGACCTGCAAGGGCATGAATGCAGTTGAGAACTTGTACAGACAGCAGCTTCAATGTCTGGCTTGATATGGGAAGTTTGAGTAGCGGTGTATGAGAAAGACAGGCTTTCAGCATGATGCTTGTCAAAGGTCTGAACTGCATCAGGCAATGCAGGATGAGCAAGAAGTTTGCAGCTACAGCATGGTCAGCAGCATGTGCTGCATGTACCAAACTCTGTCAGCCTACTTTCTGCATTTGTGCTGCATTTGGTGAACAGTTGCTGTTTCCGGTGAGTGTATATGCCTGCTGTCATACATCATAGGCGCTGATCACAGCATGCCAGAGGAGCTGATGCCTCCTTTGTAACACTCATGTAGCCCCCCTGTAACACACCTGTAACGCACCTGTAACACACCTGTAGCACACCTGAAATACACCTGTAGCACACTTGTAACACTCCTGTAACACATCTGTAACACACCTGTAACACAGCACATCTGTAAAACACCTGTAACACGCCTGTAACACAGGTATTGGCCATGCCAGCTCCTGAGGATCTGGCCGAGGGCAGAGTGAGGCTGCAGGACATCTCAGGCTACACCGAAGCAGTGGACATATGGGGTGTTGGGGTGCTGGCATATGAGCTCATGGCTGGTCGGCCGCCCTTTGAGGTGTCAGACGCACAAGGCACTGCTGACCTCATCAGGCATGGACACGTGGGGAACTTCCCCCCGGCCTGTTCAGCCAACTGCATCAGCTTCATCAAGCAGGTGGGTTCAGTTTTTGAAATTGACCCTAATGCCTGCCCAGTTTGTGAAGGGTTCAGGATGCAATCAGACTGTCATGCGCTTGTTTGATCATGCATGCAATTTTGCGCACATGAGCACTTGTTGAGGTGCTGGATGACTGTTTGTGTAGAGTAGTACTAGCATACTAGCATAGAGATACTAGCATAGAGAAGTAGACACCAGCACAGCCGGCAGGCAACTGCATCAAGCAGGTCCACATCGAATGAAGATAAAATGTGCAGCATTGACCACTGGGCTGATTTGCATTGGGCTTCTGCCCTATCGAGCTTGCAGTGAAAGGCATTGCCCAGAATGCCATGCAGGCGCCTGAAACAATTTACAAGCCTGAGCATTATGAGCAAAACTTCCAGGCTCATGAATAGAAGATGCAGAAGTTGGGTGCTGTCTTGCTGAGTTAAACTCATCGTCTGCAACGATTGCATAACAAGTGCTGTTATAATTTTGTCAACCAAGGCACCTTTTATGACAGACGGGCTGCAGCTGTATTACAAAGGCAACGTCAGCATCTCTGGCATGCTGTGATCAGCACTTAGGATGTATGACAGCAGGCATACATGCTCACAGGCAACCATGTTTTTTGAAGTCTGGTCTTCTTCAAGCATTTCCCCCCCCTTTTTTCATTTGTTCATTTCATTGAAACATGAAGAGAGAAAATCTCAAAGCACATGCATTACAGGCTCTGATGAAGAGCCCAGAGCAGCGGCCAAGCGCATCACAGCTGCTCCGCCATCCCTGGCTCACTGCCTACACCAACCCCACCCCACCCCAACCATCCATTGGGCCCCAAACTCCCCGCCAAACCCAAGAAACGGCCCCTTCTCACAACCACTGCCTTGGAGATGGACCTCTGCACCACAAGCTGACAGGGACAGACCAGTATATTCACCACCCTGCCTGCGTTTGTGAAGCAGCAGACAACATGCTGCTGTCCACACATGGGGTCCACACCTCCACTGTAGGGATGCCCCAGGGATCGTCACAGGGAAGTTGCTGGGGTGATCATGGAGGGGCTGGGATGGATGATCATTGTAACTGGGCTATCCAGGCTTGGGGTGAACAGCAGCCTGCTGCCTTATGGATGAGTCAAGAGGTCAGACAGCAATTTGTGGTGCAACGCACATCAAGTCAGCGCAGGAGTAACCTCTGTGGCACTGAGATGTACTCTACAAGCTATGCGTCTGTTAGCACTGCATGGCATTTATGCAAAGCCGGAATGATCAGCACCCTGCTTCAAAGCATATGTATGTGATACTGTCCTATCAGGACCTTGCTGGTACTGTGATGCCTCGCATCTGCTGTTGCAAATATGACTAGCTGCATCTGCTCTTTTACGATGCCAAGCTGCATCTGAAAGAAAAGAGCAATCACATGAAACAAGTCAAAGACTTGAGCCAACATTATGCAGCAGCAGGATGAATGTGTGATGCAGGCAAAGCTGACCACACAGGCAGTCTGAGCCATGGTCTGTGCATTTCAGGAGGAAGTTGCACCACAAGTTTCAGCTTGCGTTCAGGGCAGCAGCCCGTCTGATGCACTGTGGACAGCTGAGAGCCTTGCACCGCTGTTAGAATTGCAGCAGTCCATGAGCAATCAGTTTGCCATGCACTCCACGGGCGATAGGGCTTCTCCTGGCAGCCCCATGATTGGCACTCTTCCTGGCCTGGCTTCATTCAATGGTGAGCATCTGCTCGGGCTGTCACATATGATAGCAAATGCAGCAGCAGCAAATTCTTGACACCATCTACGCATGTGTTTGCAGTCAACTTGTTACAGTCCTGACTGACCTGCCAATTTTATTGTGCAAAGCTCAGCATCAACTATTGCACTCTGCACACTTTGCTCAGAAAGCACTTAGGCAAATGTTTGTCTTGTCCAGGTGAAACAGAACAGCCCTTCACCAGCAGCCGCTTGAATGGTAGGTTTGATGCGATTGGTGATATCTCAGGTGGCAGATTTTGTCCAAATGGCAGTGCCTGCCAGGGGTCTGAAATTGTGAATGATCAGGCTCAAGTCCTGGCTGGAGATAGAACATGTCAGGTCAAGCTGAGTGCAGTCAATTCTTGGCCCACCCAGACTACAGCCAAGCGTGACAGCACACCACAGCTATTTGAGATGGATGGGCACATCAGCAGGCAAGCTCAGATAGATGCAGAGGCCGGCAGCAGCATGACAGACACATGCACTGTTCAGGGTCAGACAAATCAGCCATGTGCGTTGCTTAGCGCAGGCCTTTCTGTTGGTCTCCTGCCTGCATGGCAGCATGAAGACAGTGGGACTGCAGCACTACCGCCACAGCAGTGCATGGCAAGCCTGGTGCGTATTGGCAAGGCTCCACTGAAATGCCAATGTTCACAGATTCAGGGAAGCACTGACAGCGCTGCAATATCACAGCTAAGTGCAGGGAACACAGATCTTGCCAGCGTGTCTGCTGCAATGTCAATGGTTGGCAGGATGTTGTCAGCTGCAACCGGCTGCTTTTGTACATAATGTACATAATTCTTATGCATATGTTGGTCCTGCATGTGAGTATATTGGATCCCAGCTGCAATATGCTTTGCAGCTGCATGCAGACATTTTTGTGTGTGTGAGTTCTGTACAGATGTGTGCTACAGTGCCTCAGCTAGGTGGTTGTCAACAGCGTGTATGGCACTGCCATGTCAAGGATCGTCTAGCGCGCATCTTACACTGTAGCTTTGCTGTCAGTCTCATAAACGATCTGAGTATGTTCTAGAACTGTATGGTGAAGTGGCTGCATACTTGCAGTGGATATATGTCAGGCAGCAGCAAAACATTGTATTATCAAAATGCAATGAGCACGACTTGACAAGTTCAACATGTCGTGTTTCATCAGCGTACTCACTGAATGAATGTATTGCAATGCTGGCTGCAAGTGCTGCAAGCAGTTGTTGCAGCACCTTGGGGCTACAAACTGTTTGTGTGCACAGACCCATGATGAGCCAGGACATGGCAAAGTGCTGACACGAAGCTGAAGAGGTGAGCTCTGCTCTGCAGGCCTCTGCTGCCAGTTCAACTGTCGGCAGGACAGCCTGCGTCAGCCAGATCCGCAGTCTATCATGCAGTGACATTGACCGCAGCATCAACATTGACAGCGGCTTTTCGCCTGTTGGCGCACACAGCCTGCAAACAAACACATTGTCTTGAACTTCAGCCTGAAACATGCACACATGGCTGCAGTTTTAGCTGTGGACATTACTGTTAACTGAGTGACAATCACAAATCTGTGCCTTCAGTGCGCTTAATTGCAACCAAAGGGTCTGCTTTCAACAAAAGACTCTTGCCTGTGTGATGAGGTGGCTGAGCAGACCTAGCGGCCCAAAGAACATGCTCAAAAAGACAGAGTGAAACGAGACAAACTGGTCATGCAGACCTGCAGAAAGCACAGCAGGTGTCAATCCTTGCATGCAGTCATGGCATTGCATGCATCACTGCTCAGCATGTTGTCAAGGATGCAAGCGCGCACACAGTTGAAATACAAGAGGTACAAAGACATTACATGGGCAGGTATAGTGTTTTCGAGATCTTCAAAGAGCGTTCAGACACTGCAGGACGCCCAGTAGTTGTGTCACTGAGCGGCAGAGTGTGTAATGTACCTTGCAGGTAGGCAGTCCGAGCAGCAAATAGATTGATGGACAATAAGTGCACCCACAGAGATGCAGCAGTGATTGTCTGGGAGAAAAGAAACTGAATTCCTTCCAGCTTTGGAACAAACTGTGGGTTGAACTTGCCTGCAGCAAGCATCACTGCAATGGGGACTGCTGTTTGGACGCAACCACAGATTAGAATGATCAGACCCATGACACAAGTGTTGTGTCTGTCTGTGTGTACCTGTTAAGCCTGCTTGCAGGCTTCCGGGCATGATCATCTGGAGAGTCTCAGGCGTCCAGCTTTGTATCAGCAAGGCAATATACGTGATTGACAGGGGAACAAAGATCCAGTTGGAATGCATGATGCTCACAGTTGCCCGCTTATTGGGTAAGAACAGCATCTGCAGTGTACACAGTTGCATTTAAGCTAGGCTGGTCATGTTGGCACATACGTTGCTTCACAACCACTGCAAGTTGATAGTGACATACCATGGCAAACAATGGCACACAGTATGCTGTGCTAGCTGAAAATAGTAGTGAGACTCCTTGACCAGTGCAAGCTGGAAAGGCTGCACATACGTGCAGTCGCCGCTCCGGCGTGCTGTTTACATTATGTCCCGCTGTTTTGTACTTGATGAGATGCGCACAGGCAGTTTGTCGTCCGGGTCCGCCCGCGTGCAAGCTTTTGACTGGCCGACCCGCAGTTTTTAGACACCGAAAAGCGCGGGTAGATGAAGGCAGGGCACAGCGGTTGCTACATAGCATGACGAGGGTCACGGCATCGACATACACTGATTGCTAGTGTTGGATCGCAAGTCCCTGAGCCAAGAAACAGTGCTCTGAAACCAAAAAGTTTGCTCGACTGGTTTGAATTTACAAGCACACAAATGGCATGAACAGAAAACCAGCACTGCACTCGTGCACGAGAATGTACACACAATACTCGATTTAGGTGTATCACACGCAACAGAACTCAGCAACAGGTCAAGGACAGTCAGCCACTTCATGTCAGTCCTCACAACATATTGGGTGTCAATAAGTGCAGCCTCCAGGCATCAGGCTCACAGCGTGTCACGTCAATCATGCCAACACTCATCAGTCTAAGGCAATGCAGCATGTGTCACTGAACCCACAATGACAGTGCACTTTCAGGTAGATGTGCCCAGGACCAGGGCATCAATGATCTTCCACTGTCCCTCATCCTCCACAACGGTGTACTCCACTGTGTAGGGGTTGTTGTAGCTGTCAGCATGCTTGCCATTAGCGCCATACAAATCTGCCTTTTCTTTCAATGTGGCTATGATTGTAACCGCCCCATCCCCATCAACGGCGCTCACATCATGTACCTGCTCAACAGCATCCAAGACATATAGGCTTGGGGATGTAGCAGGGCAGTTGTCCTGACTGATAGCTAGGGCTTATCAGAATGTGTCAGGGTTTCCTGCCGGGGGATCATGCATTGCGACTGACCAGAGAGGATGCGCATATCGTTGCGCTATTGGTGCCTTACAGCATCAAGCCAATATGTTGTAACCACATTGCTGTCCAGCCTTCTCCCTGCTGCAGGAGGCACTGTTTTCGATACCAGGACAGCCTTTTGACCACTCAGTGATACAACATTGGGTCAAGTGACCAGGAGCATGTTGCACGTTCAGGCAAAGACTGTCAGTCATACCTTGACAGAGCTGACTTTATACTTCCAGAACCAGCCAGTCTCCTCAGCCTGTGCTGCCTCTGACTGGAAGCGTGACAGCATGGGGTCAGTCAGGATGTCAGGCAGGGCATCCAGCTCGCGCCTTGGCCCCAGAGCTGCTGTCTTGGCACTCTGCACCAGTCACCACCACATTGCATAATAATAATGATAATAATAATAATGATAATAATGACGCTTTCCAGCTCATGGTGAGCTAGGTACGTGCGGGACAAGTCTTGTCTACCACATTGCATGCAATGGCTATATGCCATACCTTGCATGCTGTGTCATGTGCAGATGCGCTGAGCAGCGGTCTTGGCACTCTGTACTAGTCACCTTCATATTGCATGCAATGGCTCTATGCTATACCTTGCATGCTGTATCATGTGTAAATGCCCTGAGCAGCTGTCTTGGCATTCTGTACCAGTCACCCCCAAAAAGCATGCAACGGCTGTACGATGTTTCATGCATGCTGTGTCATGTGTGGACGCCCTGAGCAGGCATGAAAGGTGGTGCTGTCTGTAATCATCACATCTTGTTGAGCAAAGAGGGCAAGGCGTTATTGAGGTGCCAATGCAGTAGAGCCCACGACATAAGACATGCGGTTTTAATGTTTGTTCAGCATGCACAAATGCAGCATGTGTTCAGCAACTGATGTGTTATGCCAAATGTGCACAAGTTGCCAACCTGCCAGCTGCGGACAATGTTTTCAGCCTGGACTGGAGTGACTGGATGCTGCTGCTCGACATGCTGAGGCTTACTGGTTGTGTGCATGGCCTCTGCATCCACCTGCTGTGATGTTGAGACCTCACCTGGTGCTTGCCTGCACACAAAAAGGATTCAAGGTCAGTGTTACTGCCAACAACAAGGCATCAAACTCTGCGTAGGAAGGTACGCCAGTCGGCCAACAAAGAATCTCTGCAAAACAGCGCTATGCTAATGTGCGGTAAGTCAAGGCAACAACAACAGCAACAACAACATCCTGCTGCATGCAGCTGGGAGACACAGCAGTGCCTGGGAGACAGGGCTTACACAGCAGCATGCTGGGGCTGGGAGGGCAGGGAGGTGCGTCTGAGGCTGCTCCACAGCAAGGCTGCCACAAGCATCAGGCTGGCCGCCCCCAAGCCCTGGAGGGCCGGCGACCAGGCAAGAGGGTTCAGAAGCTGGGGCTGCCTTGACTGCTGCAACTCCTGTTTGACAGAACCAACCTCCCTTTTATACTTTTTGTTTTAGTACTATGAACCTATTTAAAAAGTGTGTCTTGTCATTAGTCAAAGGTGCTGCAACAGGCCAGCACTACCATGGGTGGGGAATGCGTGACTAATTTTATTTGGTATATTCACATTGTTCCCATGGACTGGCAAATGCAAATGAAGATTGAGTGATCTCAACAGGCTCTGGCCAGGCAATGGAGCTGGCTTAAAGATGCAGCGCATCAGGTCTAGCAGATTGCGAACAGTGGGAACACAACATCATGTAGTGTTCATAGCGTTCCTGATATGTAGGGCAAGTTGAGACTGCTAAGACAGCACTTGCAAGACAGCATGCACAGACAGCTTAATGGTCAGGAGGCATTTGCATCTGGCAATAGACATCTCCAGACACTCTGAGAGAGTTCACATGCATGCCCGGCACATAGGAAGGACACCACTTCCTATGCTGCATGGCTCAGTGTGGGTGAAAGACAGGGGCAACTGCCTGCCTAGCAGCAAGCTTACCCAGTCGCTTTCATCAATATCTTCTGAGACATGCCTTCCAGGCAGGGACTGATGGGCCAGCTGCTGCAGTGATGCACCAACAGTATGGGTCCAGCCTTTGATGCCACTCCAGATCCCGCCTTCATCAATTTCATGGGACTGGAGATAAGTCTCCACACGGCTGTCCTGCATTACACAGTAACTTGTCAGACTGGGAGTTGAGCTGTACAGTCCAACTACAGGTCATCTGCTGTTGCACACATCATGCTTACTCAGTGCTTGCAAGCTGCCTGCCATAGGGCTTGTCATAGACTGGCAGGTGTCGCGTGAGCAATTAGGGCAAGCTGCCTTGTGAAAGCACAGCATGCATCAGCCAGAAGAGCACATGCTGGCTGTACATGCCAGCACTGTCATGATGTTCAGGCGTGATGTTCAGCCTGCACTGCTGTCACTGTGCCAGATGTTCAGCATTGACAGTGTTGTGGGATGACCTTCATCTGCTTGGTGCAGTAGTTACCTGGAAGTAATCCACCAAAGATGCATAGCTGGTCTGCTCAACCTGCCTGAACGCAGGGAACGCCACCTGCACAGCATACATACCTACTTGCATGCTTTTGACGTCCAAAGTCATCCATCATGGCTGAAATGGTCATTATTTCAGCCATGCACAACAGCCATCAATGCAGCTGGCATTGCTGAGGGCCACTTTGTTTATTGCAATGCTTGTTTGTCAAAGAGCAACATGGGTTGGCAAAGCACCATGAGGTGGGTGTGCTAAATCTTGCAATGCTGTATACTGTCAAATGTTTTAAAGTCAGTTGCAGGAGGAAAAGCCTAGGAAGACATGGGGTTTTGTCACTGACACAGATGCTCTATCTTCAAGCAGAAAAGTGGCAGCAGGTTCATCCATGCAGACACGCCATAGGGTTCTGACGTGGGCATCAACTGAGTGTCTGGGGTAGCAGCAGTCACTAACTCAAACACACTGGTTGTGAGACAGGCAGGCCAGATGGTATTCTACAGACACATGGCAACAAGGGCACAGGTCATAACTTTCAGGCGGTGATGCAGGTGGATGCGAGCTGCTGATGTGCCTGCTCTGTTGACTGCACTCACCCGATGTAGCCATCTCTCAGTAAGAAGGCATAGGCCCGGCAGCAGATCTTGAGGGTCTGGGGAGTGATTGCTCACAAAGGCAGCAGCCTCTGCCCTGGAAGGTCCTGTGGAAGTGTCCAATGCTTGACCCATCACTGCCTCTGAGCTTGCAGTTTGACCGGCTGACTGTGACAAAACAGACCCTGGATTGCTGTAAGCTGTCTGCCTGCAACATGTCAGTAGCAGTTGCAGCTGACACAGCAAGGCTGTTGAGTCTTGGCAAACATGCAAAGGAGCACCATGTGGATTATGTGTAGACGGCGCTGTATGGCTAAAGCCATATATGGAGCAGCAGAGACACTCAGTACTAGGTCTGTGGCACAGACAGGCGGGGCGTATACACTGAACAAGCACAGTCATGTTGCACCTGGGATCCGCTGCACCTTCTGCCAGCCCCAAATTCTCTAGGGCTGATTCAGGCTGCCCCAAAAGCACCTTACATACCACTTGCTCCACTGTTGCAATCCTGTCCTGCATGCAAGTACAATCTTGTTGTTCTCCCATGCAAAACAGCCTTCATAGTGCTAGATGTCAAGCCTCTGCTGACACAATCTTTCATGGTACATTGTGTGCCTGGCTCGACTGCTCTGTGCACAGAATTGAAAGCAGTTCAACTTGCCCTGGTGTCCAGAGAGATTGCCAGCCTAGAGGGGCTTGTGCAAGACAGTTCTTTGTCACTGCCCACTGAGTAGCTGCACTGATTAGGGGCGTAGGTCCACAGAGAGCATGCGGCATGAGCAGAGCTCATGTGGCATTGTATGCCAGAACATCAAGTGGATCAGCACAAGAATGATCTTGCAAATTGCAGGCATGTTCAAAATTGATGCTTGTGCGCTAGCACAGCATCTTCACAAGCAAACCCTCAGGGTCAATCATGAGAGGATTACCTTGGGCAGTCGGCCAAGGATGTACTCTGCTGCTCGGACAAGGCTTGGCTGCCTGTCCTGGAAGCCCAGCACCAGGTAGGCAGTTGCTGCTTGTTCATAGACAGCAGGGGTCTGCCTGCAGGTGTAAGCATGACTGTGGTCGCCACCTTTATGAAGCATTCCATGAAGAATGTATCAGCGCTGTGCTCATATCATGGAACGTATAGCTCATAGGATACACAGCTAGAATTGCTTTGTTGCCATGCAATGCAGGGCACACTAGAGTAGTGCATTGAAAGTGAGGACAAGAGCACCCATGATTTGCAAGTCATATTGCAGGCATGCTCTACATCTGGTGCGCAAAGCTATGCCACCTTTGTTTCGCTCAGCTGTTCCTGCTGTATACCATACACTTCTTGCAAACATCATAGTCTACATCCAGTGCCTCACCAGGGGATGCTCATGGGTGCCTTAGCAATTTCTGGCCAGTCCAACAGCTGCATCACCTCCTGTGCCGTCAGGCTTAACAAAGCTTGCTGCAAGTACTGCGCGTCCACTGCACCCTTGACACTTGCGCCCGTCAGCAAGTCTGTGAGGGCCTGCAAGGCCTGCTTGCGCTGCGCTGTGTGCTCTAGAGCCAGCGACAGCTGCACTCAAAGGACAGCTCTCAGCATGCAGAGCGTGAGTGCATTAACAGGTCCTGAGCGAGTTGATATGGACAAGTCTCTGCAGGACAGTCTAGCACTCTCTCTCTGCAATTATGCTGTTTTAACAAAAGGGTCATGGGCAAGCTGCAGCACATCTGCAAAGAAGCCAGGCTATGTTCCTAGAAGCAAACAGCAGCAGATGTCAGGCTGAATCAGCACATGAGCTATTCTACCAAAATACTATGCTGTTAACACAAGTTACATTTGTTAGCAAAGCCATGGCAACATCTACATAGATGCCAAATGCATGTTTCTTGGCAAAGACAGGTCCAGGGACCTTTGTCTGCAGACAATCAGTAGCAGACCTTCAGGTGGTCCAAGATGCACTGGGGTCTGAGATCCTGTAAGGAGTCATGGATTTCTTGCTGCAGAGCAGGTGCCAAGGGCGGCGCACCACCGTCATTCAGTAACACCAACGCTTCCTCCATGCGGGCGCACCCAGCAGACACCTGTAACATTGCGAGTGACATGGGCCAGATGGAGGACATGGCCTCGTGCATGCAGAATGATTTGATGTGGATCTGGGTGCAGTTTGCTGGCTGATCCTAGGGCTGTGAGGATGTTTGGCATCATTGGTGAGCAGGATCGGGGCAAAGATTGAATCCACAAGGTCAGACTTGTTTGCAATCATCTGCTCAGGGAGTACAGGTGTAGATGATGCATTGTGCCAAAAGCACTGCATGCATTACACCAAACAGAGTCCAGATTCTTCTGCAAGACTTGTGTTTCGCCGTGCTCTGTACAGTCTGCTGGTGGCGCATGCACTGGCTTTGATGACACACCGCTGTGTGCTAGGAAGTGGTGCAAAGAAACATCAAAAAATGTGGTGTGCAATCATCTTGCAAGCAGCAAAACAATGTGCAAACAGACGGGCTGAGGAATGACAAATGCTTTGATGTGCATGTACTGTTCACCTGTTGCACAGCAAACGTGTCTGTTGCAAGACCGCATTGCGCCAGAGCCATAGACAAGAGGATGTCCCTCCTGAAGCCACGAGACTCCCACTTCTCAAGCAGCTTGGTACCCATTGCAAGCACCAGATCGTATTCTCCCACCTAAGCAGCAGAAGTTACACCTGAGCTGAATGCTTGAGCCTGTTCGGGCAGTGAGTGAACCCTGGCTGATTGCATCAAACGCAGAGGCATACATCATCAACACCAGAGTGAGTGGTTAAGACAGACAATTTGCATACCTCTTGCAGCAAAGCAAGGGCTCCTGGCAAGTCATCCCACTGCACTTGGACTTCATCGCCATTTGCTTCCCCATTCATGTTGCTGACGTGCTCAGCAGCCTGGTCTAGCATTCTCAACTTTCCATCTTGGACTCTGGAGCTGTAGCCCTCTTCAACTGATGTGCTTGCCAGGTCCTCAAATGCAGCAGCAATCTGCGGCTCCATGTAGGTTTCGCGTCCCTTCAAGCCTAGCAGCTGTATCAGCAAAAGAACATGCTGGTGAGAAGACAGCCGGGTGAGACGCTGACGAAAGAGCAACTGCCTTGATCGACAATCAGCTGTGATCACTGCAGAGCAGCTCAGCTGCAGCAATACCTGGCTGTAGTCAATGGGAATGGTGAAGGATATGCTTTTCCCTTTCGTCGGTGGCGTTGATGCCGCTCGGCAAACAATGCCACCCCGGTAGGCTGTGCGACAAGCGGCAGCGGCGTATGATCGGCTCCATCTAGTGTGCTTGTGTCGGCCTATGAACGAGCGCTGTAGCTGATATGAAGCAGCTGAAGCATCTGTGCTTTGCACTGCTGCACGACGACTGTCAAATACAGGTTTTCTGAACGTTAAGGACTCTGTGCCTGTGTGCATCGTGACAATCAGCATAGTCAGGGGGTCGCGAACTTGCGATGCCTGAGTGCCGACACTGAGGGCAAACACCCAGGCAGAGCGCACGATAAGCTTTCTGACGTGCTAAGACAAAGTGGATTGGTATTGCAGCGTGTTGTCGACGAGTTTTGCTAGTTCAAACTCAGTTGATTGGTAATGTCAGAAGAAGAATACATTCAAGCTGGAATTTGCTGGTGTAGCAGCTAGCAGATGAACAGCATACACACACATGTTTTCAGCACAGGTGCTAATTCACATGGTCTCACGTTGAGAACATTGTCAAATACACAGGATGAACTCCATTGTAGAGATCATCCTGTGTCAGCAGTTGAAATCAAAACAGTGACTCTCATCTTGCCGTAACTAAGATACCAACAGAAGCCAACTACAGCGTCAGAACACCTAAACTTCTCTCAATAATCAAGAAATGCTACTCATGTGTAAATGAAAGTCTCAACCTCAACACAATCAATACATCAGCATACAGAACTCTTGCAACTGCTGACAATGTCTATTCTACTCAGTACACACAATGCATTGAAAAGTTCTACAAGTTCCTTATTGCTCAAAATCCAGCAGCCGTGACCAAACTACAGGTACAATGATGCAAAGCTAACCCAAAGGGTTCCCAATGCTGCAAGGGCATTAACCAACAAGAAAACCCTCTGTCTGGTAGTTCCAAGTTTTGTTCAGCAGGCTTTGGACTACAAGCTACGTATCTTCAGGGATATCCATGGGCTCAGGCATTGCACTATCTTGAATGTGGGTATGATCATCTGCTGAGTTTTGATGGGAATGAGACAAGTGATACTCATCTATCAGGCGAGAGATGAGCTCAGACGTCACATGCTGGTGGGCTTCTGCAATCACTTGCTGCAAAACCACTGCAGACATCAGTGACAAGCGCTAGGAACTGCTTGACTTTAACTTGACAGACTTGGCAAGTGGATGTGCCATTCTTATGTAAAGCTGCAGATGCTGCTCAGGGTGCATACCATGCAAATGTGGTGCTGAAGCCCTGGTCCACCCAATCTGTGCCTCTAGTATATGATGTGGGATGAGATGTAACAGTTTAGTTTTATCAGCAATGCTCTCACAGGCTTGACAAAATTGGTTAAGGCTTGTTTTGGTGTAGTGCTAAAAGTGCAATGTCGCCTCCAACATCAATACAGCATGTCGCCCTGCAGGTCACTCAGCATTGCATGCAGATTGAAGCCAGCAGTGTTGTGCGCAGCATCATGTGAAGTGCTGCAGCTCCTCACCTCTGGACCTTTGTATGGCACCATAACGCCAGCATAGGAACCAAGGGCTGGCAGAAACAATGGCTTGCTGTTGGGGAGCTGTGTGGCCAGCATCAGCCGCAGATCTGGTGCTGAATTGCTGTGGCTCATTCCATGTGTCCTTTGGGTCATTGACTGGTGCTGCTGAGGTGTATTTGATTGCTGATCGTCCTCCATCATGACAGTTTGGTGACTGATGCTGTTGCTGGTGCTACAACCATCAGACGCTGTCCAGTGAAGTTCAGGTTGTGGCAGACCAGGGTGCAAAGAGCCTGCAAATTTAGCAGTTGTTTGCCAGCACGCCAAGAATAAGTTACAGCTTTCTAGACAGCTGACGCAGTCTGCGTGCTTGTACTCTACGTTGGAGGAAGACACAACATAGCACCCCTGACCTGAAAAGCAGTGCCTGTCAGGAAGGGTCGATGATGACTGCATTTGCGTCAACTGAGCCTCCTGACACTGCAGAAAAAATGTGACTCAGTAACGTGTGACCTTCTACAAGTGTCCAACCGTTCTCAGCGGTACCGGAACAAGCATACAAGAGCCACGCACAAGAACCACATTGCATGAACTTACATGCAGACGCTGTCGCTTTGAGTGTGGACCATGCTGTCCAAACGGTGTCAACACAGAGTCAGACGACTGCTGCGTGGTTTGAGTCATCGGTCTAGCATCGCTTTCGAGCACGAGATCGTCGTGCCTTCGCTTTCTATCGTGTGTGGTGAGGGACTGGCCGGAATAGAAAGTGTTCACCATGACACGCATGCGCTCAAAATTTGCGCCCGACGGAAGTGCTGCCGGACACCCCCAAGCGGCCTGGCACTGCGGGTAACCGAGCGGCTAACGAGCTCGTGGGCTCGAGACTGGAGCCAGGTGTGTGTGACGCCGGTCAAAGAGATGCTGCAACGTGCGGCACCTTCTAAGTCTGGTATCGATAGAAATGGCTGTGTTCCACTCAAGCAACCTGTGGCCCTCAGATTTCACTTGCGCGGTATAGTCACGCACGCAGGAACCTCGCAACGAGATACTATGTATTGGGCTGTCTGCCATCAATGCAAGATGAGACCATGCTACAGGCATATGCCAGGTGCACCGTTCGGCAGGGAGTCGATTGCGTTTATGCCCTCCCAAATCTTCGAGCCGACTGGACATTCGAAATGCCGTGATTGAAGAAGATGGTCAACGATCAGATGACATTCCTGATTGCTGTCCTGATTGGTTCATTGTTCCAAATTGGAACTTCCAATGCACGGCTGCAGCCTGCAGGTCTGTGCCACCTGCTCATCGCATTCTACCTGCATACATGATGTACACTGCGTAGTGTACAATGAGAAACAGAGATGTTTACAGATACACATGTGTTACAACGTTACACTCATGTGATCTTGCTGCTGATGTACGTGATAGAGTGGAAAATGCAAACCCTGACATATTGCTGTCTGTGGCGTTTGTCACATGCTGAACCTGTTCATCACTCTGCGAGAGGGATAGTTCGAACATCAGAGTTGTTACTCACTCTGTGCCAATGGGTACCTGGAAGATGTTTTCTTAGTGGTATGAATCCGATGATCAGTTCCCGAAACTGCACTCTTCAGCAAAGCTCGGTAAACTGTCGGGATCAGTGTGTACATAGAGACTTTCACTGCAAATTATTTCGGCAAGTATGCATGAGTTTCATATGCATGTTCGTAGTATTGTATTACAACAGTGGCTGGCTGGGTGCTGACACACTGCAAGCTGTCGATCTGGGGCTGACTTTAGGTCAAAGTGATAGAAGCGCTGCCGGCCACGAGTTCAGCAGACACAAAGCATGTAGGTCCGTCGCTGGATGATGCTGTGTCGTGCACACATCTCCACCTCATGACCAATCATTTTCGTACTAACATGCTTTGAACATGACACCGCGGATTTCCTGAGCCCATGCTCAAGCACAATCCAGAGGAGTGTACGTCAGGTTTCCTTATGTTGTATAATACCAGTAGCTTTGGGTCATGAACTTGTGAGGCTTACATTTGTTGCTGTACTCATGGGCCAACCCCGACTTGATGTAACAGGCAGTTTGCATCTTTGATAGGGCCGCTGCCCTTGTCCCTCTGCTCTGGTACATTCCGTTTTAGTGTCAAGAATTTGACTCTTGGGACCTCCGATCGGCTCTAGGCTACAAAGCTTTGCAGGTCAATAATGGCAAAGTTGGTTTACGTCTCTTGATGCTTGGAGAAACGCTGCAGTTGCTTACATCTGTATATGAGTACACTGTAACACAGAGTCAGCTTGGGAGTGTGGTGCTTTCTTGCCGGATTTCTTACTCTAACAGAGGCTGAACATGACAATGCAGGAGATTCAGCATCCTAAACCGCCAGCACTATGACTGTTACCTCTGCTTTGCTATACTTCAAGACAGCATGTGATCTTAATAGCTTACTTGAATAGGAGGCTTTATGATCTCCATTTGTACAGGTAACAGTCACGATCCACCTTTACACCCTTTTCAGGCGTTATATCTGTCTGTCTTTGCCAGTATTCAGCTTCACAATGTCATAGTTCAGCTTGGCTGCTACTGTGACCCACAACTGGGTAGGCGCCACCAATGCAGCTGCCAGTGGGCTAAAAGGATGGAAGCTGCCTATGACACCTGCACCCATGCATGCCAAATGAGCATCTGCTTCTCTTGCAATTGCGCAAGCGCACATTGATGCAGCAGAGGCTTGCATGCAACACGTTGGTTTCACACTGGTGTCAGCATGGCCGTCTTGCAGACAATTTTGCAAAACATAGCAGTATGTACCGCTGCAATGCCAAAACAAGTACATCAGATGCTACATAGGCAGCAAGTCAACAGGTGGTAAACACACAACCAAGGGGATCAGTGTAAAGCTTTTACCAGCAATTGAGAGCCAGAAAGCACCCATCCACTTCAAACTGGGCTTCATCTGGTGACGACCCATGAACACAACTGCAGCAGTTCTCTGTTGTGATTAGAGCATTCATCATTGAAGTTACAGTAAGCAGCATGCAAAGGTTTCTGCCTGTGTTTCAAGGTCACTTGAAAGCAAGCATACACTTGAAAATATGCAGCAAAACATGGCTCACCATTCCACCAGTTACCCAATGCTAGGCTGGCTCCGAACACAGTCAATGGCAGTGCCAACTCCTGCTTGTCAGCTCTAGACTTCCAGACTAGCCATACTGCTACCTGCGCTGTGCATGCATCAATCAGGGCAGCGACATGACGGTGCAGCAACATGACAGGGCAGCAATCGAAGTCAGCCGCATGCATCAAATATACAGAATGCACCATACAAAAGGCTTCAGCACACACATGCACAGCTCGAATTTGACCAGTGTGGTGCTGTTTTGCCGTTATTGGATACCATACCGATTGTGCAATTTTCAAAGGGATCCACATAGCAGGAAAGACCCAATTGGGTGGAGTCCATCTGCATGCACGCAGCGGGAGGAATTCGAACTTTTTGTTCGGGAATAGCGTGCTGACACCATGGCTACATCACAACTTACTCTGGTTTGCGAAGATTGCGATACCACGTTGGATCCATGGTTGGGACCAGTCTCTGCACGCCAAACACTACAGCACCCGCCGTTATCAGACCAACATCGGCCCTGGACAACGTACTGAGTGTGATACAGACGTCGTGCAAACAGGCCACCGGAGCCTCGGTGGAAGCTTTGCATCGTCAGGATGCTAGCTTACTGTGGCAGGGCACCAAGCAATCCAGGATTGGCCTTTTCAATGGATGACGCGAGACAGACAACCATGCTGCAGAGAGGCCTCAGATCTCGTTTCGCGCGACGATACAGTCGGGTCACGGGCAGTATAATGATCCGATGCTCATGATCATGCAGATGGACATGACTAAAAAGTCATGCAGATAGTGCATCATGATCAGGCTGCAATGCCATGTGCACTGCATACATGCAGGTACAAAGCTGTATGTTGTCCTGAATTTTGACCCAGGTACTTGTCATGTGAGGAGTGCCAATGCTGCAAAGCACAGACGGTTACCTTCGTTGTGTCTTGGCTGTAGCATGCGTTTGAACACTATAACAAATACTGTATTGCAGCTTGTCTCAGACTTCCCTGGCCTGCCTGCAGACACATACCTGGGAATGCAGTGTGCTGATAAGGGAATACGTTCCGAATCAGCTGCAACCGTCTCACTGCTGCAGTAAGCCAAGTGTAGAACTGCTCTGCATGCATGGCAGAGGCCGGTACTGTCTGGTTGGTGACGGGAGCCAACAGTGGCATGGGACTTGAGTGGGTCTCACAGGTACACTGTGACGTTCAAGGAGAGTCAAGGTGCTTTGTTTCTTCCATCGAAAACTTTCGACTCAAGGCGTTGACTGCAGGTCCTGTCACTATCGAACACAACCGTCGTTGCGGCTGCGAGACCCACAGATGACTTCGAGCGTTTGTCGATTTTGCAGCATGATTTTCATAGCCGACTCATGATCGTTGAGATGGAGTTGCTAGACCCAAGCACTGTCGAGGAAAGTAAGGACAGTGTTGCAGAGCGCTCCTCACTCACCAAAAGCTCCCACAGTACATTCACATCCTTGCTGCATGCAGGCTGCAGCCAAGTTGGTGCAGGATGCCCATCCACAGGGCATCGACTATGTCATCAACAATGCTGGCATTCTTGGCTCCTACTCAGACGTAGCTCAGCAGTAAGTTGGCACCAATCAGCCACGTCTACCCTTACGTACAAACCACGCAGCACAAACCATCAACGTATGGCAGCATGTCCACATTGGCACTGTCTACAGGAGCATAGACGACTTCAAGCAGGTGCTTTTGGTCAATGTAGTCGGCACATTTTGCGTGACTAAGAGCGTCTTGCATTTGCTAAGACTTGGCACCAAGAAAACCATAGTGCACATCAGCTCCAATGCTGCCAGCCTCAGCAGAAATCATGCTTACATTCAGCAGGAAGGGCTCACTGAGGCCAACTTGGCGCTGAGCTACCGTGCGTCCAAGGTGGCAATAAATATGGGTAAGATTTGCTGATGTTCAGCGTCAGGGTGAGACCAACCTGGTACCTACCTAGCTTTGGCTAACACAGGCTGCATTCCAATCAAGGCTTGCTAAAAAAGAAGCACAATGGCTGCAGAGCTTCCAGTGCTGTGGCAGATCTTTTGCGGTGCATATGCATGAAGCAGGGGCAATGCAAAAGAATCGCGTGTTGAGACTAAAGCTGATGCCAATTTGAACAAGCCCAGTTTGGCCTATTGCTTTCAAGGCAAGGCTGCATGCATGCCAGCTGTGCTCAGCTTTTGATGCGCTTAGTGCTTCATACGCAGAGACGTCAGTGCTGGCGAATGGTTTGAAAACAGATGGCTTTACGGTCGTGAGCTTGGATCCCGGTGATGTGAGCACTGGAATGTGGGAATACCTCTTGCAGAATGTTTACACAGAGACAAATGGGACTCAGAGGCGCCAGCCGTCACTCACACCCCAGCAAAGCGTGGCAGCTATGCTTGGTCTGACGTTGCGCCTTTCTACACAACAAAGTGGCAAGTTCTTCCTTTATGATGGCCAGGAGTTACCATGGTGACAGATTGACAACCCACTTTGACAAGCCCCTGGTACCTTGACTGCACCCTGCATAGCATTTTTGGAAATTGTACGATAAAAGATGCCGCGGCTCTCCAAAGCACAACAACAGCATCAAGAAGTGATTTGCCAGAATGGCTTGGGTCATTGGAATTTGTTCACAATGTAATGTCCCTGAGTGAAATCTGCAAAGTCACAGAGACTTGATGGGGTCCTTGCTTTGTCTTTGCATTCTACAACTGTCTTTGACCAGCCTGGTCAGTAATGACCAATAGGAAAGCAGACAATGCTGTGGCACCGCTTAGCACACGTGCAAGATCACCTTGCTTTGCAAACAATTTGTGAAGTTTAATCAATCAACAGACACATACAGGCTCATCTTGTTTTGTGTATGTACGTTCAGAAGGCCTTGCAGCAATACCAAGAATTGGCATGAGATCTTTGTTGATGGTGTCTTCCTCAGTAACTCGGTAACAATGGTATGCAAGTTGTGGGTTCTGCACTCATCTTGTCAAAATTGCTGACATCATGCCAAACAATTGGGAGCGCACGTCTGCAATGTCAAGACCATGCGAAGAAAGGTTGCAATGGCGAGGACAATCTCATCAACACTGATCGTGTTGGAATATGTGCTCGTGATCACGCGAGACATTTGCTGCACAACATGCATAAAGCCCGTTTTACCACAAGCATGGACCTATGTGTCTGCAATCAAGGCTAGCAGACAGCCTGGTAAACCGTTAAGTGCTACAACAAAAATCAAGAGGCGCATGGGCCAGAAGCGTCTGCTGATCAGCTGACTGGATGCCTCTACAGAATGTGTCACTGGTTGCTGTGGAAGCATGGTGTTTGACTCATTCCAACAGCAACCTCACTCTACAGACATTTCACTGATTTCGTCATCAGAACCTGCAATGCATCAGGACAGTTGCAAAACCTTGAGTAGTCGGCATATGCATAGACACACCTGAGCATATTAGTAGATGGGCTGCTCTCTAAGCAGCCTGAGGTGGGCACCATCAGCAGCTCCTCTAGTGTGTGATGTGGATTTTGTCAAAAGTGCGGCATGATACAACAGCCTGCTGCCATATACACGAACATGACTCTCAGTGAAGGCAGCCTCTACTACAGTAAGCCAAACAAGGATGACAGAAGTTGACCAGCACAACAATACGGCAACTCTAATAATAACAAAATGTTAAATGCTTCGCTAGGTATTTGCAGAATAAATCATGTCTCCCCAAAGCAGCCTGTCGTATGCATCCGACAGTAGTATGCAAGACCCTTTTGGCATTTTCTGTGCAGACAGCAGCGCATGCCTAATTGACCAGAGCACACCAAGCACACGCTACGTTGTTGCACTGTTGCTAGGTCTGCTTGGCAATCAGTCACACACTCAGACTATACTAAAACACAACAAGCTTCATTTGGCCACACCTGATCCACTGCTAGACTGCGGCATATGTCTGCCCTGACTCATCTCCTGGCGCACCACAAGCAATCCAGATGCCTTCATCCCCTTACCAACACCGCGGCTGACAGGTGCCGCTGCTGAGACTTGACTGGTCTTGGAGGCACTAGAAGCACTGGTCGCTGGCAGCAGAGGATCAGCTGCAGACCAGATCATGTCATGAAGCCATGTATGGGAGATGCTGATGCACAGTGGGTGCTAGCACATGATGAGTGGCCAGGTGTTCATGGGGACAAGGTGGCATCTCAGGGGGTAAGTGGCTTTGAGAGAAGGTGCTTGGGGTTGGCAGGAGGGCTTGGTGTAAAGAATGGGGGGGGGGGCAGGGGGGAGGGGAGAAGGGGGGACAAAAGGGCTGACTGGACTAAGACGGCGAGAGCTATACAGGGGCCAAGTGGAGACACACAGAAGGAGGAAACTGCACCTGCAATGGGCCCAGGCACTGGAAGGGAAGGAAGGGCAGTGAATGTCTCTGGGGGTGCCTTTCTAGAAGGCAGGGGTCCATCTTGCTCCTCCTTCAGGTCAGGCTGGGCTGCTTGACTCGCCAAAGGGGGCTCATCAGCAAAGCGCGTGCGGCCCTGAGGGGCTGCAGGGCTGCTTGGTAGGGCAGCGCCGTCCGAGCCTGCCCGGGAGAAGGCCTTGGGCATCCAGGTGCCTGCATGCATATCAACTCGCTCAGCAAGCGCGTTCAGCGTGCACACACACACACACACACACACACCCTCACACACACACACACACACACACACACACACACACACACACACACACATACATACACACACACTCTCTCTCTTTTACACACGCACAAGCACAAGCACACAAGCACGCACGCACACACAGACACACACACGGCAGCATGTGAAACATGCAAGGCTATGGCTGCATTGAGTGCAGAGTAGGGAGTTGATGTTGATGTGAGCATCATAAAACGCGCATTGCAAGATCATCCTGCGTTTGTCGACAGTTGTTCCATGCACAAAACTGTTTGATGTATGCCTGCTCAGACTGCATGCACAAGGACAAGTGACTAAGGATGACACACCTGACTTGGCGGCAGGCAAAAGTTCGGCTTCAGAGTCCAGGGGCCTAGGGCCAGCAATGCTGGCAGGGCGGGACAGGTCATACTCTTCTTCTTGCTTACTGCCGCCCCTCCTGAGCTTGCTGATGAACCCTTGCAGCCGCCCCACCTTGGGTGGAGGGGTAGCCACCTGCAAGTAGGCAGCCCCATCCAGAATGTCACTCTTGCAAGGAAGAGCGCCGCTAAGATGAGTCCAGATTAGGGCAAAGAACAATGGTAAGTCTTGTGGTGTTGCACAAGCATGCGTTTGCTGTTGCCCTTATAGGACTGCCTGGTTGCTTAGTGGAAGGCGAACTGCCTGATGTATAAACTCAGACAAGAACTTTTGGGTTGAGTTGACATCATCATCATCATCATCATCATTGATCAGCATGAGACTGAGCAATGAGACTTGGCTGCACAATATGGCCCGACAGTGCACAGTTGCCCTGCAAAATTGTGCAGTCACTGGCAGGCGCTATTCTGGTGCCTGACCTTTGGTCTCCTGGCGCTCTTGCCCACATAGTTCACAGCATGCTTGGCCTGAAACTGTCCGATCCCGCGTGGATCATTCGCAGCCCCAGACCAGGATGGAGCAGAGCTGGTTGGCCCTGGCCAATCACCTGATGCACTTTCCCTCTGCCTCTTTCCCTCCTGCTGCTGTGCCTGCTGTGCTGACTGACTTTCAAACTCGGCCTCGTCAGCCTTGGCAGCCCCAGGGTGATAGGACTCAGGCCTGACAGATGCCTGGCTGGATTGATTTGCTGCAGATGTAGCCTCTGGCTGCTGTGGCAGTGGTGCTTCCCGCCGGCGGGAAAGACCAGCTGCGGCCGCAGCTGCAGCAGCGTCTGCCAGCACATCCCCACTTGAGGCAGATGAGAGGGAAACCTGATCCTCAGCTGCTGGACTGGCTTCTGCTGCAGCTGCAGTGAGCACTGACTGCTGCAGGGGCTGCTGCTGTGCCTGCTGCGCTGACTGCTTCTGTGCAGCAGTGGCTGCCAAGGCTGCTAGCGCCAGGGCCAGGGCAGAGGGCTGCTCAGCTGGCTCTGGCATAGCCCCACCCGTTTGAATGTCATCTGCCACAGCCTGATTGGATGGTGGTAGCCAATGGTAGCTGGACAAGGCAGGCACCTGCGACTGCTGGTCTGCTGCATTGCCATGCATGTGTGCATCTGAAGCCTCATCTGGCAGCGGCGCCTCCACGGCGTCATCTCCAAAGTCTAGATTTGAGATGTCAGAGAGTGTGTGCGAGACCTCTGCACTGACTGGCTTGGCAGCAGCTGCCTCTGAGTGCTGCAGGCGGGATGATGATGCTTCATCCTGCCCGCCCTGGGCCTGCATTTCCCGCCATGGCTGCTGCTGCTTTGGCGCCTGAACCGTAGTTGGGCTGGGTTCGGAATCACTGTTGCCTGGGGAACCAAACTCGCCTTCTCTTGCCAGACTCTCCAGCAGAGACAAGTAAGATCGGCTGGCCTCTGTCCCAGGCCCACGCAACCCCTCTTCACCCCCTGCACCACCCACGCCAGACCCACCCGAGGCCTGATCAGGCAGTATGGGTTCTTCATCTTCTTCTGCTGCATCTGCAGTGATGGCAGCTAAGCTGATGCTGCTCTGTTTTGGCTGGGATCCCTGCAGTGCTGCTGCCAGTGCTGGCGGCCCAGCAGTGGCCACTGCTGGCTTGCTGATGGCAGCTGGTGTGGTGCGTGTCAGCTCTCCCCACTTGCCGCTGTCATCTGCCCAGTCTGCATTGACTAGAGCCAAGTCTTAACTTGTCTGCATTGACTGAAGTTAAGTCACAGTTTGCGATGTGTGTCAGTTGTGCAACTGCTTGCAACATGGTAGATGCTGGCAGTGCAGTCTACAGATGCAGCAGGGGGGCTACAGTGCTAGTACACCAGGTCCAAAACACTACAGGAATGGTAATTCTGACAGCTGCAGACATGTAATGCTCACCTGTCACTGACGACAGAGAAGGGCGACTGTCTAAAACGCAACCATGGCACAATTTCATGCAGTCTGCAGATGAGCTTGGGGTGCTTTGCCAATCTTTCAGATAGTAACTTGCCACAGATTGCAGGTAAAACAAGCTTTACCTTCATCATCAACATCTGCTGCTGCATCATCAGTTTCTACTATGCCAGCAGGCGTTGCAGGAGCAAAGGAAGAAAAGGCAACTCCACCATATGAGCCAAAGCTCATGGCCCCAGGATTGTATGCACTCTGACTGGTTCCAGCGCCTCCTGGAGGACTTTGCCTTTCAGCCTGGTGACTCCGCCTTTCAGCCTGCTTCTTGACAGGGGAAGCTCCCTTTGCTGCCAGCCCCTTTGTCCTGGAGGGTGATTGGCCCTTTCGAGGGGATGCGGGTTGCCTATTGGCTGCAGGCAGAGTCTGGGAGTTGCCTATTGGTGCTGTGTCACTGGGGGAGGTCTTCCATGGGCTGTTGGACAGGTGGAAAGGCCGGTGCTTGGTTGGGCTGCGGCGGGCAGGAGACTTTGAAGCAGACCGACCAGACAGTGGTGCCACAGCTGAACCGCCCATGGTCTGCTGCAGCTGAAACTGCACCTGTATGGAGACCAGTGACAGCTCAACCGCACAGACAGCTTGCCAGTTGACAGAGCCATATGCCAGTGTGAGTCCAGTCCTCTTTTTGCCATGCACCCTCCAGCAGTTGATTGCACATGCCAGCAGAAGGTGTATATGGGACAGCAGTTTGGGAAAGTGGGACAGTGTGATGTGCATGTAGGCTCACAGGGCTGTGCTTACGCCAGCAAACACATCAAGCCAGCAGCAGTGACATTGTAGACACTCGACTGCTTTCAAGCATCTGCTGGAGCCTGTTTGCTTGCAAGACAACATGCCTGTGTGGACAGGTGTGACGACACCTGGGCAGAACTGAATGCAATTGGGGACGCTCTACGCCAGAATCATTTCTCAGACGGAAACAAAGGAGGAGAAAAAGGAGAGAGAACAAGAGAAGGGCCCCATGATTGTGACATATATGCCAAGTGGCAGCAGGCCAGAGGCAAGACTATGTTGCTTGCCTGATGTTGGTAGCGCAGGGCAATCTGGTCTGCCTGAGACAGCGTGGTGCTAGTAGGCACCCGCACAACAGCCCCTGGCGAGCTGGCCCCAAGTGCTGCAGCCTCTACCAAGGGCATCGTGCCTCTAACATCTGCCCCTTCTTCCTCATCATACACATGGCTGTGCTGTGCAGTCTGCTTAGCCATGCTGTTGCTGTCTAGCATCACTGTGTTGCCTGGCTCAGCAGCAACAGCCTGAACGGGCTGCTCAGCAGGTGCAGCCTCAATGAAGGTGTCTCCCAAATGTGACAGGGGCAGATGGCCAGTGCGGCTCTCAGGCCTGCATAACAGCAGTGGTCAGAATGTGGGCTGTTTCAGTGTGGCCGGGTGATAGCAGGCTCACGCAAGCTTTGGATTGCTTGCTTGCGCTGTCAGGGTGGGGTGTCAGACCCCAGGCATGAAGTGGACATGCACCAAAAGGTATGAAGCCAGCGAAAGATGCCCTGAAGTGTTCTGCATGACAGCAGAAGGATCAGGTATGGAATGGAGTGGAACTAGCTTTACATCTTCAGCCAAGCAACTAGGTTGTACAGATGTGCCAGGGTTGTCAGTAAGCTGGTCAAAACAATTAGTACTATGTGCTTATCATATCTAAACAGTCTGAAATAAGCTTATACACAAACATACAATCCTTCTGGGCAAAGAAGGATTGCATTGAGACTTCAAACATGCATGTGGCAATTGCATGGTCATTTCAGTGCTCGCTGGGAATGCTTGTTGGTTTGCTTGTGATGAGCTTATGCCAGCAAGACAGACACTGTCAGCAGCAGGATCATGGGGTAGAATGGAAAATTGCGCTGAGTCCCAGGCTGTGAAACGGTGTCCCCACACAATACTCAATTCAGCCTGCTTTGCCTCACCACAGGCCGTCAAACTATGATCAGGCTCAATCTAACATGGCCTGATGCTTGCACAGCACAGCACAGCACAGCACAGCACAGCACAGCACAGCACAACACGGCACAGCGCAGCACAGCACAGTTTACCTGGAGTGAGTGAAGCTGGCTTCCCTGCTGACCCCCAGGCTGGTGGCCCTGCTGGCGGCATGGCTGGTGTGGCCTGACTTGATGGGCCGCCAAGGAGCTGACTTATTGGTGAAGGAGGACTGCACCAGCAGAGCCTGCAGCTCCGGGAAGCGCTGCACCATCATGTCCTCCAGGGACTGGCTCACCTCATCTGGGGTCCCCACCTCTGGGCCCTCCCACTCCTGAAGCATAGTCAGTCACAGTGCAGTGACACCAGAAAGTCTACCTGGTACTCCGTTGAACGCATACAGGTGGCTTGATTTGTGAGGCTAACGCAACATCTGCTAGTTTGTCCCTCTTACTTGGTCATCAATGCACTCAGCTCTTGACAAAGTCTTGATCATGGAATATGTGCGATGCGCGGCTTGAGGAGATGCGCTTGTAAGAGGCAAGGCTGTAAGGAAGGGCAGTGCTGGTACCAGACACACACTGATGTAGCGCTGCCAGACAATCTGCCAGTGTCAGCGCACCTTGCGGCGCTGAGTTGTGCTTCGACTGGAAGCAGACCGCCCAGTCATCCCCAGACTGGTCACGTCAGAGTCTCTGGTGCCGGCACCCCCCTCAGCGGTAGGCTCCCCACCAGCTGCATCACCTTCTCTGGCAGCTGGAGGTGAGACTTCCTGGTTTCCCTCAGCTGCTACAACAGCTGCTGAAGAAGCTGCCCCTTCACCTTCGTCCTCATGGCTCTGAGACCTGGTCTGGGTCCTTGAGCGAGACTGAGTATCAGCTTGAGACTCAGACTCAGACATGGCAAGAGCCTCATTCCCAGGGACCATGCTTTTGGTGCTCCGTTGGCTTGTGAAGGAACCAGCAGGTGAGATCACATCTTCCATGATGGAAGTCTGCATTACAGCACAGACTCAGCAGCAGCACAAAAGCTAGCACTTACCCAACACTGCAGAGAAAGCCTGCAACATGTGCAGTACAGCAAAAGGGTGCAAGCCAGCAGCAAGTGGCTGATTATATACTAAATAGAGGAACATCTAGAATGCTGCGCACAAGAGGCAGGCCCATGAGCACTGCCAGCTGATGACACATTGCACAGCTTTGCTTGTCAAGAGTACAGCAAGTTCCAGTCAGTGGCAGCCCTACAACAGGCACAGCATGCAGCCAACGTGCAGCTGACAGTGCAAGGCGGATGTGTGAAGAGTGTATGGTACGAGCAAGAAGATTTACCTCCTGCAAGCTGCCGGGCACCTCTCTGGTATCTGTAAGGCTTGCACGCTTTGGTGCCAGGGAGATGGCACCTTGCAAACTCCTGCCAGTCTGCTCTTCATCCTGCCCATCTTCTGCTTCTCTCAGCTCCACTTCACTGCTGTCAGTCCCAGCTGCGTCTGCCTGATGTACGTGCGTGCCTAGGTCCCAGCCTGCATTGCTTGGCTCAGTGACCAAAGCACTGCCGAGATGCTTCTGCTTCAAGGCTGACTTGGGCGCTGGCATGCCTTTGCTGCTGAGGGAGGCCATCTGGACTGGAGATGAGACCTCTTTGTCTGAATAGCGCTGCCGCAGACTGCCATGGAGGTATGGGTCCTCTGTTGAGTTTGTCCTTGGACGCATGCAGAGACAGGGAAACATGACAATGGACAGCATGCCATGCTTGGGCTTATGCCTGGCATCCTTCTCTGCTATCTTGGCGCTGATCAAATCCTGCTGGGGGGCGGATTCTTCGTCCTGCTTTATGCTCTGCTTTGTACCAAGCTTGCTCTGAGCCTTGGCCTTGAGCTTTGCAGCATCTGCTGCCGAGGCTGGCTTGTCCAAAGGCTGAGCTGTCTGTGACTGCACACTCTCTGCTTCCTGGTGGGGCCCATCATGCCTTGGCAGCAAATTCCCTTCAGCATCAAACAAGGCCTCCTGTTGAGAAGCTATGGGGCGCAGGGTTCTGGACCCCCCTGAGCTGGCCACAAGGCTCCCCCTGGGTGAGAAGGGCAGCCCATCTCCAGTGGCCAGGTGCCATCCAGCCCCTTCTGATGAGCTAGGCCTAGCATGCATCTTCCCACTCAGCATGGCTGCAGCACCAGCCAGTGTTTGCCCTGGCCGGTCATCAGCTCCCACAGCTGCGGCTGGCCTGCCACCACTGAGCCTTCCAGCAAGATGGGCAGGAATGCCTTGGCCACCGTGGACACTGGCAGTGGGACTGGTCACCAGTGATCGCTTGCCAGAGCTGAGGCCAGACTCGCTAGGGACAGGAGACGCCTTCCCTGACAACTGCCTGTTGGCATATCGGCTGGAGTAGCTGCCGTTGGGACCAGGCACCGCAATCTTGCCGCTTGCGCTGTGCCTCACTGCTCGCTTCTTGGAGGCCTCCTGTGCTGGTTTGCTCTGCATGCTGTGCAAGCTTGTGAGCTGCCGCTTGGAGGCATCCAGCGACCTGCTAGACAGTGACCCCAAGTTTGCTTCACTCAGGCTGTGATCCAGCTGCCGTGAGCCCTCAAGTGACAGCCTAGGCACCTCCTGGAGTGATGACTCAGCAGAGCTGAGGATAGTCGGCTGCTCTGCAGCAGTGTTGCTATCAGTCACAGCTTCCTTGTTGGTGTCAGCAACAGCAGTGCTGGCCGGCATGACGCTGAGGCTGCTCCCAGACTCTAGCTTGGCTGTTGAAGCTGCAGAGCTAGCAAGTTGGGAGGCACGTCTGGTAGGCTCCTGACTTGTTAGCTCTCCCATGAAAGATAGCCGTTTTGGGTGAGGCAACTCTGGAAGAGAGTTAGGCGTACCTGCACTTTCCACAGCAGAGTTTGACATACACTAATTTCCATCTCAACATGTGGACACGAAATGTTTTCATAGCAGGAAAAGACCAACAACAGCCCTGTCTAAGGTGTGCATTGCACACAGGGGGTTGCACTCCTGTCTGCAAAAAATCAACAGGATTATGTGGTTGGGCAACCATGCGCCCAAATGGTTTCATCTGGCACAACATCAATGGTTTTCAAGCAGAACTGAGCCAGGCCATACCGGAATGGACAAAACCACACCTGGGGGTGACAAAACCACACCTCTGTGTGACTTTGATGGTGATGACACAGTCTCACTGCACAGACAGAGTTTCCCTGCTGATGCAGCCTGAGGAGCCGCCGAAAACCGGCTGGCATGTGCAGTGCTGAGAATGCCAGACGGTGCAGCAGTGCTGGTCACTTTGTCCTCGGAAGCAGGTGCAGTTGACACAGTGCTTGTTGCTGCTGCCCCCTCTGAGGTCCAGCCAAGCTCAGCCTCAATGTCGGCAATAGACTGCTCAATCTTATCAAGAGTAAACTCTTCGATTGCCACAGGCTGTGTCATCACGAGCGTGCTGGTGTTGGATGGCGCAGCAATGCCTGACACAGTGTCAGGAGCTGGAAAGTCTGTTTGGACATCGAATGCAGACACTGGATCTGCAGGGGCTGCAGGTGTGGGAGAGCTGCGCTGAGCAGCAAACTGCACATGCTTCAGAAATTCTGCATCTATGTCGTCTGGTTTGATGGTTTTCTGCTGGAAGATTGATGACACTCTGCTACGCCGAGGTGTAGAGGCACCTGACTGAGCATCCTGTACGACAGCGCAGCAAGTATCAGATCCTGCAGATGCAAAATATGCACACATCGCGCTGTACAACTTTCACCTGCTCAGTAAAGGCAACCAGGCCCCCAGCTTGCATCTCAGGTGCTATGCTTCAGACTGCGCCTCTAATCTATACCGAGACTTCGAGGCAGGGTAGTCTGCGTTACGAAAGAGAAAAGGACATCCCTGACAGGGCAACTGAACTTGAGGTTCAGGGTGACAGACTGTCGGTCCGTCAAAGCATACAACAACAACAACACACGCTATAACCAAAACTCCAAAACTCACGGTGTATTCAATCAAACGGCATATCCGATAATTTCTGGCTGACCCTGAAGAGCCTAACTAAGGAGACATGCCACAAACCAAGGTCAGCGCAGCGACTGGGTTTGGAGCACGTCGGAGTGACTTGACGGTGTTGCAGCAATGCACGTTGGCACGTCGCACACAGCTTAAGTTTGCTCAAGTGCGCAGTTTGACCTCGGGAGTTTCGCAATTGTTCGCAGGACGCGTGAGTTTGAATGATTGGTCATTAGGCCTTACTAAAATCCTTGTTACGGCCGCATACTACCGTAACCAAGGGTGTACACCACGGCGGCTCTTTGCTGGTGCACCCTCTTGGAGTTGCGGGTCGATCGCACGCTTTGCAATTATCAACCATGGGAAAGGCTGGCAAGGGTACCGGATCATTCGGTGCGTACTCATGACTTGTTTGACACCGCAGTGTCGTGCAGTGTTTTGCCTGTCCGACGCTAAAGCATGGTGATGTTGTAGGTAAGAGGCGCAACAAGACCCACACATTGTGCAGACGTTGTGGGCGAAGGTCCTTCCACATTCAGAAGAGCACATGCTCGTCATGTGGCTACCCAGCAGCACGCATTAGGAAATGTAAGGGATCAATTGCTACTGTTCCCTTGAACGCTGAGCAGTACTTTGGAGTTGATGGCTTTCTCGAGCTTGACACAATGCACTATCGAGCCTGATCTGGCAGTCTGGACTGCAAACGTGGGAATGGGCTTTATACAACACACATTGTATTTAAACAGTGTGCGAGCAGTGCAGTAATTTTCCATTTGTCTTGCAGACAACTGGTCAGCCAAGGCCATCAGGAGAAAGACCACAGGCACAGGCCGCATGAGGCACCTCAGGGACATGCCCCGCCGCGCCAAGAATGGTTTCAGGGAAGGTGAGGAAAACAGTAATGCTGGATGTATTAAGAATAAGTGTCTGCCTGGTGTCAAGCTTCACCTTGCTAATGCAGCTACAATTGCAACAATACTTCTTGTTGATAAAGACCTGCTTTGATGTTGACTGCAGGCGAGACAGCTAAGCCCAGGACACAGAATGCAGCATCATAGGTTGTTCTTTACTGTTCAGCAGCTGAGTTGCTATTGTAACATACTTTATGCATCGCAGTCGGGGCGCTTTTGCATGCTGCATGCCATTTTATGATTTCAAGACCTGACGTCTTTATGGCAAGCTTCGCTTTGCAAGCAGCCTGTGGTATGCTGGGACAAATCAGCAGTCAGCACCAGCAGCAAATCAGGATGGTTTGAAACTTGTTCAGCAACAGTAGTGCAGCAGCAGCTGGAAGCACAGCAGGAGGTAACAGCTCAAACTATCAAGTCAGCGACGTCCTTTGCTACCTGGATACAGCCAGCGTGGACACATAGGCTTCAAGGTATCTTCATAGACTACAATTTGGCCTCTGCAGATGGGAACTATGTTTGTGGATCTGTGATCAGCAATAGTCTAAGGCTCTTACTGAATTAGACATCACACCCTTGGGCTAATGCTGATTCAGTAAGGCCATGACAAGTTGCGTACAGCAGCGTGCAGCCTACAGTTTGACAGGTTTGATGGCACAAGGCTGCTGTTGGATTAAACAGCCTTGTTCTGACCACTGTCGACTTAGCCGAGTTGTGGTGCTCTGATGGACACAGTGTGCCAGGCAATCAAGATGCACTGCTGGTATGTATTGCTGAGCTGAGGCAAGCCACGGCCATGTCGTCTCGCAAAAGTGAGCTCCTGTTGAAAGAAGTTACAATCATGCCGAGCACTTGCTGCAAGGCAGACAGCATGGCGCCCGGCTGCACAAAGCAGTCCATTCACATTTGATGCCAGCGTTGTGACAGCTTAAGCCCTAGATAGAGAACAGATCCGCGAGTTAAAGAGCTAGGCAATGCTACGTCTATTCAAAGATGCCAGTGAATGACAAATTTGAAGGCACAAAAAATGTACATGACATACAGTAATCTGTCAAGCAAAGAATAAGCAGTTTTTACCAAGCATGGCATGTACTACAGTATACAGTATGCAACGACAGTTATGAAGGCTGCCCAACAGGGCTGACAGGCACAGCGGTCTGGTATTGATGCAACTCTGTACTTCCATGGCTGGGGTGCGTGCGGCCGCCTCTATCAGTCTCCAGATCTATGTGCCGCAGACCAGGCACTAATTCCCTCACTTCATTCTCTAGTCTATCAACTTCAGCGCCAAGGGCTCCAACCATGTCCTTGCCTGCAGCAAGCCAACATGAGATCACACTCATTGTGTTCCAGACAACTGCATTGCATTGAGAACAAGGCATGCAAGGCAGTATGGTGTGTCAGCAATGAGAACTTCAACAGCTGGTACAAGCTTGGGCTCTTTGTAGGTACTCATATGAACTTGTGCCTACCTGATGGAAATGCAGTGCATTGCAGTCTGGGACAACTTCTTTGTGGACAGGACTGCCGTGCATTCCATCAGTGAGTTCAGCACTTGCACAAAACACATGTCAAGTATGGTCTTCTCAGCACATGTGCATCACAAGCAGTCACTTAGCTTACGCCAAAGCAGACGTCTCAGTAGCTCAACACTCTTTGGACATGCCAAAGTCATAGTCTCAGCTGGCCAAGCATAAGACTAGGTGGCAGTAACAGTCAGCCTGTGCTTTATTTGGGAATCACACCGGCATGTTCATAAATAGCTTGTTGCAGGATCCTACCATACTCTTGCAGGACCAGTTCAAGGGCTTTCCTGTCATCAGTGCTGGAAGCTGCTTCAATGCGGTGGTACAGCAGTTCACGGCCTAAACGAGACATGTGACGCTGTACCACCTGCTCCCCTGAAAAGTCTGCAATGCACAAGATATACAGCTTGACTACGAGATGACTGCTTGGACCACAATCTCACAGTGTGCATTTCAGTGCTGCCTGATTCACTAATCGCCCAGGGAATGAAACATGGTGACAATGCAAAGATCTGGGCATTGTTTTGGGCATTGTTCTGGGCATTGTTATGAGCAGTCCAAAACGCTCAACAGCATTGCATTTTGCCTGGTTGAATAAATCTGAGGTCGACAGCACTGAACACTTTTACAAACGATGCTGGGGTTGGCACCCCTACTGGCAAAGGACAACCCACCATGCAGCTCAAAATGCTCCTTGTCAATGACAGAGAAACAGGCAAAAGCCCTGTGTGTCCCTCTCAGTGCTGCAAGGAGTTGGCAGAGGTGGGGCAAGACAGGAGGGGATAGCTTGCACAGAAAAGGGAAGGGCAGGGAAGGGCAGGGACGGGACGGGACGGGAAGGGAAGGGCAGGGCAGGAACGGAAGGGAAGGGACGGGACGGGACGGGACGGGACGGGACGGGACGGGAAGGGAAGGGAAGGGAAGGGAAGGGAAGGGAAGGTTACCTATCTCAGCCTTGAAGCGGTAGATGCCCGGGCCAATCTCCTCACTCTTGGCATCGTATATCGCCTGCACATGTGTTCAAGCAACAACTACAGCTAGGCAGCAGACTACAGCCTTGCAGGGTGAGCTATCTATCAAGTGCTGCTACAAAGCATCAAACAGCTTCCTTAACAAACCACAATTGAAGCAATACAACTGCAAAGATGCCAAATTGTCAAATATGAGTTGCAACCTTTTTGATCCCCATGCCAAGCTTGCACAACCCTGACAATTCATAGGCAGTCAAGCCAATTTGCAACGACTGTCTTTCTACGTCCTGTTTCAGTCCTCATCTCAATCCTTAGGTCCACAATGTCAATGGTGACCTGGACCGTGTCATGTGAGTCATGGCTACAAGTGGAGCTATGAGCTATGGAGCTACAAGGTATGGACCCATGCATCTTGTATATGTATATATATACTGACAGAAAACACATAAAAAACTATAAATCCAAAACAAGACTGAAACGAATTTCGTGAGAGCAGGGGTCACCTTCACCACAGGATCTCTGCGTAGATGGTTCAACACTTTCGCCATGTCTGCCACATTCATGGACCGTCCTGCAACACAAGCAAAGCTGACGTCATGTCAAATCTATGCACTGTGCGTCATTTCAGCGCAACTACAAGCACACTTTCTACGTAGCATGCAAGGGACAAGTGCACAGTCAGCTATAGATGCAGCAACAATGCAGAATATCGTGTCAGCTAGTGCTGCCTTGGTCTGCAGGCTTCAGATCTACAGTAATCTGTCAAGACAGAATGTTGGGCAGCACAGTCGTTGGCAAGCATCTCACGTGAACGCTGCAATTGGGCTCAGCATCAAAACAGCAAAGCAGCTTTGAAAGCCACTAAAACAACTGGAGGAGGCTGCAAAGCCATTCACTTGTCAGCGCACTGCTTGTCAGCACACTGCTTGTCAGCACACTGCTTGTCAGCACACTGCTTGTCAGCACACTGCTTGTCAGCACACTGCTTGTCAGCACACTACTTCAGGAGAAGCACAATGAGAGTGGAGTCACCTATAAGCAGTTGCCGGTTTCGCTGAATCAGGAAGATGGCGGTTGCTCCCAGCAGCACGCCCACACTGATGGATCCAATTGCATCAAAGATGCTGTTGCCTGTCACCCATGTGACATATGTGGCAATGGCTGCAAAGACCATGGCAAGCAGTCAGTCCTGGTGTACAGAAATGATGTGTTGCACTGAATGTGCACAATAGTGATCAAAAACCTGACCACTGGTGCGTTCAGTACATGAACTTGATGCAGTGCAGCTTTTGACTTTCAGCAGCTGAATGCTGTCTTGCATGGAGTTGTGATGAGAAGATTGTGCAAACCTGGTGTTGTGAACAATCAGAAAGGTCAGGCCACCTGTTTGAGCTGAGCGCAGCTCTTGTCCAGATTATATTACCTTGTGTAAGAAGCAATTATGCAATGTTGAGAGGGCTGACGCAGTATGTACAAGGAGAAATGCTTGCATGGCTGAGCAATGATGTCGCCTGGCAGATGACTTGTGCACTGTTGATGGCACATACATTGACCAAGTCAGTAAGGTAGTTCAATAAAAAATTCAAAGACTCAATTGTACAAATGGAAATAACGGACATCATGACCAAGTCAACTTTCAGCACATAGATCTGAGATTGGAAGTGTAATACGTCAGAGCTATGTGCTGAAATCTGAGCTGTAAATGCTGTCTGTTGTTTCCATTTGTACTGTCACTTCCTTTCAAATCTTTGCATGAACAAAATACCTTGAAAACTTGTTTGCCAACTTGTGCCAGTCAGTGTGTTTTCATCAGCATGCACAAAATGCTGCATGTCACTTGTTGAATTGCCATGCATTACAGTGCACATAAGCAGTGCACTTGATAATGCTAGAAGCCAGTTGCTCAGGCAGGCAGACAATTTGCATGTAGTCCACCTGTCTTCAGCAGCACTCAGATCCATGGCAACAAAAACAATCCAAACAAGCAATACACACACCATTCTAGCTAGTCACATGGCTTGTAAATATTCTGCCAGCCTTACATTACAATGCCAAAAGGAGATCACCTGCTTGACCTCGTTTCGACATTGCAGTGTCAGGCTGGCAGAAGCTTCATAAGCCACGTAACTAACTAGAACAGAAACGATCACTGAGATTACCCAACATGCACCGACCAGCAGCCAAATTCATGCGTGTCAACACACTGACTTGCTCAGCAGTTGAAGCAGCTAGGGTCACCTCAAAGAGTTACCAATTCAGTGCTGTGCTGTGCTGTGCATTGCACTGTGGCTACAAGAGCCGATGCCCCCTCACGGGGTAGGGCCTTAGCCTCAGCAGGACTGGCTGGCAACCATCAAAATAGCCTTGTACAGTAGGCCTATTATGACTAAGTTTACAAAAAACAAGCACTGAGGCTGTGCAGGCCATTGTGCACTGTGCAACTCAGTTGCAAGTCTGTGCATTGTTTGTGAGACTGACCTGCAATGACAAGACCAGCACAGGCAGCCCCATCCTCCATCATGACAGCAATGCTGGTGGGGTCCATGCCCCGCTTCACAAACTCTGCAAAGGGCAGGCCCTGGGACGCTGCCCCTGCTGTCACAGTACGGATGGCCACGAGGAGGGAGTAGCCCTCCAGCAACAATGACACCCCCAGCACTGCAAAAGCGAAGGATGATGTGGGGTTGAACACATGTAGATGCTGCTGTATCTGTATATACAGTGTGCAGATGTGTTTTTTGGCACATATGTCATAAACTGCACCTATCGAATGTTGCCAGAATGCAGCAGGTACTCCATGTGAAATGTGGGGTTGCTAAGGGCCCATCAGGTCAGCAATGCATGCACCCACTAAGCCTATGCGGACTTGTTTAGCAACATTGAAGCAGATAGACAGAAGAAGCTGTATCTGTGGTGCACTCAAAGATATGCTGGCAAATTGACTACTTCATCATGACAGAATATTTTCTTCTCAGTACATCATAGAGACAGCACCGTTTGACAGGGGTCTTTGGTCATGCACATACACACAGCTTTGTCACAAAGGTTAACTCAGCCATTTTCCTCAGCACAGTATGAAGGCCGGAGCGGTGTTTGTGAGCAGCACCAACAGAACGGCCATTGCGCCGTAAAAGTCATTTTGCTTGCAATGCTGACCTGTGAGGCCAGCCGTGAGGTGCTCTAGCTGTGTCTGTACAAACAGGCCATGAAAGCCATGGACCACGGTCACACCAGCACCCAGGCAGAAGATTCCCACAGCTGAGATGAGGGACCACACAAACTTGTCTTTCATGTAGCCGTATGGATGCAGAGCACTGGGAGCTTTCTTGGACCGCTGGATGCCGGTCCGTAGAAGCAGCTGCAAGGAGGTGTCAAAAATGTTGAAGTACTGTCAAGCAGAGCATTGTGTGTTAAGAGTGCTGATGTGCTGCCAGTGTAACAGGTGTAAGGGTGACTGGAGTTGTGCCTCAGAGGCACAAGGCACAAGGCACAGGGAATTTGTTATCACGACTATGATTACTATTATTGTTATTATCATTAGGGGCAGAAAGGCAGCATGCAGACTGAGCTGATGCATAGGTCAACAGGCAGCATGCAGCAGATGGGTTGCAGCATCAATACAACACTAAGTTTTGGCTCACCTGATTGCCAATATCTGCCAAAGAGTGTATTGATTCTGCCAGCATTGCACTGCAAAACACCACAATGCATCAACACAGCATGGTCGAATGAGATGGGATTGCAAGCTGACCAGTCAATTGTATACATCAGCTGTATAGCATGAATCACCTGCTGCCAGAGGCCAGGTAGGTAGCTAGCTTTGCAAAAAATATGGCTATATTAGCAGAAATGGCTGCACAGCACATTTGAATCAGTGCATCACACTTGCAAGCTGTTGGGAGAGGGACACATGCATACTGGCTCCCTTGATCATTACCAACATTGACAGTGTGAAGCTCCCTTGCAAATGCCCTCGTTTCCTTTTCAGAAAGAGGCGCTGGAGGAGCAATCGCTCCATTTGCAGCTTTCGCCAAAAAGCCTAGTGCTTTCCTGCAGCACATGCAGAGCTTGCATCTGATTGTTTGGCTGTTGTCTTTCATTGGCATGGACAGGTATTCAATCAAGATCAGGAAACGGGTGTTGACGGACCTGTCTTCCTCCTCTTCTTTCTGCCTTGAGAACATGAAAATGCCCCTGCAAGGATTGTATGTGTGCGCCCAGCCCTGTTGATGTGCCCGGTGTCGGTGATGGGTTCCCCACATCGAGAACACTTGAAACCGACGCTGAGTCCCATGCCTAATCGCTCTGCAGCTGTGCTGTGATTTCAGCAGTAACGATGCATCAGTGCCAAAGAAGGACCGACTCCTGCTGAGATTCATCTGAGGCGCTACACAGGTCTGCATGACAGATCGGATATGATTGCTCCAGGAAGGCGCTGCAGCCCTTAGCTGATTTCTCGCGAGCATTTTGGTGGCTGCAGCAAGCATCGACTGCAGTCAACCACTGGCAACAAGGCTAACAAGCTGCATGCAGGTTGCAGCTGAAGATAAAACTTGTTGGGCGATATGCTTTCGAGCATCTAAGGTGACAGGCGCGCGATCGTAGGTCTGTCACGGTCTGATCTGAGCGGCATTCCTGCGCAGGGCAATGGGCATATGCTTTGACCACTCAATGTTTGATCACTCAGCGATACGGAATGCGTGAGGTCATCAATGTTGAGTGATGAAGAAGATGTGCAGGAGGATCTGATGTCAGAGGCTGCTGACCATGGCGGTACGAGCACAGCAGCGGTGGCAGTATTCAAACAGCGTTCACTTGTGCGCCGGAATTGCTGCGCTCTGTCAGCCTACGGCCTGATCAAGCGTGATACGATGCCACTCACCGATGCAGACAAGAAGAATGCACCATACACACTAGATACGTTGCGAGAAGAGGCTAGTCTGGTGTCCCGCAGGCCTCTCAGCTTAGACAAGCATCTGTCTGACCTGAAGGCAGGCTCTCTCGCACCTGCAACAGTGGAGGAGCTGTTGACAAAGGACTTTGACAAACGGTTGTGGCCTGGTCCGTACTCAGAAGCAGGAAAGGCGATCCTTGCAGAGCGCAGGGGCCAGCGTGTAGCACTGGTAGTGGCACAGTGCCCCCAACGTGAAGCACATTGGCAGATTGCTGATGGATGTAGAACAAACACATACGTGCAGTGGCTGATTGACACGGTACTAATTACACTGACGAGCCCCGTATTGATCGCTCAGCCATTCCCTGAGTTATGACACTTATTGCAAGCAGTCTGTAAAGAGTCTGTGCATTGCAGATGAAGGCTGAAGTCTTCCTGGTGGATTACAGTTTTCATTGTATAAAACTGTGCAGACCGTCAGGCAAATATCACTGCTGCTGTGACTTTCGCGAGCTGCCAGCCAGAACTACAGACAGACCATTGGCACGTGAACGCAGAAAGGCCACTCTCCTTGGCCTCATAGCTGCGATCCGCCAGGAGTATGATCTGAAGTTCACTTCAGCATCACTACTAGGCAGCTTTGTAGCTGGAGACTTCATGGCAAACGAGAAGCCAACTGCAGAACTATCTAGCATACTGGGACCTGATGTCCCAGTCCAAGCCTTTATGCATACAAGTCCTCTCTTCCTATTGGCACAGACCAAGCTGTCCCATGAGGACCGCTCGTGGCAGCTCCTGAGCCTCATTCAGCATATAGCATCGCCATTTCATCTGGAAGACGCCAAGTGGTCAGCGGAAAAGACATATGACGACTTTACAGCCTCGCCGCTCATTAATGGCCTGAGATTTATGCCAAAGGTGTATGATGCAGAAGCTCCAAGGTCAATACCAGTTTTGACCAAGGAACAAGGTAAGAGGTACACGCTGGCGCACCTGGTTTTGTAAATGCAGCACATTGCTCTTCTGCTGGGCAGTCTCCAACTTGCAGCATTCCTGACAATGAGCTGTTATAACCTGCAGCCAAGGAGAAATGGAGGAAGGCTCACAGCACGCCAGAAGGTACACGCTAGTGCACCTGGTTTTGTAAATGCAGCACATTGCTCTTCTGCTGGGCAGTCTCCAACTTGCAGCATTCCTGACAATGAGCTGTTATAACCTGCAGCCAAGGAGAAAAAGAGGAAGGCTGACAAGGAACGCAACAGCACGCCAGAAGATACACGCTAGTGCACCTGGTTTTGTAAATGCAGCACATTGCTCTTCTGCTGGGCAGTCTCCAACTTGCAGCATTCCTGACAATGAACTGTTATAACCTGCAGCCAAGGAGAAAAAGAGGAAGGCGGACAAGGAACGCAACAGCACGCCAGAAGGTACACGCTAGTGCACCTGGTTTTGTAAATGCAGCACATTGCTCTTCTGCTGGGCAATCTCCAACTTGCAGCATTCCTGACAATGAGCTGTTATAACCTGCAGCCAGGGAGAAAAAGAGGATGGCTGGCAGCACGCCAG